>Ga0307374_10003690_pt1 | contig 25997 bp, 24 predicted proteins | sample OX3MG_FD_202532 | JGI IMG/M metagenome (GOLD analysis project Ga0307374, IMG submission 202532) | Soil microbial communities from Risofladan, Vaasa, Finland - OX-3 | ecosystem: Environmental > Terrestrial > Soil > Coastal area > Acid sulfate soil | place: Finland: Risofladan, Vaasa | collected...
TCGGTTTTTCGGCCCGGGACGTTCTTGACGTGCTGAGCGTTGCAGAGCCAGAGCTCTTCGAAGAGCCCTTCGAGGGCGTAGTACACGGTGCGGTAATAGATCCCAGTCGCCTCCATGGCCACCGTACTCACCCCAGCGTCCATCAAAAACGCCGTCAGCTCGGCCAGGCCCGATTGGGTCGTCTTGAACCGCTCCTTGGCGACCTCGACTTCGCCGCCGGGCATCGCCACCCTCGTGCAGGCGACCACGCTGTCGCGATGGACGTCGAGGCCGCCCACCTTGTCTCTCATCTGTTTCATGTGCACCTCCTGGTTGTTGTCGGAGGCCACCGGGAGAGGACCACGGTGTAAAGCGGAATCTCCGGTTCGTGCTCACAGCGACACTTGGTGGTCCCCACGGTCCCGCACCAGACTTTTGGCGCGCTCTCGGCTGCAAGAAGGATTCGGCGACCACGTCCCGACGGCCGCCAGCCATCATCTCATCCCTTGATGGTGACCGGCCAGGTCATGGGGACTTTTGTGAAAAGCCGCTTTTGTGAAAAGCCGCTCGCCACCAGCCTCGCCGGCGCCCAGGCTCTGGTCACTGCGGTCGCAACGGCCCAGGTGCCCGCACAGTGCGGGCTGGTCCTGCGTTCGGCCCCCGTGTTTCGGGCCCTGCGTCACCTGGTGGCGTCGGGCACGTTGGGCCGGCCCATGGCGGCCGTCTTCCGCGACGATCAGTACTTCCCGGTCCAGGGCACGTACGCCTCACAATGGCGTGCCGACGTGGCCCAGGCCGGCGGGGGCTGCCTGATCGAGCACTCCATCCACGACGTGGACATCTTGCGTTACTGCTTCGGCGACGTGGCCAAGCTCAGTGCACGCACGGCGAACTTCTCCGGCCATGAGGGCATCGAAGACCTGGCCACCCTCTCGCTGTCGTTCGCCTCCGGACTCGAGGCCCACCTGACGAGCGTGTGGCACAACATCTTGAGCCGTAGCTCGACCCGCCGCATCGAGCTGTTCTGCGAGGAGGGCATGGTGTGGTTGGACGACGAGTTCCGGGGACCGCTCCATATCCAGACCAGCGACGACACCGAGATCCGTCGGTGCCCGTCGCCGCGCTGGGTCGACGAATTGCCCCTCGGTCAGGACGAGGTCGGTGGGGCGGTGCGGGCCTATGTCGAGGCGGATCGCGCCTTCATCGAAGCCGTGGTGGACGGCTGCCCACCTGAGCCCGGGCTCGGGGAGGCGCTGGTCGCCCACCGGTTGGTCGATGCCGCCTACCGGTCTGCCGAGAGCGGCGGCCTGCCCATCGCGGGGGCCTGAGCCGTCACGCCGGCACGGTCCAGCGCACGTACTCGCGGTAGCGGTAGCGAGTCTCGTAGCCCAGCTTGACGTAGAGGGGTTCGCCCATGGCCGACGCCTGCAGCGTCACCGACGTCGCCCCCATGTCGAAGGCCACGTTGGTCGCCCACACGGTGACGACACGGCCCAGGCCCATCTGCCGGGCGCCCGTCACGGTGCCCACCCACTGCAGGGAGGCCACGCCGCCGCTGAAGAAGGTCAGCGCGGTGGCGACGGGTTGCACACCCCGGTAGGCCACGACGATCGACGTCCGCGCGTCGGCCAGCAGCCGATGGGGCCGATCGAACATGTCGATGAAGACGTCGGCGGGCATGCCGTAGGTGGCGTACGCGTCGGTGTCCACGCTGGCAAAGTCGGCCACACCTCGTTCGTCGCGCACCGGGCGCAGCGAGATCCCTTCGGGAAGATCCGGCACCTCCAGCCTCCCGTGGCAGATCATCTGCGGTGTCGGGTCGCCGAGCGGGACCAGGCCGTGGCGTTCGCATGCTGCGTGCAGGTCATCGTCCTGCCCGTTGTCGCGCACCTTGACGCTGTAGCCCCGCTTGCGGCGCCCGAAGAAGGCGTCGGCTTGCGTCAGGAAGGGCGCGGGATCCGCCGCTTCATCGGTCCGGAAGGCGCCGTTCCCGACGACGGGGATCCAGGAGCCGCCGGCATAGAGAAGGGCGCGGCCGTCCTCATGGAGCGATCCCTTACTGGCCCATTGGGTCGACGCCCGGCTGTAGTCGATCAGGTTCTGGTGACCCAGTCGAACCTCGTTCTCCTCGGACATGCCGCCCCCGCAACGTCGAGCCAATTCCTGAGGCAATGAACAGATGGTCTAGCGCAATACCCGTCGAGCCGGGTTCTCAGCGCAGGACGAACACGGGGTGCCGCTCGGCGATGGCGGCGAACTCGGCGTCCGTCGAGTCGGGACCCACCCCTTCGAAGAACATGCCGACCTCGAACTTCCACCGGCGCAGGTACGCCCGCAGAATCTCGGTGCGAGCCTCCACCGGGACTTCGACGGCCGTGAGAGCCTGGCGCCGTCGGCCCAGGATCAAGACCAGTTTTCCCTGGGCGGCGCGGACGTTGCGCACCCATTCGGTCTCGCCCCGGGCGGCGACGAGGTACTCGTCGTCCCCGAGCATGAGGAGATTGACCGGGGTGTGGTGGAGCGTCCCGGACCGGCGACCCCGATGCTCGAGCACGCGGGAGCCCCAGGCGCTGACACCGAGCCGCATGAGGAGGTTCATGAGGGGGGTGACGGCCTTGCGGGTGAACCAGCCAGGGCGCTTGTAGTAGGTCGGTTCTGTTGTGGGAGTCATGGGATTCTCCAGTCTTGGTGGTGGGAACGTCGAGAACATTTATCTTGGTCGAGAACAGTGTTCTTGTCAAGTACTTGTGTTCTCGGTGCCAAGCCATCAGACTGGGTCCATGTCGACGTCCGTGACCCGAACCGCCAGAGATCGAGTGCGTGATGAGGTGACGCGCGAGATCCTCGCCGTGGCCGGCACGCATCTGGCGCAAGAAGGCGCAGCGGCGCTGTCCCTGCGCTCGATCGCCCGCGACCTGGGAATGGCGCCCTCCGCTCTCTATCGCTATTTCGACGGGCGGGACGCCTTGTTGAGCGCACTCATCGTGGCGGCCTATACCTCGCTGGCCGACGAGGTCGAGTTGGCGGCCGACGTGGCGCAGGCCGGCACAGGGACCGTGGGCGCACAGTGGAGTGCGGCGCCACTCGCGATGCGCTCCTGGGCGCTGGCCCGCCCGCATGAGTGGGGCCTCATCTTCGGATCACCGGTACCGGGCTACCGGGCACCGGAGGAGACGATTGTTCCCTACACCCGGTTGGCCGCGGCGTTGTTACGACCAGTGGTCGTGGCGCACCGATCGGGCCGGCTCACGGCGGAGCCGGACGATGCATCCGCGGCGATGGCTGCTGCCGTGGCGCCGGTGCGCGACGCCCTCATGCCCGACACACCCACGGCGATCGTGCTGCGCGCGCTGGGGGCATGGAGCACGATCATCGGTGTCATCAGTCTCGAACTCTTCGGCCATTGGCGCCAGGCGGTGCTCGATCCGGCACTCTTCTTCACGGAGACCGTACGCGCCCTGGGTGATCAGATCGGCCTCCCGAGGTGAGTGGGAATGGCGGCAGGGCGGCGCCCTCCGGCTTACTCGTTTCGCTCAGGAGGAGATGGGGAGGCGTACCTCAATGCCTGCGTTCTGCAGGAAGGCCAGCTTGTGCTCTAGTGCCGACTGCCAATCGACCATGTCTTTGTCGAACTGGGCGCGGTCGCCCTCTTCGCATGCGTGCTCGAGTTCGTCGAACGCCAGATCTTCGGCGTCGAGCAGGCTGCGGTACCGGGACAGGAAGTGGTCGCTGATCGGCTGATGCACGTCGTCCTCCCTACTGCGGCCCGCTCGTTACGAGCCGGTACCGGTAACGATACCGCTGCGGTGGATCGATCGCACAGGGTCATGCTCACCAGCTTTTTCGGCCCCAGCGGTACGTCCCGGGCAGGAGGTGACGGAACACCATAGCGAGGTCAATCAACCTCGATGCGCTTATCTCCAGCGATGATTCTCCTGCCCGCGCCAGAATAATGCGCGAGACCGTCTCGACTCGGCGGATCATCAGCCGGGGGGGCCGACGCAGGCCTCGGTGCAGTGCCCCGAGACCGAGCTCGGTCGCCATGAATGCCGGGTACACCACGTGGACACGGATCCCCAGTGGCGCGAGGCGGAACGCCGTCGACTCGCTGAAGGCCGACAGCGCCGCCTTGGACGCGGGGTAGGCACCGGGCCCGGGCGAGGGGAGTCGACCACCGTCGGACGACACGTTGACGATCGTCCCCGCACCGCGGGCGCGCATGGAGGGGAGGACGGCCAAGGTGGCGGCGACCGGGGCGAAGAAGTTCACGTCGAAGGTGCGCCGGAAATCGTCGACGGTGATGTCGGCCAACCGGACGCCGGGATCTTGTGCGGCGTTGTTGATGAGGAGATCGATCGCGCCGTGCCTCGTGATGACGGTGGCCAACGTGGCGCGCAAGGCCTCCGTGTCCGCCACGTCGCACACCACGGTGTGCGACGTGGGCGACACGGTGCGCAGCACCGCGGACAGCGGCTCGAGACGCTGCGCGTTGCGGGCCAGACCGACGACGGTGGCTCCGGCATGGACCAGATCGAGGCACAGCTGCTCACCGAGCCCGGCTGACGCACCGGTCACCACTGCCACACGACCCCGGTAGCGGTCGCCGTACAGAGGCGGCCGACGCGTGAGGAGGGTCATCCGTCGGGATTGGCCGTGTCGCCCTGGTCGGTCAGATCGGTCAACTCGGTCAGTGTCCGGCCCAACGCGAGGGATGCCGCGTTGAGGACCGACTGTCCCGCCACGAGGACGGCCAGCTCGCCGCGCACGCGTACTCGCCCGGCCGCCAGCGCGTCGGCAGGGTCGAGTTCCCCGCGCGCAATGGAGAGCGCGTCGACGTAGGCCACCACGATCGTGACGTTCGAGGGCAGCCTCTCATCGGGGTCCGACGTGAGCATGATGCCGCCATCGCCCACGTTCAGGACGGTGCGCACGATGCCGCCCGATGCGCCCGGCATGGCCGGTGCGTCCGTCACGACCTGGGCCACACTGAAGGCACCCTGCGCCGCCGTCAGAGAACCGGCGCCAGCTTGCGCGATGGCATCGGTGAGATCGAGACCAGCGAGGGCGGCGTTGAACGCCTGGACCCATGCGGGTGAGAGGTAGGGAGGCATTGCCGTACCGCCGGGTCGTCCTCCGGCTCAGCCGGCGGACGCCTCTTCGGCGGTCTTCTTCGTGCGCTTCAGGATTTTGCGGCCGAGCCACGCCACGGGGTCGTAGTGGGCATCGACGACCCGTTCCTTCATCGGGATGATGGCGTTGTCGGTGATCTTGATGTGCTCGGGGCAGACTTCGGTGCAGCACTTGGTGATGTTGCACAAGCCCAGACCGGCGCCCGAACGCGCGAGCTCACGTCGGTCGTTGGTATCGAGCGGGTGCATCTCGAGCTCGGCGAAGCGGATGAAGAAACGGGGCCCGGCGTACTTGGGCTTGTTGTCTTCGTGGTCGCGGATGACGTGACAGACGTCCTGGCACATGAAGCACTCGATGCACTTGCGGAACTCTTGACCGCGCTCAACGTCGATCTGTGCCATGCGGTAGCCACCCTCGGGCTCCGGACCGGGCTTGAACGCCGGGACGGTCTTCGCCACCTCGTAGTTGAAGCTCACGTCCGTCACCAGATCGCGGATGATGGGGAATGTCTTCATCGGTGCCACGGTCACCGGCGCTCCTTCGGGGAGCGTGTCCATGCGGGTCATACACATGAGGCGCGGCAGGCCGTTGATTTCCGCCGAGCAGGAGCCGCACTTTCCCGCCTTGCAGTTCCAACGGCAGGCCAAGTCCGGAGCGGGACCGGCCTGGACCCTGTGGATCACGTCGAGGACGACCTCACCTTCGACCGCCGGCACCACGTAGTCGGTGAACTCGCCACCGTCGGCGTCCCCCCGCCACAGCCGCATGGTGAATTCGCCCGTCGCGTCGTTCTCTGGCATCAGTGTGCCTCCTCGAGAAGTGCCCGCAACTCTGCCGGCATCTCAGGCAGGGACTCGGGATTGATGGATATGGGCGCCAGGTAGCCGTGCTCGGCTGACTGGCGTTGCACGAAGTTCACCTTGCCCAATTCGGCATCGGGGCCGGGGAAGTCCTCACGGGTGTGCCCGCCCCGCGACTCCTTGCGGTTGAGCGCGCCCTGGGCCACCGCGATGGAGGTGGTGATCATGGAAGGGAGATCGGTGGCCAGATTCCAGCCCGGGTTGTAGGCCTTGCCCCCCTTGACACTCAACTTGGCGACCCGTCCCTTGAACTCCTCGAGCTTGACGAGCGCTTCTTCGAGCTCTGGTCCCGTGCGGATGATGCCGACCAGCGACTGCATCGTTTCTTGCAGCTCGTGCTGGATGTCGTAGGGATTGTCCCCTCCCTCCCGTGCGAAGGGGGCGAGGGCCTCGTCGATGACCGACAGGACCTCCGCCGCGTCGACGCTCGGGTTCCCGGTGCGGGCCTCGGCGAAGTCGGCGGCTCCGATGCCGGCGCGGCGCCCGAAGACGAGGAGGTCCGACAGCGAGTTACCGCCGAGCCGGTTGGCGCCGTGCATGCCTCCCGCCACTTCTCCCGCCGCGAACAGCCCGGGCACGGTCGCTGCTGCCGAGTCGGCGTCCACCCGAACCCCGCCCATCATGTAGTGGCAGGTTGGCCCCACCTCCATCGGACCGGCCGTGATGTCCACGCCCGCCAGTTCCATGAATTGGTGGTACATGGACGGGAGGCGCCGCCGGATGTACTCGGCCGGTCGGCGTGAGGCGATGTCGAGGTAGACGCCACCGTGCGGAGTGCCACGGCCCGCCTTGACCTCTGAGTTGATGGCGCGGGCTACCTCGTCGCGGGGCAACAGGTCAGGGGTGCGACCGTTGTTGGCGTGGTCGTCGTACCAGCGGTCGGCCTCTTCTTCGGTCTTGGCCGTCTCGGCCTTGAACATGTCGGCGATGTAGTCGAACATGAAGCGCTTCCCCTCGGAGTTGCGCAACACGCCGCCATCGCCGCGCACACCCTCGGTCACGAGGATGCCCCGCACGCTCAGCGGCCACACCATGCCCGTCGGGTGGAACTGCACCGACTCCATGTCGATGACGTCGGCCCCGGCCCAGATAGCCATGGCGTGACCGTCACCCACCGACTCCCAGCTGTTGGAGGTGTATTTCCACGACTTGCCGATCGACCCGGTGGCCAGGACGAAGGACTTGGCCTTGAAGAGCACCATGTCGCCGGTCGGGCGCATGTACCCGACGGCGCCCGAGATGCGGCCCTCCGCGTCGGGCAGCAGCTTGAGGATCTTGCACTCCATGAAGACGTCGATGCCGGCCGAGACCGCCTTCTGCTGCAGCGTGCGGATGATCTCGAGCCCCGTGCGGTCTCCCACATGGGCGAGGCGGGCGAAGCGGTGGCCGCCGAAGTCGCGCTGGAGGATGCGTCCGTCCTCTGTGCGGTCGAAGAGGGCACCCCAGCGCTCGAGCTCGTACACGCGGTCCGGCGCCTCTTGCGCGTGCAGTTGCGCCATGCGCCAGTTGTTGAGCATCTTGCCGCCGCGCATGGTGTCGCGGAAGTGGACCTTCCAGTTGTCTTCGGAGTAGACGTTGCCCATTGCCGCGGCGCACCCGCCTTCGGCCATGACGGTGTGCGCCTTGCCCAGGAGGGACTTGCAGACGAGTGCCGTGCGCAAGCCGCGCTCGTGCGATTCGATGGCGGCACGCAGCCCCGCACCGCCTGCTCCGATGACGATGACGTCGTAGTCGTGTGTGTCGTAGTCGGCCATGTGCGGTGTCCTTTAGAAGTGGAAGCCGGGGTCGGTGATGGTTCCACTGGCCACCAGTCGAACGTAGAGGTCGCACAGGGCCACGCCGAAGAGGCTGATCCAGGCGAATTGCATGTGGCGCGCATTGAGCGGCGTCACCAGCTTCCACAGTTTGTAGCGGATGGGGTGCTTGGCGAACGAGCGCACCTGACCGCCGCAGAAGTGCCGGCAGGCATGGCAGGAGAGGCTGTAGAGCCAGAGGAACGACGCGTTGAGGCAGAGGATCACCGTGCCCACGCTGATCCCGATGCCGTAGCCCGGTTGGCGGAAGGCCTCGACGGCGTCGTAGGTGAGGATGGCGTTGAAGATGAGGAGGAGCCAGAAGAAGTAGCGGTGGATGTTCTGCAGGATCAGCGGGATCCGGGTCTCGCCGCTGTAACTGCCATGGGCGTCGGCCACGCCGCAGGCCGGGGGCGAGAACCAGAAGGAGCGGTAGTACGCCTTGCGGTAGTAGTAGCAGGTGAGGCGGAAGCCAAGCGGGAAGATCAGGATCAGCAGGGCCGGGGTGATGTGCCAGGCGCTGATCCACACCCCGAACGGATGGGTGCCGGGGACGCAGCTGCCGGTGAGGCAGGGCGAGTCGAGGGGGGCGATCAGGTTCCGGTGCAAGGCGGGCCCGACGTAGTAGTCCCGGTTCATGAAGGCGGCGAAGGTCGCGTAGACGGCGAAGGCGGTGAGGATGGTGAAGGTCACTGCGGGCTCTATCCACCATCGGTCCTTGCGCAGGGTGGGCTTGTCCGGCCCACCTCTTGTGCCTCCTATGGCAACCGGCGTGCCCGGTGCTTCCTCGACCGTCGTCGTCACTTCAGACCTCCTCAGTGCCCGCACCGGGCGGGTCGTGGCGGGCCAATCATTCCATTGTCCGTGCGCGACCACGCAACTTTCGTGCGCGCTGTTCCCGGACGGACGCTAGACAGCATCGATCGAGACGTCAAAGACATAGATAACATCGCTTTCATAGCAATAAGCTATGGCGATGCAACTGCAGCAGCTCAGCTACACGGTGGCCGTGGCGGAGGAACGCCACTTCACGCGGGCGGCGGAGCGGCTGCATCTGGCCCAGCCGTCGCTGAGCCGGCAGGTGCGCCTGCTCGAACGTGAGCTCGGCGTGCTCCTGTTCCACCGTGGGCCCGGGCAGGGCCTGGTGACGCTCACCGCGGACGGCGAGGCCCTGCTGCCGTTCATCCGCCGCGTGCTGGCCGACGTCGAAGCCACGAGCGCGGAGGCACGGGCACTCACCGGGATGTCCCGTGGCCGGCTCTCCATCGGCGCCACCCCCAGCCTGATCACTCGTGTCCTCGCTCCGGCCCTGGTCGAATTCCATGCCAGCCACCCGGGGATCGAGCTGTTGGTGGTCGAGGCCGGCTCACGCCAGCTCGTGCGCCAGCTCGCCAGCGGCGAGGTCGACCTGGCCCTGGTCGTGCTGCCCATCAACGATCCGCTGGTCGCCACCACGCCGCTCTTCGACGACCCACTCGTTCTCGCGGTGGCACCCGACCACCCGCTGGCGGCGCGCCGGCACGTCGGAATAGCCGAGCTGGACGGATTGGCGCTCGTGATGTTCCGCGAGGGCTACGACCTGCGCGAGGTCACCCTGGCGGCGTGCCGTGACGCCGGCGTCGAGCCGCGCCTGGTGAGCCAGGGCGGAGAGATGGACGGCGTGCTGGCCTTCGTGGCGGCGGGGCTCGGTGCCGCCGTGGTACCGGCCATCGCCATGCCGGCTGAGAGCAAATTGCGCGCCCTCAGCTTCAAAGTCCCCGGACTTAGCCGGACGGTGGCCCTGGCCCATCGGGCCGACCGACCGGTCCCCCGACCGGCCCAAGCCCTCGTCGCCCAGCTGGCGTCCCTCGGCGCGGCCACCGTCAGGCGGGAAAGGTAGGCGGGGGACCCCGACGGCTTCGAGCGTCAGAGAAGTCACTACACTCCGCGTATGGACGGCCCGACACGCACTGACCCATCTTCGACCCCCGGGCCCGGGAGGCTCCGACCCCCCGTCGACCTGGCCCGCACGCTCGGCGCCCTGCGCGCCTCGGGCTGGAAGTCGGTGCCCGTCGCAGAGGAGATGCGGCGTAACACCATGAAACGCATCGCCTCGGGTGAGTCGCTCGTGCCCGGTGTTCTGGGGTTCGACGACACGGTGATCCCGCAGCTCGAGAACGCCATCCTCGCCGGCCACGACGTCATCCTGCTCGGAGAGCGGGGCCAGGCCAAGACACGGGTCATCCGCTCCCTGGTGGGCCTGCTCGACGAGTGGCTCCCCATTGTGGAGGGCTCGGAGATCAACGACGACCCCTACGGCCCGGTATCCCGGGGCGCCATCGACACCGTGGCCGAACTGGGGGACGACACCCCCATCGCCTGGGTGCACCGTTCCCAGCGTTACGGCGAGAAGCTGGCCACGCCCGACACCTCGATCGCCGATCTCATCGGCGAGGTCGACCCGATCAAGATCGCCGAGGGTCGGTACTTGAGCGATGAGCTCGCCCTGCACTACGGACTGATCCCGCGGGTGAACCGTGGCATCTTCGCCATCAACGAGTTGCCCGACCTCTCCGAGCGGATCCAGGTCGGCTTGCTCAACGTGCTCGAAGAGCGCGACGTGCAGATTCGGGGCCACCGCATCCGGCTACCACTCGACATCATGCTGGTGGCCACGGCCAACCCCGAGGACTACACCAATCGAGGGCGCATCATCACGCCGCTCAAGGACCGCTTCGGGGCCCAGATCCGCACGCACTATCCCTACGACACCATGACCGAGGTCAAGATCATGGAGTCCGAGGCGGAATTGCCGACGGCCGGGATCCCCGTCACGGTGCCGATGTTCTTGAAGGAGGTGGTGGCCGAGGTCAGCCAGTTGGCCCGCCGCAGCTCGCACCTCAACCAGCGCAGCGGCGTCTCGGTCCGCCTCTCCATCGCCAACTACGAGACCCTGGTGGCCAACTCGGTCCGCCGGGCCCTGCGCACCGGCGAGCCGGTGGCGGTGCCGCGCATCAGCGACCTGGCCTCCCTGGTCCCCTCCACCCAGGGCAAGGTGGAGGTCGAGGCCATGGAGGAGGGTCACGAACAGGACGTGGTAGCCCATCTGGTGGCCGCAGCCACCCTGGGCGTCTTCCGCCGTCGTGTCACGTTGAACGACCCCAGCGCCATCGTCGCAGCCTTCACCGAGCAGGTGGTGGTGCATGCCGGCGATGATCTGCCCTCGGCCGCCTACCTGGCCGTGCTGGCCGACATCCCCGAGCTCGAGCCACCGACGCGTGCGCTGGCCGGTCCGGACGCGGCCGAGTCACCGGCGCTGATGGCCAGCGCGCTCGAGTTCCTGCTCGAAGGCCTTCATCTCACCAAACGTCTGAACAAGGACGCCTCGGGTGCGCGCGCCCTTTACCGAGGTCGCAAGTAGGACCCCGTGACGGCACGGTACGACTACTCGGGGTGGGACGGCACGCAGGAGTTCTCCGATCTCGATGTGGACGACCTGCTGTCGGCCCTCACCGACGACTTGCTCAAGGGAGGCGACCTCGACGACGCCCTCCGCAATTTGTTGCGCTCCGGCATGCGCACAGCCGACGGGGAGCAGATCCCGGGACTCACCGAATTGCTGGCGAAGTTGCGCCGTCGCCGGGCGGAGTTGTTGGCCGAAGGGGATCCCGACGGGCGCATGGCGCAGATCTCGGAGCGGCTCGACGAAATTGAGGCGGAGGAGCGAGCGGCTATCGACGAGCTGGTGGAGGAAGCCACATCGTCGGGTGACGAGCGCCGGGCCGAGGTGACAGGTGACGTGGCCACGGAGCGGCGCATGGCGCTCGACCTGCAGCCCGGTGACCCGGGTGGACGGATCCAGTCACTGCAGAATTACGATTTCGTGTCCTCTGAGGCACGCCAGCAGTTCGAGGAACTGGTCGAGGAGCTCCGGCGGGAAATGGCCGACACCTTCTTCGAAGGGGCCTCCGACGCGCTGTCGTCGATGAGCCCCGAGCAGATGGCGCGCATGCGCGATGCATACGACGCGCTGAACCAGATGCTTGAACAGCGCGAGCAGGGCGAGGAACTCAACCCGAGCTTCGAGCAGTTCATGGAGCAGTACGGCGACATGTTCCCGGGAAACCCGGCCACGCTCGACGAGCTGCTCGAGCAACTGGCCGAACGGATGGCGGCGGCCCAAGCCGTGTGGAACTCGCTGTCGCCCGAGCAGCAGGCCCAGCTGCGCAGCTTGATGGAAGCCGTGCTCGAGGACATGGACCTGCGCTGGCAGGTGGAGCGCCTGGCCCAGAATCTCCAGCGGGCGGTCCCAGGGGCGGGCTGGCAGCGCTCGTACGACTTCGAGGGCGAAGGCCCCATGAGCCTTTCCCGGGCCACCGATCTGGCGACGCAGCTCGGGCAGCTCGACAGCATGGAGGACTTGCTGCAGTCTGCGTCCTCGCCGGCCGCCCTGAGCGAGATAGACCTCGACCAGGTGAGGAATCACATGGGTGAGGACGCCGCACGGGCGCTGGACCGGCTGGCCAAGTTGACCAAGTCGCTGGCCGACGCCGGGCTCATCGAACAGCAGGGGGGTCGGACCGAGCTCACGCCCCGGGGGGCGCGCCGGCTCGGGCAGAAGGCACTGAACGACCTCTTCGGTCAGATAAACAAGGACCGCATCGGCGACCACAGCACGGTGGCGACGGGCTCGGGGAACGACCGCGAAGAGACGACCAAGGCGTACGAGTACGGCGACCCGCTGAACCTTCATCTCTCCAGCACGGTGCACAACGCAGTGCGCCGGGGGGGTTCGGGCGTGCCGGTGCGCCTGTTGCCCGAGGACTTCGAAGTGGTCGAGACCGAAGCACTGGCCCGCTCGGCCACGGTACTGGCGGTCGACCTCTCGATGTCCATGCCGATGCGGGACAACTTCGTACCGGCCAAAAAGATGGCCATGGCCCTCCAGACCCTCATCAGCAGCAAATTCCCTCGTGACTTCCTCGGTATCGTGGGGTTCTCCGAGGTGGCCCGGGAGATCCGTCCTGACGAGCTGCCCACTGCCATGTGGGACTACGTCTACGGGACCAACCTCCAGCATGCGCTGGCCCTGTCCCGGCGGATGCTGGCCCACCAGCACGGGACCAAGCAGATCATCGTGGTGACGGACGGGGAGCCGACGGCCCACATCGACGACTACGGCGAGGTCCTGTTCAACTACCCGCCGGTCCCCGAGACCCTGCGCCGGACGATGGCAGAGGTCATTCGCTGCACCCGGGCCAACATCGTCATCAACTGCTTCGCCCTCGATCTGCAGCGGACGCATTACCCCTTCGTCGAGCAGATCGCCCGGGTCAACGGCGGCCGGACCTTCTACACCACGCCGGACGCCCTGGGCGGCTACGTGCTGGTGGACTTCCTCAAGCACCGCCGCGTCCTGCGCCCCGCCGGCTGAACCGGCGCGAGCGGCACGGCCGGCGGCATCCCGGTGGCGGGCTGGGATGACGGATAACTGGCGTCCAGGCACGACCCAGGTCGGGCCCAGGCACAAACGTTTCCTATTTCCCCTTGCGTTCGGTGACCGTGTAGTGAAAGATAACATCGTTGTAACTACACGAATGCCACCTAAGTGGCGAGGGAGGCGAACTCGTGGACATTGTGACCACGCTCTATGGTCGCCAGGAACGCAGCTGGCAGATTCAAGCGAACTGCATGGGAGTCGACCCGGACCTGTTCTTTCCGGAACGGGGGGCATCGACGCGCGAAGCGAAAGAAGTGTGCCGAGGCTGTGTGGTTCGTGAGGATTGCCTCGAATACGCCCTGGCCAACGGCGAGAAGTTCGGGATCTGGGGCGGCATGAGCGAGCGGGAGCGTCGACGGGTGCGGCGGGCACGTGCCTTGCAGCGCCGCGACACCGCAGTGCACGCCTCCTAAGAGCGGCTTCCTCTTCCCTCTTACCCCGCCCCGATGCAGGGCGGGGGGCACGTGCCTAGGGGAGCAGGCGGCTCTCTACCGTCGAATCAGCGGACAGACCGAGCTGGGTCCAGCGCTCGATGGCAATGTCAGCGAGGATCGACTGGGGAAGGAGACCGACCAGCTCGGCTCCGACGACCTTGCCACCCAGCTGGTCGACGTGATCGGCCACCAGGTCGTAGAGCTGGACCGGGCCCAGATGGGCCGGGTCGACCAGGTTGCAGGAGACCTGCGCTCGGTCACCCAGCGCCAGACCGAGCGCACGCACCATGGGGCCGCGGACGAGCGGCGCCACCTGGTGGGCCACGCTGACCGAGGAGACCCACACGTTGTAGGCCACCAAGGCCGGCCTGGCTCCGACTGCGGTGGCGCCAGCGGTGCGATGGGGCCGGGCGGGGCCGAAATCGGGCGCCATGCCGGTGAAGGCATGCCGTCTGAGCTGGGGCAATGTACGGGTGACTCCGCCGGGAAGAGGTCCGTACAAGAAGCTCGGAAGAGCAAGGGTCGTGCCCGCCCACCGCGCGATCTCATTCCGGAGCGGCATGACGGCGCTGAGGTCGTGGCTCGGGGGTTGGCCCGGGACGAAGGGGATGAAAGGAACGACATCGAGCACCCCCAGGCGCGGATGCGCCCCGTCATGTGTGCGCAGGTCGAGACGGGCCACGCTCATCGCCGCCAGGGCTCTGACCGCGTCCATGATGTCGTCCACCGCACCGGCCAGGGTGAAGACGGAGCGATGGTGATAGGGGTCCGCATGCACGTCGAGGAGGACCGCAGCGGCCGAGGCGGCCAGTTCGCCCAGAACGTCCTGGTCGCGGCCTTCGCTCACGTTGACCACGCACCCGATGATCATGCACGACAGTCTGCCCGCGCTGAGATCGGCAGGAACGTCCGGGGACCCAGTCTTATGGGCGAGAAAAGGGGATTTCGGAGCCCGGAACGCCGAGGGGCCAGGCGAGAATCGGTGGGCTGCCGCTCGGTTCAGCGAGTTGGTCTAGCCGACCGAAACCGACTGCGACACCCGGCGGCGGCGCAGGATGCGACGACGCTCCCGCTCGGAGCAGCCACCCCATACGCCGTGATCGATGTGGTTCTCGAGCGCGTATTCGAGGCACGTCGCGGAGACAGGGCATTCGGCACAGATCTTCTGTGCGACCAGCACTCCCATCCCGTCACTCGGGAAGAAGATGTCCGGTGCAACTTCTTGGCATTTCCCCCGGGCCATCCATTCAGTATTCACTTTGCAACTCCCTTTTCACGCACCATTCTAGAGAAAAAGGGCCGCTAGGAGAATATCTGGAGCATAGGAACTTCGTAAGAATCTGGGGATCCAGGCACGGGGAAACCCCGGACTCGATGCTCCGGTACGCTGACGGCCGTTCGCCGCATGATGGAAGGCCAGGAGGTGCCATGTCCCCGGATAACGAGGACGACGTAGTCGAGACCACCGAACCGATCGACCCGATCGGGCACGTGCGCGTGGTGTACCTCGGGCCCATCGCACCCCACTGGGACGTCCAATCTGACTTTGGCCCGGCCGACGTGATCGATGCGTTCCGTGAGCGGGTGCTGGCCCGATTGGTCCTCCTGCCGCCGCATGATCCCCAGTTCCGTCGCAATCGTGAGCGTGTCGTTCGGGATGCCGAACGGGAGAACTTGAGGCTGGAGTGGGATCTCGGAATTCCCGAGGATGGGGCGGAGTAGCCGTTCCTCGGGTCGAGGTCGATCACGCAGGCGTCGGTCGAGCGGGCGTCAGTCGAGCAGGCCGATGCGGGCCAGCCACAGGCCGGGTGCGTCCACCTCAGCCGGGGTAGGCAGGTCGCGCTCGTCAGCCCAGAGCCGGGTGAGGGCATCCTCCCCCGCACGTTCGACGACGCCGTCGATGAAGCTCGCTCCACGATCCACCTCTACCTGGCCCACGTTGAGCCCGAACAGCCCGGCGAAGGCCTGCTCGCCCTTGGTGTCCTCAACCCGGTAGCGGTACCAGGCCTCACCGAGTGCCGCCGGCGACGAGGTCAAGGTCGAGGCAATCCCCGCCGTCACGTGGTCGACGTAGGCGCCGATGCTGGTCGTCAGCGCAGTGAGCGCATTCGATACGTGCTGCTGTTCGGGGCTTATGAGGTCGGCCAGCAGCGATTCGGGATCGCCGAGCACTCCCTCGAGCGCAGCCGGGTCACCCAGTCCGTCGCCGAGCCGCTCGACCATGGAGCGTTGCGAGGCCGCGGCGTGGGCGGCCGCGTCCGACAACAAGAGGTTCAGCGAGGAGCGCACGCCCGGGCGGGTCATGACCGCATGCATGGTCAGTTCGCGCAGGCAGACCCAGAGCTGGACTTCTTGGAGGGGGAGGCTCCAGTCCTCGGCGAACTTGGCCACGTTGCTCGGGACGAGCAACAGAGTGTTCGACTCGGGCCACGGCAGGGGAAGGGCGTACTGGCCGAAGGCCCGGCGAGCGAGATGGCCGGCGGCCGAGCCGAACTGCATGCCGAGGAGGACCGGGCCCAGGGTGAGCGCGAATTGGCCCAGGAGCCCCCCGATCCCGCCCGACGGCTCATCGAGCAATCCCTCGTCAATGGTCGGCGGGACCGCTGCGGCGGCTTGTTGCTGTGCTTCCACCATGAGCTGGAGCGTTGGCCGGTAGGCCGTCAGCGCCCGGTACGACCACTGGCCGGGACCGACGGCATCGAACGAGACGGTCGTCCCGCCTGCGGTCAGCGAGATCCCCGTGGCGTCAGCCACATGGAGCTCAGCCACCCGGGCCAGCTCTTCGAATGCGATACGCACCAGCGGATCGGCGTTGTCGTCGCTCTCTCCGTCTGTGGCCACGCCGTGGGCCAATGTCCGTGCGGCGTCGAACCACGTGTCGCTACCGCCAGGTGCGGACCCGATGACCTTCAAGAGATCACCGAGGAGTCCGCCCATCGGGTTGTCGGGGTCGCCCGAACCGAACATGCTCACCTCAACATGCTAGGGGGAGGCGCCGAGGGTCACGTCGACGACATGCGTCGAGGTTCCGGCGACGACCGACAGCCCCACCGTCGTTTTGGGTGCCATCACATACAACCTGGCCCGCAGATCCGCCATGGAACGGATCGGCACCGAGCCCAACGCCACCACGACATCACCGGGGTGGAGCAGTCCGTTGGCGGGGCTCCCAGCCATGAGCGCGGCCACCCGTGCGCCGCTGGAGCCTGATGCGGTGGAGCCCTCCACCCCGAGCCAGCCGTGAATGACCCGACCGGTCGACCGGAGATCGTCGGTCACGCCGAGGACGAGTTGGGTGGGGAGGTAGCTGGCGGACGAACCTGAGCTGTAGAGGATCCCGATGACGGCACCCTCCTGATCCAAGAGAGGGTCGCCGGGCTCCTGGTTGATCGCTGTCGGGGAGGACGTGATGACGGGCATGCCCCTGGCCCATCCGCCGGCGATCTCGGTGTCGATGCCCGTCACCGTGCCGGCATCGCTGTGCAGCGTGGTCGTCGCGGCCGTGGGGGGCGCCACGCTCAAGGACATGTCGGCGCTCCCCGTGGACAGGGCGGCATCGTCGGCGAAGGGTGCGACGGGAACGTCCACAGGCACGCTGACGAGTGCGATGTCCGAGGCGGCGTCGACCCCGACCACCGCGGCCTTGAAGCGGCGACCTTCACCGTCGATCATGGAGATGCTGCGTAGTCCCGAGAGGCCGTTGGCGGTGGTCGCGACCAGTCCCCCCTCGGCCACGGCGACGCCGACCAGGGAGACGACCCCATGGTCGGTGACGGCTCGGAGTTGCACCATCGAATGGCTCGCAGCCTGCGCCGACGTGGGGACCGTCCCACTCCGTAGGGCCAGCGTGGTCACGGGGACCTCGGACGCGCTGTCGCTGGCGGGAGCGAAGCCGGTGTGATCCGAGGGAGGGGAGAGCAGCACAATGGCCCATGCCACCGCGGCGAGGGTGGCGGCGGCACCGATGAGCACCGTGGCGCGGGGGTGCCGGGTGAGCATCGGGCGGGCCCCCGTGACCCTCGTGGCTCGTGCCGCCAGCTCGCTCGGATGGCGCCAGAGGCGGTCATCGGGGTCGATCCAGCCGCGCAGCGCGGCGTCTGCGTCAGAGGGGAAATGGCCCGAATTGTCCCTGTCCGGTCCCTCTTCCAGTGGCTCCTCGGGTGTAGGGGTCACGCACTGAGGCTACCGACGGTGGAGCGCGAAATGCGGTCGGGGTCCCCAACCGGCCGTACCATGAGGCCACGATGTCACGCGATCTGGCCATTGACCTTGGGACAGCCAATACATTGGTGTATGCCAAGGGCAAGGGGTTGGTGCTCAACGAACCGACGGTGGTGGCCTTGGATTCGCGCACACGCGAAGTCCTGGCCATCGGCACGGACGCCTGGCAGATGATCGGCCGCACCCCGGGGTACATCGTGGCAGAACGTCCCCTCCGTGGCGGTGCCATCACCGACTTCGAGGTGACCGAACGCATGCTCAGTGTGTTGCTGCACCGGGTGGGCGTGAGCCGTTTGAACCGACCCAAAGTGTTGATCTGCGTGCCTTCGGCGATCACCGCAGTGGAGCGACGCGCCGTCAAAGAAGCGACGCGACGGGCCGGCGCGTCTGCCTGCTTCCTCATCGAGCAACCCATGGCGGCGGCCATCGGTGCAGGTCTCGCAATTCATGAGCCGGTGGGCAACATGGTGGTCGACATCGGAGGGGGCACGTCCGAAATGGCCGTCATATCCCTCGGTGGGGTGGTGGCGGTGAGGGCACTGCGCTGTGGTGGATTCGACTTCGATGCCTCCATTCAGGCCTACGTGCGCCACACGCACGGTGTGGCCATCGGCGAGCGCACGGCCGAAGCGGTCAAGCACGCGATCGGTTCCGCCTTTCCCTATCCGGGGGAGCAGGGAGCGGAGATTCGGGGCCGCGAAGTGGCCACGGGCCGGCCCAAGGTCGTCGTGTTGACGCCCGAGGAGGTACGGGCGGCGCTGGAAGAGAACGTGGCCCAGGTGATCGCCGCCGCGGCTACCTGCCTGGGCGAGGCTGCTCCCGAACTGGCGCAGGACATCATGTTTCAAGGCATCCACCTCACCGGAGGCGGCGCCCTGCTGCGCGGCGTCACCCAACGCGTGGCCGATGCCACCGCCGTGCCTGTGCACCTGGTGGACGCTCCGCTCGAGTGCGTCGTGCAGGGTGCAGGGCAGTGCCTCGAGTCATTCGACCGGCTCAAGCGCCTCTTCACTGACGACGACTGAGTCGGCGGGGCGCAGGTGCTCGCTCGGCGCGTCCGTCTATCCGTCCTCACGCAGCAGCTCGCCGGCGGCTTGGCGCACCTGCCAGTCCCTGTCCTCGGCCGATCGGCGAAGCGCCGGCTCGACCCGGGGATCGTCGAATCCGGCCAACGCGACGGTGGCTCGACGCCGCACGGTGGGTTTGTCGTCCAGTGCGTCGATGACCGCGGTCAACCCTCGTGGGTCGCCGATCGCGCCCAGCGCGGCCACGGAGGCCTCCCGGCAGCGCACGTCCTCGTGGGTGCGGGCGGTCGTGACCAGCGCGGTGACGGCCGCGGCCACCCGACGCTCCGAAAGGAACCAGGCCGCTCCCACGACGACCAGGGGATCGGGGTCGCCAAGTGCCTCAGCCACCGCGGTGTACAGCGTGGACCGTGAGCCCGGACCGCGTACCGAGAGCGCGGCATCGGTGGCCCGGCGCCGTACCGGGGCTAGCCCTGTGCCCAGGAGGTGGGTGATGTCGGCCACCGTGAGGGACGAGAGACGGGCCAGCGCGCCGAGCGCAGCGGCCTGGACATCGGGGTCGGGATCCCGCAGTCCGGCCCGAGCGAGCTCGACCTGACCCGTGTGCCCGGCCGCGATCACGCGCCGCCGCCTCCGGGCTACGGCGCGGCGTCGGGCGCCACGTTCCGTGGCAGGATCATCGCTCACTGAATCGAGTATGGCCGACATGACGACGAATGCAGCCGGGGAGGCCGAGGTCATCCCCATACGATCCAGTCACGTCGCGCCGGGACGTGTGCGCCGTCGACGATGGCCGATCGTCCTCACGGTGCTCGCCGCCCTGCTCGTCGTGGCGACGGTCATTCTCGGCCACTGGAACGTCAACGACTACGCCATCTCCCCGGGAGACGCCTCACCGGTCTCATCCTTCATCAAGGTCCCACCCGAGCTGGATCACCGGCTGTCAGGGAGGATTCTCCTCACCGACGTCTTTGTGAAGCCGTTGACCGCATTGACCTACCTCGAGGAGCGCTACTTCTCGTCGGACAGCCAAATCGTTCCCTCGGTGGAACTGCTCGGCCCCTCTACCCCGCCTGACCAGTTGGCCCCGCAAGGTTTCTTGGAGATGAGCCAGGCCCAAGCGCAGGCGAAGGCTGCTGCGCTGACGCATCTCGGTTACACGGTCAAGGAGCAGGACGCGGGCGCCCTCGTGTTCGGCATCGCTCCGGGATCGCCGGCCTCCCACGAACTGAAGGTCTCCCAGGTCATCACGGCGGTCAACGGCATCCCGGTCACCGGGGTGTGCTCACTCGTCACGGCACTCCACGGGCTGACGCCGGGCACATCGGCCACGCTTTCGGTGGAACAGTCATCGGTCAAACAATCGGGAGCGTTCGTCAACGGGCCGATCGTGCAACGAAGCATCACGCTGGGAGCCCCGCCCCGGGGGTTGACTGATGGCGGCTGCGGCCAGGGGACACCCACGGCCTACCTTGGTATCGATCCCAACACCCAGCAGTCCTGGACCTTCCCGGTCACTATCACGGTGAACACGGTGGACATCGGAGGGCCGTCGGCCGGCCTCTCCATGACGTTGGGCATCATCGACAAGCTCGCGGGGGGCCACCTCACCGGGGGCCGCACCGTGGCGGCGACCGGGACCATCGATGCCAGCGGTGCCGTGGGCGATGTGGGCGGGGTGCCCCAGAAGACGATCGCGGTCGAGAGGGCGGGGGCCACCGTCTTCTTCGTGCCGCCGCAGGAGTACAAGGCGGCGCTCTCCAAGGACACCCCCCAACTCCACGTCTATGCCGTGTCCACCCTTGACCAGGCCTTGGCGATACTGAAGCGGCTCGGAGGCACATTGTCCTCCAGTCACGTGCCGGCCCAGGCGGCGCCGTAGTCTTTCCTCATGCCTGAAGGCCGTTCACCCATTTCCTCCGCCCGTGTCACGGCGGGGGACATCGCTCGCCACTCGTTCGCCATCGTCCGCCGGGGTTTTGACGTCGATGAGGTCAAGACCTACCTACAGACGGTCGCCCGGAGCATCGAGGTGCTCGAACAGCGCGAGCAGGAGTTGCGCGCCGCTGTCGCAGAGGCGGACGAACGGGCGGCCCACCCCGTGGTCGATGAGGCGACCCTCTCCTCGTCTCTCGGTCAGCACAGCGCACAGATCCTCCGCCACGCCCATGACGAAGCGGCCAAGATCGTGGTCCAGGCCCAGGAAGGTGCTTCCACCCTCTTGCGTGAGGCCCAGAGCCGGGCCAACGAGATACAGGAGCGCAGCGAAGGAGCGTCAGCCGAACGCGTCGCAGAAGCCGAGCTGATGGTGGCCAACGCCCGGCAAGAGGCGCGGGCCGAGGTGGAGCGCATCAGGCTCGACGCCGTGGCCGAAGGCGATGCGGTGATCGCGCGCGCCAAGGAGGAGGGTCGCGCCCTCCTCGAGCAGGTTCAAGAGGCGCGTAAGCGCCTGATGACCGATCTCGCCGGTCGCCGGCGCGCCTTGTCGATTCAGATCGAGCAACTCCGTGCCGCCCGCGACGAGATGGCCGCCTCGGTCCAAGGGGCACGGGCGTCGATGGACGAAATTCTGAGCCAGCTGGAACGTTCCGACGACGACGCCCGTGCCGCGGCCTCGGCCGCAGGCGACCAGGCCCGGCTGCACCTGCCGAAGGACGCTCCGCATGATCAGGAAGCGGCGGAGGGAGGAGTCGGCGGGGCCGCGAGCGGCGACGAGAGCGACCAGCAACGCGAGGCGCACGGCGAGGCGGCGCTCGGTGCAGGCGCGCCCTCGGTCGACGAATTGTTTGCCCGCATCCGGGCCGCGACGGGCGAATCGGGTGGCGCCACGGCCCCAGCCACGGCAGCGGAGGGAGGCAACGTCGCAACCTTGGCGGAGGTCGAGGCCGGGCCCGACGCAGGGGCCGACGCCGAGGCGGACGATCAGGGTGAGAGCGGGGACGAGGGGCCCGACGCGGCTCTCATCGCTTCGCGCGACGAGCTGCTCTCGCCGATCTCGGCTCAGCTCTCCCGGCACATAAAGCGTGCCCTGGGCGATGATCAGAACCGGTTGCTCGATGTGCTGCGCAGCACGCCGACCCTGGCGGGGGAGGCCTTGCTCGGTCCTGAGGACCTTCACCTTTCGATGTTCATCTCGGCCGCGCAGAGCCACCTCGACGATGCGTTCGCAGCCGGAGCGGTGTTCGGGGGAGGGGCGGAGGTGACGGCGTCGCCGAACGGTGCGGTCGAACAGGCGGCGGCCGGCCTGGCCCGGACGGTGGTGACCATGTTGCGCCGGCGGATCGCCGAGGGCACCGATGCCGGCGAAGAAGCAGCGGATCGCGTGGGGGCGGCATTCCGCGAGTGGAGAGGTGAACGGATCGAACGCCTGGTCGGGGACTTCGCCGTGCAGGCCTTCTCGGCCGGCGTGGCTGCCTCCTCCTCTGAGGGTTTGGTGCGCTGGGTGATGACGTCATCGACCGGTTGCTCCGACTGTGACGACAATGCCCTGGCGGGAGCCGTGCCTCTGGCCGAGGGCTTCCCCACGGGACACGCCTATCCGCCAGCTCACTCGGGCTGTCGCTGCCTGGTGGCGCCCGTAGCGCCCTAGACCAGGACTCTCGGGCGGCGGATATTAGGCTCGCCCCCGTGCGCACCCCCAAGGACCTTTCAACCCCCCGTTCGCCCCGGTCGCGCCGGCGAGCCCGGTGGTGGGTCATCGGGGCGGTTGTCGTCTTCATCATCTTGCTGGCTTCGCTGCGGACGCTGGCCAGCATCTACACCGACGGCCTGTGGTTCTCGTCGGTGGGGTACCACAACGTGTTCTCCACGCTTTTGGTGGTGAAGCTCGGGCTCTTCGGGGTCTTCGGAGCCATCTTCTTCGTCGTGATGTGGGTCAACCTGGTCGTCTGCGACCGCCTGGCCAGCGAGGATCTCGGCGCCGTGCAGAAAGACGAGCTCGTGCGGCGGTACCAGCAGATCGTGCGGCCCTACGCCGGACGTCTCTACATCGCACTCGCCATCATCATGGCCCTGATCGCCGCGTCCGGAACGATCGGGGAATGGCAGAACTGGATCCTCTTTCGCCACGGCGGCAACTTCGGCATCAAGGATCCGCAATTCGGCAAGGACATCGGCTTCTACGTCTTCAAGTTGCCATTCTTGAACTTCGTCGTCGACTGGACGCTGGCCATCCTGATCGTGACGCTCGCCGTGTCCGCGCTGTTCCACTATCTCAACGGTGGGATCATGCCGCAGCGAGGGATCCCGCGGGTTCGTCCCGCGGTGAAGGCTCACCTTTCGGTCCTGCTGGCGCTCATCGCGTTGACCAAGGCGGCCGGCTACATCCTCCAGCGCTGGGGGTTGGTGAACGCGCAGGACGGCTACGTGGGCGGCGCGGGATACACCGATGTGCACGCCCGGCTGCCGGCGCTGTTGTTGCTGGTCGTCGTCTCCATCTTCGCCGCCGCCATCCTTCTCTTCAACATCCGTCGTCAGGGGTGGACGCTGCCGGTCCTGGCCGTCGGAATATGGGCCTTCGTCGCCCTCGTCGTCGGCGTGATCTACCCGGCGCTGTTGCAAACCTTGAAGGTGACCCCCGCCCAGTCCTCGCTCGAGGCGCCCTACATACACCGCAACATCGTGGCGACACGTGCCGCCTACGACCTGAACAACGTCAAGGTCAAGCAGTACTCGGCCACGACAGACGTCACGACCGCAACCGTGACGCAGCAGTCCGCGACGCTCAAGAACATCAGGCTGTGGGACCCGGACAATGCCATCACCCTGCAGACATTCGTACAGCAACAGAAGATTCGGTCGTACTACACCTTCCCGTCACTCGGCGTTGACCGCTACACGATCGACGGGAAGGTCACTCCTGTCCTCATCGGCGTCCGGGAGATCTCTACGGCGAATCTCCCGTCCCAGTCGTGGGTCAACGAGCACCTCCAGTTCACCCACGGTGAGGGCGTCGCGGTGGCGGTAGCCAACCAGGCCCAGTCCAACGGCAACCCGGTCTACGGCATCAAGAACGTGCCACCTTCCTCATCGAACGGACTGCCCAAAGTCACGCAACCCAATGTCTACTTCGCGTCGGGGGACACAGGGTACGTGGTGGCGAATACCAAGCAGCTTGAGGTGGACTTCGAAAAGGGGAACGGCACCAGCATCGAGAGTCACTACAACAGCACGGGTGGCGTGAAGCTGTCGTCCGTGTTCGAGCGGGCCGCCTTTGCCCTTCGCCTCGGCGATTTCAATCTTTTTATCTCGGACCAGATCACCGGTAATTCGCGCATCATGTTCGTGCGCGACCCGGTGCAGATGGCAGAGAAGGCGGCGCCGTTCCTGACGTTCAACCAGAACCCGTATGCCGTGGTGGCGAACCATGGGCAGATCTACTGGATCGTCGACGGGTACACGACGACGAACCAGTACCCCTATTCGCAGAACGCGAACACGCAGCAGGTAGCGTCCGGGAGCGGCCTGCCCGGGAGCTACAACTATGTGCGCAACTCGGTGAAGGTCGTTGTCGACGCATTCACGGGCAAGATGACCTTTTACGAAGCGGATCCCAGCGACCCGATCCTGCAGGCCTACGAGGCGGCCTTCCCGAACATGTTCACGCCAATTTCCAAGATGAGCGCGGGCCTGCAGGCCCACCTGCGCTACCCCCCCGATATCTTCTCCATCCAATCGGCCATTTACGGCCGGTACCACCTGACGTCGCCCTCGCAGTTCTATGCGGCCGACAACGCATGGCAACTTTCCCCGACGGCAGGCGCGGGGACCCAATCACAGGCATTGCAGGTGCAGGACACGTACAACCAGCAGGGTCAGTTGGTTTCGACCAGCCCAGCTCGTATGGCCCCGCTCTACCAGGTGACCGCACTACCGGGCTCGTCGACCCAGGCCTTCACTGTCACTGATGCCTACGTGCCGGCATCGCAGTCGAATGCGTCAGGTTCGAACAACCTGAATCTGAGTGCGTTCATGGTGGGCACCTCCGATCCGGGCGACTACGGAAATCTGACGGTGTTCGAAACGCCGCAGGGCATACCGGGCCCGGCGAACGCTGATTCGTACATACAAGCGAACCATACGGTGTCGTCGGACATCACGCTCTATGACCAGCATGGCTCGGAGGTCCTTCTGGGCGACACGCTCATGGTGCCGGTCGGCCAAGCGATCGTCTATCTCCGGCCACTGTACGTGGCGTCGTCGTCGAACCCCCTCCCTCAGCTGACCGACGTCATCGGGGTGCTCGGACAGAAGGTCGTGATCGAGTCGACGGTTTCCGCGACCCTCAGCTCACTGCTGCATACGGCCGTGTCGGGCGGAACGGGGACGGGTCCAAGCGTGGGGACCGGCACGGTCCCAGCTGCGGTGCAGCAGTATCTCAATGCTGCGCAGACCGACTACACGAACGCCCTGGCCGCGCTCGAGGCCGGCGACCTCGGCACGTATCAGAGCGACATCAACGCCATGCAGCAGCAGATCACCGATGCGCAGCAGGCCCTGGCGGCGACGACCGGCGCAGGCGCAACCCCGACGACCACCACGACGACCACCACCACCACCACCGCCACCGTTCCCGCGAAGAACAAGAGCACCAAGAACAAGACGTCGACGACCACCACAACGTTGGCGACCGCCGCGCCGTCACAATGAGCAGGCAGTCGCTCTGCATGCGATGCTTGTGTGACCCCGCATGGAAAGGATGAGCTGATGGGATTGCTCGACAAGGTAAAGGCGCAAGCGACGGCGGCCACCGTCATGGCCAAGGATGCGGCCCAAAAGGGCCAGGCCAAGCTGGACGAAGTGCAGTCCAAGAAGGTGGCAGACGGCATGCTGCGCGACCTCGGAGCAGCCGTCTTTGCCACCAGGACCGGCCGGGCCACTCCAACCACCGACGCCGACATCGATCGCCTGGTGGCAGCCCTCCAGACGCATGAATCCGAGCACGGTGCCCTCGCCCTGGCACCCGAATCGGCGGCGGCGGCACCTACGGCCACGACGTTCGCACCCCCCGCGGCGGCCGCGCCGGGCAGTGACCCCCCGTCCCACCCGACGGCCGCAGCCGACGCCGGGAGCCCCCC
>Ga0307374_10003692_pt1 | contig 25985 bp, 20 predicted proteins | sample OX3MG_FD_202532 | JGI IMG/M metagenome (GOLD analysis project Ga0307374, IMG submission 202532) | Soil microbial communities from Risofladan, Vaasa, Finland - OX-3 | ecosystem: Environmental > Terrestrial > Soil > Coastal area > Acid sulfate soil | place: Finland: Risofladan, Vaasa | collected...
GACATGGCCCCCTTGTCAGGAGGGGCCTTCGTCTTGGGGGGCGGGGCGTTCGCGCCAGATGGCTTGGCCGGCGCCTCGGGGTCCTTCGCGGCTCCGATCTCCGGTTGAAGGCCAGGCTGGCGTGCCTTCTGCTGCTCCAGAGCCCGTTGTTGGGCATCGGCCAGCCGCTGCATGATCGACTTCCGGGGCGCCCCGCCCCCACCGCCACGTGACGGAAGTTTCCCCTCACCGCGCGTGGGCGTCTTGTCGAGCACGCCGGAGCGAAAAATCCCCTCCTGGATGCCGATCCGGCACAGGCTCGAAACAACGAAATAGATGTTCACCCCCGCTGAGATCCGGATGTAAATGACGGCGAAAATAAGCGGCATATACCGCTGCATCATTTGCATCTGTGGATTGGCCTGTGCGGCCCCGGGATTCCTGCTATTGAGCTGGCGCATTTGGAGATATTGGAGCCCGATGGCCACCGCCACGATGGCGCCGTAGGGGATGGCCCCCAGCCACGAACTGTGGTGCGAGAAGAGGTTGTTTCCCAGGTCAAGGCCGAAAGCCTTCATGTGGCCCTTGGCGGTGACGAGATCCCGGTAGAGCCGGGTGCCGTGCGAGACGTAGTCCGGGCGCGCTACGAGAATGCCGTGTTCTTTTACCGTGGAGGTCAGTCCTCGGATGACCCCATAGAGGACAACGAAGACAGGGAGTTGGATCAACATCGGCAGGCATCCGCCGGCCGGATTGATCCCGTGCTCCTTGTACAACTTCATCATTTCTTCGTTGAGCGTTACCCGATCACCCTTGTACTTCGCCTGGATCTTCTTGAGCTCGGGGGCGACCCGCTGCATCTTGATCGTCGACCGGGTGCTCTTCACCGTGAGCGGGGCGGTCACGATCATCACCACCACGGTCAACAGGGCGATGGCGATGGCGAAGTTGGGGATGATCGAGTAGAAGAACGCGATGATCCCCGCCAGCAGCTCGTAGAGCGGCTTGAAGATCTGGCCGACGGTGCTGGCGAACATCAGGTGGATGATCACGGTTTCACCCGCTTCTCAGTCCGGCACCGGGTCGACGCCATGGCCCCCGAAGGGGTGACACCGCAGGACCCGGCGCACCGCCAGAAAGGTTCCCCGACCGGCGCCGTGGCGCTCGATGGCGCCCAAGGCGTAGTCCGAGCAGGTGGGCCAGTACCGGCACGGCGAGGGTCGGCCGGCACGAAGTCCCTGGTAGAGACCGATAAGCCGGATGAGCACGGCACGGATCGGGCGGTGAGACGCGACCGGGCCAGACATGGTCGTGGGCGTGGGCGCGCTCATGGGCGCCGGGCCTGAGAAGCCGATGTCATCGCTGCTGTCACTTGTGCCTTCAAGTCCTCGTAGGGGAGGCCGGCCGCCTCGCGACCCGCCACCACCAGGTATGCGCCCGGGGCGAACGGCGGTGACGCCTCGGCCACCGCGGCCCGCAGACGTCGGCGCAGTTGGTTCCGGACGACCGCACCGCCCACCCGTTTCCCCACCGCGTACGCCACCCGGGGCACGCTGTCGTCATCGGTGGCCACGAAGGTCACTGTGATCTGGCCCCGTCGGCTCCGTTGTCCGTGTCGCCGCAGCGCCTCGAACGTCGCCCGGTCCCGGATACGCCAGCCCACGGGGGCCCTGCCGCTCTCACGCGGAGAGGCGGTGGCGACCTTTGACCCGGCGTGCCTTGAGGATCGCCCTCCCGGCACGGGTGGACATCCGGTGTCGAAACCCGTGGTTCTTGGCCCGTTTCCTGGTGTTGGGCTGGTAAGTCCTCTTCACTCCCTTGTCCTTTTTCCTCGAGGCCGGATGTGGCGCGGCTCGTCTGCCGGGGCGCCGTGCGAACAGGTGCCCGCCCCGAGTGCCTGACCTCCCATGCTAGGCGCGTCCCCGCGCGCCCACCAGGCAGGACGTGGCCCGGCCCACGAAGACGATGCGCAATTTCACGCAGAGTTTTCAGGTCGCTCCGGCCGACAACAGCCCAGGTCGCCGGGCCCGGAATGTGCTTCCACCAGGGTATCTTTGTCGTCCTCCACAAGGGAGATCGGCACTAGCAGCACCGCACCCACCGGTGTACCGTTCGTCGCTACCGGTCCGTCATTGGACGTGCCGGACACAGCAGCACACGACAACAGGGTCCTCCTTCCCCGGGGCCACCAAGACAACAGGCTGTGGGTGGACGGCGGACAAACTTCCCGGACAATCCACACTTGTGGATCTGCTTGTGGACAATTTTGGCGGCGGGATGGTGGAGGCCCTGGTGAATGACAAGAACGACTTGTGGAAGCGCTGTGGAGACACCCTGCGCGAGCAAGTGTCCGACGCAACGTGGCGGACCTGGCTCCAGGGGCTGAGCCCCGAGGCCTATGACGGCGATCTCCTGGTCCTGAGCGCACCCAGCTCGTTGGTGCGCGAGCGGGTCGAGAACCGGTTCCTGGGATTGATCGCCGCCGCGGCCACAGAAGTGGCCTCACAGCAGGTCAAAGTCCGGTTGGATGTCGGCCCTATGGCCGTCGCCGACCCCCTGGCCCTTACCTCGCTCCTCGACGAAGACCACACCACTCCCAATTCCTCGAACTCCCAGGACCAGACCGACAACCGGCTGGGGCGGACCTCGAACCGCCGGACCTCATCGGACGCGGATGTCGGGAGTCTCGACTCCCGCTACACCTTCGACCGCTTCGTGATCGGCTCCTCGAACCGCTTCGCCCACGCCGCGGCCCTGGCGGTGGCGGAGATGCCGGCCAAGTCCTACAACCCCCTCTTCATCCACGGTGACGCCGGGCTCGGCAAGACCCATCTCCTCCACGCCATCGGGAACTACGTCCGGGAAAACTTCGCCGGCCGACGGGTCCGCTACGTCTCCACCGAGACCTTCCTCAACGAGTTCGTCGACGCCATCCGCTCCAACACCACCACCGCCTTCAAACGCCGCTACCGCGAGTGCGACGTCCTGCTCATCGACGACGTCCAGTTCATGGAGAACAAAGAAGCACTCCAAGAGGAGTTCTTCCACACCTTCAATCACCTCTACGGTGCCTCTCGCCAGGTCGTCCTCACCTCGGACCGGCCCCCGAAGAACATCGCCACCTTGGAGGACCGCCTCCGCAGCCGGTTCCTGTCGGGCCTCATCACCGACGTCCAACCCCCCGAGCTCGAGACCCGCCTGGCCATCTTGCAGAAGAAGCTCGAGGGCGAGCCCTCGCATGTCCCCCACGAGGTCCTCGAGTTCATCGCCTCGAACGTCACCGACAACATCAGAGAGCTCGAGGGGGCCCTCATCAGGGTGACCGCCTTCGGCAGCCTCAACAACAAGCAACTCACCCGGGAGCTGGCCGAACATGTCCTCTCCGACATCGTCAACGCCGGCCATCCCCGCGTTATCACCCCGGCCCAGATCCTCGAGATCACCGCGGAGACCTTCGGCTTCAGCATCGAGGACCTCTGCGGGCCCAGCCGGCGTCGACCCCTCGTCATCGCCCGTCAGATCGGCATGTACCTCTTCCGCGACCTCACTGACTACTCCTACCCGGCCATCGCCAAGGAATTCGGCGGTCGTGACCACACCACCGTCATGCATGCCGTGGTGAAGATCCAGTCACTCATGAAAGAGCGTCACCAGATCTTCGACCAGGTGAACGACCTCATCGTCCGGATCCGGAGTGGTGCATGACGCTGTGGGGAACCGGGCCCGCGTTGTGGACGCGACACCTCGCCCGGTGGACAGCATCGTGACCCTCGTCCTCGTCGAGCCGGTCGCGGTGGACAACACCTGAGCCCGGTGGACGACCATGATGGGGCTGACCTCGGCCGACGGTATGTCATCCACAATCCACAGGCCCTATTACCGTCACTGTCAGAATTTAAATTCCTTGTAAGAAAGGACCCTGTGTGAAGTACCGCTGTGAGCGAGACACCCTCGTCGAGGCCCTCGCCACCGCCAGTCGGGCCGTGACGTCGCGCGCCTCGACCACACCCGCGCTCAACGGTGTCCGGATCGAGGTGGTCGGGAACCGGCTGACCGTGGTGGGCACCGACCTCGATCTGACCGTCCGCGTCGAAGTGGAGGCCATCGGCCTCGACGACGGGTCGTTGGTGGCCCCGGCCCGACTCGTGGCCGACATCGTCCGGTCCCTCGAGCCCGGCGCGGTGACCTTCGAGGGCGGTGACGACGAGGTCGAGATCTCCGCGGCCCGGTCGCGTTTCGTGGTCCGTACCTACCCCGTCGAGGATTTTCCGGTCCTGGCCGATCCCCGCCCGGACCAGGTGACGATTCCGGCCCCCGCGCTGGCCGAGGCCCTCCGTCAGGTGGTCCGGGCCGCCTCCAACGACGATGCCCGTCCCCTGCTCACCGGGGTCCTCGTTGCCCCCGAGGCGGGCGGGACCCGACTGGTGGCGACCGACTCTTACCGCCTGGCCATGCGCGACCTGGCTGGTGAAGGACCCCTGGCCGAGGGGGCCGAGCAGATCCTCGTCCCGGCCCGGGCCTTGACCGAGCTCCAGCGCCTCATGCCCGGGGCGGGCTCGAAGGAGGACACCGGCGCCACCGTCGGGTTCTCGGTGAGTGAGCTCGACGCCACCTTCACCGTGGGCGGTGTCCGCCTCACCACCCGGCTCCTGGACGGGCGCTTCCCCGACTACCGCCAACTCATTCCGCCGGGTTACCCGAACCTGTTGCGGGTGGGCCGCGAGGCCCTGCTCGACGCCCTCCGTCGGGTCCGGCTCCTGGTACGCGACAACACCACCCCGGTCCGTCTGTCGATGCGACCGGGCTCGGTGGAGCTCACCGTCGTGTCCCAAGAGGTCGGCCACGCCAGTGAGGACGTCGACGCTGAGTACGAGGGCGAGGAGCTGACCGTGGCCTTCAACCCTTCGTATCTCATCGACGGCGTGGAAGCCGTCCTCGGCGACGAGGTGGTCCTGGAGACCGTGGACGCCACCAAACCTGCCACGGTACGGGCACCGGACCACGACGACTACCGGTACCTCCTCATGCCCGTCAGGGTGTCGTAGCGTCCCGGACCCCGGTCACAACCGACACCCACGCTGTCACCGTGGCCATCTCCACGTTGTGGCTCTCGGACTTCCGTTGTTTCACAGAAGCCGAATTGCGACCCGACCCCGAGGGCCTGACCGTGCTGCGCGGCCCCAACGGCTCGGGCAAGACGTCGATCCTCGAGGCGGTGGGGTGGCTCGCAACCCAGCGCTCGATCCGCGGCGCGGCCCGCGACGTCCTCGTCCGCACCGGGACCGACCGCGCCGTGGTGCGCGCCGAGACCGTGGTGGCGGGCCGGCCCGTCCTCGTCGAGTCCGAGATCCCGTTGTCGGGGACGGCGCGCACCCAGGTCAACCGCCAACCGGTCCGTCGTCGTTCGGAGCTCGCCGACGCCCTCAACGTGACGGTTTTCGCCCCCAACGACCTCGACCTCGTCCAAGGCGGGCCGGCGGGCCGGCGCGAGTACCTCAATGACGTCCTCGCCGCCCGCCACGCCCGCCTCGACGCGCTCGTCACCGACGTCGACCGCATCCTCCGCCAGCGCGCCGCTGTGCTCCGCCAGGCGGGGGGACGAACCGACAGCGCCATCGCGGCCACCCTGGACGTCTGGGACGAGCGCCTGGGTGCGTCGGGGACCGAACTGGCGGTCGAGCGTGAAGCACTGGCGGTCGAGCTCACCGAGCCCGCCAACCGCGCCTACGAGCGCCTGGCGGGCGTGGCCGAGCCCGTGACCCTCGACTACCGCCGGTCGTGGTCCGGCGACCTGGTGACCGCCCTGGGCGCGGCCCGTGCCGATGACGTCCGGCGCCAGGTCACCTCGGTGGGACCCCACCGCGACGATCTCGAGCTCGCCATCGGGCCACGGCCCACCCGCACCCACGCGTCACAGGGCGAACAACGGTGTGTGGCCCTGGCTCTCCGTCTGGCCTCGCACGAATTGCGCCGCGGCGACCTGCCTGAGTCGCCGGTGCTCCTCTTGGACGACGTCTTCTCCGAGCTCGACGCCTTCCGGGCCGCGGCCCTGGTGGAACTGCTCCCTCCGGGCCAGGTCCTTCTCACCACCGCCGTCGACCCGCCCTCGGTCGTCCACGCGGGCCGAGTCGTGACCGTCGACGCCGGCCGGCTCACCGGGACCCAGGGGACGCGAGACCTGGATGCCCCGACACCCAAGGTGTCTGCACCGGATGTTCCAGATGCGGCCGATGTGAGCGCTGCGCCGGGTGTGGGAGGCGGCTCGTGACGACCCCTCGACGCGACGGTCGGGGCCGGTCGCGCGCCGGGATGGTCCGGATCGGCGACGCCCTGGGCGAGGTCGCCAGCAACCTGGGCGCGGGCCGAGCCGATGTCGTGGGAGTGGTCTTCGGTCGTTGGGACGAGATCGTGGGGGCGTCGGTCGCCGCGCACGTCCGTCCCGTCCGGGTGGACGGGACGACCCTCATCGTGAGCGCGGACCATCCGGCCTGGGCCACGCAGATGCGACATCTCGCGCCCGACATCCTGGGTCGTCTGCGCGACGTCTGCGGTGCCTCGAACGCCCTCGAACGCCTCGACGTCCGCGTGCGTCGGTAAGGGTCGCGACCGCTCGTCGAACACCCTGCTCACAGCGCTGGTGCGGCCGTCGCCCGAAGCCCCGATTTGGCTCGTCGCGTGACCCCTTCCTGGTAGGCTGTGATGCGTCGGTAACGCACACAAACAGGCCCCCTCGGGACTGTCTCGGGACGTGCGTCCCCCGATCGCAAAAGGACAAGAAAGGGCGCGTGCGTGGCGCTGAAGACAGAGGTGGGGGTCGTGACTAACGCCTCCGCGAGTTCGTACGACGCCAGCGACATCACCGTCCTCGAAGGGCTCGATCCGGTCCGGAAACGCCCCGGCATGTACATCGGGTCGACCGGGCCCACGGGTCTGCACCACCTCGTCTGGGAGGTCGTCGACAACGCCATCGACGAGGCCATGGCCGGCCGCGCCACCCTGATCGACGTCACGCTGCTGGCCGACGGCGGCTGCCGGGTGCGGGACAACGGCGCCGGCATTCCCGTCGAGCCCAGTCCGCAGTACCCCGACATCTCCGCGGCCGAGCTGGTGCTCACCACCTTGCACGCGGGCGGGAAATTCGGCGGGTCGGGCTACAAGGTCTCAGGTGGTCTCCACGGCGTGGGTGTCTCGGTCGTGAACGCGCTGTCGACCAAGCTCGTCCTCGAGATCGACCGCGACGGCAAGCGCTACGTGGCCGAGTTCGCCGACGGCGGCGAGGTCAAGAAGAAGCTCAAGGCCTCGGGCCCCGCTCCGCGCGACCGCACCGGCACCACCGTGACGTTCTGGCCCGACGGGTCGATCTTCGAGGACACCGAGTTCCGCGCCCAGACGATCCTCGAACGTCTCCAGATGATGGCCTTCTTGAACAAGGGCCTCGAGATCCGTTTCGCCGACGAGCGCTCCGATGACAAGCCGCCAGTCACCTACAAGTACAACGGCGGCATCGTCGACTACGTGAAGCACCTCAACTCCTCCAAGGAAGCGCTCTTCCGCAAGGTGTGCTCCTACAGCCAGTCCGAGGACGACCAGGAGGTGGAGATCGCCCTCCAGTGGAACACTGGGTTCCACGAGTCGATCCACTCCTTCGCCAACGGGATCTCCACCATCGAGGGCGGCATGCACGAGGAGGGCTTCAAAAAGGCCCTCACCAACGCCGTCAACCGCTACGCGCGGGCCAAGGGCACCTTGAAGGAGAAGGAAGAGAACTTCCTCGGTGAGGACATCCGCGAGGGCCTGACCGCCATCATCTCGGTCCGGCTGCGCGACCCCCAGTTCGAGGGTCAGACCAAGGGCAAATTGGGCAACGTCTCCATCCGGTCACTGGTGGAGCGGGCCACCAACGAGAAGCTCGTGGACTGGCTCGAGGAGAACCCCCGCGAGTCCAACCAGATCGTGGCCAAGTCGACCACGGCGGCCCGGGCCCGGGTGGCGGCACGCGCGGCGCGCGACCTGACCCGGCGCAAGTCCGCCCTCGGTGGCGCGGGGCTGCCCGGCAAGCTCGTCGACTGCTCGTCGCGTGACCCCCGCGAGAGCGAGCTGTTCATCGTCGAGGGCAACTCGGCGGGTGGCTCGGCCAAGGACGCCCGCAATCCCCGCCTCCAGGCCATCTTGCCCATTCGAGGCAAGATCTTGAACGTCGAGCGGGCCCGCATCGACAAGATGCTCAAGAACGCCGAGATCCAGGCGCTCATCTCGGCCATCGGGGCGGGCCTGGCCGACGAGTTCGACCTCGAGAAGATCCGCTACCACAAGGTGATCATCCTGGCCGACGCCGATGTGGACGGATCGCACATCCGCACCTTGCTGCTCACCTTCTTCTTCCGGCAGATGAAGCCCCTCGTCGAGGGCGGGTTCGTGTACGTGGCCCAGCCGCCGCTGTACTCGACCCTCATCGGCAAGGAGAAGATCTATCTCAAAGACGACGTGGCCAGGACCGCCTTCCTGGCCGAGCATCCCGACCACAAGCAGGACTTCCAGCGCCTGAAGGGCCTGGGTGAGATGGACTTCGGGGAGCTGCGCGACACGACCATGGACGCGGGGCGGCGGTCGCTGCTCCAGATCAACGTCGAGCAGGCCGCCATGGCCGACAACGTCTGCTCGGTCCTCATGGGTGACGACGTCGAACAACGTCGCCACTTCATCCAGACCAACGCCAAAGACGTGCGCTTCCTCGACATCTGAGAGGCGCTTCGGGCGACCGTGGTCGCCCCGATGAGTTGCGGGCGATCACCGTCGCCCCGATGACTACGGAGGGATCAGGCCCACATGGCCAAGCGCGGCAGTAAGGGAGACGGCGGCACCGGGACCGACGTACCCGACCCCTCTCCGGCGGCGATCGAGCCCATCGAGATCCAAGAGGAGATGGAACGCTCGTTCCTCGAGTACTCCATGTCGGTCATCGTTTCCCGGGCCCTGCCCGACGTCCGTGACGGCCTCAAGCCGGTGCACCGCCGCATCCTCTACTCAATGTACGAGCAGGGCCTGCGCCCCGACCGCTCGCGTACCAAATGCGCCAAGGCCGTGGGCGAGGTGATGGGGAACTTCCACCCCCACGGTGACACCGCCATCTACGACGCGCTGGCCCGTATGGCCCAGGACTTCAGCCTCCGCCACGTCCTCATCGACGGCCACGGCAACTTCGGCGGACGCGGCCCCGAAGAGGGCCCCGCCGCCATGCGTTACACCGAGTGCCGCCTGGCCCCACTGGCGATGGAGATGCTGGCCGGGATCGATGAGGACACGATCGACTTCGTCCCCAACTACGACGGGTCGACCGAAGAGCCCGTGGTGCTGCCGGCACGCTTTCCGAACCTCCTTGTCAACGGGTCCCAAGGCATCGCCGTGGGTATGGCCACCAACATCCCGCCCCACAATCTGGGCGAGGTCATCGACGCCGTGGTCCATGTCCTCGAGCACCCTGACGCCACGCCCGACGACCTCATGGCGTTCGTGAAGGGCCCCGACTTCCCCACCGGCGCGCAGATCTTGGGGCGCCAGGGGATCCTCGACGCGTACCGGACCGGGAAGGGCTCGATCAAGATGCGGGCCCTGGCCGAGGTGGACGAGAGCCGGGGCACGACCCGCATCGTGGTCACCGACATCCCCTACCAGACCTCGATCGAGGTGATCGAGCAGAAGATCGGCGAGCTGGCCAACTCCGGCGTGCTCGACGGCATCTCCGACGTCCAGAACGACTCGGCCGGCAAGATGCCCCGACTGGTCGTCACCTTGAAGCGTGACGCCAATGCCAACGTGGTGCTCAACAACCTCTACAAGCACACGCCGCTGCAGACCAACTTCCCTGTGAACATGGTGGCCCTGGTCGACGCCGTGCCGCGGACGCTCAACCTGGCCCAGGCCGTCTCCTACTACGCCAACCATCAGATCGAGGTCATCACCCGCCGCTCGGAGTTCCGGCTGAAAGAGGCGCGCGAGCGCGCCCACATCGTCGAAGGCCTCTTGAAGGCCATCGACATGCTCGACGCCGTGATCGCCTCGATCCGTGCCTCGGAGGACCGACCCGGGGCGCGGGTCACGCTCATGGCCGAGCCCTTCTCCTTCTCCGAGGTCCAGGCCGAGCACATTCTCGAGATGACTCTGGGACGGCTCACCCGCCTGGGCCGGACCAATCTCGAAGAGGAGATGGAAAAGCTGCTCCGCACCATCGCCGAGCTCGAGTCCATCCTCGGTGACCCGGCCCGGCTGCGCGGCGTCATCGCAGAAGAGCTCGGAGAGATCCGCGCCAAGTACGCCAACGAGCGGCGCACCCAGGTCACCCACGACCCGGGCGAGCTCGGGGTGGAGGACCTCATCAGCGACGAGGAGATCGTCGTCACCATGACCCGGGCCGGCTACATCAAGGCCGTCCCGGCCGGGTCCTTCCGCACCCAGGGCCGCGGCGGGCGCGGCGTGCAGGGGGCCCGTCTCAAAGAGGAGGACCTCATCGACGACGTGGTCCACACCACCACGCTGGCGTTCCTCTTGTTGTTCTCCAACCGGGGCCGCGTCTATCGATTGCGCGCCCATGAGGTGCCCATGAAAGAGCGCACGGCGCGCGGCACCGCCCTCGTGAACCTGTTGCCGTTGAGCCCGAGCGAGAAGATCCAGGCCATCGTGGCCACGCGCGACTTCGACTCCGGGGGATTCCTCACTTTCGCCACCAAGATGGGTCAGGTCAAGAAAACGGCCTTCACCGAGTACGACAAGTCACGGCGCGAGGGCTTCATCGCCATCGCCTTGCGCGACGGTGATGAGCTCGTGCGGGTGGTGGCCACTTCGGGCGACGACGACATCGTGATGGTGAGCCACAACGGCAGCGGGATCCGTTTTTCTGAGACCGATGTCCGGCCTATGGGTCGCGACGCGGCGGGCGTGCGAGGCATGCGGCTGCGTGCCGGTGATGAGGTCGTGTCGATGGACGTGGTGCGCCCCGACAACGACATCCTCATCGTGACCGACGCCGGCTTCGGCAAGCGCACCAAGACCGATCACTTCGGTCGCCAGGGTCGCGGTGGCCAGGGCGTGCGCGCCATCAAGCTCACGGCCCGCCGGGGCCGGGTCGTGGCCGCCTTCATGGCCGGGCTCGATGACGAGATCCTGCTCATCTCGACGGGCGGGATCGTGATCCGCACCGCCGTGCGCGAGATCGCGGCCCAAGGCCGCGACGCCACGGGAGTGCGGCTCATGAGCCTCGAGGAAGGCCACAGCGTGGCTGCGGTGGCCGCGGTCACCGGCGAGGAAGACGAGTAGCGGTCCTTTCCTAGGCCTTTGGCTCAGGCGCCCGGCCCGGGCCGGACGGAGTCGAAGACGACCGGAAGGTGCGGGGGCGAACGGAAGGCGAGTCCCTCGATCCGCACCGGTGGTTTCCCCTCCGCCTCGGATTCGGTTGCCGCTGCTCCGTCGTCGAAGCGCAGGCCCTCGAGGCGCTGGAGGAGCGCGCCGAGGCCGATGCGCAGCTCCATGCGGGCCAGGTGCATCCCGAGGCACTGGTGACGACCGGTGCCGAAGGCGATGTGGGCCGGCCCGTGGCGGTCGAGGTCCCATGTCTCGGGGTCGGTGTAGCGCGACTCATCGCGGTTGGCCGACCCCGTCGCACACACCAGAGACACGCCCTCGGGGACCTGCACGCCGTCGATCTCGACCGGGCACGTGGTCTCGCGGTTGACCATGGTGACCGAGGTCTCCCAACGCAGGGTCTCTTCCACCACGGCGTCGAGCAGGTCCGGCTCGGCTCGCACGCGCGCCAGGACGTCGGGCCTGCTCAGCAAGGCGAAGAGGCAACTGCCCATGGCCGCGAAGGTGGTCTCGGCGCCGGCGGGGAGCAGCAGTCGGAGGAAACCGTAGATGTGCTCGTCGCTGAGGCGCTCTCCGTCCATCTCGGCGGTGACGATGTCGGAGATGAGGTCGTCGGTGGGGTGTGCCTTGCGGTCCTCGACGATGGGTGTGAGGTAGTCCCGCATGGCCGTCGACGCTGCGATCGACACGGGATAGTCCTCGGGGCCCTTGTTCATGTCGAGCGCCCAGGTGTGGAACCGCCCATGCGCTTCGGAGGGCACGCCCAACACCTCGGCGATGACCTGCACGGGGAACTGGCTCGTGATCTCTGTCACCAGGTCGGCCCGGTTGCGCCCGATCAGGCCGTCGATAAGCCGGTGAATGGTGGGCGCGATGAGCTTGCCCTCCCACCGGGCCAGGGCCGAGGGTCGAAAGGCATGGGCCACGAGGTTGCGGTAGCGGCGGTGCTCCTCGCCGTCCATGGCCAGGATCACCGTGCCCATGACCGGGCCCATGGTGTCGGCGTTGACCCGGCTCGAGAACCGCTTGGGGTCGCGCAGCACGAGCTCCACGTCCGCGTATTTCGTCACCAACCAGATGTCGGACTCGTCCCCCCCGAAACGACCGACACTCTGGTCGCGCCGGAACTCGGTCCAGTAGTCGTAGATGTCGAAGTCGGTCTCTTCGCTGTCGGTGTCGGCCACGTCCGTCCTTCGCCCCTGACGGGACAGTTTGATGTCAGTCCGGTGAGCCCGGTCAGTCCGCGTCGGCGAGTCTCCCGCCCCCGCCCGACGCGAGCAGCGCCGGTGATGTGGTCACGATGATCGCGAAGAGGAGGAAGCCAATGGCATGGATGATCGAGCACCACACGCACAAGGACTGGAGCACGAACAATTCTTCGGCGAAAAGGTAGATGACCATTCCGATGCCGACGATGGACAGGAGGAGTCGGGCCAGATGGACGCGCTTGTCGACCGCCCGCCACGCCACAGGCAGGCACAGGACGGTCATGGGGAGGAAATAGGCGATGCCCAGGATGGGGACGGGGATGCCCAAGAAGTGTGACGAGTTACTGGTGAGGATCTTCTCGCACGGACCCAACTCGGGACACACGAAGAAGCGGGTGTCGAAGTGCGAGATCGTGAGGTAGATCGACCCGATGAGCCCAATGATGCTCAGAAGCAGACACGTAATCGACTGCCATCGAAGGTTCGGGGGGCTCTCAGGCATCGACACGCTCCGGGCGGCTCTGGTCCATAGGGCGAGATGGTAGATCGCCGGGAGCCGCGGGGCAGGGTAGGTTCTCGTCGGTCTCCGGTTCCAGATCGGCAAGGGGCATTCGATGGCGGACGTCTTCGTTTCCTATTCTCGACGAGACAGTGACTTCGTCAGTCGCCTGAGCGCCGCGCTCGACGTCCGCGGCAAAGATGTCTGGGTCGACACGGGGTCCATCGCCGACGCCGAGGTCTTCCCCCAGGCCATACGGTCGGCCATCGAAGCCTCGGACGCCTTTCTCTTCGTCATCACCCCCGAAGCAGTGGCCTCCGCATATTGCGAGCAGGAGGTGGGTTACGCGGGCGAGCTCGGTAAGCGCATCGTCCCCGTGCTCCGCCATCCCGTGCCGGACTCAGAGATCCCTGTCCAGATCCGTGAGCGCAATTGGATCCCCTTCACCGACGAGGCCGAGTTCGACACCGCCACCGACCGGGTGGTCCAAGCTCTCGACACCGACCTCGACCATCGCAAAGAGCACACCCGCTGGCTGGTCAAGTCCATCGAGTGGGACGGCGAGGGACGCGACAAGAGCTTTCTGTTGCACGGCAGCGAGCTCAAGGCTGCGGAGAACTGGCTGGCGGGGTCCCCGGCCGATGCCGATCCCAGCCCGACCACGCTCCAGAGCGAGTACGTCCTGGCCAGTCGCCGCGCCGCCACCCGGCGGGGGCGCAGCCTCTTGGCTGTGAGCGGCGTGGTGACGGTGGTGGCGATCGGACTCGGCGTCATCGCGCTCGTGTCGCGGAACCAGGCCGTCTCGGTGGGCAACACCGCCCGGGCCCAGGCTCTGGCGGCGGAGAGCCAGAACGAGCTAACAGCCGACCCCGAGGTCTCGGTGCTCTTGGCCCGTCAGGCCATGGCGCAACGGCCTGTGCCCCAGGCCGTCGCCGCCCTGCGCCAGGCCATGGACTCGTCGCCGGTGCGCGTGGCCCTGCCTACGCAGTCGGTCGGGACGTGCGCGCCCAGCAGCGGTCCCTCCATCGCGTACAGCCCCTCGGGACACCGCGTGGCCGAGGTCGCCTGCAACGACGACGTGGTCGTGCTCGACAGCGCGTCGGGGCACGTCGTCTATCGAAAGCGCCTCCCCGCGTCGGCGGGTGCCGTGGCCTATGACCCCGGGGGCCGGGTCCTCGCCGTGGGCACCAACGCCGGCATCCTCCTCCTCGATCCCTCGACGGGAGCGGTCCGGTCCCGACTGGCGCTCCCCGCCGCCGGGGGGGCGCTGCCCCGGGGCGTGACTCTCGGCCCTGCTCCTGGGGGCCCCAACGGGCCCGGGCCCAACGCACAAAGGCCCGGTGCGGTCAACGCCTTGGCGTTCAACGACAGCGGCACAGAGCTGGCGGCCACCACCTTCTTCGGCACGACGGCCTGGGATGTTCGAAGCGGACAGCAGCTCTTCTCTCTCGCCGAGCCTGGTTCGGACCAAACCGCAGCCTTCACCACCGACGGGACGTCGCTCGTGGTGGGGACCACCGGAGCCCCCGAGGTCGTCGACGTGGCGACCGGTCAGGTCGTGCAGCGGCTGACCCCTCCCGGTCAAACCCTCGCTGGCCAGGCCAGCCCGGTGGCGATCAGGGGGGTCGTCCTCGCCGTCGGCGAGAACGTGACCGGACCCGGTGACGTCAGTGCCTATATCGACCTGTGGGACACCAAGACCTGGACCATGTTCGACACGCTGACCCCGGTGAACGGTACCGCTGTCGGCGACGTCTCGATCAGCCCCGACGGCCAGAGGGTGGCGGTCGGGAACTACGACGGGACCGGCGGGGTGTGGTCGATCCTGCCCGACGAAGAGCTGGTGTCGTTGGCGGGTCAGACCGCGGATCTCAATGCCATCGCCTTTAATCCGAGCGGCACCGATGTCGTCACGGCCGCCAACGACGGGACAGCCCGGATCTATCGGGCCAGCGGGCCCTGGCTGGCCACGTTGAAGGCGCAGCTGTGCGGCTGCGGGAACGAGATCGGCTGGCAGCCGCACAAGGTCGAAGCCCTGGCCCGGTCGGGAAACGACATGGTCCTCCAGGCGTGGTCCCTTCCCCAGGGCCGACCGGTGCCCCATCCCCTGGTCCTCAACACCGACCAGCAGGATGTCGGGGCTGTGCTCAGTGGCGACGGCACGCTGGCGGCCACCTGGAACGAATCGGGGCAGACTTCGGCCGTCACGGTCCAGGACACGACGACGGGACGGACGGTCTTCACGTTGCCGGCGACGACGGTGGGGAGGGTGAGTTTGAGCACCGACGACCGTCTGATGCTCGTGACTGACGGGAACGGGCGTCTGCATGTCACCAACCTGGCCACACGGCGAACCGTTGTCGGGTCCGGATGGTCCGAGTCCTGCAACGCCTCGTACAATCCCCCCGCGGTCAGCGACAACGACCGCCTGGTGGCCGTCTACTCGTTCTGCGGGCAGGTGCAGGTGGGTCGGGTCGCCACCGCACGGCCCTTCGAGACCTTCGACCAGCACGCGCAGCTGTCTTCGGCTGCCTTCAATGCCGCGGGCACCCGACTGGCCCTCGGGTCGTGGGCCGACACCGTCACCGTCTTGAACGTGACAACCGACAAGCCCGTCCTGGAGATCGTCGGGCACACGCGCGGCGTCAACGGCGTTGTCTACGGCTCTCGGGACCGGTACATCATCACCACCAGCACCGACGACACCATGCGGGTGTGGAATGCCGCCACGGGACAGTTGTTGCAGGTCGACCGTGACGTGTCGTCTCCGGGCGCGCCCTCGGTGAGCCCCGACGGTGCGCTCGCGGCCGAGACGAACAACGACAACCAGGTGCGGGTGTGGGCGGTCTGTCCTGACTGCCAGGATCCCGCCGCCATCTTGAAGGCGTCCCGGTCATCCGTCGTCTCGCCGCTGACCTCCCTCGAGCGCGCCGAGGCGGCTTCACAGGCTGGGTGACGCCTTCGCCGGGCTGATTCGCAATGCCTCATGTCGATCGTCGGCGAACGGGATCGGTCCGGGGCCGGGCTCCATCGCGCCTACAATCGCCACCTCCACATGGAGAGACGGTTCAGACGGGGCTATAGCTCAGCCGGTTAGAGCGCAGCACTGATAATGCTGAGGTCGCTGGTTCGATTCCAGCTAGCCCCACCACTGTCTTCGCCCTCGTCAGAAGTCGTTTCTTGGGCTTCTCGGAGGTGTGCCCGTGAGCCCCCCGCAGACACCCATCGCGCGTCCATCGCGCGCGACGGGCGCGATGGACGCGAGGAAGAGATATCTACGGACTCATCGTCGGCACGGCGCCGAGGAAGTGTGCTCCGAGCACGTAGGCCGCTCCCCGGTCGGCTGCGGCCGTCGGCCGGGCGTAGATGTCGAGCGTTGTGGTTGCCCGGCGATGGCCCACCCGGGTCTGCACTGTCTTCACGTCGATCGCCAGGGCCACCATCATCGTGGCATTGGCGGTGCGCAACATTTTGAATTGAAACCCTCCAGCCCCACACTCCTACCCGCCGGTACCCACACACGGCGGCGCCAGTTCGGCGTCCAAACGGCGCCGAACCTCCGACGTGTTCACGCCGAGAGCGCCCAGCAGCACCGCGGCAGGATCTGGTGGTTGGAGAGCGAGGATCCGGGCCAGCACCTGCTGGGCCGTGACCTGGAGCCTCCGGCGATTGGGCTTAGACGCTTCCTCAAGCACTTTCTTTGCCGCGGGCGTGATGCGGAGGCGATCTTTTTTCATGACGTCTCTGATCGTCGGCTTTTTCGGCACGGCGCGCATCGGCAGTGGGGGCGCGTCGGTGCCCGACCCCAGACCCAGGGCACCCAGGGCTTCGTGATCGAGCGACTCAAGGGCCTGGCGAGCTTGCTGCAGGCTCACGCCCAACACGACTTCGATCGAGGGATCCTCCAACAAGGCGAGCAAGATGTGATCGGTGCCATATCGGCGATCACCTCGGCGACGAGCCTCCTCACCGGCCTGCAGACAGATGGCCCAGGCGTGAAGCGTCTCTGGCGCAACGGATTCGGTGGTCATGATGACTCCTTGTTGTATTTGGTATGCACGGATTGGCGGGTGACGCCCAAGGCGTCTCCGATCTGCCGCCACGACCAGCCCTTTTCCCGCGCCGACGCGACGTGGTTCGCTTCGACCCTCTCAGCCAGGCGATGGAGCGCCAACGAGGCGCGTAGCCCAATTGCCGGGTCATCCGACGAGAGACTCACGCCGAGTTCTTCGATGTCCATGCGTGTCAGTTTAGGTTGACACTATTGATTTGTCAACCTAAACTGACACAGCGGATCGCCACACCGGAGTGCCCCAGATAGCCGGGTATTGACACCTTTTCTGACACTTCAGGCCGCAAGTGGGGACCATGAGGTCGACCTCATCGTCGAGCGCCGCGACCAATGTGTCGTGGCGCTCGAGGTGAAGCTCGACGGCGTCCCGGGACCGGCCGAAGTGCGTCACCTCCTCTGGCTTCGCCAGCAATTCCAGCTCGCCCCACCACCATCGAAAAACGCTCTCCGTCTGGCGACGTGACCCGACCGTCTGTGTGCGAGACCCTAAGGTTGCGCCATGCGAGCTGCGGTCACTGTGCACATCGACGCGCCGCCGGAGCGGGTGTGGGGCCTTGTCAGCGACATCACGAAGTTGGGTGAGTACAGCCCCGAGGTGGTCGAGGCGGAGTGGACCGGCGGCGCCACCGGTCCGGCGGTCGGTGCAAAGTACCGGGGCCACGTGAAACGCAACGAGAACTGGCCTTTCCTCTACTGGACCACATGCACGATCACCGAGTGCGCTCCCGGTGAGGTCTTCGAGTTCGCGGTCGTCATGTTCAACCGACCGGTCAACACGTGGCGCTACGAGTTTCGCGCCTCAGACGACGGCGGTACCGACGTCACAGAATCATTCGACCTCGGCGACCATCTCATTCTCAAGATCTGGTGGCCGCTGGGCGGGTTCTTGCGAGAGCGCCGCAACCGTCGCGACATGCTCCGGACCCTCGAACGAATCAAGGCAGTTGCCGAGGGTTTGTAATTGGGTCCACCCGGCAACGTCGACCTAGCAGCGATAGACGCGCTCGGCGTTGCCGGCAAAGAGCTTCTTGCAGGATCCACTGTCCAGGCCGGCCGTCACGGTGCTGAACGTTTCGTAGAGCTCGTCGAAGGTGCCGTACATCGAGTCGACCGGGAAATTGCTGGCGAACATGCAGCGGTCGACGCCGAAGACGTCGATGGCGTGTTCGAGCCACGGGGCGAAGGCGTCGACACGCATGGACTGCAGTGGCATGGCGAGGCCCGAGAGCTTGCACATGACGTTGTCGCCGAGGTCACCCAGCGCGTCGATGCCGGACCGCCACAGGGACCGCTCCTCGTCGGAATTCGACCGGGGCCATCCGGTGTGCTCGACGACGACGGTCAGATCGTCGAAGCGGGCCAGCTCCGTCGCCGCCGCTCGAAGCTGATCGGGATGAGTCATCAGCTCGAACACGAGGTCCCGGTCCGCCAGCGCGTGGAGCACGCCGACGTCGGGGACCGGGCCCATGGTGGCGCCCATGGGGCGGACCCCGCGAAAGCGTGTTGCTGTCATCTGCCGGTCGATGAGCTCGACGGCCTCAGCCACCGTGTCGGTCGGCGGGAGGCCTCCGATGATGGCGTCGGGACCACCGTTGCTCTGCGCGCGGTCATCGAGCTCGATGGTTTCCTCGATCGAGTGACGACCGGTGGCGGCCGCGACGTTGATGATCTTCTCGACGTTCCACCGGGCTGCTTCGGCCCGATAGACATCGGCGTCGAAGCGGCGGTACATCCTCGAGGCATCTCCCGAACCGCCTTGCGGGGGATGCGAGAGGTAGGGATACCAGTCCGTCCGGGCCGGGTCCCATAGGTGCACGTGCGCGTCGACGACGCGCCTGGGCTCGTCCACCATCAGGACTCCATTCGCAGTGCGTCGTCGTCGGCGCCGACGACCTCCCGGAGCGTGGCGTCGAGCCAATCGGGAACGTCGGGCCCGCCGTAGGTGATGGCGCCGATCGGTCGGGGATGACTGCGAAGGCCGAGCCAGCCCGCACCTATCACCAGTTCCGCACCGGCGAGCGCCGATGCCTCGGCATGGCCGAGCAGATGGGCGACCAGCGCACCGGCCGGTGGGCCGGCCGCCTTCTCCGAAGCCTCGATGCCCGCCGCGAAGGCCGTGACGCGCCCTTCGGTCGAACCGGCGGCCGCGCGAGCGAGCTGCACCGCGGCCTGGGCCCGACTCCGACCCCCTGTGGTGGAGGCGTCGGTGAGGGTGACGAGCTGCACCGGCCGAGCCGTGCCCGAGGCGTAGTCGGCCGCCGCCCGGGCCCATCCGGCGTCGGCATGGAGGTCCTCGACGATGCCATGATGCTCGGCCAGCACCCGCTCCCAACCGGTCGTGGCGGTGGTCGTCGGCTGATGATCGCCGGGGGCGAAGACGACGGCATCGACCGGCCCGGCCGCCTCGACCAGAGAGCGCAGCGCACCGGCGGCGTCGTCGAAGCCGTGCGTGACCTCGAGGCGGTGGCAGGTCACGGAGCGGGCCTCGAGCGCGGCGGTGATGGCCGCTGCCAACACGGGCCGGTCCGTGACGACGGCACACGATCGAACGTGGCCTGTCGCGACCTCGGCGGATCGGGGCTCGTCGAAGATCGCCCCGAACCGGGGGTTGCCCCCGCCCCCGCTCACCTGCTTCGTCTCGGCTGAGGCGAAGGCGCGGGGGACGACGACCTCGAGCATCCCGGCGAGAGAGGCCACCCCGTCGCCCCGGACCACCTCGAGAAGGCGGGGCTCGTCGACGATGGCAACTTCCGAACCGCCGGCGAAGAGCACCTGCCCGGTGCACCATCCGAAGCCGTCACTGACGAGGTACGCGCCGAGAGGTCCGAGGTCCTCGGGACCAGGCATTGACCGGAGCGACATCCCGCCGCCGCGCGAGGCCCCGCCCATCTGACGGGCGCGCTCGACCGCCGCGGCGACCATGCGGGTGGCCGCGATGGGGGAGATGGCGTTCACGGTCACGCCCGGCGGCGCCCGACGACCCAGCTGCCAGGTGAGGGCGGCGACGGCCCGCTTGGCACAGCCATAGGCGCCGGCGTCGGCGGGGCGCCAGCCCGATCCCGAGGTGACGCCGAGGACGCGGCCGTGCTCGGCGGCGGCCATGAGCGGCAGCGCGGCGTCGAGCACGTTGAGATAGCCCCCGAGGTGGACGCCCAGGAGCGCGACCCAGTCCTCCTCGGTGCCCTCGGCGTAGCTGCTCTGCCGGGTGATGCCGGCCACGTTGACCACCGCGTCTATCCCACCGTGCTCGTCGACGAGCTCCTCGAACAGGCCGCGCACCGCCTCGCCGTCGGTGACCGACGCCGACGAGGCCCGGGCCGAGCCACCTGCCGCCACGATCCGACCGGCGGTGGTCTCCTCGGTCTCGGGGAGGCGCTGCGAGCCGTCGAGGGTCACGAGAGGGTCGAGGGTGACGACGAACCAGCCGCCCCGGCCGAGCTCCTCGGCGATCGCGGCTCCGATCCCGCCCCCGCCGCCGGTCACGACGGCAACCTGCTGACGAGCGCTCACGACGCCGTCGACCGCACCTCGAGCTCCAGGCCCTCGAACGTTGCGGCCTCGAGCCACTGCTCGAGCCGTTCGCGGTAGGCGAACCAGTCGCCCATCCCCCGGCCGTAGTTGCCGTTGCGGGGATTCATCGCTTCGGGGTGACCCTCGTTGTTGATGCGCGACGGCGTGCAGGCAGACATCACCGCACTGCCGTCGACGAAGGAGTCGATGATCTTCTGCGTCCATGCCTCCTCGGCCTCGGCGCTCACGTCGAACACCTCCACGCCCTGTTCCTCGAGCAGCCGGACGGCGCCACCGATGAACTCGCCCCCGAGCGTGGCCAGCTGCGTGTAATTGACCGTCACCACGGCCTGCTGTCCGGGTGCGGGCATGACGAACATGTTCGGAAATCCACGGCTCATCATCCCGAACAGGCTGGCGGCGCCGTTGGCCCACTTCTCGGCCAGGGTGACACCGCCGCGGCCGACGATCTCGTGCCCGACCCGACGGAACAGCGGGGTGAGCTCGGCCTCGAAGCCGGTCCCGTAGATGATGCAGTCGACCTCGTACTGCTGTCCGTCGACGACCGGGCCCAGGTCGGTGATCCGCTCGATCCCGGCGGGGCAGTCGACCAGCGTGACGTTGGGGTTGTTGAAGGCCAGGAGGTACTCGTCGTGGAAGCAGGGACGCTTGCATAGGTACCGGTAGTACGGCTTGATCATCTCGGCCGTCGCCGCATCGGCCACCAACGTCTCGACCCGTCGCCGGTGTGCGTCCATGATCCGGTAGTCGAGCTCCTCGGCGCTGCGCAGGTACTCAGCCGTCGTCATGCCCTCGCCCCGCGGAGGGTGATGGACGGCCGCGTAGTGGTGCGTCCACCCGTCGTCCACCTCGTCGACCTCGACGGGCCGGCCCAGCATGATCGACTGGAAATTGTCCATCCGGGCCCGCTGCCATCCGGGCTCGAGGCCCCGGGCGAACTCGGGATCGGTCGGTCGGTTGCCCCGCTCGCCGATGGCCGACGGCGTGCGTTGGAACACATAGAGGTGCTTTGCCGATTCGGCCAACGGCGGCACGCACTGAATGCCACTCGCCCCCACACCGACGAGGCCGACCACCTTGTCCGTCAGTCCGGTGAGCGGCTCGTGCGGCCCACCGCCGGTGTATCGGTAATCCCACCGCGCCGTGTGGAACGAGCGACCGGCGAAGTCCTCCATGCCCGGGATGACGGGCAGCTTCATGAGGTTGAGGATCCCGACGGCGAGCACGTACCAGGGGGAGTTGACTACGTCGCCGCGGTCGGTGCGGATCTGCCACCGACCTGTGTCCTCGTCCCACTCGGCACGGGTCACTCCGGTGTGGAACAGCGCGTCGGACACGAGATCGAATCGCTGGGCGATCGCCTCGAGGTGGTGCAGGATCTCCTCGCCGAACGCGTAACGCCGGGTGGGGATGTAATCGAGCTCCTCGAGCATCGGGATGTACATGTACGACTCGACGTCGCACATCACGCCCGGGTAGCGGTTCCAGTACCAGGTGCCGCCGATGCCCCCCGCCTGGTCGATGATCCGAATCCGTTTGACGCCCGCCTTGCGGAGCTGCGCGCCGGCGAGGACCCCGGCGATGCCTCCCCCCACGATCACGACGTCGACGTCGTCCGCTATCGGCTGGCGCTCGGAGACCGGCGTGAACGGATCGTCCCGGTACCGGGCGAAGTGCTCGTCGGTTCGCAGGTCAAGGATGTCGGCGCGCCCTGGGACCAGCCGCTTGTCACGCTCGACGAGGTACTTGGCACGGACGGCATCTGGGTCGTAGGTCGCGGATCGGTCAGCTTCCGCCATTGGCCCTCGTCGCAGCGATGAAAGAGCCCTCGGATGGAACTCCAGACATGTGCCAACACTACTTTCTGGACCGGCCACGGTCTTGGGGTGGAGATCGTCGGTGGAGTCGTGCGGGTCAATCTACGATTCGGCCATGTCGGCATCCGGTGACGCGCCACCGAACGAGGTGCCGTCTCGGACCGCCGAGGCCTGGCTGGCAGCCGTGCGCGATGCAGAGCGACGCGGCGAGTTGCTCTCGGCCTTCGATCTGGCTGAGAGGGGCCTCGACGAGCATCCCGGTGACATGGCCCTGCGATACCGCGCCGTGCTCGCCCTCGCCCGCACGGGCTCGACCGGCCAGGCGGCGCGTCGCTTCTCCGAGCTCGGTCTGTCCTCGGTGGACACCGAGGACGTCGCCGCCCTCGAAGCCCGTATCCGCAAGGACGTCGCACTCGGCGCGGTGGGTGACGAGCGCCGTCGCCTGGCGGTCGAAGCCGCTCAGGCCTACCGGGGAATCCGGGAACGGACGCACGGCTACTTCCCCGCCATCAATGCCGCCACCCTGACGCTTGTGGCCGGGGACCCCGCCGGCGCCCGGGCGCTCGCCCGCGACGCGCTCGATCTCGTGGTGGCCTCGGGAGAGTCGTCGTACTTCGCGGCTGCAACCGAGGCCGAGGCCCGTCTGCTTCTCGGTGACGATGCCGGGGCCCGCAGGGCCCTGGCGCGGGCCGCGACCTTGCACGGCGGGGACTTCGGTGCCTTGTCGACGACCCGCCGTCAACTGCGCATGATCTGCGCCACGAGCGGGATCGACCCCGAGATGCTGTCGGTGTTGGCCGGTCCGGCAGTGGCGCACTACTGCGGGCACCGGATGGCCGGGCCCGGTGAGGAGGGTCGGTTCCGGCTCGGGCAGGAACCCGGCGTCGCCGCTCGCGTCGAGGAGGCCGTCCGACGACGCCCCACTGGATACGCCTACGGATCGCTCGCCAGTGGAGGTGACATCTTGTGGGCCGAGGCTCTTCTCGCCCAGGGGTGCGAGCTCCACGTCGTCCTTCCCTTCGCACTCGACGAATTCATCGGGACGTCGGTGGCTCCCTCCGGGTCGGGCTGGGTGACGCGCTTTCGGCGGTGCCTCGACGCGGCGATGTCGGTCAGCTTTGCCACCGAGGGCGCCTATCTCGACGACGACGTGCTCTACGGCTATTGCTCGGAGCTCGCCATGGGGCTCGCCCTGGTGCGGGCCCGGCACCTCGACTCCGATGCATACCAGCTGGCGTTGTGGGACGGCGACGCACCCACCGGTGTGGCGGGAACCGCGGCGGACGTGGCGAGATGGAGCTCGACGGGCCACGACGTCGTCGTGGTCTCACCGGAGCCGGGCGCATCTCTGTCTGTCGACGTCGACGAGCTTCCGACCCCTCCAGCCGATGATGATGGCCGACACATCCAGCGGGTGATCCGGGCCATGCTCATGGGCGACATCAGCGGGTTCTCCAAACTGACAGATCAACAGCTGCCGCGGTTCGCCGACGTCGTGCTCGGGACCTTCGCCCAGGTCCTCGCCGACCACGAGACGGATGTCGAGTACCGAAACACGTGGGGCGACGCGCTGTACGTCGTGTTGTCCGGGGCCCCGGCGGCAGCGCGGTGTGCCCTGGACCTCCAAGATGCCCTGGGCGCGGTCGACCTCGAAGCACACGGACTTCCCTCGCACCTGGCGTTTCGGCTGTCGGGGCACATCGGACCCGTGTTCCCGATCAGGGACCCGGTGCTCGGGGCCGACGCGTTCATGGGGTCCCACGTCAGTCGCACGGCACGCATCGAGCCCGTGACGCCGCCGGGCGCGGTCTACGTGACAGAGGCCTTCGCGGCGGCACTCGAGCTGTCGGGCTGTGCAGACGTCGCATGTGACTACGTCGGGCACATGCCCGCGGCGAAAGACTACGGACGCCTGCGCATGTACAGGGTCAGGCGACGAGGTCCCGCCGGCGCGCAGAACTGAACACTCCGGTCGGACCTTTGTCTCATGCCGCGACCGCACCGTGCGACGTCCAGAACTTGTTGAGATGCCCCTGGACCTTGAACAACCAGACGAAGGAGCCGATGATCGGGAGCACGATCCAGAAACCCGTTACTCCGCGTACCGGCTTGGGTTGACCTTCGGCGGCGTACAGATTGCCGACTTCAGAGGGCATGACGAAGACGTTCACGATGGAAAGAAGGATCGCCAGGACGACGCCGAGTACGCCACCGATCCCTTGTCCCGAGTAGTCCTTCATCTCCTTGAACATCGCATATTGCCAATAGATGCCATAAATGCCGAGGGTCACGACCGAAAGCAGGATGACGATCCACGGGCTTCTGATCTTGCCAAGCGGTCCGGGCACTGGGTGGCCCCTTTCGTTGACGAAAAGCAGAGCTTCCGGACCGAACGCTACAGGTTGATCTGATCGACCCTCGGGATCGGATGAGCCCGAAACGGACGGTCATGGTCAGCGGCCTCTGTAGCTGTCTCAGCGCGGTGTGATCTGCACTTCATCGCCCCCGGCGTAGTGCAGGTGGCGGAACTGTCGGACGCCTGATCGATCGCTCACGGTCAAGGTTCCGGTGCCGACCAGCTCCGGTACGGGGACGTTCAACGATGCCAGCCCACCGGAGTCGGAGGTGGCGTGGACCACGCCGTGTCCGGTGTCGAGCGTGAGGTGTGAGCCCGGCGCCGTTCCCTTGACGATCACCGGCGCGGCGTCGGTCACCCAGAAGTCCTTGAAGTTCGACACGTAGGGGATCTTGCGCCCCTGGACCTCGAGGTAGGCCTGGAACGGAGCCGGGTCGTTCATGTGGAGGTGGTGGTTGGAGTACACCTGGCGATCACCGAACCACACGGTCAGGGTGTGGTGCCCGTCGGTGCGAATGGTGACCGGCTCGCTCGAAGGGGCGTCGGCCCGAAGCGGCTCCTGCCACAGGCGGTCGGTCACGGCGTCGGCGACAACTCCGTGGGCCGAGCCGATCTGCCACGTGCTCTTGCCCTGTGAGGAGTATGTCGCCACCACGACGTAGTTGATCGTGCCGTTTCTCTGGGTCGATGCCGACTGCACGGCGAGAACCGCTTCACCCACACCCGATCCGACCGGCGTCGAGGGCCGGGACATGACGGCGTGCCACACGACGTCGGGCCCCGCGGCGCGCAGCGTCACCGCGAACCAGCCCGACCAACTGGAGTGCGCTCGGACCCCGACGTCGAGACCCCGGTTCGACGCGTTGATGAAGCCCACCCCCGGCGCCGCCGAACCGTTGAAGACGTAGTGGTCCAGGAGCTGGCGGTTGGGCGTCGCCGTCTTGAAGGGATCGGCGATGACCAACCCGGAGTGGGTGAGGGTCAACCCCGGCGGCATGAGCCGCGTCGGGGCGGCGACGGGCCACGTCGTCAGCGCCATCGTGACGAGCACGAGGACGACGGCCCCGATGGTGACCTCGATCCGCCACAGATTGGCCCGCGCCTGCGCCCCGCGCCGGGGTCGCAGGCGGCGGTCGTGACCCTGTCCGGTGTGTTGGTAAGGCCGGCG
>Ga0307374_10003693_pt1 | contig 25980 bp, 23 predicted proteins | sample OX3MG_FD_202532 | JGI IMG/M metagenome (GOLD analysis project Ga0307374, IMG submission 202532) | Soil microbial communities from Risofladan, Vaasa, Finland - OX-3 | ecosystem: Environmental > Terrestrial > Soil > Coastal area > Acid sulfate soil | place: Finland: Risofladan, Vaasa | collected...
GGAGTCCATCTCCCCAACATGCAAATGTAGCCAGACACTCGCGTCCCCCAATAACTTGCCAACTGCTTCACCGAGAAATACTTACCACCCAATCCCTCCCCTCCCCAGCGGGGAAGATCCGTCGGGACATCGAGCCGGGAATTTAGGCGAATTCTCCTCCCTCATCTTTCCATTCTTCCGCGCGTAATGTTCCTGGCCCAGTCCTTGCGCCCAAGCGATTCCGCCTGAACCGCAGCAGCACCGTGATGGTAAGGCACTCGATGGAAAGAAACCATCCATCCGGCGGCAATCTTTTCCAGAATTGCATAGGAAGCATGAGGGGCGAATGTTTCCATCCGGTGGGGTACGGGTTCGCCCACTTCGTAGGCAGGAACGCCAACACTTCCCGGGTTCACCACCAACTGTCCGGTTGAAAGTTCAACCAGCCTCGGAAGGTGGCTATGTCCGCATAGGATGACGGGCTGGTGAACGCCCCGCAACTGCTCAACGATGCAAATATCCTCTTTAACCAACGGCTGGCCGGAGGTGGTCGCTTCCAGCAGGTAGACCTCGTCGCTGGAAGGTGACCCGTGGCACAGCAGAATCTCATTTGCATAAATGGCGGTTTTGGGAAGCTGCGCAAGCCAGCGAATGGGTTCTTCTCCCAGGTCCCGGAGGACAAACGAGAGGGTGGGGTTGGTGCGAAGATTATTGGCGGTGGCCCCGGCAATCAGGCGGTCCTGATTGCCGCAGATCGTCAGCGCCACATTCTCAGATCGCAAACGGTCGTAAGTCTGGCGCGGGCGCAGCGGCCCATACAGGATGTCTCCGAGATTCAGGAAGGTCTTTACCTTGCGCTTTTCTGCATCTTCGAACACCGCATCCAGCGCCCAGATATTGGCGTGAATATCCGCGAGGACGGCAATGGGTTCAGTCACGGCATCGCTCCAGTTGGGTTTGATAAAACCTTGACCCACGCATTATGAGTGACGGGAGCACGAAGAGGGCGACCGCTTTTGTTGTAGCGTCGGCCCATCCGGTCGCAGGGCAAATCTCTCAGCTCTGGGCGCTCGCCGCATCGCCAATAAGCTTGAGTATTTCCGTTGGCCTGTGCGCCACGAAGTATTTCCAGGCGCCGTGCGTCCCGTCGGCATTCACTGCTGCCACCCACCTTTCGGCGGCAGCACGCTTCACCTCCTCCAAGGGATCGTAACCCTTGGTTTCAAGGATCAAATGGAGCGGTGGGCTTGCCTTCAGGCGAACGATGAAATCCGGCATGTAATCGTGCATCTGCCCGTTGTGCAGGTAGGGGATAGCGAAACCCAGTCCAGAGTTCTTGACAAACGCATCCGTGAGGCCGTGCGTGTCGATGTAATAAGCCGCTGATTGTTCCCATTTCGCCGTATCCGCAACGCAATAATTCAAATGGCAGTGGACCACTTCGCGCACGTCGCGGCTGGTCCACAAGTCCACGTCTGCGGTCGAGCCAGGCCCACGATTCGATTCATACCGGGGAACCTCCGGCGCTTCACCTTGCGATGTATCTGGTCGAATCGCTTCGAGCAACCGTTCGATCACCCAACCGTAGTAGGGCGCGAGCAGCAGGTCGATCACTTCCGCCGGCGGGTGTACCCGCACCTTCTCGCGAATATAGCGCCGAACGATAGCGGCCAACTGCGGAAACAGCGCGTGGGCGGGAACCGTGCAATGACCCTGAGCGGTAAAGTCGCGGGTCAGCGCGCGTGCCAGATCGAAAACCAATTCCTGCTCGCGGTGTTTGGCGCGGAACTCCGCCAGGCTCACGCCGCTCAGCCGCCCCGGGCCGCTCAAGCTCAATCGCCCTTCATCGTTGACGGTCAGCCCCTTCATTTCCACTTCGGGCGGAATCTTGTCCGGCAACAGCACTAGCGGCGGCACACTCGACCAGGGCTCCGCCGTCACGCGGTTGCGGATCGCTTGCGTGTAACCCTCGATGCGCGGATACCGAATCTCGAATACAGCCTTGCCCGGAATGGCGTGAATGTGATGCCGCTTGGGTGGCGGAGTGGCGGGGCCTTGGGTGTTCGCTTTGAAGGGTATCACTTCAAACGGGACGCCAAAAACCTGCGCCACTTCTTCGGTAAATTTGCCATCATCACCCAATTCATAGCTGGCGCGGCGCAACCCCCGGCCCACCACCTGCTCACACAACAGTTGTGACATGAAGGGCCGCAGCCCGATGATGTGCGTCACCGTGCTGCAGTCCCAGCCCTCAGTCAACATGCCGACGCTCACAATGCAACGCACGTCGCGGCCCGGCGGATGCAGGGGCCTTCCAAGTTTCTCCGACAAGTCCTCAAAGCCTTCCGGATAAATCGGCCGCCCTTGCCGGTCCAGCGGCCAAACCATCTTGCCCACCGTATCGAGCGTCAAGCGCATCCAGCGCGATTCATCACTCTTGGCTTCGCCTGTATTAGTTTCTTGCACCACTTTAAAGTCCACGCGAATCGTATTGATGCGGCCATCGCGGTTGCGAAATCCTTCGATGTTCGCGGGTGGGAGGCTTGCGGGCCCTTTATCTTCCGCGATCCATTGGTAGAGCACTTTGGCGAGTTGGGTCGTCTTGCAAACCAAAATAAAAACCGGAGGCCGCGGATCAACACCTTCTTTCGCCTGCTTCTCATGTTGCGCTTCCCATAGGCCGCCCAACATCGCAATGGGGTGGTTCGCGTATTTCAGAATTGCTTCTACTTTCGGAGGCGCTAACTTGGCGCCACGCTCCGCTCGGGTCATTTGTTTTTCCAGAATCCAACGCCAAATGTTGCGGTAGCCGGGTATTTCCTCGCCGGTTGTGTCTCGCACCGCCAGTTGTGGAATCTTGACGAGGCCGGACTCAATGGCATCAATCAATCCAAAATCACTCACCACCCAGGGGAAAGGCTTGTTGGTCTCCCGGCCCACCCGGCCCAGGAAATAAGGCGTGGCCGATAGATCGATGCAAAAGTTGATGCCGCGAAGTTTGTGGATGCGGTCCAGGCCCTCAACCCACACGGTAGCCTCTTTGTAATAATCTTCGGCCACATCTTTCTCGCCGAAAGCCTCTTCTTCCTCTGGATCTTTTTCTTCGCGCTTGATGCGATAAGCGTGGTGCGCTTCGTCATTCATTACCAGGATGTTTTGCTTCCCGCCCACCTCGCGTCCCAGCACGTCATTCACCAGGGCTGTATCACTCTTGACATATCGCAGCGATTCCACCTGGACGCTTACCAGGTTTCCGCCCGCGTCGCGTTTTTCTGTTCCCGCTTTTGGTGTAATCATGCCCGCCGCCATCTGGCGCTCGAATTCTTCCTGCGTCAAGTAGCGTTTGCCGCGAGCCGTGGTTGTCTTGGGGCCGATTTTGATGGTCTGCGTGGTCGTCACCGCGACGCCGGACTTGTTCACCTTGGCGGACACTCCGCCCACCTGCACCGTCTGCGGCTCAAAAACGTGCCAGTTGGTCACCAGCACTTTGCCTTGGGTGAGTAAGGGCATCAGGTGGTGCGGCACGAGATCGCGAGTTCTATATAGGCTGGCTTCGCCCTCTTCGGGGTCAAGCTCGCGAAGCCGCCGCCGGATGGTCACATTGGGGCACACCACCAGCACCACATCAGAGAAACGCCCGTCGCTTCGGTCATTCACTTTATTCAGAATGCTCCAGGCGGCGAGCATTCCCATGACTGTGGTCTTGCCGGCGCCGGTGGCCATCTTCGCGGCGTAACGCAGGAAACCCTTTGTAGCGCCGCCCTTCAGGGCGGCACCTGCCGGGCTAAAGCCCGGCGCTACAGATTCGGTCGGTTCATCGCGAGGAATCGCGATGCCCTGGCGGAAATCCTGTCGAGCCTCGGTGAGGAAAATGATGGTCTCTGCGGCTTCGAGTTGGGCGAAGAAAAGGCGTTTCTCGCGACCGTCGCGTTGCCACCACTGCAAGAGTTCAAGCGTAGTCCGGGTCACGCCGGGATAGCCCGCCACCTTCCAAGCTTTCACTCGCTCGCGAATCAGATTCACCAGCCCCAGATCGAAGGCCGACGGGTATTCTGGCGAGGGCGTGAGTGTGCCGTCGGACAAATCCCACGGCGTTGTTTGATCGCGCGGCGGACAAATGACGGCGCGGCGCCTGCCGTCCTTCTGCGTCGGCGGCTCGCCCTCCCGGATGTACCAGTAGAACTTAGGTTCTTCGTAAGGCGAATTCAGGATTGGTTCTGATACTTCGTAGCTCATCGGCTCGTTTACGCCTTCGGGTTGGGGCCTGCTCGAATCCCCTCCAGCCCCCTCAGAAATTCCGCCCGGTCACGGGTGGCCTTGTCTGCCCGCCGCGTCCTTTCGCTAACGTAGCGCTGCCCCTTAAGCCCGGAGTCCCGAAGCATTCGAATCCAAGCTCCAAGCTGCCTCGAGATGCTCTCTGTTCTCGATTTCAGATTCAAGATTTCGGATTCAAGGTCAGCAAATAAAGGGATCTTTTGCAGCAATGAAAGCATCGACCGGACTTCTCCCGCCGAGCCTCGGGCGATATAAAGAAACGTGAGCAGTTCCTGATTCGTGCCCCTCTCAAAACCCTCCGCAATGTTGTTGGACACCGAAACGGCTGCCCTCTCGATCTGGTCGCGCAGGCTATGGCGCCGTCGGAAGGCAGGGCGCTCCGACACGGCATAGACCGCAACAGCCATGTCAATGGCCGCCTGCCACACCGGAAGCTGCTCGAAACGCTCGTACTTCACTGGGACTCTTCGTGAGATCTTTTATCTCGAATGCTGAATGTTGAATCTTGAATTAGGTTCAGACGAGCTTCTCCACCACCATCAATTCATTGCCCCGGTCGTCGATCACCTTGACGCCGATCCGGCGATGCTCTCCGGCCTCAAAGGGCGCGCTGGTGGTCCCGGCCAGATGGTCCCAAACGCTTTCTTCATATTCGCCCTTCAGGGCTTTTTTCAAATTGTCCCAGGCGCTGGTGCGCGGGAAGAACGCTTGTGACACGTGGAAGCACAGGCCGTTGTAATCGGCGTCGAGGAACCACGCCGGCACATCGTTCCCGCCCCGGTGCTGTACATCCATTGTGATCGGGTCGAACACGTCCAGGCCCAGCAGTTCCACTTGATACGTTCTCTGTGCCTCTGTGTCTCTGTGGTGAATCTTAATCTCCGGCAGCCCGCACACGCTGAATATCTGGCTGCTCCGCATGTTCTTCAGCAAGTCGCCCATCATCAAGTCCGGCGTGGCCTGAATGTAGGTTGCAGGGATGCCCACCACCGCGTCGCAGTTCTCAATCAACTGGCGGGCGTTGGGCTGGATGGCAAAGCCGATCACGTAAAGATGCGTGTAATTCTTAAGCGAGGCTTCCTTCGCCGCTTCCTGAACCAAACGCTTGCTCACCGCCCCGTTTTCCGGCCCGAATACAAGGGCGACGGGCTTCGCGGACAATGGCAAGGCTTTTCCGTTCTTCTCTTTGGCTTCCTGAAAAGCCTCTTCGAGCGTCGGTGACTGGCCCGGCGCCGTGGCATCCACCAGCGCCTCGGCAGAAAGCGAGAGGGTCTTGGCGGGCGGACGAATGTTCCGAAGCGATAGCGTCTTGTTGCCGTCCAACCGCAGCACGGGCGATTTGCGCAGGATTTCCAACATCCGGTCTACGTGGTCCAGTAGGGGCGGTTCGCGAACCGCCCCTACTGCGGAATCCGTAATCTTCGAATCGGGTATCGCGCCCACGGAGGGCGGGGCAAGCCCCGCCCCTACGTCTACTGGCGTCGGTATCGTCCCTTCCACGCAAAACGGACCCGTGACGCGCGTGATTTTGGCATCGCGCTCCGGGCGGTCAACCAGCACTTCTTCCTTGGGCGTCTCGTTGTTGGCAATGCTTTCCAGTGTCACGTGCGGCACAATGCCACCCACTTCTTCGCCCTTCGTGTTTTGCTTGCGCTTGTAAACGAATCCGCCCGCCGGGCCGCGCGCGTCGTCAGCTTTTGAGAGATGCTCTTGTAGCGTCCCGATGGATCGGGACGGCTTTTCGATGTCTCTTGTAGCGCCGCCCTTCAGGGCGGCATCAGGCTCTGCCGGGCTAAAGCCCGGCGCTACGAGTTTTCTGATTTCGGACAACTGAGAGCTGATAACTGACAACTGCTCCTCGCCCTGCTCGCGCCCCGGATTCTGCCCGTCCCAATCGAGCGCCGGTGAGAGTGACGAATCGTAGCGATAGGTGGCGGGAGGCTTGCGCTTCTTGAACTGCGCCTGCGTGCCCACGTCCGGCCGCATGGGAGATTCGGACTCCGGGTGCTTGTAGCTCTCCGCTTGCTGTGGTCGAGCCGCTCGTTTCCCTTGTGGCATGGCACCCCCATCCGTGGCTTAAGCCTGGAAGTGCAAATTAAATCAGAATTCGACCCGCGAGTCCATGCCCCCGGCCTCTTCCACTGCGAAATTCATACGTAAATAGCGGTCGAACGGTTCAAAGGCGGCACGGAGAGACAGGGCGCTGTGTCTCGAAGCGTGCCGGAACCTGCAGGACGTGATGACAGGCGGAAAGATCGAGCAAGGGCGTGCTGCACAAGAGGTCGCCTATGAATGAGGGCAAGTCCGTCTACCCTTGGGCCGAAGGGGCAGGGCCGGCATGATTGCAAGGCTTCCTTGCAAGTTCTTGGAGGAGGCCGAGCCCCAGTCCGATAGGTCAAAGGCGCTCCCAGAGGCAATTACCGGATGAGCGCCGGGTGCTTCAGAGGCGGATGATCCGGCTTTGGATTCGGCACCGGGTGGTCCGACGCCGAAGAAAGTTGCTCCCCTTGCTGGCGTGGCGTGCCGACAACCGCTGTGTACATGGCCTGATTAAATGTTGAACCCACTTTCGCCTTGGCCACGGCAAAGTAGCTGTGAGTGCCGTAAGGGGTGTAGGTGCTCGAAAAATAGTCGCCCACCATGTATCCGGAGAATGTATTGGGCAACCAGGTAAGCGTCATGGGGCCTGCAAACTGGATGGCCGGGTACCAGGTCTTCCCACCCGAAGTGGACGAAATGAAGCCTACATCCAACTGACAAGTCGAAGTCGTACAGTTGGTTTGGGGATAAAAGTAATAGACAAGGTCCAAATGGATCGTGCTGGCTGGATATTGGGATTCAATTCCCAAGCCCGGAAGAAAGTGATCCACAGTGCTTGAGACAGGATCGATGGGGATGCGGGCGGGCGCAGTCCAAGTAAGGCCGTCATGGGAAGTGCTCAAGACCAGATCGTTTTCCGCGCAGTTCGTGCGGAAACGGCAATCCGGCCAGATCACGTAGATAATGCCGGTGAAGTCTTCACTGGCCGAAGGAAGCGGGCCGCTGCGCAATCCCCCCGCTTCAAAGTGACTGAAGATGGTGGCGACGGTGATCGTGCTGCTCCAACTGATCCCTCCATTCGTCGACTGGAAAGACATGACGGAACCTTCAAAAGCGTTGTCAATCGGAACTATAACGGTTCCGTTCGGCTGCACCAAAGGCTGGCCCCCGATGCCAGAGGCAAAATTGGCGGTGTTCACTCCCGTGGACCAGGTTTGCCCCCCATCGGTCGAAGTGCTCATATAAACCAGGTTGCCTTGCGCCGGATTGTCCCATTCGACGTAGCAGTTGCCGTAGTAAGGGCTGGTCGCCGAGTTATCGCAAGTGATCCAATCCTTGTCCGAGCTGTCCACGTTCGGACCGACGCTCACTGGATTATCCCAATTGATCCCGTCCAGGGACCGGCTGACCACGACCGGTGGAATGGGCACGCCGGAATTAACCAAAGGCAGGGATGAGATCAGCCAGACGCCGTAGGCAGCGTCATAGGCCACGGCAGCATCACTGATGGCGTCGTAAGGATTGCCGGGGTTTTGAGCTTTGGTAATCCCAGGAAGATAGCCGTTCGTCCACGTGGAGCCACTGTTGGTTGAAGTGGCAAAGCCGATGTCCGCCGCGCCCCCGCTGAAGATTCGCCCAACTTGGAACGCCGTGACGATGGTCGTGCCGTAAGAATAGCTGTCCGGCTCAACCTCGGTGGCGTGCTGGCTGGACGGGTTCGTAAAGGTATCATGGCTTAACTGGATCAAGGCGACCTGCCCTTGAGCACGCGAAAAGGAAATCAGCATAAAACCCAGCGCCAACAAAGATAGAACCAAGGTCTTTAGTCTATCTGCAAAATCCGCTAGCCTTACTGAGCTTTCCATGACCCGATTATTTCCCTTCTTTGAAATTTGTGGGTTTAGGAATTCCGCCGTGCCGGAACCCCACCCTCGTGCCGAATGGAATCGATCTTTCAAAACTGCGCACCGAGCATATGCCAATCGCACCTGCTTGTAAAGCGATAGAACGAACCTAAAGCGGGCTAAGGTTGCTTCGCCTTTCGCAGCCTGCTGTCCCTGCGCAGCCGGAGTTGCATGCACCCGGGGCATTCCAGAGGAAAGAAATAAGCCGAATTGTTCGTGAACTTCCGGGTTGCTGAAATTGGTCAGGAAGCAGTGACCTGGAGTATCCTGAACCGGTAATGAGGAAAGCGGCCTTGTTTTTTGTCATCCTCGCTTTGGCCGGCCAAGTTTCGGCAGGCCCGCCGGGGGGAATCGACGATGCTTCGTATGCGCAAACCTTGAAAAAATATGTGAATGAGCGCGGACAGGTCAATTACATCGCTCTCAAAAGGGATCATGCCGGCCTGGACAAGTTCATCCAGGAAATTTCTGTGGTTAGTCCGGCAAACGCCCCTCAAGTTTTTCCCACGCGTGACGAGCAGCTCGCTTATTGGATCAATGCCTATAACGCCAGCATATTGAAAATCGTGATGGAACATTATCCCGTCAAGAGCATCACCAGAATTGGCTTAATTCCATTCAGTGCCTTTTATTTGGAACACGTTGTCCTGGGCGGCACGTCTTTGACGCTGAATGCGTTGGAAACCGGAATTCTGAGGTCCGAATTTCATGATCCCCGCATCCATTTTGCCATTAATTGCGCTTCGCGAAGCTGTCCGCCGCTCTCACGCCATGTCTACCGCGCTGCAACCCTTGACCCACAGCTCAACTCCGCCGCCCGAAATTTCGTGAATGACAACCTTAACGTCACCTTGGATGAAGGCCAACATCGCATTGTGCTTTCCAGGATTTTCAAGTGGTATGCCGGGGATTTCGAGTCCGCCGTTCCGCCTCGAGCTCATCAAGAGCCTACGGTTCTCGACTACCTTCAGCCCTATCTCACCCCGCAGCGGAAGGTCGTTCTTAGCCATCTCAAAGGAGCCGTCGTTTCCTACCACTCCTACGACTGGAGTCTGAACAGCCAGTAGCCATTCCCCTCGATACTTCGAGGTCCTCTTAGAGGATTGGAACTTCCCTAGAGCCGGGCGAAGATGCTTGCCCATTGGCGCAATTTTGAGGGAGTGACGCAGTTTGCCGTGGCGGTGCTCGTTGAGAGCCGAAAACCATTGAAAATTCAAGATCGGCAATGGCCAGCCGGGGCTGGAGCAGGCAAAGAGCGTGGCTTGAGATTCCTAAGAGGAGAGGTTGGATCACGATGGCAAGGTTAGAGTGATAGCAGGCACGAATCCCAGAATGGAAAAGTCGCCGGGCTGAAATAATTCAGCCCGGCTTGGTAGTGGTATTTTCAGGGGCAGAGAACTTTCAGGTTTATAACCTCACATCAGGTTGGCTCTCACTCCCGTGGCGTCTCGTCTGCACTCGTGTCGGCGGACCAAGTGCCGGGGCTGGGACGAAGAAACTTGGGCGCCTGGTGCCGGAGGCTGGAGCGGGACGTGAGGCACGGCAGCAAAATGTCATTGGTTGGCCTCGCAGCCTGCCGTTGCGGCAGGCAAACCGGCAAGAGGCTTACCGCCATGCCCGGGCTTGGACTGGCCCTCAGAGTCATTTCGCCAAGAAAAGAGCAAAGATACAGTGGAATACGGTCCAACCGAATGTTGGAAAAGGAAACCAGCATGAAAATGGCTGGGCCAAAAAAGGCGATGTTCTCTAACCAGGTCTGTTTCACGAGGCTAAGGTGTCCTGCGGTTAGCCTTGTGACGAGGTCGAAGGCCAACATGGCTCCCAAGCCATAGAGCAGGGTACGGTTCACGGGGCAAGAGCGGCGCGCATAAGCAAGACCCAAAACAGCCAGCGCCAGCAGGATACTGGCAATGTCCGCGGCCCGCCACAGGTAGTTGAGGAACCGGTGGTTGCCCAACACCATACCATAAGCGGTAACAAGCTGCATGGTGACCCCTAAACACAGCCACCAGGCAAAGAGCGGATTCTTGCGGTGGAGCTGATAGTGAAGGTAAACGAGCGATAGCAGGAACAAAACACTCGATGAAGCAATCCAAAACGTAATGAGTTTATTCACTGGGGACCTCCTGCCAGGAAGGTCCCCGGTTTCCTTTTAGAAAACTTACTTCTCGGGGGGTATCGGTGGTCTCGGCCACATATGGATTCAGCTCCCTTCCGGCCCAGATTTTCGGGGCCGGAGGAACTATAACCCATCCGGATGATACCTTCCTGGTATATGTTATATATATAGTAAACATCGTTTCATTTGTATCGAACGTCTAATACATTTCATACGACACTAAGGCGGGTCCAGGTGCAGCCTGCGCACCACGTGCTCCACCGGTTGCTGGGAGCTGGTCTGCTCCTCCACGATGTCCAACACCCTCTCGAGGACCATCGCAATCACTTCCGATCGCTTCCGGAAACTAAAATCGCACCAGTCCTGAAGGGTGCGGAATTTGGAAACTGGAAGTCGCGTGCAAATTGTCATTTGAAGTTTTTCATGGCGTCTATTCATTATTGAAAACCCCATTGTGAAATTGGGAGGGCAAGCCGAAGCCGCCGAAGGCGCTAATACAGAGACCGGTGTCCGGCCGGAAAAACCCGGCAGAGACTGGTTGGTGACAATCGGGAAGTGAGAAAATTGAGAAGGCAACAGGTGAGGCTGGTATTAGGGACTGGGTTTGAAGCTTAGGAAGAACCCTGTCCATCTCAACCATCACCAGCTCACGTCCCGAATAGTTACTCATAGGTAAACTTTACCACCCCGAAATGAGACTGTGGAGACGAGTGAGACGAGTGAGACGAATTTTTTCGATGATTGTTTTGTGATGCTTACGGGTTGGAATCCGTTGAAAGACTGCACTCAATGTTAAAAGTGTGACCTTTTGACACATTCGACTGTTGGAGGCTGGGAGAATGAGAGAAAAGGGACCAGGGACAGCAAGTCTTTCCACTGTACCATCCCCGAAGCATCTCTCCTTTGAAATCGTCCTCCGCGTGCTGAACAAACCGATGTTCTTCCGGTTAGCCAGGCTGACGGCAGTTTCCTTGGGACAGGAGGGGGAGATTCCTGACTTCTCCGACTTACCAATCGGGGCCTGTTTTGAGTAGAGAAGAACAACCCGGCGACGCGGGAGGCGGTCAATTCTCAAGCGAGCCCGTTCCGCGTGCCGAAGACGCCGCGTTGGCGGCCGCCGTCCTTGCCAGGGACCGCAAGGCAACGGCAGAGTTCGTCTCACGCTATGCCGACCGGATCTATTCCTACGTTTATTCCCGCCTGATGCCGCGTAATGATTTGGTGGAAGATCTGGTGCAGGAAGTGTTTCTGGCGGCCTGGCAAAGTTTGCCATCATTCCGTGGCCAGTCGCCGCTCCAATCCTGGCTGCTGGGGATCGCACGGCACAAGGTGGAGGACTACTATCGGATGCGCCTACGCGCTCCCAGCCCGCTTGAAGAAAATCAGGCACAGCCGGGAGAAACGGCTGTTGATCCGGAATTGGATCAGAAGCTCGATAAGGAAAGGCTGAGGGAAAGGACTTTGCGCGTGCTGGCTACTCTTCCGGAACAATACCGGGTAGCTTTGCTTTGGAGGTACTGGGAAAAGTGCCCCACACAGGAAATGGCGGTGCGGACTGGAAAGACTGAAAAATCCATTGAGAGGTTGCTGGCCCGCGCGCGCGGCCAATTCAGGAAAGAGTGGCAGAATGTCTGAAAAAAACCAAGAGGAACGTCTTTTCGAGCAATTCGCTGCCGCGCTTGATCCCGGCGTTTCGACGACAATCCGGGCGCCATCGCGGCTTCGATCTCGCATTTACTCGGCTCTGATGCTCCTAGAATCTGCGCAAGGCAGACTGCGAAGCATTCCCGCAACCAAAGCAGAAGGCCATGACCTTTGCGTGTTTGAGGAGCTGGTGCGAATTGCTCCTGTGGGTGATGATTTGAAGTCCTTGAACATCTGCCGGATTTGCCACGCGCGATTGCTGGGAGAGGTCATGGAGAACCCGCCGATATATTGGGGAGGTTGCCCTTACGTAAGTTTCAAAAAACCATGAAGCCCCCGTAGGTCTTGGGGATTTATTCCGGCATGCCAGCCCGCCTCCGGCCGGCAAGTTCGAAACCGCAAGGCCACTCCATCAGGATAAAAGCCCAGCGGAAATCAGAAGTGCTTTACAAACCCGAAGAGGTTCTGAAAATTACTCAAACCTCGTTGGCCGGGAGGAGAAAGCTCGTAACTGATCGGGTTGTGGGAAACCGTCTCGCTGAAGCTGTAGCGAAACGCCCACCCCTTCCCAATCCGGACATCCATACCGACTGCGACGCGTAGTCCGATGTCGGTAGATGAAAACACTTGGGGAGGAAGCTGTGGCGAACCGGTCACATCACTCAAAGGCCCTGCGGAACTCCCCAGATGGACAAACCCCGTCCCGCCTGAAAGATAAGGCCGCACCCTGCTTCCCCGTTTTCGGAAATAGACCAGCACGTCACCAATAAGACTGGTCTGCTGGGACTTTCTGAATTCCTGATAGGCAGCAGTCTCTTTGGGGCTAAAGCTTGTTGAAACTAACGTCAGATCGTTGCGGTTCCAGATGTAGTTTCCCTGCACGCTCACATAATCGGAAAAGTCCCAACCCGCGAAGAGATTCATGGCCGTGCCGTTTTCCGGTTTGTAGAGTGAGACCTGGCCACTCGATGGCGTCAGAATTGACCGGCCATCGGCCGAAAGGGTCGCGATCCCGCCCAGTGCTCCGGCATAGAAGTTTCCCGCTCGCGCCAGAAGTGGCCCCGTCACCATAGTTAAAATCACTGCAAGGAAAAGAGTTGGCCTGGTCATGCTCGCACCTCTCACGATCAACACGAGCACCTATTCTACGTTTTGTTGCAAGACAGGACAAAAATGATTGCTTCCGGGCGCCACCGGTCAATTGGGTGAAAGGGCAGCTTGCTCCCAGCATATGACGGAGCAAGCTCGCCACGATAACCACCCAATTAGCTCAGGCCATTGGGTCCACCCGAAATCAAAAAAATGGCAACCACCGGGGGGATTTTGTTCCGTGGCGCGACTCTTCATAACGAGGCCAGCATGACTGCCGGTTGCCTACCGTTTCTTACTTTTCGGCTGTCCTCCGGACACGAACAACCAGGGCCGCCAGCAAATTCTTTCGAGCGCGAAGGGGATTCCTTCGCAAAGCTCGACTTACCGGGCTGAAAGGAGCTCACAAATGCACATGCAGCAGATTCGATCCAAACTTCTTCGGGTTATGTTTGTCATCGCCACGGTTTCCATCCTGTTTGGCATCGCCCCTCAGGGGGCTCTGGCACAGGGCGGTTGCGGGGCGGTGTACGTGCTCACCAACCAGACCACGGGCAATTCCGTGATGGTTTACCGCCGCGCTCCGGATGGAACTCTTTCCCTCGGGGGCACCTTTTCAACCGGCGGCACGGGCTTCGGCACGGGTGCTGATCCTTTGGCATCTCAAGGATCGCTCGTGCTCGGGCGGGGCCAGCGGCTGCTTTTTGCCGTGAATGCCGGAAGCAATAGTATCTCGGTCCTCGCAGTCGGGGGCCTCAGGCTGCAGTTGCTTGACAAGGCGCCGTCGGGCGGCCAGATGCCTGTGAGTCTCGCCGTTCGCGGGCGACTGGTGTATGTCCTCAACGCCGGCGGCACTCCGAACATCGAGGGCTTCGTCATTGACCCCTTTACGAACCACCTGGTTCCCCTCCCCGGTTCCCTGCGTAATCTCCCAGGCGGCACCGCCGCCGCGCCTGCACAAGTCAGCTTCAGTCCGGACGGCGACGTTCTGATGGTGACCGAGAAAGGGACAAACAAGATTGACACTTGGACGGTAAACGACGATGGCTATGCCGGACACCCCATGACATTTGATTCACACGGAGCCACGCCCTTCGGATTTGCGTTCGCCCGCGGTGAATTTGTTGTGGTTTCGGAAGCGGGGCCAAGCGCCCTCTCCTCTTATCAAGTCGAGAACGATGGAGACGTGGAGGTGATAACTGGCTCGCTCGGGGACACTCAGATAGCAAACTGCTGGGTGGTGGTCACCGCCGACGGACATTTCGCCTATACCACAAACTCGGGGAGCGGAAGCATCTCCAGCTACACCATTTCGAGAGATGGCATGTTGAGCCTGCTCGATGCCACTGCCGGAATGCCGGGCGGCGCTCCCGTTGACGCGGCGCTGAGCACCGCCAGCCGCTTTCTCTATGTTCGTGACGGAGCCAACAACGTGGTGGACGGCTTCCGAGTGGGGAGGGACGGCAGCCTGACATCCGTCGGGTCGGTACCTGGTGTTCCCGCCGGTGCTCAGGGAATCGCCGCGCGGTAAGCGTTTCCCGCCGCTTGCGTCCACGCCCGCTTTTTCCCGGTGACCTCTGTGCCCTCCGTGGTGGAAGGCTCTTAACCACGGAGGCCGGAAAGAAGCGGCCCGCGCACCGCGGGTAGCGCAGAGTTTCGCTTTTCGAAAATCTGCGGCCCTTCGTTGGTTTCGGAAGCAAAAGCCGCAGAGTTTGAAGAGCACAAACTCTGCGCTACCGGCTTTTCCCATACATGTTTCAGAAAGGTAAGTTTTGAAACATTGCCGGAAGGCCCGTCAATGGCGGGTCTTGCATGTTTTATGTATCCGTTTCAAATGAGAGGCTTCATTTCCTACCAGCGCGAGACGCTCCCTTCTGCCCCTGCCCTGAGTTGCCGAAAACTCTCTGCTCAAACGACGTAAGTGCGCGCTCGCTGAACCCAAATAGCATGGGAACACCAAGAAGAATCAGGGTCCTTATACCAGTGCAAGAGGTGGTAGGAGATACCGTGCAGGCGTTTAGCGCATCAGCAAAACTCTGATTCTGAATCGAGATAGGTAAGAGGCCCCATCCAAGCAATGCGCAGCCTATTAAGCTGCCGCCGACGCCGACACCAATTCGGCTCAAAATCCGACGCCGATACGCCTCTAGTTCACCAGAAAGGCTCACATCTAGCATTGGCAATTTTGCCAGGACGCTCACACAACTACCTGCCACACCCGCCGACAATACCCCAACAACAAACGTCAGTCGCCACTGAAAGGCGAGGACGGCCAGCAATGGCAGGATAATAGTCGCCACGAAGAGCAGCACGGTAAAGCGATGCATCGTCTCTTCGTAGTCGTCGGTGTAGCGCCGCCAAGAGTCCTGTTCTTCAAAGATGGTCCGTAGAGCGCTGCGGGCGGCCGCGTCGTCTGTACCGGCCTTCTCCACTTCCTGACCAAACGAACGCCGTAACTTGTCAATCACCGTCCTCGGAACGTTCCATTCTTCCATCAGGTCGATAGCTAGAATGCCTTCGTTCCGTATCTCCGCGCGTGGACAGACATAGGCTCTTAGTTGCCCCTGCTGTTCCGCGTCCCCGATTAAAGAGTCGAGTTCATCGATGTTCGTTTCTTGGTCGGCTTTCTGCTTAATTTCCGCTAGACGTCTAAGAACCTCATCGACAAGTGCAACGTCTGGGCTGGCCCCGGTTATCCGAACGCGTTGCAACATTTGCTCGAAGCCTAACCGCTCCCCACAAATGACCGATAGAGTGTCATTCCGGTGTTTTTCAAGTTTCTTACGCTTGCGTTGATCAAACATTTCTCAAATCCCAATCCGCTCGACTTCATCGAGGCTCACATCATCGTTGCGCCGGTCATAGAGACCCGTGGTTTTGGCGTTCGAGTGCCCGGCCATCCGTTGCGTCACCTCGATACGCCCGCCGTTTCTCAGGTAGTCCGTAATCCCTGCGGCGCGGAAGGTGTGGCAGCCTATCGGGGTTTTAATGCCCACATCAGAAGCACGGCGGCGAATCATGTACCAGACATCCGTGCGCGACATCGCCCCCCGCCGTGTTTTCGATGGCGGCTAGTTGATCTGTCATTTGGGATGCTTTCGGGTCAGGAGTGTGCAAACCGCCGCACACACGGCCACGGCAAATTCTGCCTCTTCATGAGTAGGCTCGGTTCCTTCTTTGCCGTGTCTCGCGCCTTCGTCCGACGCATAACCATAAATCCCATCTAGCCCTTTTTTGAGTGCCGGATGGAACAGGTCCGGGTGCTTGTCCAGATATTTTCCGAGGGTTGTCGCCTTACCGGTGATCTTGCCAAGCACGCACTCGACCGCACTGGTGGCGTGCGCGACTGCGCCGCTTGTGTTAGCCTTTGGTCTGCCCGAAAGAGCACTGATCGCAAACTGTAGATGTCCGGCAGCTGTTGGCTTTGCGTCCTCTTCCAAAACAGCGACGGCAGTCTTTACCGTGCCCTCAAATGCTTCATTACCTCGCGTGACGATTCCCCCGTCGACAAGTTGCCAGCCGATGCCTCTCTCAATAAAAAACGTATTGATCGCATCCGCAAAACGAGGCGCATGTCGCTGCTTGTTCTCCCGGTCGTGTTTACTAAAGCGAGTGTGGAGGGCTTCAATGATGTCGTATACTTTGAACCACTCACATCCGTATATCAAACGTTGTACTTCATCCCAAACGTTCGGAAACTCGCTCCAATTGTTGCTGTCCGGCACCTCCCCAAGCACTCGGCATAGAATTTCCCGAAGGGAAGAAGGTGCCCAATCCAACTCGCGCGCGGCTTCCAGCACAAAGTAGCGGAGATTTTCAGGAGCCTCTTCCCGGGTCGTGATCTCTTTGGGCTGGCCGGTGTATCCTTGGCGCTTCGAGAAAGGTTGACTGGATGGCATGGAGGGACCCTACCATGTTTCGCTAGATGCTACAACATAACGCCCTTGTATGTCCGGCTATCTGCGAATGGCCATTGTACGCTATTGCGCGCTGAGTTTTTTGGGGCGGCGCTTTTCCTACCCCGTTCTCTGGCCGTTTCGAGCCCTGCTTTGGTTCGCTCGCGGGTGGTGGCACTGGCTTGCCAGAAACCGAAGGAACGGGGCTACGCGCAGGAACGGTGGACCACTCGACTGCTGGCCCAACATGTGCGCCAACATTGTGTCGCCGCCGGTCATCCCAGCTTGCAGCGCCTGGCGCGGGGAACGGTCTCGAAAATTCTGCGCGCCCACGAAGTCCAGCCTCACAAAATCCGCCATTATCTGGAGCGGCGGGACCCGGAGTTTGACACCAAAATGAAACAGGTGCTGCACGTCTACCAGCAGGTTGAGATCTGGCACCAAGTGGGCACTGCCTCGGAGGGGATGGCGGTGCTCTCTTACGATGAGAAGCCGGGGATTCAGGCCCTCGAGAATACGGCTCCCGATCTGCCGCCCGTCGCCGGGCAGCAGCGGGCGGTGGGCCGCGATCATGAGTACATCCGCCATGGTACCCTCTCCTTGTTAGCGGGCATCGACCTATTGAGCGGTGAGGTGTTGGGGCTGGTACGGGAGCGCCACCGCAGTGTTGAATTCATCGAATTTCTGCGCCTCACGGACGCCCATTACCCCGCTTCGGCGCGCATTCGCATCGTGCTCGACAATCACTCCGCCCACATTTCCCGGGAGACCCGGGCCTATCTGTCCACGGTGCCGAACCGTTTTGAATTCACCTTCACGTCGACGCACGGCTCCTGGCTTAACCTGATTGAATCCTTCTTTGGGAAGATGGCCAAGACGCTGCTGCGCGGGATACGGGTCGCGTCGAAAGAAGAGCTGAAATCACGCATCGAGATGTACCTGCGCGAGGTCAATGAAGACCCGGTCATCTTCCGCTGGAAGTACAAACTGGAAACACTGTCGGTGGTTTAGGTTATTGTCATGTTATTTAGGAATCACACTACTAGAATGGCATGGGCTCCGGAACGGTTTTAACTTGGCTGAGGAATTTCAAAGCAGCACTGGTAAGGCGAATGCAACCAAAACTTACGGAACGAAGCCTAAATGTGTATGAAGACAAAGGATGGGCGTTTGGAACGAACCCTAAGGAACCCGTTAACGAAGCTATCCACGAAGGTCAAAATTGAATAACCGATTTATTATGGGTAAGTTATCCAGATTCGTGGGGCAAAATACAGCAATTGATTCAGAATCAACGAGTTAGAAACGGAGTGAGGCACAGAATGGATTATTTGTGCAGTTTTCCATAGGAGGGGCGGGCCTTGTGCCCGCCCACGGGCGACGACAAGGGTCGCCCCTACGTCACCGTCATTGCAGCGAAGGCGGGAATCAACATCCTAATTGGTGCGGACCTGCACAGGCGCATCCGCTTGAGCGGGGGCGAATGCGAATTGCGCCACAACCAGAGGCCAGCGAGTTTCTTTTCCGGCCACAGACGGGTGTATAATCGTAAGGGTTTATAACGAGTTGGCGGATTAAGTCACAGGATTGGAGACTGGAATGGTGAACATGCGGCGTTATTGGGCCGCTTTGGTGGTGGCGGCGACTTTAGGGATGGGAATCGTCATTGGTTCACTCGCAACGCATCGAGTGAGGGCGTCCAAGACGATGGCGCCGTTCTCGCCGGGAGCAAAGCCGCTGGCTGACCCATCGCCCGTCGAGCTTTCCAATTCCTTTGCCAGGATCGCGCAGAACGTGAGTCCCGCCGTGGTGAACATCCGCACGGAATCCACGGTGCGCCTGGCGGACCGGCGCTTCCAATCGCCCGGTGGCAGCCCCGGTGACGACTTCTTTAACCGCTTCTTTCATATGAGTCCCGGCGGCCCGCCCTCCGATTTCCAGCAACAGAGCTTGGGCTCCGGCGTGATTTTGGATAAGGGCGGTTACATCCTGACCAATTACCACGTGGTGATGCAAGACGGTGAAGACAAGCCGGTGGATCGGATGCGAGTTCAGTTGGCGAGTGATGAAAATGATTTGACCATGTACCCGGCGAAGTTGGTGGGCTACGACAAGTGGACGGACCTCGCCGTCATAAAAATTAACACCACCAAGCCTCTGCCGGTTGTCGAACTTGGGGATTCTCAATCGATGCGCGTGGGCGATTGGGTGCTGGCTATCGGCAGTCCCTTCGGGCTGCAAGCCACGGTGACCGCCGGCATCATCAGCGCCAAGGGAAGAGACATCGAGGGTGGGCGCAGCGGCGAATTCAAACGCTTTATCCAGACGGACGCGGCCATCAACCCGGGCAACAGCGGAGGACCGCTGGTGAGCATGGCGGCCCAGGTGATCGGCGTCAACACCGCCATCGCTACCACGCGGGGTTCCTACGATGGCGTGGGCTTTGCCATCCCCTCGAACGTCGTTCGCAAGGTCTACAACTCAATCATCACCACGGGCACGGTCCGCCGGGGCGCCATCGGCGTCACCTTCATGAATCTGCGGAATGCTGCGCTGCTGCGCAGCTTCGGCGCGGACCATGGCGTGGTGGTGGAAAGCGTGGAACCAGGCAGCCCCGCAGAAAATGCCGGCCTGCAACGCGGCGACGTCATCACGTCGTTGGACGGCCAGCCGATTTCCGATGGTGACCAGTTACTCTCCATTGTTTCAAACACAGAGCCGGGCAAAAAACTTGCAGTGGAGTATTTGCGCCAGCGCAAGACGGAAAAGAACACGATCGTGGTGGGGGATTGGAACCGCATCGTGGGCGAGACTGATTCGAGCGTTGCCAAGCCGGAAAGCGGCCAGCCGAATCCGCAGCCTGCGGGAATCCTCGGTTTCTCGGTGAAGGATCTGACACCGGACCAGTCCAAAGATCTTGCTACCCAGTTGCGGCTGCCCCATCCGGAAGGTGTCGTCGTGACCGGCGTGAAGCCGGGGGGGTTTGCAGAAGATCTGGGTGTGGAGAAGCTAGATATTATATTATCAATGAATCACAAAGAAGTTACGAGCGCGAACCAGTTTAATCGCTTGCAATCGCAGTTGAAGTCAGGGCAAGATGTCTTGTTTCTGGTTGCCCGCCGGCAAGGGCGGGGTTTCACCACATTGTTTCTTGCGGACCCGCTGCCTTAGATAAATGCTTGGAGGAAAACCGAGATTGCAATTCCCCCGGAAGACGCTTCGAAATTTTATCCTGTTTGGTGCTGCCGTAGCGCTGGCTTGCCACCTTGCTGCGGCAGCAGCGGCGTCCAAGAAAGTTCATCACCCCTTGCAAGCTGCCAAAAGCCGGAAGGGTCGCGCAGGCGCGCGCCCCCCGTCGCGCCGCACTGCAAAGTCCCGGACCCCGGCAAGAACTTCACGCCGGGTTCATTCAGGTAGCTCGCATCGGACTTACGCAAAGTCGCACAAAGCTCGAACCTCCCGCAGGAAAAGCCCGCGAAGCAAAGTACGATTTGCGAACATTCACATGCAGCCTGAAAGAGCACAGCAGATTCAGCAGGCTCTGATCCACGCGGGCGAACTTCACGGGCAGCCGACAGGCCGTTGGGATGTTGAAACCCGCGAAGCCATGAAACGGTACCAGCAGCAAAATGGTTTTCCGGCGACAGGCGTGCCGGACGCAAAATCTCTAATGAAACTCGGACTTGGGCCGCATCCCTTGCCTCCGGATGCGGATCCGGTGGCCCAAGCCAAGTCATTCCCTCCAGCCACGCCCGGCGTGAAGTCCATAGACTCTGGAACTCCGCAGGATCAACCGGATAATTGATCGCAGGTTCTGGGGTTCGGGAAGGTTCGCACCCGCAGAACGGCCAATCCTCGAGTCGCTCTTTTGCGTTTCCCGCCCAAGCCTCTTGACGATTCCAGCGTTGTGGCCGCAATTGCCAAAGTCTCGATGGGCTGTGGGTTCGCAGGTCAAACCGTGCAGCGGGCATTAAGGAGTTTTGCCCGTTCTCCTATAAATGACTTACATATTCACGTAATCTTCATTAAGTAACTATCCCGCCAGAACCGTGTCTCGTTGTGAGCGCGCGAAAACTGTGGGCTTGCGCTACAATTTCCCGGGGCGCTCCTGCTGACGTGATCAAGTACTGCGGCATCTAAAATGACAGGCGGCGGACGGACTCGACCATGACCCGGCGGACAATTGCAATTTCCTTTTGGACTCTGTTGTTCCTCTCGGTGCTTGCCCCAAGTCATCTTGACGCTGCGAGCAAACTTTACTTGAAGGACGGAACCTACCAACTCGTCAAAAGTTATGAAGTGAAGGGAGACCGGGTTCGTTATTACAGTGTGGAGCGTTCCGAATGGGAGGAGATTCCCACTGCGTTGGTCGATTTTGACGCCACGCATCGCGCCGAACAGCAGGAACAGGCGGTGAAGGCCAAGCAGCTTCAGGAAGCGAAGCAAATTGAACAGAAACACATCAGCCAGCAGATGGTTGCAAACGGCTTCCCGGTGGCCCCCGGCGTTCGTCTTCCCCAGGACCAGGGACTTTTTGCCTTTGACGGAACCCTGGTGATTCCGCTCGTCCAGTCCGACGGTGACGAGGTGCAGGACCGGAAACGCATGGCACTGAACCTGGCCGTGCCGGCTCCGCTTCTGAAGCGGCGATTGTGGGTGGTGCTGGCCGGTCCCAAGGCCGCCATCCGATTCCACAACGTGCAGCCCACGTTCTATGCCCAGTTTCCGGACTCGACAGCCGCCAACCTGCAATTGATCCCGGTGAAGTCCACGAAGCAGGACCGCGTGGTTGAAAACGTGGACGTGGGTTTGAAGGGGAAGCCCACCGAATCCCGCGTCTCGATCCCAATCCGCCGCACCCAGGTGGCCCCGGGCGTCTATAAGCTCGAACCTGCGAAGCCGCTGGGTGCCGGGGAGTATGCGTTCGGTGAAATCAAGAATAACAAGATGAACCTGGATGTGTGGGACTTCGGGATTGACCCGGCGCGTTAACCGCAACACTGTTCAGGTGGGGTGATATCTCGTAGGGGCGGGCCTTGTGGTCGCCCACGGGCGGGCACAAGGCCCGCCCCTACAGCGCATGGGAACCAGGCTCCCATGGGATAGTTGGCTAAGTGAACAGCATTGAGGCTAAACTCCGCCCCTTTTCGGTTCGGAGGTTAGGATGCCGCCGCACGAAAAGGCATTTTTGACGGTCTTATCTATTCAGTTGAAGCGTAGGATGAACCGTTCAAGCGAAACATAAGAACGGCTGCGGATCCGCCAGCCGATGGGTGGTTTGGGTCCGGAAGGAAGCTCAGGTATGGGGCACTACATATTGGCTCTCGATCAAGGCACTTCCAGTTCCCGGGCCATTCTCTTTGACAGGCACGGAAATGCTGTTGCTTCCGCAGCTCAGGAATTCAAGCAGCATTACCCGCAACCTGGATGGGTGGAGCACGACGCAGAGGAAATCTGGGAATCGCAGCGGGCGGTTGCCTTGCGGGCATCGGTTGAAGCGGGGGTTCCACCCGAAGACGTTCACGCCATCGGCATCACCAACCAGCGGGAAACAGTGGTGTTGTGGGAGCGCGCGACTTCGCGGCCACTTCATCCGGCGATTGTGTGGCAATGCCGGCGCACGGCTGCGGCCTGTGACCGGATTCGGCGCGAGGGCTTCGACCGGGTTCTGCGCGAGAAGACCGGACTGGTCGTGGACGCTTATTTCTCCGCCACCAAAATTGCCTGGCTGCTCGAAAATGTTCCCGGCGCGCGGGAGCGGGCGGAACGCGGCGAGCTGGCCTGCGGCACCATCGATACGTGGTTATTGTGGAATCTGACGGCAGGGCAGGTTCATGCCACGGACGTTTCCAATGCTTCCCGGACCATGCTTTTCAATATACGGACGCTGGCCTGGGATGATGAAATTCTCCGCTATTTTCGCATCCCGCCTGCCATTTTGCCAGAAGTTAAGTCGTCCAGTGAAGTCCTTGGCGAAACAAACTTGTTGGGCGGAAGCCGGTCGTGTCCGGTGGGGGGTGTGGCGGGCGATCAGCAAGCGTCCCTCTTCGGCCATCGCTGCTTTGCCCGCGGCGATACCAAGAACACTTACGGCACGGGCTGTTTCCTGCTGATGAACACGGGCAGCGAAGTATGCCAATCCCATTCCGGGCTGATCTCGACCGTCGCTTGGCGGCGTAACGGCATCACGGATTTCGCGCTGGAAGGGAGCATCTTCATCGCCGGGGCGGCGGTCCAGTGGCTGCGCGATGAGATGGCAATCCTGCCGGACGCCGGGGCGAGCGAAGCGATGGCGCGAGCGGTGCCTGACAATGGCGGTGTCTATTTTGTCCCGGCTTTTGTGGGGCTGGGCGCGCCGCATTGGGATCCGTACGCCCGGGGAACGATTGTGGGTTTGACGCGGGGCTCCAACCGGAACCATGTGGTGAGGGCCGCGCTGGAGGCCATGGCCTACCAGACGCGGGCTGTGATGGAAGCCATGGCGGCCGATTCCAGCCTACGGGCCCGGGTTCTCTGTGTGGATGGCGGGGCAGCGCGAAACGATTTCCTCTGTCAGTTTCAGGCGGATATCCTGGGGCTTCCCGTGGAGCGGCACGCGACGGTGGAGGCGACGGCGCTGGGGGCGGCATCCCTCGCGGGTCTCGCGACCGGATTCTGGAACAGCGACCGCGACCTGGAAGCCATGGGCAAGAGACCTTTGAATGAAAAAGGACAAGGCGCCCCATCCTGTTTTGAACCAAAAATGCAGCCGGGGCATCGCGAAGAACTCTATCAGGATTGGAGGAAAGCGGTTGAACGGGCCAAGGGTTGGCTGGATGAAGCTCCAGGCAATACCGTCTGATTTGGCAAGACTAACCTGGATTATTCACGATGTTTTAATCGAGGACCGTCAGGGCACGGTTAACACCCTGCCCTGACGGTCCTCGATGGGAAGTTCGTGAAAAACCCGGGTTAAAATCAGCGTCCGACGCGAACGCCGTGTAAAAAACCACCGCCTCTGGAGGGACACTTACTTCAGGCTGTCCGGGGGCAGAGTTACGGTGACGTCTTGATCCAATCGCATTCCGATGAGCGAGCCGGCTTGCAGGGCCGCTTCCTTGCCCTTGGGAATAATCAGCGCCGCCACGGCTCCAGCCGCGCCGGCCGCGATGCCGCCGGCCAATCCGCCCGCCGCCGCCCCGGCCGCGGCGGGCGCAATGAACATGGCGACTTGCTTCTTGTGATCCGCCCCGGCGCCCTTCAAATCGCCTTCAGGGCCCACGTTCGGATCGCCCCCGTTCTCACTGGAGAACACCTCGGTCAGAGAGCCAAGGATGGCCAGTTTTTCGCCATTGGGCATCGTGACCGTGTCGAAGATGATGCTAAGGTATCCGCCCTTGCCGCGCCGTCCCGCCGGCTTCACTTCGCCAATGTGGCCGTCAATCCGCACGCCTTTGGGCAGCACTTGGGTGTCTTCCACGGTGACCGGGTCGAGCATGGTCGTGATCACCCGGTCTCCGGCTTTCGAGGTCTTGGTGTTGATGCTGGTGTGAAGCTGGAGCTTGAATTCAGTGCCCTCGGGGATAGTAATCTGGTTGAGGTCGCTCTGGTCATCTTGCTGGCCCTGCGCATCTTGAGCCCAGAGCGATCGCGAAAAGCTGGCAATCATCAAGGCGGCACAGATGAGAGTTAAAAACCGTTTCATTGACCAACTCCCTAGTTTAGAACTCCAAGATAGCAAATTAGAACGATTCCTCCCGCAAAATCCTACCCATATTTCACCACCAAAGCGCGGGTTCGTCAAAGAGAAAATCGGGTTGGAGGCTTACAAAGTTATTCACCAAGGCGGCAATACACAAGGTCGATGAATTCTGCGGCAGTGCCAATCGGGCAGCCTGGGGCCACGAATTCTTGGATGATTTCCAACTGCGGTACTGCAAAACCTCAGCCGGACGTGCCGCGTTACGAATTGTTATAGGGTTTTGGCGAAGCTCGCGGCAAAAACCTCGTCCCGCGGTTACCTTAGCTTTCGTCAAATCGCGCAACATGGATGATTCTGAGGTTGCGTCCCGAATCCGCAGGGCGCTCACACAAGGGAAAATCTCATGGAAAAGATTCGAGTGCGCTTTGCGCCGTCACCCACCGGCTTTCTGCACGTGGGTGGAGCGCGGACCGCACTTTTCAATTGGCTTTTCGCGCGCCGGCACGGTGGCACCTTCATCCTGCGCATCGAAGATACGGATGTGGACCGCTCGAAACCCGAACTGGTGACGGCCATCATTGGCTGGGGCTGACTGGGACGAAGGGCCATTTTTCCAGTCGGATCGCCTGAACCGGTATCGCGGCGTTTTTACATACATGATTCCGTTACAACCGCCCAAGGAGTTGAGCGGCTTTTCCATCCTTCGTGATGATTTGGCAGCGATTTGCATCAACGACAGAGAGCCCATTGAAGGGGCGAAGATATTTACTCTTTTCCACGAATACTGTCACTTGCTGCTGCGCCAAACTGGTATCAGCGATGAGAACAACAGCAATGAAATAGAACGATTTTGCAACAGCTTCGCCGCCAGCTTCTTGATCCCTCGGAATCCACTCATAGAGGCAATCGGAGGTGTCCAAACACCGTGCGAGTTTTCCGATGCAGACGTTAAACGTCTTTCTGCGCGGTTCCGGGTGAGTAATTCCGCTATGGCCCTGCGGCTCGAAAAAACAGGTCTCGCTCCGACTGGTTTTTATGCAAAGCGTACAGCGCCCTGGGATATTCAGATCGAGCCGAGACCAGTGAAGTCGAAACGCGGGCCATCTCCCATAACAATCCGTATCAAGCGAATCGGACGCCTACATGCAGCTACCGTTCTACGGGAACGTTGCAAGAATACGTCACCGCAATTGCGAATGGCGGTACTGAGCGCGCAACAAAATTACCGACGTTCCGGCCCGCATGTTCGACGTAGGGGCGGGCCTTGTGCCCGCCCGAAGGTGCTCTCAACGAGGGGCGCGTCTGCCAACCGTGCCCCTGGGCAGACGCTACCAGTAGAATTTCAACGCAAAC
>Ga0307374_10003695_pt1 | contig 25960 bp, 13 predicted proteins | sample OX3MG_FD_202532 | JGI IMG/M metagenome (GOLD analysis project Ga0307374, IMG submission 202532) | Soil microbial communities from Risofladan, Vaasa, Finland - OX-3 | ecosystem: Environmental > Terrestrial > Soil > Coastal area > Acid sulfate soil | place: Finland: Risofladan, Vaasa | collected...
TTGTTTCCACACGTCTGGCACTAGTGCTACGGTGGCCCCTACAAGGGGTTGTACCGAAAGAAGAATGCGTCGACCCCATGATGACGATTCGACGTCTCAGCATCGGAGCGGGCTACAAGTACCTGCTCAAATCCATCGCCGCTGGCGACGGTCCCGAGGGCACTGACAAGTCGGATCTCGTCCGCTACTACTCAGAAACCGGCACTCCTCCGGGAGTCTTTCTCGGAGCCGGACTGGTAGGTCTCAATGACGGTCGTGGTGTCGCCGTCGGGCAGTCCGTGACGGCGGAGAACCTCCAGCGGATGCTCCAAGACTGCGCCGATCCAATCACCGGCGAGGTGCTCGGCCGGATTCCGAGCGCGAAGGCGGTAGGTGGTTTCGACCTGACCTTCAGCCCTTCTAAGAGCGTCTCTGTGGGTTGGGCCCTGGCCGATAAAGAGACCCGCGGAGTCATCTACTGGTGCCACCAGAAGGCCATCGCCGAAGTCCTCGCCTACGCCGAGCGCGAGGTCTTTCACACACGATCGGGCCAGCAGGGCTGCGTCGAGGAGGACGTCGTGGGAGTGATAGCCGCGAGCTTCACTCACTTCGATTCGCGCGACGGCGATCCCCAACTCCACGACCACGTGGTCGTGCTCAACCGGGCCCAAGCCACCAGTGACGGCGTCTGGCGCACCCTTGATAGCCGGCAACTCTTCGCCTCAACGGTGATGCTCTCCGAGATGCACCAGGGCGTGCTTTCTGACCTGCTGACCGGCGAACTCGGCTGGAACTGGGAGGCCCACACGCGACGTTCCAGCACCGCCCCGAAGTGGGAAGTGGCCGGGGTCTCGAAGCGCCTGATGGATGAGTTCTCGCAGCGCACCACCGCCATCGTCGACGCCAAGAATCGACTGATCACCCAATTCGAGGACGATCACGGTCGCGCACCGACCGATGTCGAAGTGCTCAAACTTCGCCAGACGGCCACGCTCTCCACCCGGCGGGCGAAGAAGGGTCTAGGCCTCGGGGACCTGACCAAAGAGTGGGCCACTCGAGCAACGCCCTACCTCGACGACGAGCCCATGGCGTGGGTGCACGAGTTGGGAGGCCGGGACGTAATCGCATTCACGAGCGACGATTTCGAAGACGAGATCCTGCTCGACGTCGCCAACGCGGCCCTCGACATCGTGAGCACCAAGCGCCCGACGTTCTCTCGCGCCAACGTCCAGGCAGAGGTCTTTCGCCAGCTGCAGGGTGTCCGCTTTAGCGAGCCTGCCGAGCGCATTCTCACGGCTACTCGCGCGACCAACCTGGCCGTTACCCAGGCGCTGTTGATTACCACGCCCAACCTGCACCACACGCCACGCTTCTTGCTGCGCGGCGACGGCAGCTCTAAGTTCGAAGCAAGCGGCCACTGGCTCTACACCTCGACGACGCTGCTCAACGCCGAAGCCCGTCTGCTCGATGCTGCCCAGCGCCTCGACGCGCCAATGGTGTCGAGCGCCACCGCGGCCGCCGTTGCCGAACGACGACTCCCCGGGAGAGCCTTCAATCTCTCGATCGACCAGGCGCACTGCGTCGAGCAGATCACGACCTCTGGTCGATCCCTCGATCTTCTTGTGGGCCCCGCGGGCACGGGTAAGTCCACGGCCATGGCGGGACTGCGCGCCGCCTGGGAGGCTGAGCACGGCGCCGGCTCGGTAATCGGTCTCGCGCCGTCGGCCGCTGCCGCCGAAGTCCTGGGCGAGGACATGGGCATTGACACCGACAATCTCGCCAAGTGGCTCTACGAGCACCGCCAGCACGGCCAGCGGGTTCGCGAGCTCGGAGAACTTCGCGAGAAGACCCGCCTGGGCGCCCTCGCGCGACGTCGTCCCAGCCCTCGACTGCCTGAGGGTATTCGCCGGCGCGAGGAGGCACTGGCTCACTGGACCCTTCGCGCCGGTCAACTGGTGGTGGTCGATGAGGCCAGTCTGGCCTCGACGTTCGCGCTCGATGAGCTGATGTCGGCGGCCCTCGACGCCCAGGCCAAGGTGGTCCTCGTCGGCGACGGGGCCCAACTCTCCAGTGTCGACGCCGGAGGAATGTTTCGCACCCTCGTGCGCGAACGCGGCGAGGACGCTCCCACGCTGGCGGATGTTCGTCGTTTCAAGGCCAACTGGGAGAAGGAGGCCAGCCTCAGAGTCCGCCGCGGCACCCACGCTGCTCTAAGCACCTACGTAGCGCACGGACGGGTCAAGGACGGCACCCGTGACGACATGCTCGACGCCCTCTACGACGCGTGGAGGATCGACACCGACCGTGGCCTGCACTCGTTGATGCTCGCCAGCGACACCGCGACGGTCAACGAGCTCAACGCGCGCGCCCGTAGCGCTCGGGTCACGAGCGGGTTCGTCGCCGAAGAGGGGATCGACGTCGCGGGGGCCATGACGGCTGGAGTGAACGACGTCATTGTCACCCGCGAGAACGACCGCCGCCTGACAACGGACACGGGTTGGGTCAAGAACGGCGACGTGTGGACCGTCTCAGCAACGCACGAGAATGGCTCAATGACCGTCACCCGGATGAGTGGACACGGCTCGGTCGTCTTGCCGGCCAGTTACGTCGCCCAGAACGTCGAACTCGCCTACGCGTCGACGGCCCATCGCGCCCAGGGGCGCACCGTTGATACCGCGCACGTCTTCGCGAGCCCCACCACTACTCGTGAAGTGCTGTACGTGTCACTTACTCGAGGCTCAGAGTCCAACCATCTCTACGTGGACACCCACTACGACCCCGATCCTTCTACCGGCCACGACGGGCTGACTGCAGTCCCAAGCGCTCTAGAGGTGCTCGCTGGTGTGTTGCGCCACGAGGGCGCCGACGTGTCGGCGACCGACATGATCCGTCTGTCCCAGACGCAGTCCATCGCCGCCCTCGTTGCCGAGTACTACACCATCGTCGCCATGGCCGATGGCAAACGCTGGGACGGGGTACTCAGCCAGTCGGGACTCAGCGACATCGAGTTGACTCAGGCCAAGGCCTCCCCCGCGTACGCAGCGCTGCTCGCGCAACTACGAGACGCGGAGAATCGGGGTCTCGACATTGACACCGAGCTGCCGATGCTGGTCACTGGTCGCTCGTTCGACGACGCCGAGGACGTCGCCAGTGTCCTGCACTACCGCATTGACCACTACGTGACCGGTGTGGGCTACCCCAGCCCACAAGCGAGCGAACTCGTCGCTGGAATCTTCCCCCGTCCAACGGGGATCACCGATCCCGATATCGTGCTCGCGCTGAACGATCGTGCCGATGCCATCGAGCAGCGAGCCCACGAACTCGCAACGATCGCCATTGAACGAAGCGACACATGGGTGCAGGACTTTGGCGACGCTCCCGATACGAGTGAACTTTACGAGCGTTGGGTAGTAGAAATTGTGACTGGCGCAGCCTACTTAGATCGCTGGGGTATTAACAACCCTGACACCATCTTCGACGATGCAACTGTTAACCACGAACAGGTAATTCAGCGCACTCGTGTCCTTAGTGCCGCCCAGAGGTCCAACGCGCTCACTGAGGTTGAGACTGCATCGGAGAAGACTGCATATGTGTTCTCCGGCGACGACCTTATTGGACCGCCCATCGAAGATTTCGGACTTGACCTGTAGCCCGAGCACCTTGGCAACGTTAAGCACTGTGTAATTCTGAAGAAAGTCTCAAGCCAAATAGATAAGGTCAAACGGGACTGCCGGATATGACACCCCTGTCGTACTATCGGTCCATGCCTATATGGAACTTTCTTGCCTCTCGTCTCCGCCAAACGAATTCTTCCCGTGCCTGAGCTGATCTGGGAGGGAAAGTACGACAATTCCGGAAGGAGACCTGCCCCTCTGCGGGTTGCACTTCCGTTTCAGACTGTCGAGACTGTAAACGAATCTGCACAGGAGCGTCAGAAGTCACTCGACTTCTTCGCAGCCGAGCGGCCCGCAGACTGGCGAAATCGGCTGATCTGGGGCGACAACAAGTATGTGCTTTCCGCTCTGTTCGACGAGTTCGCAGGCAGAGTTGATCTAATCTACATAGACCCACCCTTCGCGACTGGCCAGGATTTCTCTTTTCGCGCTCAGGTTGATGGCAAGGACTTCATCAAAGAACCGTCCGTCATCGAGCAAAAGGCGTATCGCGACACTTGGGGTCGAGGCTTGGACTCATATCTCCAAATGATGTATGAGCGACTGACGTTAATGTACGAGTTGCTATCAGAAACGGGCTGTCTCTATCTCCACATTGGACCAAACGTGAGTCCCCAAATACGACTCATATGCGATGAAGTCTTTGGGAGCGACCATTTCCTGAATGAGATCATCTGGCGGCGTGCATTCGGCCACGGTGACTCGGGTCGATACGGAAGCATCCATGATGCAATTCTCTTCTACAGAAAGGGCGACACTTGGACCTGGAACGACCTGAGACAGCCAGCCGACAAGGACTACATCGACACGTTCTTCGATCAGTTCGACGAGGAGAGAGGTGAGCGATACCAACGATTGAGTTTGTCGGCTGGTGGGCTATCCGGTGGAGGATACGAATACGAGTACAAGGGGGTGACTACTCTCTGGCGCTGCCCAATAGAAACACTTCGCAAACATGATGCAGAAGGACGGCTTCATTGGCCACAGAAGAAGGGCGGCGTGCCCAGACTCAAGAAATATGAGAGCGAGCACGAGGGTATGCCATTGCAAGACATCTGGAGTGACATAAGCAAGATTCATAATCAGTCCAGCGAGTTAACAGGCTATGGCACACAAAAACCCGAAGCCCTCCTCCAGAGAATCATCGAGGTGTCATCAAATGAAGGCGACCTCGTCCTGGACTGCTTCGTCGGTAGCGGAACCACCGCAGTCGTCGCAGAAAAGTTGGGGCGCCGATGGATTGCCGCTGATTTGGGCCGGTTTGCCATTCATACTTCACGGAAGCGGTTGCTATCGACTCCTGGGCTGCGTCCTTTGATCGTCCAAAACCTGGGGAAATATGAACGACAGCTCTGGCAAGAAGCCGAATTCGGTCAGTCGGCAACGGCGCGCACTGCCGCCTACCGAGCGTTCATTCTCGACCTCTACCACGCCTCTCCCGTTTCAGGATACTCCTGGCTTCACGGCCTAAAACAAAGTCGGATGGTTCACGTCGGTACGGTCGATGCTCCCGTGACGACTGGTGACGTCAAGCAGATCGTCGCGGAGTTCCGCAAAGCCGTCGGAACAGGTAAGGATGCCCCGAAGGAACAGAAGGTGGATATTCTCGGATGGGACTTTGCCTTCGAGTTGAATGAGGTTGCTCGCCAGGACGCCGAAAAAGCTGGAATCGATCTACGTCTCGTGCGAATCCCTCGCGAGGTCCTAGAGAAACGGGCGGTTGAGCAGGGCGATATCCGGTTCTTCGAATTGGCGGCGCTTTCTGTTGAAAGGAAACAGTCAGGCGCAAAGGTCACTCTCACGTTGGATGAATTCGTAATCCCACTCGATGACGTGCCTGCCGATGTGCAGAAGGCAGTGACACACTGGTCTCAGTGGATTGACTACTGGGCAGTGGATTGGGACAACAAGGATGACACGTTCCATAACGAGTGGCAGGCGTACCGAACGAGGAAGCTGCGGGACCTAATGCTTTCGACGACACACGAGTATTCGGTGCCTGGCAATTACACGGTCGTCGTAAAAGTCATCGATTTACTCGGTAATGACACAACAAAGGTTATTCCAATCAAGGTTGTTGGCCGTGGCGCGTAGAGCGCGTCAACCGCAGGGCGAACAAGGCGACCTCCTCAAGGCCCGCGTAACGACGGCTCCTTGTGTCCCTGATATCCGCAAGGCCGTCGAAGAGTGGCGCAAGGCGAAGTACAAGGGCGCAACTGCAACTACGAAGATCCTTTTCAATTATTGGTTTGGTACTGACCACCGGCTCGCTGACGGTCGCTCATTTCAGTATTACTACGCACAACGTGAAGCAATGGAGACACTCGTCTGGCTTTACGAGGTTCAGCAGATACGGCGACACCGAGACCTTGTTGAACGCTTCGCCAAGGTTCCGGGCATCCATGTGCTCCAGTACGACGACTTTGCTCGATACGCAATCAAGATGGCAACAGGGAGCGGAAAGACGAAGGTCATGGCTCTCACTGTGGCCTGGCAGTACTTCAACGCCGTGGCCGAAGGTCGAGAGGATTTTGCAAAGACGTTTCTCATCGTTGCACCGAACGTCATCGTGTTCGAGCGTTTGAGATCTGACTTTGGCGGAGGGCGGGTATTTCGCACTGATCCGATCATCCCGCCAGAACTCCGGATCTTTTGGGAGATGGACTTCTATATGCGGGGAGACCCAGAAAGAGCAAGCTCGCAAGGCGCTCTTTATCTAACGAACATCCAGCAGTTCTACGAGCGGGGTGGGAACGAAGACTCGGAAGAACCGGAGGTCATGACCGACGTACTCGGCCCTACCCCACCTGTATCGATGACCGCAATTGAGGACTTCAATGAACGGATTGCAGCTCGTGATTCACCGGCCCTTGTCATCAATGATGAGGGCCACCACTTGCACGATGAGGACAGTGAGTGGAGTAGGGTCATCCGCCGACTCAACGACGAGAGTCCGGCAGGCATCGTCGGGCAACTCGACTTTTCAGCGACTCCTCGGTACCACAAGGGCGGGCTCTTCACATGGACCGTTTTTGACTACCCATTGAAGCAGGCGATCATCGACCGAATCGTGAAGCAACCAATGAAGGGTGTGACTGCTGGTCTTGATGAAGCTCGTTCCGACGTTGCGAGCGTTAAGTATCAGGGCTATATCACTGCAGGGGTCGAACGTTGGCGCGAGTACCGAGATCAACTCAAACCACTTGGCAAAACTCCCGTGCTGTTCGTCATGATGAACAGCACGGCTGAAGCCGATGACGTTGGCGACTACCTGCGAGTGAAGTACCCAGACGAGTTCGGTGCAACGGTTGGAGGCGAAGCGCAACTACTCGTCATTCATACCGACCGAAGTGGCGATGTCTCAAAAAAGGATCTGGATGCCGCCAGGTCCGTTGCCCGCCGAGTAGACGAAGGAGAAAGCACGGTCAATGCTATCGTCAGCGTTCTCATGCTCCGTGAGGGCTGGGATGTCCAGAACGTTACTGTCATCGTTGGGTTACGACCGTACACGTCCAAGGCAAACATTCTCCCAGAGCAGACCATTGGCCGAGGGCTGCGTTTGATGTTCGCCAATTCTCCGTCATACGTTGAGCGGGTCGATGTCATCGGCAACCCAGCATTCCTTAAATTCGTCGAGCAACTCGAAAAGGACGAAGACATTACGCTCGACACCTTCGATCTGAATGAACCGTTAGTCATCACGACCATCGAACCAGACGAAAACAAACTCGATCACGACATCACAGTCCCTGTGCTGAGCCCCATCCTTGCAAGGAAGAAAACACTTGCTGAAGAAATCGCAGGGATTGACGTCGCGAAGCTAACGTGCCCGCGACTCCCAAAGAAGGAAGGAGACTCTGCAGCGCAGCAATTCCACTACGAGGGCGTGGACATCATCACGCTGCAGAAGCTCGTCGAGAGGGACTACACCATTCCACAGCCGCAGACAGCGGAGGAGGTCATCTCCTACTACGCCAAGAGAATTGCCCAGGACGTAAAACTTCCCTCGCAGTTCGCCACGCTAGTCCCAAAAGTCCGAACCTTCCTGCGTGATCGAATCTTTGGTGAGGTAGTCGATCTCGCCGACAAGACAATCATTCGGGCCATCGCTACAAGCGTGGCCCAGTACGTGACGGTCAAGACGTTCGCTTCAGTGCTTCGCGGTCTTGTCGTTGAGGAACTTTCACCGTCCCTTGAGAATCCCGGTCGACCGCTCTCAGAAACGGAGCCCTTCCCGTTCTCTCGACCAACGTTTGAGGCAAGCAAGACAATCTTTAATCTCGTCGCAGCCGACAACGATTTCGAGCGTGAGTTCGCCAAGTTTCTCCAGGACGCTAATGACGTCTCGTCTTTTGCCAAACTACCGAGACGCTTCGGGTTTACGATTGAATACACGGACAGTGCAACGAACCTTCGCTACTACGAACCTGACTTCGTCGCTGTTGATCGAGATGGCGTTCACTACGTGATCGAAACTAAAGGCCAAGAAAACATCGACGTCGTACACAAAGATCGTGCAGCGACGATCTGGTGCGAGAACGCGTCGCTACTCACCCGGGTGACATGGGTTTATGTCAAAGTGCCCCAGAAGGGCTTTAGCGAGTTACAACCGAGGCAGTTGCAGGACGTGATCATTACCTTCGGCGAACTTTCGACATTTGGCAGTGGTATTGAGTCGTGATCTGGGATGAAGGCATCGAGGGACCACATCGGGCTTTCGCTGCATCCACGGAGCACCGAATTGGAGTTCTTGCTGGACCAGGAACGGGTAAGACGAGCTTCGGCTTGATGCGTCGGGTCGTACGATTGCTCAGCGAAGGCATTCCAGGTAAGCGAATTCTTCTGCTGTCGTTTACCCGGACAGCAGCTCACGATCTACGCGAGAAGGTTGCCACGCTTGGAGTGGAAGGGGCCGATGAGGTTCGAGCAACCACGCTCCACTCATATTGCTTCGGACTCCTCCAGCGCGATGCGGTCCTTGCCATCACAGGCCGAACGACGCGCCCACTGATGAACCACGAAGAGGACCTCATGCTGCGTGATCTTGAAGGCAACTTCGGCAATATATTCAAGAAGCGCGATCTACTCGAAGCCTTTGACGCTGGTTGGGCAAGAGGCGAAGCCGACCACCCTGGACTTGCCTCAAGCCCAGCTGACAAGGCATTTGAAGCGCAGATAATTCGGTGGCTAATCCACCACCGCGCGATGATGATCGGAGAAGTTGTCCCGATCGCTTACAACTATCTAAAGCACAACCCTCTCGCCGATGAGCTGCAGCGATTCGACCACGTGATCGTTGATGAATACCAAGACCTCAATTTCTTGGAGCAACACCTACTGAACCTTCTGTCAGACGAAGGGTCGGCAGATCTTTGCATCGCTGGTGATGATGACCAATCAATCTATAGCTTTCGCCATGCCAACCCGATTGGAATCCAAGAATTCTTGGATCGCGAAGATGTCGAACGCCACGTCATCGATGTGTCTGGTCGATGCCCTCGACGCATCCTCGGCATGGCAAACTCGCTCATCTCGCACGCGACAAGTCGCGACAAGCCAGCGCTCAAGTGCTTGCATACAGAGATGGAAGGAGCCGTGAGTATTGTTCAGTGGTCTGGGCTTGACGAAGAGATTGGGGGTATTGTCACTTCGATTGTCTCTGACGTTCAGAATGAACGGCGACTGCCAGGTGACATCCTTGTCCTCACTGGCCGACACAAAATTGGCGAGGGAATTCGGAGGGCTTTGACCTCACTGGACGTTGCAGCCCACTCGTTCTTTACGGAGGAGGCGGTGCGCACTGCAGATGCGCAGCGAGCACTCGCTCTTCTGTGGTTATCCGTCGAGGAAGATCCAGTGTCCTTGAGGGTACTCCTCGGGTACGGAGATCAGAATGCTCGGTATGTCGCTTACCAGAAGCTCATGGAATATTGTCGGACGGTTAGGGCACCGAGAGAGTGGCTCTGGAAGCGGCACGAGTTGGTTCCAAACTTCCAGTCAACATTCGTGCATTATTGACTCAATACGACCATGCGATTGCCATCATTCAGAAGCTCCCAATGGACAATCTGGTGGCGCTGGTCGATTCGCTGTTCCCGGAAGAGGTCGAGGATCTCGCCGATCTTCGGGATCTTGCATTGAGCGCCTTAGAGACGGTAACTTCGCCAAAGGAACTCCTCGATGCTCTAATCGTGGGGATCACTCAAGTCGACGTACCACCTAGTCCAGAGTATGCACGAATCATGAGTCTGCATAAGTCAAAAGGACTTACGAGTCCAGTGGTATACGTAGCGGGGGTGGTTGACGGAATAGTTCCGACACTGCCCACCGCAGGCAGGGCAACTGATGCCCAAATTGAAGCCGCCGTTGAGGAGCAACGGAGGCTTCTCTACGTTGCGGTGACGAGAGCTTCATCACAACTGGTGCTGTCCTATTCGAGCAAGATGGAACTGGGACTCGCGATGAGCCTCCGAGTTCAAGTTGAGATGAGCAAGATTCGGAAGTCGGGTGACGTAAAAGTCGTGTCAACGATCGCTAGCCGCTACCTAAGAGAGTTAGGAGATGACGCTCCTAGGGTGATAGCGGGTACGACGTGGCTGGAGTCATACTTGATGGACGCATGATTTGCGACACTCAACACGTGGAAGATGTTCAGAAACCAACAATCGCGTGGAGCGTCAAGAGTTTTGCCGACTTCAGAGCCCTCAATGAGAAAAGCGGACATCGGCGACCCCAGCATCGGATTGAAGGGTCGAGACCATTACTTCGAGTACTTCGATCTATATTTCTCAGGAATCCTTTCAAGTGCAATCTCAGCAGTCTCAGCTCGGGCTTGAGCTGCGTTTACCGTACCTTCAAGCATCGTTCGGATCGCAGCCACCGAAGTCTCGAGTTCATTCAAAGTAGTCTGCTGCACTACGCGACCAGCTTCGGCCATCGCCCCACCAAACTCTTCGATCGCAGTCTTTGCCACACCAGCAAACGACTTCAGCTCTAGCGAAGCCTCTTCAACAACTTTCGATACTGACTGCAGCTGCTCCCCGGCCTTCGCCGAAGCCAGCTCGGTTTGGGCTAGAGCCGCCAGCTTCACTTTTAATTCCTCAATTATCTGCAGTGAATCCGTGAACTTCTTCTGTATGTCACTCAAACTCAAGGCATCTCCCTCAGGCATGGTTCATCCCTTCTTCTTGAACATTTAGTAGTAGACCTAATTCTCGATCCAGTTGGACAAGAGTTTCGTGCCAGTGATTCACCATGATGGCTCCATTCAACGGGTCATGATTACGTGCTGCCCGCACACCAGGGTGAATGGAAATTTGCTCACCATAACCAGCGTGCTCGAGTGCAATCTCAAAAGTTGCGAGAATGTTAAGGTCCCGATCGGCGGCCCATCCCAACAACCAACGAGCAACATCACTGAACACAACTTTGGAAATTCCAAAGCGATTAAAACCTGTCTCGAACGCACCCTCAACATTAGAACGAACATCCTCGAGATCCCGGTCGAGCGAGAGTGATTCAGAAAGTGCCCGAGCGAGCAGGAGACCGGTATTAGTGGGATCAGAGGTTAGTAGTCGAGCGGTAGCTCCACGCCACTCTTGAGCAGTTGTCGCATCCCTCAATTCGTTCAGTTGATCTCGCCACATCGAGAAGGAGAATTCCGATAAGACTGACAACCGTTCTACAATTGGACTGATCTCCCCCTCGGAGAGGTAGTCAAGGATTCGCTTGCGGAACATCTCATCAGGATTCGCGTCAAGGGAACTAATTGACGACTCTCGAGCGGCCAGCCACATTTCGCGCACGGAACGGCGTCGTGAGTGCTCAATCGTCTCGTAGACGAAGGTAATCAGTTCGCGAGCACAGTTCTCAATTACGGTTCGAAGCGGCAGATCCTCCTGGCTTCCCAAATGCTCCAAGACCGTCTTTGACCGTCCCGGTTGACTACGTTCTATATAGGACTCAAGTTGCGCAATGACGATGCTCGCGCTCACCCCAGCAACGGCCACACCAAAGGCCCGTTCCTTCGGGATGCTGTAGTCATCAACGACTCCGAGCCGGACCAGTCGAGCAAGAGCCTGCTCTTGGTCAGAATTAGTCTCGCGCGGAATTTCGACATCTTGGCGCTCTGATCCTGGCTTCAAGGTATCAACCATTACCATAAGTGCCGTCAATTCGGAGTCGACGCCCTGGAACGAAATCAGGTGAAAGTACAACGCGGTCGTAACGTCGTCTCGTTGGCTAGTTCCGATGCCACTTTGCTGATTCCGCATCGATTCGAGGGAATTCTCCTCACCCAATAGCTGACGATCTCTCTTCTCGTCATACTCAATGAGTATCAGTACGCAGTCAGATTCCTTGCGATCTCGCCCCGCGCGACCAACCTGCTGGTAGTACTCCTCGATCGAGGCCGGCATTCCGTAGTGGATAACCCAGCGGATGTTGGGCTTGTCGATTCCCATACCGAAAGCACTGGTGGCAACGAGCACCGGGCTCTTATTTGACTTGAAACGTTGCGCGTTCTCCCGCTTTACCCATTCCCAGCTAACTGGGTCAATTCCTCTCGGTGCTCGGCCTGAGTAGAGCAGGGGTCTTGAACCAATCGAAGAAGCGGCCGCATCGGTGGCCTTCATGACACCGAATCCACCATCCACGGTCACGCAGAAGATCAACCCAGAACTCGTTCGGTTCGCTCTGGGGGAAAAGAACTGTCCAGGCGTCATACCCGATCGATCCGCCAATCCAAGGAGCTCGCCTTGAAGAATTGCCGCCGCATTGGCCGGAGTAGTCGTGCGAAGAGAGAATCGCAGCTCACTTCGATCGAAAGTATGTGGCTTAATGATTGTGCTTGGCGACTTCACGCCGAACTCGAGCTGAGCCAAGACGTCCTTCAACACAGCTCGCGACGCGGTTCCAGTGAGCGCGAGCAACGGGAGTGGGTTGCGAGCGTCCCCCTGGTCACAGCAAGCGCGGAGAGACCGACCTACTAGCAAATACGAGGTTCTGAAGTCATGGCCCCAATCAGAAACGCAGTGCGCTTCATCAATGGCGGCGAAATTGATCGGTACCCTCGCGGTCAATTGAGTCAGAGCATCACGAAACTGCTTCCTCTGGATGCGTTCGGGCACCATCAAGATGAATAAGGCATCGCCCTGAGCCACTGAGTCGTGTAGCTCACTAAAGCCCCCTCTTTGTAGTTCATGACTCGTGAGACAGACCACTCGTTCGATTCCATTGGCAGCCATACCGTCGCGCTGGTCCTCGATGAGCGAAACGAGGGGCGCTATCACAATGGTGCGCCCAGGGAGGCAGAGCCCAGCCAACTGGTAGATCAAGCTCTTCCCTGCGCCCGTCGGCAGAAGTACGGTACAGTCCCGCCCAGCCAGGATCTCCTTGATGGCTTCAAGTTGACCCTCTCGGAAATCTGCCTTAGCGAAGCTTGACTCTAGGAGGACGCGCAGCGACCGATTGACGTGTGGACCATGACTGTCAGGGCGGACGCGACGATTCACTCCATCACCACGTCCGTCAAGGACGTTCACAGGAACAATGGCCGATCGGACTACCACCCGAGGGACTGAAGTTCGACCCGTTGGCAGTGGTGCCGTAGGCAACTTGTCACTTTCGATGAATAGTTCGACTTCAATCGGACTCGCGGTGAATTCAGCGGGATGATAAGAGCCATCTTCTCGGATGTAGGTCCAGCCACCATCGTCACTTGCGATGTCGACCCGCTGAGGACTGACCGTGTCGCCACCCCATAGGTCATCAACTGCGGCGATTGTCTCAAGATAGGGCGCTAAACGCCCGCCCATACCACCGAAGGAGTCATGAAGCCGAATCGACCAAGTTGATCCGGCAAGGAATCCGGCCTCCAGCCCTTCGAGGATCGCCAATACAATTCGATGCAACTGCACTGGTGCCAAGACGACTGCCGACGAGGCGACGTCCTCGGGTGCTTGCTTCCACCGTCCCCGCAACTGGTCGAGAATTGGTCCTTCGCCAGCATGGATTTCGGTCGTCGGAATCCGAAGCACATCGAGGCCGATGGCACCCGCTGCATCGTCGGCAACCTTGTCGACCAACACGGCTTCTTCATGTTGGGCGCCGTCGATCTCGACGATGAAGCATTGCATCCAAGGAGCTTGGACAAGGAAGTCGACTTCGATGACTCCCTGCACGTCCTTACATGCCGCGTAGACCATCTTGTCGAGACGAGCCTGAGGGGTAAACCACTGCGAAGAACCCGATCCAAGCTCCTGCTCAACCCAACTGAGGAATGCCACCTCTTCGGGGGATCCGAAGGGAAGGCTCTGGTCAATGGCAAAGGATCCGATGCCCAGCGTTGTCCGCGCCAGAATTAACGAGAGCGTGGGCGGATTCCGAAACGACATCGACAGATCACCCGGGAGAATCGACTCGTCGAGCTCCGCGCCGAAGCCGAGATCAAGCAGGAGTTGGCGCTCGGCCGCCGGGTGGATAGGTGGCATTGGGCCACGCTGAAGGATCTTCCGGACCACCCCAAGGACACGGAGAGTGCGGACATCGGTCGCTCGCGCACTATCGACATCGTCACGGCCGACCCATACCGGTGATAGTCGCTCCGTTACACCTGCCGGTAACTGAACAGCGCGAAGCCTGCCGCCTCCCAGGGTGTAGCGCGCAAGCCAACCAGGGCGGAGGAGCGCCCCATCAGACCATTCCACCTTACGCGTTCGATTTTTCGGATCCTCGAGATTTGCGTCATCACCCATCGGGATAATCCCTTTGCAAGTCGGATAGTTCGAGCAGCCCCAAAACTCCCCACCAGCATTCCTTCCACGAGACGCTTGCCGTCGCGTCATCGATGACGAGCACTGAGGGCAGGTCGGAGCTGGCTCATCACTAGGCGTAGAGGACATTTCTGTGGCCTCAATTGTTGGAGAAGAGCCACCAATCGGTATAATCGCCTTGCATTCCGGGTAACCAGAGCAGCCCCAGAACGGCGAACCGGCATTCGGTCCCCGACGAGCAGTCCTTTTGACCATGGGGTGGCCACATTGGGGACAAGTCTGCACTTCTTCGCTCACTGCCACCCCCTCTTTGCACGAAACCCCGAGATAACGAAACTAGCGGCTCACAGGTGGACAGCGTGTTGAGAGAAAGGTCTCAAAACAACCGCCCAACAAACTCGCTGTTTGGTCGAGAACAACCAAACCGAACGTCCAGCCCTTCCCGACGCGGTTCAGCACCCCATTTGGAGCCCTAGTTGGCCGGAGGGGAAGGGAGTATAGACATCAACCCAGATTTAGAGTTGGTCAAAAAAATCCTCGACGATGAACACATCCTCAATGGTTCGCGTCTCAGTTCGAACACCGAGTGAGTATTTCTTGAGCAGATCGCAAAGAGCATCGGCGTCCACCAGCTCAACAGGAGGGGCCCCGTCTCTCGTGGCCTCATCGCGCGCGCTTTTCGAGAAGGAACCAGTAGTAATTAACAGCCCCTTCTCACCTCTTCCCGACATAGCACCCCGGAAGTTCCTCACCTCGCTTGGTGGAACGGTCCCTCTATATCGCTTGCATTGGAAGAAGATGTGGAATGGAACGAGTGACAACTGAAATACACCGACGCCGTCAATCCCTCCGTCGCCAGGTCGGCCCGTCACCTCAACATTTCGAAATCCAGCCTCGCGAAGCAGTCTCTGTGCCAAGCGTTCAAAAGCATCGGGTGGCATATCCATGAGCCGATCTAAGAGTCGTTCTTTCCAATCCGTACCATTTTCTTCAGCATCAATCAGCCCGTCATCAACGCCAGAAGCATTAGTGAGGATCTCCCGATTCTCTTTCAGTGTGAGATACCCGCCGCCTCGAGACTGACGATGTTCATCTAGCTCGGCTTCGGACCAATTCCTTGCGTCATCAGTTAGCGCCCAGACTCCCCACGCCGAGTTCTTGATGGCACCAATTTCTTTTAACTTTGTTCGGGACCAAGCCAACCGGTGTTCAATCATTGACTGTCGTTCCTTCTTCGGTCGGCGGATAGCGAGCTGTTCATCCGAAAATCCTTGCCGCCTAATCACTTCCCCATTGATTTCTTCTGTTTGACCTGATCCTCCGAGAGTTCGCAACGCTTCAAGAGTCGGCCACATCAGTTCTTGTACGCTTGGAAGGTCTTGCTTTTCGATCATCAGTGCACTCTAGAACTCCAGCCCGATTGATTGCCGACAACTGCGTACGCGCTCGAAATTCCCATATTCGACGTTTGTCCAGCTGTCCGGATCGGCGCCTTCATGTCGAGAGTCGCCTGAGGGCATCAACGGAAGCCTTTTCATCACAGCTACCGAAAACATGTTGCGCGATCCCTTTTCTAAGACACTGACAGATCATGACACGAGTGAAGTCGCCTATCGGGACCGTAAGAAGGTTTGCTGTCGTAGGTTATAGACCGATCACAGTGAACGATGGCGGAACGTTAATGCACTCGTTCAGCCAGACCTAAGCAATTGATACACACCGCGTTCGAACCTCATGGACCTCTGACTGCTCATTCCTCATCGACCATCTTGTAATTCTTATGCAACTAGTGAGAGACGAATGAGTCTCAATTAGCTCGCGCTTGCCGACGCTCGACAGTACAACGAGAATTCCTTGCCCAGATGTATCGTGAAAGACAGGACCAACCCGACCGCACCAGCCATCGACCCAACTCAATGTCTCGACCGCAATTTCACCTTGGCGATTGAACCATCGACGCGAGTCATTGGAATCAGGTATCCATCCAAGCCTGCGTGCAATATCCGGACGAAAGGCAATCCAATCTGCATTTGGCTGGTTAAAGGTCCAACCTATGTTCTCGAGAATTAACGAATGCCCATTGCTGACCTCAGTTATCCGCTGCTCAGAACTCAAGTCATCTATTAGCAATGATGCTCGCCGAAGGAATATCTCCGTGGGAGGTTCGCTCAAGCGTCCAACGATCGTTCCCCATTCAACTTCTTCTTGGAGACGCCCCCAGTTGAGAACCTCAAGTTGACACCTGCCTGCTAGGACAGTTGCGTCACTAGATTCAAGACAGGAAAGTAGTTCCTCAAGTCTGTAGTCAACTTCACGACGCCATTTATCCCAATTCAAATCATGGCCCGCTTGAGGAGGAGGCGGTATCGTCTCGGGCCTTGCTCCGGGAATATCAACTATTAGATGTGGATCAAGAGTTCTCAACCTCCGCCTCAACCAAGTCGGTAACTCCGAAATCAGGTGGGCATCGGTAAGCGCTGCTAGCACTTGCCCAAAAGCACTTCGGGATGCGAGAATTCGCTGAGATGGGAATGCGTGAAGTGCCTCGGCGCTTCTCAGTGCCTCTCGGACCTCGGCATCGCTCGGCATCGATCCTTCGCAACTACGAGCGATGCCGTCAGCAATCGTGATCAAAGTATCAATCTCGAGATCTAAGTGTCCTGCAAGAAGTTCGTACTGGCCCTCGTGGGGCAAGAGAAACATTGGTTCGAGACCGATCGGTTGCTCATCGGGTGGAGGAAGGCTAAGGCGATAGACGGGTGGTAGCGGCCGAGATTGTAATTCTTCGGTATGCGGTGCGAGGTTGCGCAGTACTTGATTCTCGCTACTACTTAGTAGTTGCTCTACTCGATCGATGCAATCAGGGACGGGGGCGTTTGGATGATTTCGAAGGGCTCGGATACAAGCTCCTACTGATTCAAGAACGGAATCGGGGGCACCCGGCCTCGCGAGCCTCTCCAACGCATCCGCGATGTCTGAGTCTCCACGAATTAGGGCTCGGACGACAACATTCGTTGAGGCTGTCTTGACGAGCCACGCAGGATGCGTCAGATGAGCGACCACCAACTCAGCGACTGCAGCCCCGCAAGTATCGAATTGGGGCTGCATCCTCTCGCTTTCTTCGAAACCCGTAATCCACCACAAAGTGCGTCGATCATCTAGTACGTCGTCTTCAGCCAAGTTCATGGTCTCAGCCATTCCAACCAAGTAACTTTTTACTTCGGCCCAGACGTCCAGCGCGACAACGCTCGAGTCAAGAACTTCGATGATTTCGAGCAAGTCGTCAACGAGAGCTCGAGCGAACCATCGATTCTCCATCAATTCGTGTACCAGATCCTGACAAGCAATCTTCCGAGATTCATCTAGATTGATTCGCATCTTTACCCGTGCGGTTCGTCGTCGCGAAGTTCCCAAGAATCCGGTCCAACTGTAAGGTGAGGTCAAAACTTCAGACGCCTCAACTAATCGAATCGCCAACCCAGACTCTCCGACTTCAAGGGCACTTTCTGCAAGAATTGCAAGCACCTCTCCACCGATGCGAGATCCGTCGTCGAAGACTTCCGCCAGGACAGCGATATCTGTGGGGTTGAAGTGAAGATTTTCGAATACTCTCGGCCAGGAAAACATCGACTCGTTACTTTCACACCGGCGTAAGTTACATATATCTTCTGCAGTTTCAATCTTTGCTTGAACCACGTCTTCTGCAAACCTCTGACCGTCACTGAGAATCAATTGACCGTAATCGTTTGTGGATTCTCGCGCACGATCTGCCTCATGATCACTTTCGAGGGGAGCCAGCCCAAGGCCTTCACGCCATTCATTACGACAAGACTCCAACGCGAAACGATCGGTCCGCTCAGCGATCGATTTGGCCAGATCTTGTTGCAAAGGTGCTCCACCAGCTCCCACGGCAGCATCAACTAGTGCATTTGCGACCTTCGGAAATGCGATATTGGCTGCGGGCGCAAGTAGGTACGCTATTAGGTCGGACGACAGGTGTAGTAACTGAGAATCTGGATTGGACACATTCCGAAGCAGTGACGTCAGGAGGTCAGATAATGCTTGGAAGTGCCCGACTACACCATTCCGAACCAGAAACTCAAAGACTCTTACGCCTCCAAGAGGCGATATTGGAACGACCGCTGGAGGCAGTTGAAGTGCCGCTTGCCCTGGGGCACCTTCGGTCATGGGAGATGCTGCGTTCAAGACTTGAGCAAGCCACACGGTATCCGCCAACAGAGATTGGTCACCGCTAGCCGTAGCGCTTGTCAATACGCTCACCCAAGCGTCGAATTGATAGTCCTTGCGATATCCGACTCCGAAGGAAAGAGGAATTAGAGTCCTAAGCAGACGGTGGGCTTCATCATGACTCCCCCGCTTAATATGAATGCGAACAAGTTTCGCAGTGTCTTCGAGCCGCGAGTAAACACTGCGCAGTACAATCTCCGCCTCCTCTTCGGCAATGCTTCTCTCGTACCAACTTGCAGCAATCCCTAAGGATTCGAACGACGCGCCGATCTCCAAGCGCCTAGCGAGAGGCCAGCGCTCTGGCTCGGAACCAATTCGATCTGAAATCAATTCGTAGAATCGCTGGGTGACGTCCGATCCGATGCGTTGCGTTACCCGAATCGCGAGACTTAACAGATCCGACTCTCGGTGCAACATACCCCTATAGGTTGAGCTCTTATTTTGGATCGACGTCACTCTAAAAACTTCCAGCGTCTGCAGAAGGCAGTCCCACGCGGCAGTCGACTCTGATTGGCCGACAACATCCGGTTCGACACTAAGTTTCGCAAGAGCCTTCACAGCATCTTCAATCGTGACGGCGAGTCGGAAGGCCTCTGGATCATCGCGTTCAGGATCATAAGCGGTTGGCTCATCTAATTCGCTCGTCACCGAGGCTTCCTGTACCAACCGAGCCTGTACTTCTGAAGGAGAAGTTTGAAATTCGAGCTTGAAGACGAGTCGCCAGTACCTAAAGTGAAGATCAATCACATTTGGAACTCCGCCGTACGAAAGACTTTGAACATCCAATTGGAGAGAATGATTAGTTCTGGCCAGGAGTGCCTTCGCGTCATCAAGGAATTGAAACTCGACGCCGATCTCCGCGCACTCCAGTAAAGTTGTCGAGAAGACAGGGCCGCTTCGCACCAAGTCCAGGAGTTCGACGACCATCTCGCGTGCCATCGATCTCTCAGTCACGATCTTCAGTAGCAGTGATTTCAAACGCACTCGGAGATCGATGCACGTTGCTATTGCCCGCAGCTTGACGTCCCCCAAACCGGACTCGTCAGAAATCATTCGATGCAGATCCTTTTCTAGCTCCTGATCTACCAAGAGGAGTTCGTCAGATTTTCCGGCACGAAATAGAGCATCCATCAACGATTTCATGACTACTTCATATCGATTGATTGACCGTCCCGTTGAGTAGCGATCGCTTGGAACGGCATCCGACAAGGGAAAGATCGAGCGTACGACCTCAACTATCTGCGGGAAAGTTCGATAATGTATTGCCGCACTGGCCCAAGAGCTAGCGGCATCATCTTCATGACCACTGACCGGCGTTCGATCCGGATCATCGAACAAGTCATGCGCGATAGAGTCGAACAACTGGTGACCCTTTGAGTTATTCACATCACCAAGTCGCGCCGCCAGATTGTAGGCGTATGCCAGCGGAACTTGTCTCGACTCCACCGAACAGTAATTGATGGCCTCGCGTGTCAACCCCGCTGAGAAAAAGAGATCTGCTACGTCAATGTATTCCAGCGTCGAAGTTCGCTCAGTAACCTCGACCATGGACAAGATCAAGCGCAAAAGTGTTCGAACATCCCCGCTTCGCGCTGCAACTTCCATCGCCGTTTCAATATCTGAGCGAATGAGGAGTGGAGACCTCAACCCCTTGAATTGCGCTCTGAATATGGGAATCTGAGCTAGCTCAAGCACGCGCTCTTCATCTGCTGCCAGGTGCCGAAGAAAGAGTTCTTCACTCCTCAGTATGTCGTCGTCACTTCCTGCTACGAGGTCGGCAGCATGTCGATATTTGGCCAGATTGACGGCTTCGTTCCAGGACAGTTCATCTCCGTAAGCAGTCCGGTCTGACGCGAATTGTCGAAAGGAATCGTGGAAGAACCGCAATCCGTCGTCGTGCCGACGAAAGAGATACATGAGCTTTCGCCGAAATTTGTGGACCGCAGCAAGCGGCGCCCATGTCTCCAGCCAAGTTGTCTCAAAGCCAATTCGCAGCCTCGAACAAACGGCAAGTATTTCCTCAACGTCGTAATCGTCTTCAAGGTCAGCCCAAGCCGACATGTACTCCGCAGCGATGTCACCCTCGTAAGCGGGCGCGTTCGCCAAGGCCTCTTCTGGTGAGCCTCCCTCATTGCTTCGCAATCTGTTGAACAGATAGTTAAGTGATAGTGGGTACCCGTCACTTAGTTGAGCGAGTTTCAGATGAATTTCATGAGAAAGATCCGCCGTGATTGATGAGCGTTGGCAAACATCCAATATTGCCGCGCGGGAGATGCGATAATTGCTTAAGTCGACTTGTCGATCAGGTTCCTCTATCTGAACACGGATCGCTGCCTTAAGGAAGCTCACCGTACGGCTCCCCACAATGATCACAACTCCTTGAGGCACTTCGTTGGACGCTGGGAGTTCGATGATCATCGCGTCAGGTCCTTGTATCTCTCGCTCGACGTGATCCAACCCGTCAACAATCAGAATGGTTCGACGACCAGTCTCGAGAAACTCGGCGCTCGCCGCAGTCAGGCACTCAGCGAATTGTTGTCGAAGTTGATCCAAATTTTGCCGCTGAAGTTGACGGCCCGCAGTGTCGATTCCTGATCTTCGAAACATTGTGATGACGTCATGGAGGAAGCTAAGAGCTTTCAGTCGTGTCAAGGAGGCGGTAAGTCCCGGAACGTATGCGTAGTAGTGAATGACCCGATCAGTATTTCCCCCAAGCACTTGACTCAGGAGCGTGGATTTTCCAGATCCGGGAGGGCCAACAATGGCGATGTATCCCGAGGCGTTGGCATCGACACTTCGTGAGAGATCTGATATCGCCCCGGTGAGAGGCGCGTAAATTTCTAGATCTACGGGAAACTCGTGACGACTTCGTAGATTCTGCCTTTCCTCCCAATTCATTAGAGTCATAAGAGAAGCCCGGTTCAAGACGACGACACGATTCGAATCCGCAACTCGGCGCCTCAATGCATCGGAAAGCTCGATGATGTCGACGCGACGACCCTCCAGGTCAGTTGCCAACGCAGGTGAAACGCCGAATTCCAAGTAAAGGGCTCGAAGAAAGTCGTCATATTCTTCCACTTCAAGCCCAGCAGCATTCCTTAGGCGCTCCAACGCGGGAAGCCATAACTCATTGACGGCTGAACGATCAAAATCGCCCAATCGAATCGGGACGAGTACGGTATCGATAAAGGCACCAAGATGACGAGATCGTGATCCTTCTACGGCGCCACTTTCTCTGAGTATGGCAATAGTGGACGCACGATGTTCCATAACGAGATGCACGTTCGGGTTCAAATAGGTTGTCTTGAGACGATGCCATCCATCACCAAGAGTTCCAAGCAGTGATGGCGCTGTCGCACCCGATCTCGTCACTTCGGGTCGCTCAAGTTGTCGAAATGTTACGGACCGCCCATCCGCTACGCTCTTAAATTGAAAGGCATCGATGCGGCCATTTCGTGCGAGCACAAGATCATCGATTCGACCCGCTTCCGGATCAGTCAAACGGAGTTCAACAAATTCGTCATCGTAGATTGCGTCGTATACGAGGGCCGCGATGTGATCGTACTGCCATTGATAGCCACGCAACGCAGAGCGCTCGCCGCTGGCGGAAGCGATAGTCATCCGTGGAGCATTGAATACATACTGTCATTCACCTTGTTCTGATGTCCGCGCTAGCAACTGCATTACGACATTGAAGTTAACTTAGCGTGACGCCTACATTCATCCAGTAAGTGGTACAAGGGGCCGAACGAAACTTTGCTAGCTCCCACAATTCAATTCGGAATCTGAGGATTAACTTTCAGAACTGTGTTGATGCCGCTAGCCGCGCCATCGAAAATCGGACCAAAGTTTGTGAGCCCCCACAGTTCCATGAATTCAACGACCATGAATTCTGTAATCACGATTTCCTCAGCGACCGAGATCCAATGCCCAAGCAACTCGCATTTCCCGGAGTTGCGCTCGGTGGCTATTCCCCTGTGGTGAACAATGTCATTTCTGATTCGACGTAGATCCGCCATAATCAGGGGGCCGCAGTGCTTGTCACTGGGAAGACCCGCCTCGACCGCGATTCGATGTCGATATGACGCATCCCAAAGTGAATCAACAGTGACTGCCCATTGTCTTCCGAGTTCCCTCGCAATAGGACCGTCAGGAATCATGAGGTCGAGTAACTCGCAGCTATGCCACCTTGCGTAAACGGTGACTGGCACGTCGCCTGGTTTTCGGATCGCTAAATAAGTTTCGCTTTTGTTTGTCGTCGGCGCCGAGTTGATGGTAGTTGAGTATTCCTTAGACGCGATCGCGAGACCGCGAGTCGCTAGTCCGAATGCGAATGCGAGTTGATTCAGCCGCTCATGCCATTCAATTTCACTCTGGTATGTCACGGTCCGTCCGACGATCGCGCCTTGGCCAAGTAGCCAGCGGTCCAACTAAAAATTCCTGATTCGTCCGCGACCAATTGAAACTCTCGTCTGTTTTCTTGCGCGTACCTTGGCTCCACTTCCACCTCACCACCGGAATTCGTCTTTAGCCAAACTCCAAGGTGTCGGCTATGGCAGTTCTAAGGTTTCTCGCCGTGGGGTGTTCGGCAAAACTAATCCAAGCCGCCGCAGTTAGTGCAATCCCGAGATAGAAAACCATTTGTTTGGTCACAACTCCTCCTTTCCTACGATCTTGTCGCAAGAAACGCCACGCCCACGACGGCCCCAAGGGCCCCGAGAAACATGAGAAACTCGCGCTGATCCGATGTCGACGCCTTCGGGTCAAGACTCAGAACATCACCGAGAGGATGACCACTCGAACACTGTCCAGTTGCAAGGAGTTCGTAGCCCGTAAACGGAGCGTTGCACGAAATGCATTTGCCAATCGGATAATTACTTCTTTGTGTAAGAACTCGAACAGTGTCGGCCTCCATCTTCGCCGCGCGGAGGTCAGAGTGGAGTTTTGACTTTTCATTTTGTACGCGAGCAAGCTGGTTTTCTAGTCGCGCGATTGACTCCTCCTCTGTCACAGAGGCGAGGCCCCTAGCAATGAGATCCGCGACTGCCGACGTGAGCGTGGTCCCGCGTTCGCGAGCAAGTTCATCAATTTCCGTCTTCAAGTCCTGGTCAATTCTGGCGTATAACACCTGCGTCTTCATGACAAGCACTATATTGCAATAATGTTAGTAGTGCAAGCGATTATCTGATTGCAGAGGATTACGCCACGAAACCAAGCGTCGGCCCTTTCTCGGCCATCACCAACCTGCTCAATCGAAATTCCGTGTGTGTGGCTGCCCTATCTGGGCCATGAACCAAGTAGCAGGAAATCTGGTAATATTCTCACTATGACTAACAATATGACTCGATATGAGTTTTCGACAAACATGCCAATCGCGGCTTCGCTTGAACGAATAAACGCGGTAGCAAGTCGAGGTGAGGAACACGTCAAATACGTCCGGTCATTGATGGCCGTAGTGGCCTTCGCTGGTGAACACTTCCGCCCCGCCACTCAAATGTCCAAAGAGGAGCAGATGATTTGGGAGAGCGTGGGGGCCGATTTTTCCGACGATGACGCATTCGATCGAAACGGCCAACGTTGGATGGAGGCTCTAAGTAAAGTGCTCCAATCGAGCATCCGTGGCGATGCAGCGTTGGCCGAGATCCTGAGCGTCGACCGGTCTCGCGTTAGTCAACGTGTCTCCGACAGAAGTTTGTTCTTTCTTGAAATTGCCGACGAACGCTACTACCCAACTTGGCAGTTTGATGGAAATAAGACAGTCCGAGGTCTCAAGGAAGTCCTGGCTGCTTTAGCTTTAACTGATCACCCGGTGACAGTTGATCACTGGTTTCAAACGCCAAGCGTGGATCTGTTGATTGATAACGAGCCAGTATCTCCATTGGATTGGCTGCGTGGAGGAGGCGATGTCCAAACAGCGGTGAATCTGCTTGATGTGCGATGAGCGAATTCCTGCCCCTACCTAACATCGATCGGTTGAGAGAGTCAACCCCTTCCATATCGGAAATTCAAGTCGTAAAGCGGAGAGAAAAGTTGCTCCGCATTCAGAAAGTGGCGGGCGCTCATCCCGCGGACTGGAATGAGTGGAGGTCATTTGGTCCACTAAATTTCAGATTTGATCACCACTTACCACCCCCGCACAATCAAGATCGAGCAATTGCATATTTTGCGCTAGGTAAGGAAGCATTCACGACCGCTCTGGGCGAAGTGTTCCAAGACGAAAGCGGGGCTGGCGTATATCCGGTTGATGTCTTCACGGGCGAACCGACGGTTTCGATCGTGGCTCTGACTCGAGAATTGAAAGTTCTTGACTTGGGAGGTTCATGGATCACTCGAGCGGGTGGGAATCAAGCAATTAACACCGGATCCAGAGCAGTATCGCGACAATGGTCAGCCGCGATCTACGAGCTATACGGGGACATGGTCAGCGGCGTTTCCTATCCTTCATCGGTGTATGGTCCAGGCCGATGCGTGGCTCTCTTTCAATCAGCTGCAACAGCGATCGGGAGCGCACCGCTTGCGAACCGACTTCTAAACGATCCTTCCATGGAAGGCCCACTTGCAACGGCAATCGAGCACCTCGGCACTCACATCAAGCTCCTTGACATTTAGATACGATTGCAATGATGGCATGGAAGAGGTCAGTCATCATGATGCTCACCTAGTTGCAGATCGAAAACCTCACCGTCAGCCCCTCGAATCTGAATAGTACCTACGCCTTGAAACGAGTCCAGGTCTAGCCAACTGTCTAGCCACGAATTCAATCGTGAGAGAACGTCAGTGGACGTTGGTGGACATTCAACTCCTTCTCGCCAACAAATCTGGACGCATGAGAGACGTCCCTGGACACTCTGGAAACACTCCCAAGTTATCGGCCGACTATCCCTAACGTGCTCCGAAGAGCGTCGACATTCACCAATATACAGAATGGCATCGAAAGGTTCGGTGAGTTCAATTCTCGGACGGCGAGTTCACCACTTTCCCGTCTCGATTTAGTATTGTTTCTGTTAGAAGACTCGCCGGCGATAAAGATCGAAAATGTCAGCGTTTCCGTCAGCAAATATTCTGAACTGACATGATCTGCGATGAACGCGCATGAATGAAAAGCCTTACACACTGGGACTTCTTGAACTTCAGTGAACGTCACTGAACCCAACGCGGGCGCATGGCATGCAAGGGGTCAGGGGTTCGAATCCCCTTACCTCCACTGACCGAAAGTCCTTAGTTTGTATGGCGTTTAGTGCGAACGAAGTGGCTCGAAGAAACCGTTTCTGACCTGCCCCTTTGCAG
>Ga0307374_10003696_pt1 | contig 25957 bp, 25 predicted proteins | sample OX3MG_FD_202532 | JGI IMG/M metagenome (GOLD analysis project Ga0307374, IMG submission 202532) | Soil microbial communities from Risofladan, Vaasa, Finland - OX-3 | ecosystem: Environmental > Terrestrial > Soil > Coastal area > Acid sulfate soil | place: Finland: Risofladan, Vaasa | collected...
GAAAATCACCGCCAAGCAGGTTCGAGAAACGACTGCGGAACCCGCCACCGTGTAGTGGAGACCTTCGGTACCGCGCCACACAGAATCAACTACTTAGCCACAGTGTCGGTGCCCAGTTGAGAAAGATAGGCTAGATGTGGTTGATGTGCGCGGCCGCGAGTGCGGCGAATCTGTCACACGCGGCTCATAGGCCTTAGCCGCGCATGATGAGGGGGAGCACGCCCTGGTGCAGGGCGCATCTTCCCCCATGGGATTTTTTCCGCCCGGTTGGAGCGGGTGCCGGCGTCGCTGCCAGCGTTGTACTACAGGCCCGAGGGCCCGTCTGCACCCGCCTACGCAGGCGCTGCGTCGCTACCGGGAAGGCCCCGGCGTGAATGCTGCTCTACTATTTTTCTATCTTCAATGGATGTCGCGTGCGTGGTCAAGCGCGCCGTGTACGCAGATGTGACTAATTGCACGCCGGCGCAGCTCATCACGCCGCCGCATGGTGCTCGAGCGCCGCCTGCACGAGCTGCGGAACGAATGCACCTTCGTCGATCTGTGGAAAGTATAGGTCGACCCCCCCGCCATCGACGCGCACCCCGGACAGATCAGCGTCGGCGGGGAATCCGAGCGCCGCGATCGGGATGGATAGCTCTACCCCGCCTTCGAGTTCCAGCACCAAGCGCTGGCGTTGCATATCCGCATGGGCCGCGTGCGCTCGAGGCTCCGTCCGGACGGCCTTGGCGCCGCGCTCGAGCGCGCGCGCGATTTGTTCGTCAAGAGTTTCCATGAATCCGCCTCCATTCGATACACAGCCGCTCAAGTTCCCTACCTGCCAAGTCAACAATGTTTCGCAGCGTCACGGCGTCTATTCCATACGCATCGATCGGCACTGGCGGTCCATCGGGACAGTTCAGCGCAATACGCGCCCGCCCGTTGGGACCGACGGCATGGACGTGGGCCGGCCCGTGGTCGCGAGAATAGATCATTATGCGCTACGGCCCTATTCGGAATAGGGTCCCCATCAGCCCAGCTTGTCCGCCAGCCGCTCGGCGCGGAGGTGTGTGTAGCGCCGAAGCATTTGCATGGTCTTGTGCCCGGAGATCGACGCGACCTCCATCGCGTCGAGGCCGCGCTCGAACAACCTGCTCACGGCTTCATGCCGCAGGTCGTGAAACCGCAGATCTGTCAGGAATCGCGCGTCCGGCTTCCGGTGCGCTCCCTTGGACTGGGCAACGAAGCGCTCGCGCGCGCGTTCGACCGCGCGGCGAAAAGCTCGCTGCACATTGTCCGAGCCGGCCGGGAAAACTCGGCCATCCGCTGCGTGCGGAACCGCCCTCAAAACCGCGAGCGCGCGCGTCGAGAGCGGCACTGTGCGCGGGTCGCCGCTTTTCGTGTCGCCGAGGCGGGCGATACGGCGCTTAAGGACAATGTCCGACCAGCGCAGCCCCAGAATCTCACCCTGCCGCATTCCGGTTTCGATCGCGAACCGGACGATGGGCGCGAGCCACCCCGCGCGGGCGCCGTCGTGCCAATCTCGGCGCTCGCAGGCTTCCAGGAGCGCAGTTTCCTCTCCATCCAGGAGTCGCCGTTCGCGTGCCGAGGAACCGCGCGGCATTTCGATGTTCTGGACCGGATTGATCAGCCCTTCCATCCCCCATCTCCTGCGTGCGACAGTGTATAGATGGCCGATCAACGCTAACTCGAGTCGGATGGTATTGCTCGCCGCGCCCTTGTCTTCGCGCCACGCGCGGTACGCAGCGAGGTCCCGACCCCGGATCGCGGCGAGGGTCTTGTACGCGAGCACGTGCTGTTTCCACCATCCAATGCGGCGCAACTCGCGCGCCGATCCTTTCTTCCCGGGTGTCACATCCCGCGCATAGCGCGTGAGGGCGTCATAAAGCGTCGTGGATTCGGCTTCGGCCTGGTCGAGCCATCGCCCAGCGTCCATCTCTTGCTCAACCTTGCGCGCCCAGATCTTCGCGTCGCGCAGTCTCGGTAGTGTCGCGTGCTGCGGCGCGTAGCCCTTGCGCCGGATGCGCACCTCCCAGCGAGCGCCGCGCTTGTAGAAAGAAGCCATCCCCGCCTCCGATATTTCTGGATTTCATCGTGAGTAGTGGAAAAGTGGCGGAAATGGTGGAATTATTAGCGATCGATGATATCCGATTGCCTTGATACATCGGAACACATTGATTCTATTGGTGCCCAGGGCCGGACTCGAACCGGCACAGCCTTGCAGCCGGGGGATTTTAAGTCCCCTGTGTCTACCAGTTTCACCACCCGGGCGCGGCCACCCGCATCGCCTCCTGACGGTTCCAGATGCCTGCGCCCGGATTGTACGGCGTGGCGCGCCGACGGCGCTACGCGCGGCCCAGCCAGACGGGCGCTACGAGGCGCCGATCCCGCCCATGCAGATGTACTTGATCTCCAGGTATTCCTCGATGCCGTATTTCGATCCCTCGCGGCCGAGTCCGGACTGCTTGACGCCGCCGAACGGCGCCGGCGCGACCGATACGTGGCCGGTGTTGACCCCGACCATGCCGTATTCGAGCGCCTCCGACACCCTCCATACGCGCCCGATGTCTCGGCTGAAGAAATAGGCGACCAGCCCGTAGACCGTATCGTTGGCCATCTGAATGGCGTCCTCTTCACTTCGGAAGCGGAACAGGGGCGCCACCGGCCCGAACGTCTCCTCCCTGGAGATCTTCATGCGCGGGTCCACGTCGAGCAGCACCGTCGGCTCATAGAAAGTGCCACCCAGCTTGTGCCGGTTGCCCCCCACCGCGACCCGTGCGCCCAAAGCCATGGCGTCGGCAACGTGCGCCTCGACCTTCTGAATCGCCGCCTGGTCGATCAGGGGCCCTTGGTCCACTTGGGGAGTCATTCCATTACCCACCTTCAGGGCACCGACCTGCTGCGTGAGCTTCGCCGCGAACTCGTCGTAGATCCCGTCCTGAACGAGGATGCGGTTGGCGCACACGCAGGTCTGGCCGGCATTGCGGAACTTGCAGGCCACCACCGCCTCGACGGCGGCATCGAGGTCCGCGTCGTCGAAGATCAGGAACGGCGCATTGCCGCCGAGCTCGAGCGACACGCGCTTGAGCGTATCCGCGGATCCGCGCATCAGCAGCTTGCCGACTTCCGTGGAGCCGGTAAAAGTGAGCTTCCTCACCGTCGGATTCGCGAGCAGCTCCTGCCCGATCGCGGCCGGATCCCCGGTGAGGATGTTCAGCACCCCAGGCGGAATTCCGGCGCGCGCGCCGAGCTCCGCCAGCGCCAGTGCCGTGTGCGGAGTCTGCTCGGCCGGCTTCACGACGACGGTGCAGCCGGCGGCGAGCGCCGCCCCGACTTTGCGGGTGATCATCGCGGCGGGGAAGTTCCACGGCGTGATGGCCGCGCACACCCCCACGGGCTGCTTGATCACCACCGCCCGCTTGGTGCTGTCCTGCATCGGGATAGTGTCGCCGTAGATCCGCTTTCCTTCTTCGGCGAACCAGTCAATGAACGACGCCGCAAAGTCGATTTCGCCTAGCGCTTCGCGCAGCGGCTTGCCCTGCTCGGTGGTGAGGATCTTTGCCAGGTCCTCCCGGTGCTGGCCGATGAGCGCGAGCCAGCGGCGCAGAATGCCGGCCCGTTCGTCGGCGCTCTTGCGCTTCCATGACTGAAAGGCGCGCTCGGCCCCCTCGATGGCGCGTCGGGTGTCCGACGGCTGAAGCTTGGGCACCGTTCCAACCGCCGCACCATCGTACGGATTGGTGGTCGTCAGCCGGGCGTCGGGGCCGGATCCGACCCATTCGCCATTGATGTAGGCCTGCTCCCTGAACAGGGACTTGTCGCTCAGCTCCAGCATGATCGCCCCCGCGCCTACGCCGCGCGCTTGTAGACCGACTCGAAAACCGAGAAGTCCGCGTATTGATTGGCCCGCAGCGGGTTCTTGATCGCGCCGATCGTCACGAAGATGTTGGTGACGTGATCCAGTTCCCGGTAGAGAGTGCCGTTCTTGATGTCCCCCTCCCACTGCGCGATCGATAGCGGCTGCACGGCCTTGTACACGGACTTCATCTCCGCCAGCGGGACCTCCTTGTAGTAGGAATGGTGGAGGATTTCCAGCGACTGCTCCGGATTCTTCAGCAGATATTCGTTGGCGGGCCCCCAGGCGGCCGACATGCGCCGGATCAAGTCCTTGTCCTTCTCGTAGGTCTGATTGTTGGTCGAATACGCCGTGATGATGTAGCCGGTCTTCGGGTAGTAGCTGCGCGCGTTCGCCAGCAACTGCGCCTGGGGAAAGCCCTGCTGGATGCGCAGGTTGAACGGAATCCAGACCGAGACCGCCGGTACGTTCTTGGTCACGAAGGTGGTCACGGCCGCAGGCATGTCCTGATTGAGGATCGTCACGTCTTTCAGCGACAGGCCTGCCGAGTGCAGGATGCTGTACAGGAAGATCTCGCCGGTCGTTCCCCTGGTCGTCGCGACCTGCTTGCCCTTCAGATCGGCGATCGACTTGATGCCCGAGGCGGGGTTCACCCAGACCTGCCCCGCGACCTCGACGCTGTTCGGGATCACCACCTTACCTTGCCCGCGAGCCGGGAAGTTGCTGGTGACCCCGCCGGTGGTGAGGAAGTCGATGCTTCCCCCGACCAGGGCGCTGAAGCCCCCGATCCCGGTGTGGAACTCGACGAATTCGGGCTCCAGCCCTTCCTTCTGGAGCGTCCCCATGTGCTTCATCAGCCACATCTGCGCGTCCACCGAGAGGATGTGCAGGTAGCCGATCCTGACGCGTCGCTTCGTCTGGGCATACCCTCGGGCCGGCCGGCCCAGAGTCGCCGCGAGCCCCGCTGCCGCCGCGCCCTGCAACAGCGAGCGCCGCGAAATGCCCTTCTTGGCCTTCTTCTCCCCGATCACATCGCTCTGCCCTGGCTTGCTATCGTCCGTGTTCATGCCGACCTCCTCCTGTAAGAACGCAACCGTGCGGATTACTCAATGGCCGTGAGCTGCTGCTGCGCGTTGAACTGCTCCATCAAGATCGAATTGAGCTGTACGCGGAGTCCCTGAAACTCCGCGCTGCTGACGATTTCCGGCGCCCGCGGGTATGCGAACGGGATGTCCACGCTCTTCATGAGCCTCGCCGGGCGGGCGCTCACCACGACCACGCGGTTGGAGAGAAAGATCGCCTCCTCGACCGAGTGCGTGATCAGGACCACGGTCTTTCGCTCCTCCTGCAGCGCCTTCATCAGGGCGAGTTGCATGACCGAGCGCGTTTGCGCGTCCAGAGCGCCGAAGGGTTCGTCCATCAGCAGCACTTCCGGGTTGGTGGCGTAGGTCCGGGCGATCGCAAGCCGCTGCCGCATGCCCCCGGACAGCGTCTTCGGATAGGCGCGCTCGAACCCGGTGAGCTGCATCAGCGCGATGTAATGCGCCACGATTCCACTCCGGCGCGTAGGGCTCGCCTCGCCGCGGTTTGCGCGCAGCTTCAGCCCGAACTCGATGTTCTCCTCCACGGTGAGCCAGGGAAACACGCCGTATTCCTGGAATATGACGCCGCGTTCCTTGCCGGGCCCCGATATCGCGCGCCCATCGATGATCAGGGTGCCGGCGTCCGGAGGCAGAAAGCCCGCGATCATATTCAGGATGGTGGTCTTGCCGCATCCGGATGGGCCGATCAGCGTGATGAACTCTCCGCGTTCGATGTCGAGGCTCACGTCGCTCACGACCCGCATCGGCCCGCGCGGCGTCTGGAAAGTCTTCTCGACGCTGCGCAGACTGATCAGCGGGTCCGCAGACGGCGCACGAGGTGCGCCGTCTGCCATGGTCTCCTGCCTGCCGGAAGGACCGGCTGCGGGGCGGTGATTCATCGCAAGGGCTCCGTTCTGCCGCCTACCGTATCGTGGTCTGCCACGACACGAGCCGCCGCGACAGCAGGCGAAAGGCGTTGTCCATCAGCAGGGCAATTGCGCCGATAAGAATGATGCCGACGTAAATGGTGCTGACCTGGAAGTAGTCCTGCCCGCTCACGATGACCGCCCCCAGGCCGCGATGCGCGGCAACGAGCTCGGCGGCGACCAACGTGGTCCACGAAATCCCGACCGCCACGCGCAGGGCGGTCAGTGCATGCGGCAGGCTCGCCGGAACGATGACCTTGGTGAAGATCTCGAATTCCGACGCTCCCAGCGCCTGCGCCACCCGGATATAGGTGGGATTGAGGGAGCGAATTCCCTCGTACATGACGATCACGCTGGCGAAGAATGCGGCGTACATCAGCAGCGAGATCTTGGCAAACTCGCCGATGCCGAAGTACACGATGACCAGCGGAATCAGCGCGATCGGCGGCAATGCACGAAAGAAGTTGATGAGCGGGTCCACGAAGGGGCGCACGCCCTTGTACCAGCCGAGGCAAAAGCCCACCGGGATGGCCAGCGATGCGCCGACCAGCACTCCGACCACCACGCGCAGCGTGGAGATTGCGATGTCGTACGACAGCCCGGCGGTCCTGAACAAATGGACGAAGCGCTCGAGCGTCTGCATTGGAGAGGGCACCAGGCCCTTCTGAACCATGCCCGATATGGCGATGGCCTCCCAGATCAGGATCATCGCGGCAAACGACGCCATTCCTTTCAGCGCATCGCCAAACAGGCCACGCGAGTCTCGCGCAGACATGGCGCATCCTCCAATGAATGAACTCCGACGATGCGATGCGCTGCATGCGCCATGGCGCATCGCATGCGGCACCCGCTCACAGAACCTGCACCAACCGTCTCCTGCGCGTCTGTTCCCGTAATACGCGCCCCTCCTCGAACCTTGCGCCCCCAGCGGCGGGCTATGCGCCGTGGACGATCACCAGTCCGGCCGCAGGATCGACCGTCACCTTGTCGCCGGTCTTCAGCAGCCCCGTAATGTCCGCCTCGAACCGATCCAAGAGCGGCAGGTTCGCCAGCGCCGCGCCCTGCGCCATGATCGGGTTGGCCGCATTCAGCAGCAGGGCCGCCGGCGCCATCCTGCGTGCCTTCATTTCGTACAGCATCCACGCCGTGGCGACCCCGCCCTTCGCGTTGTCGAGAACCAGAATGGCGCCCACGTAGCTCTGTCCTCGAAGCTTGTGCGCCGCGCGCGAAAAGATTCCCTGCAGACGATCCAGGTCGTAGCGCGCGCTGAAATCGTCCTTTGCGACGAGCGCGATGCCGGTGACTTTCGGGCCGATGCCGACGTGACCGCGATAGGATCGGTCGGTCATCGCGCCATCCCGCCGCGCAGCGCCGCCTCGACGCACACGTCCATGGGCGCGATGACCGGCTGGTAGCCGTATCCCGCGATGATGTTGACCAGCTTCGCCGAGTTGGTGAGCAGTGTTTTCCAGTTGTTGGCCTGCGCCATCTCCCGGGCATACATCTGGTAGAAGCAGACCCCGCTCAGCACCATGGCGCCTGCCTCCTCGAGGATCTGCGTGATCCCCATGCGGTCGCAGGCGGACTTGTTCTCGGGCGAGGTCGCGATCAGCAAGGAGGTCCCGGCATGGACCCTGCGGCCGCGCAGCAGCTGGGACAATTCGCGCATCTCCAGCAGCGACAGCTGCGGCGCGGCGAACACGACCACGTCCACCTTGTCGTGGCACCCGAACGAGGCGTAATAAGCCTCCAGGTCGTCGCGCGTAAGGCGGCGTGCGGCGGGCACCGCGCCGTCGAACGCGCTGTGCAGGTCCGGCGCCTCGGGGGTGATGCCGACGATGTGGTACAGAGCCACAGATCCATAGCTCGCCATCGCGGCGCCAAAGTGCTTCAGCTCGTCCGAGCCCGGGCTCGTGTGCACAGTGCTCAGGACCGGAACCGACCAGTACGATCCCGCGGCGCGTCCGATGAGCGCGCCCAGGGCGCCCCATTCGGTCAGATTGCGCGGCTCGAACGCCAATTCGAACAGCATCTTCCCCTTGCGGCACGCGTCCAAGTGGTAGCCGTAGCGCGGCGTGCGCCCGGTCAGAGCGGCGGCGAGCGCTGCGGGTCCACCCTCGAAATTGCTCCGCGCGCCGCATACGCTGTTCGAATAGATCACCACGCCGGTGTCGCCGAACGCCATGTGCTGTCCGAACACCGGCGCCTGGATAGTCTGATAGTTGATGCAGGTATCGGTCATCAGCACGCCGAGCGAGCGCATGGCGGCACTCGCGCGCAGCTCGAGATTCGCCCATTCGTCGCGTTGCTTGAGCAGCCGATAGCGGCACTGATCGACGCCACGGGGGTCGGTGATCGTCGGCACCGCCACCTGGCGCTCGGCCTCCGGGAAGGAAGCGAGGCGCTCGAGGAATTCCACGCCCGCTGCGCCGAGCGCTTCGGTGTCACCCATGATGTGGGCTTGGCTGACCTCCACGAAGTCCTCGGCGTCGAAGAACCGCCCGACCTCGATCTGCTGCTCGATCGCCAGCCGTCTGGGCTCGCCGAACGCACCGGCTCTCATTGCCTGCTCGTATTCAGTCAGCTTCATCGTCCGTGCTTGTTCGTATGCTGGGTCACCGGCGTGCCGCAGCTCAGGCCTGTCCGGGATCGGTGAACTGCAATCCCCGCGCTTGCGGCGGCGGGTGCGCCCCGCTTCTTATAACACTACTGTAAGTCTGAATACTATGATGTATCTTTTGCGGCAGAATATAGGAGTTGGCCAACCCAGTGTCAAGACTGACTGCTGCTGCTGGGGGATAACTATGCAATCCACGCCGAGCAAATCCGCCTCGTCCGAATCACTGGCGCTTGTCAGGCGCCTTTGCGCGTCGGAGCACAGCGCGCTGCCCAAGCACGAAGTGCTGCGCCACGCGCTCGCGGCGGCCATCTCGCAGAAGCTGTGGAAGCCCGGCGCGAAACTACCGACCGAGACCGAGCTCGCAAGGGTGACGCCCTACAGCCTGGGCACGGTGCAGCGCGCCCTGCGCGCCCTGGTCGAAGACGGCTACATCCAGCGGCGGCGGGGCTATGGCACCTACGTTCCGGATCGCCGCGGGCAACTGAGCGACCCCTGGCATTGCCGCTTCCTGAGCGATGACGGCGAGTCCTACCTGCCGGTGTTTACGGTGCCTCTGGAGCGCTCGGTCACGCGCCGGCACGGGCCCTGGTCGGCCCCGCTCAGGCAAGGCGCGGACGAGGTCATCCAGATCGACCGGCGCATGGAGATCAACGACGAATTCGTCGTCTACAGCAAGTTCTACGTTCTTGCGACTCGGATGCCGGACTTTCGCGACGCGCCCCTGGAGGGTCTCTCCGGCGCGAACCTGAAGCTCCTGATCGCGCGCGCCATGGGCCGCCCGCTCACCGCCCTCAAGCAGCGCCTGCGCCAGGCGCCCTTTCCCGACGCGGTTTGCCAGCTCATCGGCGTCAAGCACCGCACCATCGGCCTTCTGGTGGAAGCCACCGCCTACGCCGGAGCCGATACCCCCGCCTACTATCAGGAGCTGTACATCCCGCCGACGCAGCGCCGGCTATACACCGAAAGCAGGGTTCCGGGCTAGCGCTTCTCATGCGGCATGGCTGCGCAAGATTCAGGTCAGCGCACGCTCTTTCGGGTCAGCCTCATGAGCGGGTCAAGCCTGACGAATCAGGAGAGGACTTGGAGGCGGGGGTCGGAATCGATCCGGCGTCCACGGCTTTGCGGGCCGAAAATACGTCTAGACCCGACAACCACTTACGGAACGATTTCCAAGGAAACAGCGTCTTGCGATTTTGAGTAATATCCAGCAACAATGCTATGCGACTACTTTTCCCCGCCAACTGTCCCAAAAAGTCCCAAGCCGCATTGTCCCGTACTTAGCCTCGGAGCCGGATTGAAATCGCGCTCTCAATGCTCCGCGGTTGCGTGAAGACGAAATCCTGGCGCCCTAACGACTTTCAGCACCGTGGAAAACTCGGGATTGGCTTCGGGCGATAGCGCTTTATAGAGACTCTCGCGGCCGAGACCCGTTTCCCGCGCGATTTCAGTCACGCCTTTTGCGCGTGCGATGTCCCCCAGCGCCGCCGACACGAGGGCGGAATCGCCCCCTTCCAGGGCCGCCTCGAGATAGGCAGCCATGTCTTCGTCGGTTTTCAGATGTTCCGCCGCGTCCCACGATTTTGTCTTGGTCTTTGCCATAACACGCCCAAGCTTCAATGACGGCCTATTGTCATTCATAGGATACATCTGGGCAAAGGCCGCATTCCCCGCCCAGACGGACTCAGACGCCGATCCGTACATATTCCGTACGTGTTAAAATTGCCGCGGAGGTAATCACATATGGCGATTTCTACCACCGAACGCGACGAGCGCATCGACCTTCGCGTTTCCGCGGAGCTGAAGACGTTGCTCGCCCGGGCTGCGTCCTATTCCGGAATGTCGTTGTCGGGCTTTCTCGTCTCGAGCGCATCAGAACGGGCCAAAGAGGTCGTGGCCAAGCGCGAGACGCTTGCGCTGACGGCACGCGACTGGCGCGTATTTCTCTCCGGTCTTGAAAAGCCCGAGCGCCGACGCCCGAGACTCGAAGCGGCAGCGAAGCGCTACTTGGGCCGCCGGACGATACGCGGTGCGCGATAGCTGGCGGATCCAGCCGCTTGCCAGATCACACGATCGAAGTCGCTATGCCTGCGGGGAGCCGGCTCTCGATGAGTATTTGGCGCGCTTCGCGCGCCAAAACCATGAATCGGGCGTAGCAAAAACCTTCGTCGCAGTGGGAAGCGACAGCCCACGGCGGGTGCTAGGCTACTACTCGATCTCGGCTGGCGCGATCGATCGCGACAATCTGCCGGCGCACGCCGCGAAACGGTTCCCGAGTTTCCCCGTTCCAGTGGCGCGGCTCGCCCGCCTCGCGGTGGATCGGGAGTTTCAGGGGCGTGGATTGGGCGAGGACCTCCTCCTTGATGCCCTCAACCGAGTGCTTCGAGCCTCGGGCGACATCGGGATCGTGGCGGTCCTGCTCGACGCCAAGCACGAGAAGGCCAAGCGCTTCTACGCGCGCTACGAGTTTGAAAGCCTTCCCGATCAACCTCTCACGCTGTGGCTGCCGATGGCGGCGATTGCAAAGCTCTTCCCGGAAACGTAGCCTTCACAGATGGCCGTGAGAAGGCCTCCTAAGGCACAGGTTGCCTGGGCCCAAGTCAAGGCGAAGCTTTCGGACTTGGACCGCACCGGCTTGGTTGCACTGCTGCAGGACCTCTATGCCGCGAGCAAGGAAAACCAGGCATTTCTGCATTCCCGCGTCAGTTCCGACAGAAATCCACTTGAGCCCTATAAGCAGGTCATCGCCCGTTCGCTCTGGCCCGACTGGAACAAGCCTGCCTCGATCGCCGCAGCGAAGAAAGCGATATCGGGCTATGGGAAGGCCAAAGGCCGTGCCGAGGACACGGCGGAGTTGATGACTTTCTTCTGCGAACAGGCGGCCGGGTACCTTCGTGACGCGGGCCTGCAAGACGAAGGCTATTTTGACGCCCTCGTGCTCATGTACGGACGTGCATTGGCGGCTGCCGCGGCGTCGCAGAACGCAAGGTGGGGGGAACAAGTCAAACGCCTCATGAGCCTGTGAATTAATCGGTTTTCGCTGTTGCTGAGACGACGCAGTGCGGCACGGGCGCGCCGGGCGTTGCTGATCTCGCCAGCGGGCGGCACAACGTCGATGCGTCGCAGCGGCAGCCTTTTTTGCTCCGTTATCGGGGTTTTCACGCTGTTTAGCCCGTCGCCGCAGCCAGTCCGGCCGCGCTGGACGTGGTTGTCCCTATGCCGATCAACTGCGGTGCCAAAGCAACCATGCGCATGAGGTTGTGCGCCAGCGCATGCAGCAGCACGACGTACCTGACTTTCGCGAGCTGTTTCGCGGCCGCAGTGACGTATTCCCGGTGCGCTGGGAGTCGAACAAGGGGCGTTCAGGCTACGCGCCCGCATGCGCCAACGAATGGAAACCTGGCGTGTGCGAGAAACCTCACATCAAATGCGGCGAGTGTCCGAACCGGGCATTCGTGCCGCTCGATGAGCGCGCAATTTACAACCATCTTGCGGGTGCTGATACGATCGGCGTTTATGCGTTGTTGCTCGATGACACTTGTCACTTCCTTGCGGTCGATTTCGATGAAACCGGTTGGCGTGAGGACGCCCGCGCGTTCGCGCGGTCATGCGGAGAACTCGACGTCCCGGTCGCCTTGGCGATCTCCCGCTCGGGTAACGGCGCCCATGCATGGATTTTCTTCGCCAAAGCAGTACCCGCGCGCGAGGCTCGCCGGCTTGGGACCGCGGTCATCAGTCACGCGTGTGCACACAGCCGGCAGCTCAAGCTTTCCTCCTATGACCGGCTCTTTCCAAGCCAAGACACTCTGCCAAAGGGTGGATTCGGTAACCTCATCGCCCTTCCCCTGCAGAAACAGGCGCGCGACCGTGGCGCCAGCGTACTTGTCGATGAGGAATTCCGTCCGTATGCAGATCAATGGGCTTTCCTTGTGACAATCCAGCCGATAGCGCCGGAAGCACTGAAAGTCGCCATCCTCAAAGCAACCGGCGGAGTACATCCGCTTGATGTAGCCTTTGTTTCCGATGTAATCACTTTCGCGGACGGCACTCTTCTGGTCATTCGGAACGGCGGGCTCAATTTGGCCGCGTTGACTCCCTTGCGCGGCTTGCCGGGGGCGCGGCGGCGCTTTTAGGGCCGCTCATGGCGCGTCAAGCTTTTGTGATCGCCCCACCCCAACGGATAGCAAAGTCAATCCGCATTGCGACCAGCAAATCAGGGAAGTATTGGCGGCGGGGGTCGGGATCGAACCGGCGTCCACGGCTTTGCAGGCCGCGCGCGAGTGGCCAGCCTGCAGTAAGGGAGCCGCTGAACGCGTGAGCAGGAAATCCTGGAGGCCTTCGACGTCGGCCGCCTCCTCGATTCAGCGGGAAATCGCTCCGCTCCGCCTCTAGACGGCGCCTGCGCCCGTCAGTCGATGGTCTCCTGCGCGTACGCCGCCGGCCAGGCGAGCCGGTGTCCGGTACTCGCCGCGAAGCGCTCGATGTCCTCGGGCGTATCGATGTCGAGGCAATAGCGCTGGTTGTCGGTGTCGAGCCAGTGCACGCGCGCGGGGTTTCCCTCGCGCCATTTGCGGCAGGCGACGTCGGCGTTTCCTGCGAGCCACTCCTCGCGCAGCGCGGCCTCGAAAATGACGGGGTTGCCAGGCCCGAGGTCGCCATCCGCGCGGCTCACGCGCGGCACCACCATCGCGGCCTCGCCGCGCTTTCTAAATGCACTGATGAGCGCGACGATGTCCTGCGCGTCGATCAACGGCTGATCGGCGAGCGCGACGATCACCGCATCGAGCCGCGGCGAGAGCGCCTGCAGGCCGAGCCGCACCGACGAGGCCTGGCCGTCATCGGGCGAGGGGTTCCTCACCAGCGTGATCGGGAACGGCCGCACCGCCGCCTCGATCGCGTCGCCATGGTGGCCGAGCACAACCGCGACCTCGTCGACCCCGGCGCCCGAGAGCGCGATCAGCTGGCGCAACACGAGCGGCACGCCACCCAGCTCGAGCAGCGCCTTGGGGCGCCCGCCCAGCCGCGCCCCGGCGCCCGCCGCGAGCAGTACCGCGCCCACCGTCATCCGGCTGTACAGGCCATTCGCCTTGAACATGCATCCCATGTGCAGACTCCGTTCAGTGCAGCGATTCGATCAGCTCAGGCAGCACCGCGCGCAGGCTCGCGAGGTCGGCCCCCGGCGCGAGCAGGTCAAGGTGCGGCAAAGCCGCCTGCATTCCCTGGCAGACCGGCGCGTAGCCCGCGCGGTTGCTCAAGGGGTTGATCCAGACCAGGCGCCGCGCGCGGCGGCGCAGCTGCGCGAGCGCCTCGGACAGGCGCTGCGGCTCGCCAGTGTCGTAGCCGTCGCTCAGCACCACCACCGCGGTGCGTCCGTGCACGACGCGCGGCGCGTGCTCGCGGTTGAACTGCTCCAGGCTCTCTCCGATGCGCGTGCCGCCCGCCCAGCCCTGGGCAACGAGGTGCAGCCGCTCCTGGGCTCGCCAGGGATCCGGGTCGTGCAGGGCCTGCGATACCGAGGTGACGCGGGTGTGGAAGATGAAGCTGTGCACGTCGGCGAGCTCGTTCGCGAGCGCGCGTGCGAGGCGCAGGTAAAAGAAGCTGTACAGGACCATCGAGCGGCTGACGTCGATCAGCAGTACCAGTCGCGGGCGCACGCTGCGATGGTTGCGCCATAGCAGGTGGAACGGCGTGCCGCCGCTCGCGACGCTGCGCCGGATCGTCGCCGGGAGGTCGAGACGCCGCCCGCGCCGCGCGCGCGCCTCGCGGCGCAGCCGGATGGTCTTCAGTTGCCGGGCGAAGCGTCGCATCAGCGCCTCGATCTCGAGCGCGTGCTCGCGCTCGGTGAGCGCGCTGAAGTCGGTCGAGGTCAGGGCCTCCTCGCGGCTCGCGGCGCGGCGCGGCCGGAGGTCCTCGTCGTCCGGCCTCTTGCCCTCGGCCCCGCCGCCGGGATGCGCGGCGCTCTGCACGCCGTCGCCGGCGTCGCGCCGTTGCGGAGCCTGCCAACGGTTAGCGGGCACGAACCAGGCGTCGAACAGCTCGTCGAAGCGTTGCCATTCGTCGCCGCGACGGCATAGCAGCGCCTTCAGGCTCCAGCGCAGCACGTCCCGGTCGAGCACCCCCGAGCGCTCCGCGGTGCGCAGCGCCTGCACCGCATCGCCGCCGCCAACCCCGAAGCCGTTCGCCCGCAGGAAGCCCGGAAAGCTCGCGAGGCGCTCGGCCGCGCGCCTCTCCAGTGCCGATGCGTCCTGCCTCAGCATGCCGCCGCCAGGCGCGCGACGACTGCGCGCGGGAAGGCCACGCGGTCGTCGCGCGTCTTGATCAGGGCGCTCAGCGTATCCATGATGCGCTCGGCGCCATCGATGTCGATCACCGAGATGCCCAGGCGCAGGAGCGCCGCGGTCCAGTCCAGCGTTTCGGCGACGCCGGGCTTCTTCTGCAGCTCCATGCGCCGGACGGCCTGGACGAAGGCGACGATCTGCTGCGCCAGCCGGGCCTCCGCCTCGGGCGCCTTCTTGCGCACGATGGCGAGCTCCTTCTCGTAATCAGGATAGTCGATGTACTGGTAGAGGCACCTACGGCGCAGCGCATCCGAGAGCTCGCGCGTGCCGTTCGAGGTGATCACCACCAGCGGGCGGCTCGTTGCGCTCACGGTTCCAAGCTCGGGAATCGAGATCTGGAAATCCGACAGGAGCTCCAGCAGGTAGGCCTCGAAGGCCGCGTCCGCGCGGTCGATTTCGTCGATCAGCAGCACCGGCGCCCGCTCGTGCGAGATCGCCTCGAGCAGCGGGCGCTTGAGCAGGTAGCGCTCTGAGAAGATGTCCTGCTCCTTCTGCGCCAGGTCCTTCGAGCCCGCGCGCTCGTCGTGCTCGAGCAGCTTGATCGCGAGCAGCTGGCGCTGGTAGTTCCATTCGTACATCGCCGCGTGGGCGTCCAGCCCTTCGTAGCACTGCAGGCGGATGAGGCGCGTGCCGTTGATGTCGGCGAGGACCTTCGCGACTTCGGTCTTGCCCACGCCGGCGTCGCCCTCGAGCAGCAGCGGCCGCTCGAGATCGCGCATCAGCAGCAGCGCCACCGCAAGGCTTGGCTCGGCGATGTAGCCCGCGCGCGCGAGGTCCTGCTGCAGAGCAGCGATGTCGAGCGCGCGCTGCGAGTTCATGCGGGATTCTAGGCGCGTTTACCGGTGAACAGCGAGCGCAGCCAGTCCCTGATGACGGCCCAGGCGAGCGCCAGGGCATTGAGCGGCTTAGCCTCCGGCGCCGGCGCGGCCGCTCCCTGCGCCGGCGCGGCCGCGCCCGAATCGGGCGGCGGCGCCTCCTTCAGGCGCGCGGCGAAGTTCGCGGCGAACTGGCCGAGCACCTGATCGGACACCGGGCCCATCAGGCGGGCGCCGAAGCTCGCAGCCTTGCCGCTCATCGAGACTTCGCTGTCGCCTGCCAGGTTGCACGAGGAGGCGTCCAGCGCATCGATGCGCGCCGTCAGATCCATTGTGGCGGCCGAGCTCCCGGTGGTGTCGGTGCCCTTGGCGAACAGGTGCAGGGTTCGTGTGGACGGGTCGACGCTCTTCACTTCGATTTCGCCGCGAAACGACAGGCTCGCCGGCCCGACCTTGACGGCGACCGTGCCCTTGTAATGCGTGTCGTCGACGCGCTCCGTGATCTTCGCACCGGGCATGCACGCCGCGACGCCTGCGATGTCCCGCAGCAGGGCCCAGGCCGCTTCGGCCGAGGCGGGCATCGGGAAGGTCCGCTCGAGCTTGACTTTCATCGACGCGTCGCCGGGCCTGCTTCGCTCATCGCTTGTTGACTCCGAGCGCGTTGCACTGCTTCCACACCCGCCAGGCGCTGTGGGGCATGTCCATGTGCGTCACGCCGAGATGGGCGAAGGCGTCGATCACCGCGTTGCTGAAGCACGGGATGCCTCCGACGTGCGGTGACTCGGCGACGCCCTTGGCGCCCAGCGGATGGTGCGGGCACAGCGTCACGGTATGGTCGGTCTCCCACTTGGGAGTCTCGACAGCGGTCGGCAGGAAGTAGTCCATCAGGCTGTTGCCGAGGTGGTTGCCGTTCTCGTCGAACGGGATCTGCTGCCCCATCGCCACCGCAAAGGCCTCGGTCAGGCCGCCGTGGATCTGGCCTTCGATGACCATCGGGTTGATGCGCGTGCCGCAGTCGTCGAGCGCGTAGAAGCGCCGCACCTTGACCTCGCCGGTGAACTTGTCGACGTCGACCACGCACAGGTAGGCGCCGAAGGGGAAGGTCAGGTTGGGCGGATCGTAGTAGGTGACCGCATTCAGCCCCTGCTCCATGCCGGCTGGCAGGTTGCCGGTATGCGCGACCATGCAGATCTCCTTCATGGTCTTCGCCTGGCTCGGATTGCCCTTCACCTTGAAGCGGTCGATCTCCCACTCGAGGTCGCCCTCGCTCACTTCCAGCAGGTGCGCGGCGATCTTCTTCGCCTTGTCCTTGATCTTGCGCGCGGCCACCGCGGTCGCGGCGCCCGACACCGGGGTCGAGCGCGAGCCCCAGGTGCCCGCGCCGTAGGGCGCTTTGTCGGTGTCGCCCTCCTCGACCACGATGTCGGAGGCCGGCAGGCCGAGCTCGGTCGCGATGATCTGGGCGTAGGTGGTGGCGTGCCCCTGGCCCTGGCTCATCGTGCCCAGGCGCGCGATCACGCCGCCGGTGGGGTGCACGCGGATCTCGCAGCTGTCGAACAGGCCCACGCCGAGGATGTCGCACACCTTGGTCGGGCCGGCGCCGACGATCTCGGTGAAGGTCGAGATGCCGATGCCCATCAGCGTCGGCGACTTCGGGTCGGCGCGCTTTTGCGCCTGCTCGCGGCGCAGGCCCTCGTAGTCGACTGCCTTCAGCACTTTTTCCAGGGCGGCGTGGTAGGCGCCGCTGTCGAGCGTCCAGCCAAGCGAGGTGGTGTAGGGGAACTGCTCCGTCTTGACGAAGTTGCGGCGCCGGATCTCGGCCTTGTCGAGGCCGAGCTTCAGCGCCAGCACGTCGATCATGCGCTCGATCAGGTAGACCGCCTCGGTCACACGCAGCGAGCAGCGATAGGCGACGCCCCCCGGCGCCTTGTTGGTGTAGACCGCGTCGACCCGCGCGTAGGCGTTGGGAATGGCGTAGGAGCCGGTGCAGATGGAAAACAATCCGGCGGGAAATTTGGTCGCGGACACGTGCGAGTTGAACGCGCCGTGGTCGGCGAGCGCGGTGAAGCGCAGCCCCTTGATGCGACCGTCCTTGTCCGCCGCGAGCTCGCCGACGCCGTGGTAGTCGCGCGCGAAGCCAGTGGTCGAGATGTTGTCGATGCGCGACTCGATCCACTTGATCGGCACCCCGGTCACGATCGAGGCGACGATCGCGACTACGTAGCCCGGATACACCGGCACCTTGTTGCCGAAACCGCCGCCGATGTCGCCGCCGACGACGCGGATCTTGCTCTCGGCGATGCCCGAGAGCATCGCGAGCACGGTGCGCACCAGGTGCGGCGCCTGCGAGGTCATGTAGACCGTGAGGTAGCCGGTGGCCTTATCGAACGAGGCGACGCAGCCGCAGGTCTCGAGTGGGCAGGGGTGCACGCGCGGGTTGAGGATCTCCTCGCGCACCGTGACTTCCGCGCTCTTGAACGCCGCGTCGGCTGCCGCCTTGTCGCCCGCCTCCCAGGTGAAGATGTGGTTCGGGTGCGTGCGCGGGCCGTGGCCGACCTCCTTCTTGTCCTGAATGTCCTCGCGAATGATCGGCGCCTCGGGAGCCATCGCCTTTTTCGGGTCGACGATCGCCGGCAGCTCCTCGTAGTCGACCTCGACCAGCGCGGCGCCGTCGTAGGCCGCGGCGCGGTCGGCGCCGAGCACCATCGCGACTTCCTGGTACTGGAAGCAGACCTTCTTGTCGGCGAGCACCGCCTGCACGTCGCCTCCCAGGGTCGGCATCCAGTGCAGGTTGACAGGCTTCAGGTCATCGGCGGTCAGCACCGCGACCACGCCGGGGCAGGCGAGCGCCTTGGTCTTGTCGATCTTCTTGATGCGCGCGTGCGCGTAGGGGCTGCGCACGACGGCACCGAAGAGCATGCCGGGAAGCTTGATGTCGTCAACGTAGCTGCCCTGGCCGCGGATGAAACGCGCGTCTTCCTTGCGCAAGAGGGGCGTGCCCATGCCTTGCAGTTTGTCTTGGCGTTCCTTCAGATCGGACATGTCGCCCATGGGGATCTCCGGTGGATTTCTGCGTCGGGTCGGACGGCGCTACTGCGCGGCCGCGAGCTTCTTCGCGGCAGACTGCACCGCCTTGACGATGTTCTGGTAGCCCGTGCAGCGGCACAGGTTTCCGGCGATGCCGGTGCGGATCTGCTGCTCGTTGGGACTGGGGTTCTCCTTGAGCAGCCGGTAGGCGCGCGTGATCATGCCGGGCGTGCAGTAGCCGCACTGCAGACCGTGCTCCTCGTGAAAGGCCTGCTGCAGCGCGTGCAGGGCGCCGCCCTGCTCCAGGCCCTCGATGGTGGTAATTTCCGCGCCCTCGCACTGCACCGTCAGCACGGTGCAGGACTTGACCGACATCTCGTTCAGGTCGACCGTGCAGGCCCCGCAGTGCGAAGTCTCGCAGCCGATGTGCGGCCCGGTGTGCGCGAGCTTCTCGCGCAGCGTGTGGATCAAGAGCTCCCTCGGCTCGACCGTGACCTCGGCCGGCTTGCCGTTGAGCTTGAACGAAACCTTCCTCGCAGTCGCCATGGCTCCTCCCGTCCTATCCCTTGGCCCGAGCGTGCGCCGCATGCAGCGCGCGCCGCGTCATCTCGCCGCACATGGCGAGCTTGTACTCGGCGTCGCCGCGCTGATCGGGCGTCGGCTCGCAGATGCCCATAGCCAGGCGTGCCGCTTCGTTCAGGCTCGCGTCGTCGATCGCCTTGCCGGCGAGGGAGGCTTCCGCCTCGCGCGCCTTGAGCACCGTCGCCCCGGCGTTGGTGAGCGCGATCGAGGCCTTGGCGACGCTCTTGCCCCTCATCTGCAGCATCACCGCGGCGGCGGCGGTGGCGAAGTCGCCGGTCTTGCGTTTCAACTTCTGGTACGACCAGCCGCTGCCCGCGGGCGGGACCGGAATCCGGATCTGCGTGAGGATTTCGTCTTCGGCGAGCTGGGTCGAATACAGGCCGAGGAAGTAGCCGTCGGCCTTCACCATCCGCTCGCCCTTGGGGCCGGTGAGCACGAAGGAGGCGTCGAGCGCGACCATCAGGGCGGGCTGGTCGTTCGCCGGATCGCCGTGCGATATGTCCCCGCCGATGGTCCCCTTGTAGCGCACCTGCGGATCGGCGATCCAGCCGGCGCCCTCGACCAGCAGCGGCACCTTCTCCGCGAGGAGCTTCGAGTTGAGCAGGTCGTGCTCGGTGGTCATCGCGCCGATGCGGATCTCGTCGCCCGATTGCGAGATGCCGCGCAGCTCGGCAATGCGGCCGAGGTCGATCAGGTGGCCAGGCTCGGCGAAGCGCAGCTTCATCATCGGCAGCAGGCTGTGCCCGCCGGCGAGCAGCTTCGCGTCGCCGCCCAGATCATTGAGCAGCTTGAGTGCGTCGGCGAGCGAGCGCGGCGAGTGGTAGTCGAATCCAGCTGGAATCATCGGCCCTCCTTTTTCTCAGACCGCGCGCCGCGCGGCGACGTGTTGCAGACCGGAATTGTTGCGGACATTGCTGCGATGGCGCCGTGCGGAGCTTCGCGCCGCGTCGCGCGCTTCAACACGGCGGGACGCAGCGCCGAGCGCGGACTTTTGATGTTGGCGCACGATACATCAGCGGTTCACGTGCGGCAAGCTGCGGCGGCACGAAGCGATCGGCGCGCGGAATTGCGAGGACCGTGCAAGGCCTTGGACCCGGAGGTGTTGCACCGCGCATGCTGCAGCGCCGCGAGCGGGGGTGCCGTCAGCCCTATTTCTGACTCGTGCGCAGGGGCACAAGGCCGAGGAACGCGCGGTAGAGCATCACGCTCACCACCATGCCCCAGACCATGCCGCCGATCATGCCGCCGAGCATCTCGGGCACGCCGCCGCTCGTGCCGACCCAGGCGGCGATGCGGTAGTACAGCATGACGCCGGCAACCATGCCGACCATCATCCAGGTCGAGCAGGCAAGGTTCTGAACAAAGCGCGCGCAGAACTGTCGCCGGCAGCCCGGGCGCGTGCGGCGCAGCCAGATGAGCGCGCCGAGACCCCCTACCACCATGCCCAGGTGCATCGCCGGCATCCATTCCAGGTGCAACCGCAGCAGAGTAAAGAAGTCGGGCGCCTGGGCTTGGCACATCCAGGCGATGGTGACCAGGCCCAGGCGATGCGTGTCGATGGCGAGTCCCCCGAGCATGCCGAGCGTGCCGAGGAGCATCATCGCCTGCGGCGCGGTAATACCGACGCGCGCCGGCCGGAGCCAGCCGAGCGCGGCAAAGCCGGTGAGCACCGAGAACGCAGTTACTGCGAGCCAAACCAGCTCGCCCGAGCCGTCGAGCGCGGCGAGCTGCCACCACCAGGCCGCAGCGAGGACGACAAGCGCGCTCGCCGCCGTCGTGTGGCGGCGCACGGTATCTGCGAATGCGGTGGCGAGCGGCGCCATGCACGCCCTTTTACCAGAAACGGTGGCGCGCTCAAAGCGCTGCGACCGCAAATCGCCCTCCTCCACGCCTTGAAGACATTTGCGCGAGCCCGCTGCTGCTGCCCTCCACCGCGAGGTCTTTATGCGCGGCGGCTTCGGACGACACCCGGCAGCGGCACAATGCCCTGCGCAAGGCAAATTCGGAGAGTTCTTGGAGGGCTTTGTAGGCCGATCCTCCCCTAGCACTTCAATGAGTTAGCTGACTTTGTCACCCGTTTCGTCTCAAACGGGCCCTAAACACCTGCCGACGGATTGTACGGTGAGGCGTGCGGGTGGCGCCATGCTTGCGCTGCACGAAATTTATGCGCGGCGTGACGAACACTCTCGCATGGTACGGCCAATGATGCGTTCGGGCGCGAGCCCGAACAGGGCCTCGTAGGCAGCATTCGCGAAGCGGTAAGTCTGGCTCGCGTCGACGTAGGCAATCAAGGCCGGTATATGGTCAGCGATTGAACGCTGCAAGGCGTCGCTTTGGCGCACGCGCTCTTCGGCGTGCTTGCGCTCGGAGATGTCGCGGAAGTACCAAATGCGACCGTAATACTTCCCGGCCGGCCCGGTCACGAGCACGGAATGGCACTCAACGATTCTTCCCTCGCGCGTGTGCAGCTCGTGTTGGCCTTCCTGATCTCGGTGTTCGTACAGTTTCCGGAGCTTCGCGACGGACCCTTTCGAGTCCTGCATCTGACGAACTACGTGCTGCTGGAGGGCCTCGCTGACACGCGCCTGCGCGAGCTCCTCGGCCCCCCCCAAAGCTCGAGAAATCGCCGGTTGTAGGAGGCGATCGTGGCGTTTTCGTCGACCAGCAAAATGGCGTCCGGAGAAGCCTCCTGCTGCATCGCGAACACTGCGCTCTTGAGCTCAAGCTCTTGCTGTGGGTGGCGTCACGTCCGGCGCACCGAGATGTTCGCGAGCTCGCGCTTGACGGCCGGCAGAAGCCGCTCCAAGCGCGCCTTGGCGACGTAGTCGGACGCGCCGGCTTTCATCGCTTCGACCGCAGTCGGCTCGTCGATCTTTCCCGAAACGACAATAAACGGTAGGTCGGGCGCGCGCGCCTTTGCGATCTCAAGGGCCTCGATCCCGCCAAAACCGCACATGACGTAGTCGCAGAGAATCAAGTCCCACGGCTTGCCGATAAGCGCGGCCCGCATCGCCTCGACGGAGTCTACGCATTCGGAGATTACGTCGTAGCCGTCGAGCTGCAACTTGCGGTGCAGCAGCCGCGCGTCGTTTTCAGAATCCTCGACAATCAGTACGCGTAGCGGCCTGCTCGTCAACGCTCTCTCCATCCATGCCGGCCGTGCGAATCCGGGTGACCCTTGGCGTAGGCTGTTCGTCAGCGCACACTGGCGTGCCGATGCCTCTCAAGCACCGCACCGACCGCCAAGGTTCTGGACACTGCGCCTAAAACCAAGCCTGCCCACGCACCGCGGAGCGTTGACCGTCGTTCTCCACCGCGTCTCAGGTAAGCCTTCCAGTACCTGCCCCGCTGGAGCCGCGCAGCAGTTCTTCGAACAACTCTGGTGGGAGCGGCTTGTGGAAGAGGAACCCCTGCACCTGCTCGCAGCGCAGCAGGCGCAGCAGCTTGAGCTGCTCTTCCGAGTCGACCCCTTCGGCGACGACCGTCAGGCCGTAGGCGTTCGCCAGCGTAATGATCGTCGACACCAGGGTCATGGCGTTCGGGTCGTTAGGCATCTCGATGATGAAGGAGCGGTCGATCTTGAGCGCGTCGATGGGCAGCTTCGAGAGGTAGGCGAGCGAGGAGTACCCGGTGCCGAAGTCGTCCACGGCGATATCGATGCCCGCGTCGCGTAGCTTCTGCAGCTTGGCGATCGAGTCCTCGACGCTCTCCATGATAAGGGTCTCTGTGATCTCCAAGCTGACGCCGCCTTGTCCACCGCCCGCCGCGATCGCGGCGATGGTGCTCTCCGCAAAATCAGCCCGGCGCATCTGGATCTGTGACACGTTGACTGCGACCTCCGGACAGTTCAGCCCGGCCTGCTTCCAGCGCGAGTACGCGGAGGCCGCCGTCTTCAGCGCCCACTCGCCCACCTCAAGGATGAGCCCGGTCTCCTCAAGCACCGGGATAAAGCTCCCCGGGCTGATCAAACCTTTCTCCGGGTCCTGCCAGCGGATCAGCGCCTCGGCGCCGATAATGGCGCCGCTTCGCAAGTCGAGCTTGGGCTGATAATGCAGCACGAACTGCTTTTCCTCAACCGCACGACGCAGTCGATTCTCGAGCATCAGGCGCTCTGCCACGCGCGCGTTGAGCTCGGGCCGGTAGGCGACAACAGGCTCGCCACCTTCGCGCGCGCGCTCAAGCGCCGATTCCGCGTTCGCGAAGAGCTCTGAGACGCCCGCGCCATCAATGGGAAATACCGCGACCCCGATACGCACGTCGATGCGCAGCTCCTTGCCGTCGAGCGTGTAGGGCTGAGTCAGAACGGCACGCAGCTCCTCCACCCAACGCACTACGCCCGCCGCCTCGCTGATGCCCTCGCGAATCGCGCCGAACGTATCCGAGGCGATCCTGCTGACGTTCTCGGTTACCGCGTGCTCGGCAAGACGCTTCGCGATATGCCTGAGCAGCGTGTCCCCGCCGTGCATGCCGAAGGCCTCGTTAACGCGCCGGAAACCCACTACGTTCGTTGTCGCCACCGCGAAGCTACCTTGCGCGCGCACGAGCTGGTCGATGCGGTCCTGGAACAGCGTCCGGTTGGCGAGATCGGTCAGGCTGTCGTAGAGCGCGAGGTAGGTGATGCGCTCCTCCTTGGCGAGATGCTCGAGCGCGAAACCGACGTCGCCGGCGACCTCCTCCAGCAGCCCGATCTCTTCTTCGTCGAAGGCGTTTTTCTCACGTGAACCGATCGTAATTACCCCGATTACCGTTTCGCCCATACGGATCGGCAGCGACGCAATCGCCGCGCAACCGACCTGCATGGCTTCGACCCGCACCGTCGAGCACTCCGGATCCGCCTCAAGGTCGTTGCACGCGACGACGCGCCCAGCCCGAAAGGACTCCGCCGCGATTGTCGGTGAAGCCGTCTCGCGCACGTCGATCTGTAGGTTGCGCAGCGCTTCGGGCCCCGCATACACCGCAGGAATCAGAGCGCTCCGATCTGCGTTTACCGTGAAGATATGCACAAACAGGAATCCGCCCAAGTCACTGGCGAGACGACAAGTCGCCCGGAACAGCTCGTCGCGGCTCTTGACGCGCACAATTGTCTGGTTGATCCCGCTCAGCATCGCCTGCATGCGTGTGAGCCGGCCGATGCGCTTCTCGTGTTCACGTCGCGTGGTAATGTCCTCGAGGACGGACAGGGCCCCGTCCACACCCTCCTTCACGTCTGCGATCGGGAGGGCGGAATTGAGGATCGTCCTGCGTCGGCCGTCGAGGGTCTCGATCTCGATTTCGCGGTTGAGCGTGGTTTTGCCCTGACGAATCGCCATCGCGAGCGGCCATTCCTCGAGCGTGAGCGCGCGGCCGCTGTCTGGCCACCACCCCTTGCACTCGAAATGCGGCTCGAACCCGCCCTTGCGCAGGCCCCCCCACAGCGCCTCGAGCGCCGGGTTGCTGGTTATAATCCTGCCGCGCGAGTCCGAGACTTCCACCCCGACCGGCAGCGTATCGAGCACGTTGCGCAGCAGCGCCTCGCTGGCGGCGAGCTTGTCCGCGTTCCGCTTGCGCTCGATCGCCGCGCCGAGCTGGCGCGCGACACCCACCAGCAGCCGAACCATGCGCTCGTCCTGCGCACCGACCGCGCGGCGCAGCAGCAGCAGGCCCGCGAGCGGCTTGCCATCGTGCCCCGGAACGGTTACCGCCAGAACAGCGCGAAAGCCCGCCGCCACCGCATCCTCACGGCGTAGGAACCTGAGCTTGGTCGGGGTTTGCGTCAGGTCTGGAATCCAGCTCGGCTCGCCGCTCCTCCAGGTTTCGAGTATCAGACTACCCGTGGTGTCGATCGCAAGGTGCCGCTCGCGCCCCTGCTTGGCGAAGCGCGCGATCGCCGGGTCTTCAACGTGCCAGACGGCAGCCGGGCGCGGAACACCATTCTCCTGCAGCCATGCCTCGCCGCAATCCCAACCGGTCATCTGGCAGATCGTCCTGAGAGTGATCTCCAGCGCTGCGGACACGTCGGCGGCAGACAAGATCACGTCTGTGACGGCAAGTAGCAGCCGCACCTCCTCTTCGGCGCGCTTACGCTCGTTGATTTCGGCCACAAGTTTCGCGGTGCGCTCCTCGACCAGATTCTCGAGCCCCTCGTGCATCCGCGCGCGAGACAGGGCAACCCCCAGCTGATTGCCGATGGCGTAAAGATTGCCCGTGTCCTCGTCCCTGAACAGGCCCTGCTCGCCGCCCACCAAGTTCATGAGCCCGAGCGCCTTTCCCTCGATCCATATCGGCACGCAAACATGCGCCGTGAGGCCTCCGGTATCGCCGCGCGCCGCCTTCAGGCGCTCGCAGCCGATCATGTTCGTCACGTGATCCAGCTCGCCGGCCACGAGCTTGCGCCGACATTCGCACATGCCCTCCAGCGCCCCCGGCACCGCGAGCGCCGGCGGAAGGTTGCGCGCGGCGAGCAGGCGAAAGCCGGTTGTGCGCTCGTCCATCGCGATCCAGCCTGCCCGCACACCGGGCAACTCCATTGCGCGCTCGAGCGCAATTTCGGCAACTTCGCGTTCGCCGACCATCGCATTGAGCCCGTCGGCAATACCGTACAGCCCCTCTAGCACCTGGTTCGAGCGCTCCAGCTGCTTCTCGCGCTGCTCGAGCTCCCCGTTGAGCTGCACCGCCTGCTCGTAGGTCGAGATCAGCAGGTCCAGGATCTGCTGCCGCTCCGCGGTGATGAACTGGCGT
>Ga0307374_10003699_pt1 | contig 25953 bp, 24 predicted proteins | sample OX3MG_FD_202532 | JGI IMG/M metagenome (GOLD analysis project Ga0307374, IMG submission 202532) | Soil microbial communities from Risofladan, Vaasa, Finland - OX-3 | ecosystem: Environmental > Terrestrial > Soil > Coastal area > Acid sulfate soil | place: Finland: Risofladan, Vaasa | collected...
CCGGCCCGGCCAGCTGGCCATGGCCGAGGCGGTCGGACGCGCCATCGACGACCAGCGCCACCTGGTGGTGGGCGCGGGCACGGGTACGGGGAAGTCCCTCGCCTATCTCGTCCCGGCGGTGTTGTCGGGTCGCTCCGTCGTGGTGGCCACCGCCACCCGGGCCCTTCAGGATCAGCTCGCCACCAAGGACCTTCCGCTGCTGTCGGAGGCGCTGGCGGCCCGCAAGACGGTGCAGTTCGCGGTGTTGAAAGGCCGGTCGAACTACCTCTGTCGCCAGCGGGCCACCGAAGTCGGCGGCGCCGAGGAGGCCGGCGTGTCGAGCATGGCCCTGTTCCATGACGACGCGGCGGCGGACGGGGCCGGAGCGGGTCGCGCTCCGGAGACGATCGACATCAGTCGGCTCGGTGGCCAGCTCCGCCGGCTCATCGCCTGGGCCGAAACATCGGCCACCGGCGATCGCGCCGAGCTCGAGTTCGAGCCCAACCCTCGCGCCTGGGCGGCGGTGTCGGTCTCGGCGCGCGAGTGTCCAGGGGCCTACAAGTGTCCATCGGGGACGATCTGCTTCGCCGAGAAGGCCCGCGAGCGCGCCGCCGCGGCCGACATCGTCGTGGTGAACACCCACTTGTACGCCACCCACGTCGCCAGCGACGGCGCCGTCCTGCCCGCGCACGACATCGTCATCCTCGACGAAGCCCACGCCGTCGAGGACGTCATGACCGAGGCGCTCGGCGTCGAGATCACGCCCGGTCGCCTCCGGGCGGTGTCCCAGGCCACGCGCGGTCTCGTGAGCGCCGACGACGGGCGCGTCGTCGACGGCGTGGCGGAGGTGGCCGACCGACTGGAGGCGATGCTGAGCGCACTGGTGGGCCGGCGCGTCCTGACCGAGGGATCGACCGACCCCGCTCCGGAGTCCCAGGAGCTGGCGGCGGTGCTCGAACTGGCGGGGGGACGGCTCGGCGCCCTCAACGGGGCGCTGCGTCGGGCCAGCGCCGAGTCGTCGGGGCCCGGTGCCGCCCGTCTCGGAGGTGGCGGTGGCCCTGGCGCGAGAGACACCGGAGAGGACGACACCGCCAGGCGCAATCGCGCCCTGTTGAACGTCGGGCACCTCGGAGAAGAGTTGTCGAGGGTCATCGGCCTCGGTGCCGGCCAGGTGGCCTGGGTCGAGGCCGCCGGTCCCTCGGGTCGGACCCCCACCTTGCGGGTGGCCCCGATCGACATCGGCCCCCTGCTCGGCCAGCGGCTGTGGCCCAACGTCACAGCCGTGCTCACCTCGGCGACGGTGCCACCCCAGCTCGAGTCACGGCTCGGGCTCCCCACGAAGACCACCGACCATCTGGAGGTTGGCAGCCCCTTCCCGTTCGAGACCTGCGCCCTGCTCTACTGCGCCAAGCATCTCCCCGACCCCCGCCGGCCCGGCGCCCGCGAGGCACTCCATGTCGAGCTGGGCTCGCTCATCGCCGCCGCGGGTGGTCGCACCCTGGCGCTGTTCACGAGCTGGCGCGCCATGCACGACGCCGCCGACGCGCTGCGCCTCACCTTGCCGTTCGAGGTGCTCGCCCAGGGCGACAAGCCCAAGGCGAAGCTTCTCGACGCCTTCTCCTCGGACCACGCCTCGTGTCTGTTCGCCACCATGTCGTTCTGGCAGGGCGTCGACGTCCCGGGGCCAACCCTCTCGCTCGTGACCCTCGACCGCCTCCCCTTCTCCAGGCCCGACGACCCATTGCTCCAGGCCCGGCGCGACCGTGCCGGGGCGGCGGCGTTCCGCACCGTCGACATCCCCCGCGCCGCGACCTTGTTGGCCCAGGGGGCGGGACGGCTCATCCGGTCCTCCACCGACCAAGGGGTGGTGGCCGTCCTCGACTCGCGCCTCGCCACCGCCACCTACCGACACGACCTCCTGGCGGGCCTGCCGCCCATGCGACGCACCGTCGACCACGATGAAGTCGTCGCTTTTCTCGAGGGCATCGCCCGAGACGCCGGCGACGCCCCCGGCTCGCCGTCAGGCCGGGGCTCCTCTCCGGAGCTCTAACGAGGACAAGAGCAACGTCGAAGACCCGGAGCTCAGTACCCGAGGCGTTCGATCATGTCGGGGCGTTGCTGCCAGTGCTTCTCGACCCGTACCCGCAACTCGACGAAGGCACCCAGCGGCAATTGGGCGCGCACGGCGGTCCCGACATCTTTGAGCATGGCACCGCCTTTGCCGATCACCATGCCCTTCTGGGACTCGCGCTCGACGATGATCTCGATGCTCACACGCGGCCATTCCCACTCCGTGACCCGACACGCGATCGAATGGGGAAGCTCCTCGCGGACATGCGCCAGGAGCTGCTCACGTACGAGCTCGGCCACCCAGAAGGCTTCGGGCACATCGGTCACCATGCCCTCGGGGAAATAGGGCGGCCCCGGAGGCAGGCGTGCCATCACGGCGTCGACGAGAGCGTCGATGCCCTGGCCCGAGGTGGCGGAGACCGGGAAGTACTCGACCCCGCCATCGGCACCTTCGCCCTCGAGGACCCGATGGGCACCGTCGAGGCGTTCGAGGATCTGTGCCTTGGTGGCGCGATCGACCTTGTTGACCACGACGAGCACACGCGAGAGCGGCCCGGTCGCACCCGACGCGGCCTGTCCTTTGCACGTCGCCGCGGCTCGCTCGAGGACGAACCGGTCACCGGGCCCGATGGGGCCGGTGGCGTCGAGCACGGGGACGACCACGTCGATGTCGTCGAGTGCTTCGGTCACCTGCTCGTTGAGTCGTGTCCCGAGGGCGGTGCGGGGTCGATGCAGTCCCGGGGTGTCCACGAACACCGCCTGGAGCCCGGGTCGGTGCAACACACCGCGCACGGCCCGGCGCGTGGTGTTGGGCCGGGGTGAGGTGATCGTGACTTTCGTACCCAGGATGCGGTTGACGAGGGTCGACTTGCCGACATTGGGTCGGCCAACCACGGTCACGAATCCCGACCGGAGCCCGGCGGGGACGTCCTGTCCATTGACGGGCCCGGCTTGTCCACTGACGGGCTCGGCTTGTCCACTGACGGGCTCGGCGCCCTCGGTCACCGGGTTGCTCATTCCCTGTGCTGCGGTGCGGCGGGCTCGGTGCCATGCGGGCCCGGCGCCTGCAACGGCGAGATGCGAATCCGGCCGATGCGGTGTCCCTGGACCGTCTCGGCGACGAGCCGGACGCCGTCGACGTCGACGGACTCCCCCTCGACCGGGACCCGGCCCAGGACGTTGAACAACAAGCCGCCGACGGTGTCCCAGTCGCCTTCGGGTAGCTCGGAGTGGATGAGCTCGTTGAGCTCGTCCACGGGGAACCGGGCCGTCACCGACACCTCGCCCCCGGCCAGGGCCTGGACAGGTGGTTCTTCGACGTCATACTCGTCGACGATCTCACCGACCAACTCCTCGATGAGGTCCTCGAGGGTGACCAGTCCGGCCGTGCCGCCGTATTCGTCGACGGCGATGGTCAGGTGGAATTTCCGCTCTTGCATCTCGCGCATCAGTCGCGACACACGCTTGGTCTCGGGCACGAAGTGCGCGAGGCGCACGAAGTCACGCACGGACCGGCCGCCGTGCCCCTCGCGCTCGGCTCGGATGAGGTCCTTGGTGAAGGCGATCCCCACCACGTCGTCGAGGTTGCCGGCGTGGACCGGCAGGCGCGAGAAGCCCGCCTCGATGGCCACGTCGAGGGCCTTGGACACCGCCACGTCGGCCTCGACGGTACGCATGTCGGGGCGCGGCACCATGACCTCGCGGACGATGGTGTCGCCGAACCCGATGATGGAGTGGATGAGCTCACGCTCTTGGGTTTCGATGACCTCCTCTTCCATGGCCACGTCTGCCATGGCCAACAGCTCGGACTCGCGCATCCCCCGCGACTCCCGGTGGCGGGGGCGCATGAGGAGGTTGGCGAGGCCGTTGAGGCCCGTGGAGAGCATCCGCACCGGGGGGAATCCCACCAGGGCGGAGATGATCGGGGACACGAACAGCGCAGAGCGCTCGGGGTTGTAGACGGCCCAGTTCTTGGGCAGGGCCTCCGCCAGTACGAAGATCACCACGACCTCGAAGAAGGTGGCGACCAAGACCCCGAGCGCGCCGAAGAACCGCTCCGCCAAGATGCCCACGAGGGTTCCTGTGACCAGTTGGCAGATCAGCACCAGCAGCAGGATCGGGTTGAGAAACGCCTGGGGGCTCTCGATCAGGCGCACGAGCCGGCCCGACCCTCGACGGCGCTCGTCACGCAGTGACAGAGCCTTGGCCTTGCTGGTACGAGACAGCGCGGTCTCTGCCAGCGCGAGGAGGGCGGAGCCGACGAGCAGCACCACCACCACCCCCACCAGGATGAGGTCGGTGGTCCCGAAGTGCTCGGACGCGAACACAGCCGAGGACACGATGTCCCTACTACGACGCAGCCCGGTGGAAGCGGGCCAACAGCTCCCGCTCGCGGCGCTCCATGGTCTCTGCCTCTTCGTCTTCTCCGTGGTCCATCCCGAGGAGGTGCAACAAGCCGTGCACCACCAACAGGGCCACTTCGTCCTCGAGGCTCACGCCGTGCTCGATGGCGTTGCGCGCCGCCACCGACGGACAGACCAAGACGTCGCCGAGCAGTGTCGGCACGTCGAACTCGTCGCTCGGCAAGCCTCCGCCGGGCCCGGTACCGCCCTCATCGGGCGACCGCCCCCCGAGCTCGGGCTCCTCGTCGATGGGAAAGGCGAGCACGTCAGTGGGGCCGGGCTCGCCCAGGAACCTCTCGTGGAGATCGGCGATGGTGGGCTCGTCCACGAAGAGCAGCGACACCTCGACGTCCTCTTTGACACCCTGTGCGCCGAGCACGTCGCGTGCCAGCTTCACCCACCGCATGATGTCGATCTCGGTTTCGGACTGCTCGTCGGCGGCGAAGACGTCAACCGCCATGGGGGGGCGCGTCCTTCTCGGCTTGTGCGTCCTTCTCGGCTTGTGCGACCTTCTCGGCGCGCGTGGCGCGCTGCGCACCACCGCCACCGGAGCGATTGGTCCGACTGACCTCACCAGGCCCCGAACCGTTGGCCTCGTCGACACGCTCGTAGGCGGCGACGATGTCGGCCACGATGCGGGCCCGCACCACGTCGCGTTGGGTCAGGTGCACGAAGGCCAGTCCCGGCACCGATCCCAGCACTGCTTCGAGGCCGGGGAGCCCCGAGCGTCCCCCCGGCACGTCGATCTGCGTGACGTCACCGGTGACGACCACTTTCGATCCGAACCCGATGCGCGTCAAGAACATCTTCATCTGTTCGGGCGTAGTGTTCTGGGCTTCGTCGAGGATGATGAAGCTGCGGTTGAGCGTCCGGCCCCGCATGAACGCCAGAGGGGCGACCTCGATGGTGCCGCGCTCGAGAAGACGCTGCGCACCCTCGGGTCCGAGGAGGTCGTAGAGGGCGTCATAGAGCGGGCGAAGATAGGGGTCGACCTTCGCCATGATGTCGCCAGGCAGGAACCCGAGGCGCTCCCCCGCCTCGACGGCGGGTCGGGTGAGGATGATCCGGTCCGCGTCGCGCGCCTGGAGCGCTTGGACCGCAAGGGCCACGGCCAGATACGACTTCCCCGTGCCCGCCGGGCCGATGCCGAAGGTGACCACATGGGTGGCGATGGCGTCGGCGTAGCGCTTCTGGCCGGCGGTCTTGGGTCGGACGGTGCGACCCCGGGCCGAACGCAGCAGCTCGGTGGTGAGCACCTCGGCCGGGCTCACATCGTCCTTGACCATGGTGATGGTCCGGCCCACGTCAGCGGCGTCGAGACGCTGGCCCTGCTCGAGCAGCGTGACGAGCTCGTCGAACAGCCGACCCACCCGCTCGGCGCCCTCGCCGTCGATGGTGATCTCGTTGCCCTGCACCACGATGTGAGATCCCTCGAAGGACTCTTCGATCAGGCGCAGCAGTTCGTCTCTCTGTCCGAGGAGACCGACCATGAGGTGGTTTCCGGGGACGAGGATCTTGACCTGGGTCGACGACACTGGCTCTCGCTCCCGAGGCTACCAGTAGGTCGGCCCGCCGCCGCCGGGTGTCCCGGTCACGCGCGGGGCGACGAGATAGCGGTCCCCCAACCAATCACCCCGGGGGCCATGCCAGGCGACGGCCCCCGAGGACGTGGAGATGGAGATGGGGCACGGAATTCGAGGCGTCCTCACCCACATTGAACACGAGGCGATATCCGCGTTCGGCCAACCCTTGTTCCTCGGCCACCCGGCGGGCCGCCTCGAACACCCCGGCCAGCGCTTGGCCGTCGTCGGGCTCGAGGACACCCGCGTGGTCGATGTGCCGGCGGGGCACCACGAGCACGTGCACGGGGGCCTGAGGGTTGAGGTCGCGAAAGGCTACGGCAAGGTCGGAGCTGTGGACGATCTCGGCAGGGATCTCACCGGCGACGATCCGGCAGAACAGACAATCAGAGGTCCCGCTCACCGACCCTGCGCCCGTCTCCTACAGGGTCTCGGCACGGCCGGGCACTGCGCTCGAGCCCTTCACTTCGGGATAGAGGTGTTCGAGGCTGCCTGGAGCGATCCGACAATTCTCGATGAAGGCGTCGACATCATCGGCCTTGAGCCGGATGACCCGCCCGAACTTGAAAGCGGCCAGCCCTCCCTCGTCGATGAATCGGTAGAGGCTACGCAAGGTCACGCCGAGGTGCTCGGCCGCCTCTTTGGTGCTCATCCACCGGATCTGTTCGCTCACCGCATCTCCAGGGCCCGACGCTCCGTATCGCACCGTGCCTCGTCATGCTATCCGGTGCTCTTCGCGAATCGACCGCGGCGGCGTGTACGTCAGGCGGGGAAACGGGGCGTCAGGCGATGACGCGCAGGCCCAGTTCGTCGAGGCGCCGGCTCATGGCGTCGGGGGTGACCCCGAAGAGACAGGCGATCGCCCGCAGGTCTTCGGCTCGAATCGTGATCATCCGCCCGTTGAAGTCCTGGCGCTGGACCTGGATCATCGAGAGGAACCGGCGGAGCAGGTCGCGCTCGGGCCCACTCACCGAGTTCAGTTTCGTGAGATCGATCGTGACCTTGTCGTGGCCGTCCCAAGGTCGGAGCTGGCGTCGTGCCCGACCGGGGCTCTCACCACCGTTGCCGTTCCCCTCACCGTTGGGCCCCCAGCGCGTGGCGTCGTCGTCCTGAGGCAGGAGCTGGTCCACGGGAACGTCGTAGAGCTTGGCCAGACGCTGCAGCCTCGGCACCGAGATGGCGCGCTCGCCTCGTTCGTAGGCGCCCAACACCGACGCCTTGAACTCCTGGTCCGACATGGCCTCGACCGCCTGGAGCGAGAGCCGCATCTGCTTGCGGACGGCCCGCAGACGAGAACCGACGGCTCGGGCGTATGCCGCCCGCGCGGACTCTTCCTGCTCGTCCTCTTCGGGCAACACCGTGTTCACCATGACAATCGAGATCCTCGCTGCGCTCGTCCCCGTACCTGCCGACGGCCCCCGTGCGAACCCCGCGAGAGCTTGACAACCGTGCCTGATCCCCACCCTCGGGCACATGCGCGGATAATCCCTTCCAGTGTCCCTCACTCAGCGTGGTGATTGCAAGAACCGGTTCTCTTGACGGGCCGATCCCCGACTGGTCCGTCGTCCACCGGTTTCCGCCCCGACCGAAGCGTGTCAGCCCATTCCGGGGTCCCCGACCTCGTGCGGGCCCCACCTCGAACCGGGCAAAAGGCCCTCGCCCCGGGGGCCCGTCATGGGTCGTCGGGACCTTGAGGCCCCTTCGGCCCGAGGCCGGTCGAGGGCGCCACCAGGCCCTGGCGCAGGGCACAAAGGAGCAGGCCAGTGGCCACTGCTGCGGTCTCGGCCCGAAGCACGTTGGCACCCAGTCCCACCAGCGGGTGCCCGTCGATCTCCGAGGGGTCCCAGCCCCCTTCGGGGCCGACGGCCACGGCGGGCGCAGAGACGCTGGGCGGTTCGCCCCCGAGTTGGGCCAGGGCCAGGGGCAACGGGGCGACCCGTCGGGACAGCTCATCGAGCCCGGCCGCGCCGACGACGTCGGGGAGCCAGCAGCGTCTGCTCTGTGCGGCGGCTTCGCGCGCCACCCGGCGTAGCCGTTCGAGGGCCCGGTCGCGTCGCTCGCCCTCCCAACGCACGACGGCGCGTAGCGACTCGAGCACGACAATGCGGTCGACGCCGGACTCGGTGAGCTTTTGGACCACCCACTCGGGCCGCTCCCCCTTCACCGGTACGAAGCCGACGGTGACCTCGGGCTCGACGCGCGCCGACGTCATGACCGGCCCGTCGGGCTCGAGAATGGGCGAACGAGAGGCGCCGCGTACTGCGGCGCCGGAGAACCGACAGGCGCGCCACCGCCCCGCGCCGTCCGACGCGACGACCAGTTCGCCCGGGCGCAATCGCAACACCGACCCGAGATGGCGCTCGTCCTCGGGTGACACGACGATGGCGTCGAGGTCGGCCACGAAGACCTGGGCGACCGAGCCCACTCCGGCCGGCGTTTGTGATGTCTCTGGCGTCATCGGACCCTCATCGAGTCGACACCGCGCCGGCGCTCCGCGGCGTTAGCCGGGGTGCCCCCACGATGCGGGCGTTCAGCCGAACGCGGAGCGCAGGCGAGACATGAGGCCCTCGTCGGGAGGGCCGACGGCCTCTCCACTTTCCGCCGCGAACCGGCGAAGGAGTTCTTCCTGCGCCTTCGACAACTGGGTGGGCGTGTCCACCACGACTTGGACGATGAGATCGCCGCGACCGCGGCCACGGACATGTGGGACGCCCCTCCCCCGGAGGCGGATCAGGTGACCAGACTGCGTGCCGGGGTGGACGGCCAGGGTCTCGGTGCCGTCGAGCGTCTCGAATTCAGGCGTGGCTCCCAGTGCGACCTGGGCGAACGACACATGGAGGTCAGCTTGGAGGTCATCGCCCGACCGGACGAACACGTCGTCGGGTCGCACGGCGAGGTGCACGTAGAGGTCCCCCGGCGGACCGCCACGAGGCCCCGCCGGTCCCCGGCCCGACAGCCGCAGCGTCGACCCGTGATCGACACCGGCAGGAACGTCCACGGTGAAGGTGCGCTCCTCGTTGATCCGCCCGTCGCCGCGGCAGTCCGAGCACGGGCTCGAGATCACCTCCCCGTTTCCACCACAGCGACGGCACGGCATCGCGGTGACCACTTGGCCCAGAATCGACTGGCGCACCCGGTGCAATTCACCCGCACCCTGGCATTCGGGGCATCGCATGGCGGTCGTGCCTGCTCGGGCCCCGGTCCCCTGACACGTCGTGCACCCCACCAGTGTGTCCAAGGTGAGCTCGCGCGACGTGCCGAACACCGCTTCTCTGAAGGCCAGCTCGAGGACGATCTCGCTGTCATCACCACGGACCGGGCCACCCCGGCGCCGGGGGCCACCGGTCGAGCCGCTGAAGAACGCGTCGAACAGGTCCCCGAGTCCACCTCCGAACAGGTCACCCGCACCCGGCATGGTGCCATCCACGCCCTCGGGACCGAACCGGTCGTAGCGGGCCCGCCGTTGCGGGTCACGAAGCACCTCGTAGGCGCGCGTCACCTCTTTGAATCGCGTCTCGGCCTCGGCGTCGCCCCCGGTGCTGTCGGGGTGGAGCTCCCGGGCCATGCGCCGATAGGCCCGCTTGATGTCCTCGTCAGACGCTTGCGGGCTCACCCCGAGCAGCGCGTAGTAGTCAGTCGCCACCGCCAGCCCCCCTCCGGCGCTTGGGCGACCGGCCCGAGCTCTTCGACCGACCGGAACCGGAACGTCTCGTCGACGTGCTGGCCCCGAGGTGCTCCCCGAGCTGCTCGCCGACGAGCTCCACCGCGGCCAGGGCGCGCGGGTAGTGCATCCGGGTCGGGCCGACGACACCGATGGTCCCGGCCACCTCGCCCTCGATGGCCACGGGTGCCAAGACCAGGGCACACGCAGAGAGAGGTTCGAATCCGTGTTCGGCGCCGATGGCCACCGACAACCCCCGGTCGAGAATGTCTTCGATGAGCGCCACCACGACGAGCTGTTGCTCAAGGATCGAGAGCACCGACCGGACCGTCTCCACCGCATCGAACGCGGACGCCATGCGAGACGACCCGCCGACGAAGACGTGGTCGGGCTCACCCGCGGCGCCGAGTTGGCCGAGCGCGGCAACTCCACAGCCGATCACCGCGTTGAGCGCAGGGACATCATGCAACTCCGGGACGATGCCGGGGCTCGCGAGGGTCCCACCCCTCACAGCGCGGTTGAGGTGGCCGGCCGCCTCGGCGAGCAGGTCGTCGGAGGTGTCTGCAGGAAGGTCGACGGTGCGTTTCTCCACGGCTCCGTCCGACAGCACGACGACCAGCAGGGCGAGGCGCGGCGAGAGCCCGACGAGTTGTATGGAGCGGATCGTGGCCGACTCATGGCGGGGGCCGACCACCACCGCGGCGTAGTCGGTGAGCCCGGCCAGGAGCCCGCTCGTCCTACCGAGCAGGTCCTCGACCTCACCGTGGACGTGCGCGAAGAACTTTCGTACTTCGTGGCGCTCATGCGGTCCCAGGGTCCCGGGACGGCCCAAGTGGTCGACGAAGAAGCGGTACCCCTTGTCGGTGGGGATCCGTCCGGCACTGGTGTGGGGTTGTGCGAGGTAGCCGTCGCGTTCGAGGGCGGCCATCTCGCTCCGCACCGTCGCCGAGGACACCTCGACCCCGGGATTGCCGGTGATGTGAGCCGACCCGACCGGTTGGGCCGTTTCGATGTACTCCGAGACCACTGCGTTCAAGATGGCGGCCTTGCGATGATCGAGTCGGGTATCGGGCTCGTTGTCGGCGTGGTCGCCATCGGGCCCGCCCTGGCGCGCCGACGACTTCCCCGCCTGCCGCGAGGCTTGGCCGGCGTCCTCGTCGGGGTCGGCGCGCTTGGTCCGGTTCGCCATCATGGTCCTGGCAGTCGAGTCTACCGAGTGCTAGCCCGGACCGAATGCCCCGTCGGGCCTCGGTGGTTCACAGGGTCGGTCGATCAGTCCTCGAGGCGCAATGCCGAGATGAAGGCCTCCTGGGGGACTTCGACCCGCCCGATCGACTTCATCTTCTTCTTGCCTTCTTTCTGTCTCTCCAACAGCTTGCGCTTGCGGCTGATATCACCGCCGTAGCACTTGGCGAGAACGTCCTTACGCTTTGCTTTGACGGTCTCACGCGCGATGACCCGCCCTCCCACCGCGGCCTGGATGGGAACGTCGAAGAGCTGGCGAGGGATGAGCTCACGTAGCTTGTCGGTCATCCGCCGGCCGTAGGCGTCGGCCTGCGATCGGTGCACGACGGTCGAGAAGGCGTCGACGGGCACATGGTTGATGAGAAGGTCGACCTTCACCAGGTTGGCCGTCTGATAGCCGTCGGCTTCGTAGTCGAGGCTGGCGTACCCCTTGGTCCGGCTCTTCAATTGGTCGAAGAAGTCGACCACCACCTCGGCCAGCGGGATCCGGTAGATGAGCTCGAGGCGTTCAGGAGAGAGGTACTCCATGTGATCGAGATCGCCGCGCCGTGACTGACACAGCTCCATGACGGTTCCGATGTACTCCGACGGCACGATGACCGTCGCCCGGAGCATGGGCTCGTCGATGTGGTCGAGCCGAGTGGCATCAGGCATCTCGCTCGGATTCTCGAAACGGTTGTCGCCACCGTCGGTCAGGTGTGCCACATACGCCACCGACGGCGCCGTGGCGATCAGCGAAAGATCGAACTCGCGCTCCAGGCGTTCTCGGACGATCTCCATGTGTAAGAGGCCCAGGAATCCACAACGGAAACCGAAACCGAGTGCGCCGGAGGACTCAGGCTCGAAGGTGAAGCTCGAGTCGTTCAGCCTGAGCTTCTCGAGCGCTTCGCGTAGCGCGGTGAGCTCGTCACCGTCGATCGGGTACAGCCCGCAGAACACCATCGGCTTGGGGTCGCGGTATCCCGCCAGGGGCTCGGGGGCGGGATGGACGGCGTCGGTCACGGTCTCGCCGGACCGGGCCTGGCCCACGTCTTTGATGCCGGCGATGAGGTATCCCACCTCGCCGGGGCCGAGCTCACCCACCGCAGTCGGAACCGGCATCCGCACGCCGATCTCCTCCACCTCCTCGGAGAAGCCCGCCTGCATGTACCGGACCTTGGTGGCGCTGCGCAGGACACCGTCCATGACCCGGATCGAGCTGACCACCCCCCGATACTGGTCGTAGGCCGAGTCGAAGATCAGAGCGCGCAGGGCGGCGTCGGGGTCTCCCCCTGGTGCCGGCACGCGCTCGACGACGGCGTCGAGGAGCTCTTCTACCCCTTCCCCCGTCTTGGCCGAGATCCGCAGGATCGAGTCAGCCGGGATGCCGAGGACCCGCTCGATCTCGGCCGCGTATTTCTCGGGCTCCGCAGCGGGAAGGTCGATCTTGTTGAGGGCGGCGACGATCTCGAGATCGTGCTCGAGGGCCTGGTAACACGTGGCGAGGGTCTGGGCCTGAATGCCCTGGGAGGCATCGACGAGCAGGACGGCCCCTTCGCAGGCCGCCAGCGACCGACTCACCTCGTAGCCGAAATCGACGTGGCCGGGAGTGTCGATGAGGTGCAGGACGTGGTCTTTGAACCGGACCCGGACGTTCTGGGCCTTGATGGTGATACCACGCTCACGCTCGAGATCCATGGAGTCGAGATACTGCTCGCGCATGAGGCGAGGGTCGACAGCGTGGGTGAGCTCGAGAATTCGGTCCGACAGGGTCGACTTGCCGTGGTCGACGTGGCTGATAATGGAGAAATTGCGAATGAGGTCAGGGCTGAGCACGGCACTCGGAGCGTACCGGCGCAGCCGTCGGCTTCTGGTGCCAGGCGATCCCCCGACCCCGTCCTGCTAAGCTCGCGCCCCTGGTGGTGCCCCGTGGCCCCACCGGTTCGGGCCGGAGGTTCGGGCCGGCCAGAAGCACTCTCCTTCCACCCTCGATCGTCAACGGGCCGCCCACAGCGGAGCACGTCTCGGAGCAGCGAACAACCTCATGGCCAACATCAAGAGCCAGATCAAGCGCAACCGCCAGAACGAGCGGCGTCGACTGAGCAACAAGTCGGTGCGCTCGGAGATCCGCACACGGACCAAGACGGCCGTGAACGCGGTGGACGCGGGAGCCGACAACGCCGCCGAGGCGACACGGGCCGCTGTGCGCCGCATCGACAAGGCCGCGGCGCAGGGTGTCATCCACAAGAATCAAGCGGCCAACCGCAAGTCCCGACTGATGCGTCGGGCCAACGCGGCAAGCGAAGGCTGAGCCTCAACCCCTTCGGCGAGAGCCGGCGGCAGGCCGACGCATCGGTGATTCCCTCGCCGCACCCAGCCGGCTGAGGCGACCCACGAGCACCTCGAGCACCGTCTCCGACGGCAGCGCGCTGCGTCCCCGCACGTCGAGGTCGGCTTCGCCCAGCAGCGTGACCGCCCGACTGATCCCGGCGGGGCCTAGACGACGACCTTGCTCGAGTGCCTTGCGCGCTGGAAAGGAGCTGCGCATGCCGAGACGGGCCGCGGCTTCGTCAGGAGTGGTCACGCCCGACCCGTCGAGCCGGAGCATGGCCTGAAAGTGACGGTGCAAGATGGCGAGGACCTGGAGGGGATGGAGCCCTCCCGCACCGAAGAGTCTTCGCAGGGCCGAGAGAGCGCCCTCGGTGTCACCCTTGTCGACGGCATCGGTGAGATCCCACGGAGCAACCGAGCCCGCTTCTCCGAGGAAGGGCTCAAGCTTCTCGATATCGATGGACGCGCCCTCGCCGTAGGCCGCCGCCAAGGCGTCGAGAAGACCTCGGAGACGACTCATGTCGCCACCGAGGTGTTCCCCGAGCCGCGACCCCGCCCGGGCATCGAGCTTCACGGGCCCATCGTGGAGGTGATCGACGAGCCACTGGGTGCGGGCCCGACCTGTCCCGACCGACGTGTCGATGATCGTCCCCCGGTGCTCGATGGCTTTCACGAAAGAAGCGGGGACGGTGCCACCTCCGCCGGCGGCGACCAAGGTGACGCCGGGCAAAGGATCGTCGAGACAGGCCACCAGACGCGCCGCATCGGCGGCAACCAGCCGACCGGCGTCGCGCAGCACCACGATGCGCCGGTCGGTGAGGAACGGTGGTGTCGTCAACGCGTCCACCACGATGCCCACCTCGAGATCATCGGCCCCCGAGCCGCCATGCTCCTCGACCACCATGGCGGCATCGTTGTCACCCACGAGAGAACCGAGGAGGTCGTGCACGCGCTGGCCCACCAGCGATGCGTCGTCTCCCCGGACGAGGAACGCGGCCTGGGCTACGGCGCCGCCCGGTGAGGACCCGCCGTCGGACGCGGACGCCGAGCCCACTTTGGACGCGCCGGGCGGGGGCGGGGTCACGCTGCCTCGAGGACGGCGGCGAGGGCGTCGCAGACGCGTCTGGTCCCGGCGACGTCGTGGGCACGCACAATGCGGCAACCGAGCGACACGCCGAGAGCAGCAGCAGCGAGAGAAGCGTCGCGTCGGTGATCGATGTCGAGGTCGAGGGTCACGCCGAGAAACGTCTTGTTGGAGGCAGACAGCAACAGCGGGTACCCCAACCCGCACAGCACATTCGAGGCGCGCAGCAGCTCGAGGGACTGCGCCGCTGTCTTGCCCAGGTCGAGGCCGGCGTCGAGCACGACCTGATCGGGGCCGACGCCGGCCGCGCCCGCCTGCGCGGCCCGCTCGGCAAGAAAGTCCCGGACCGCCACCACGACGTCGTCATACGCCGGCTCGGGGTCGGGGATGCGGGGACCGATCCGGATGTGTGTCGCCACCACCGCGGCTCCGGCCGCGGCGGCGGCGGGAAGGTAGTCGGGATCGGCGAACCCACTGATGTCGTTGCCCACGACGGCACCGGCGCCGTACGCGGCGCGGGCCACCGATGCCCGCCACGTGTCGACCGAGATGGCCACGTCCAGTCGGTTATGTAAAGCCTCGATGGCGGGAATGACCCGATCGAGCTCCTCGGCCTCGGTCACCTCCGGGCCCGGGCCCGCCTTCACCCCACCGACGTCGAGGATGTCGGCGCCGTAGGACAGCAGCTCGTCGGCGCGATGCAAGAGCGCGTCGAGAGAGAACGTGGCGCCTTTGTCGTAAAAGGAGTCGGGGGTCCGGTTCAAGATGCCCATGACCAATCCCCGCGTGGCCAGATCGAACGTCCGGTCACCGAGGCGCAGGTGCACCGCGTGAACCTACACGCTCACCGTGACGGCGTCGGAGGGCGTCTGGCGCCCGGGCCGTGACACCCGGCTCTTCAGAACAGGCGAGTGGACAGTGCCTTGCGATACGACGCGGTGCGAGGGTCGTCGGGACCCAACGTCTCGAGGAGGTCGAGAAACTCCTGGCGAGCTTCCTCGTCGTCTTTGACCTTGGGCAACAGCGCGTCGAGCAGCACGTCCACCCCGTCGGCGGGTACCTCGACCTGCTGGGCCGCCAAGCGGGCCTCGGCCGCCACCTGGCGCGCCTCGGGCGTCTCGGGGATACGGGCAAGGAGTCGCAGGGCCTCGGGCGGATCGCCGCCTGCGGCGAGCAGGCGCGCCAGGGCGACGACGGCGCCGGGGTGGTCGGGCTCGAGCTCGAGGGCCTGGCGCAACGACGCCTCGTCGCCCACCTCGACCAGCTTGTCGGCCTCTGAGGGCACGGGGGCGAGCCGTTCGACGAATTCGGTGATCTGGGGCTCGGGAACGGCGCCGATGAACCCGTCGACGACCTGGCGGTCCTTGAGGGCGTAGACGGCCGGGATGGACTGCACCTGGAACGAGGCCGATATCCGCGGGTTCTCGTCCACGTTGACCTTCACGAGCTCCACCGAACCATCCTTGGCCTCGACGGCCTTCTCCAGGATCGGTCCCAGGGTGCGACAAGGCCCACACCACGGCGCCCACAGGTCCACCACGACGGGGACCTGCTCAGAGCGGGCCAGAACGTCCTGCTCGAAGGTGGCATCGGTGACGTCGATCACATCGGAGACGTTACCGGGCGAACCTCGCGGCCCAGGCCGGGTTGGGCGCGACAGGTAGCGTTCCTCCCATGACGACTGCCGACCTCGTCGACGGCGGCGTCGAGGGCATCGACGCCGAGCGGGTGACGACGTGGTTCGCGTCGCACGTGCCCGGTACCACGCCCCCGCTGTCGTTCGAACTCATCGCCGGAGGGCGCTCCAACCTCACCTACAGGGTCGGCGACGCCAGGGGGAATGTCTACGCCCTGCGTCGTCCGCCCCTGAGCCACGTCCTTCCCACCGCGCACGACATGGCCCGTGAGCATCGCGTCATCACCGCCGTGGGGCCGACGGCCGTCCCCGTTCCCAAGACATATGGGCTGTGCGAGGACCCAGAGGTGAACCGACAGCCCTTCTACGTCATGGAATTCGTCGAGGGCCACATCATTCGCGACGCACGTTCCGCCCAACACGATCTCGACGACAAGGCGCGAAGGCGCGCCGGCGAGTCCCTGGCCGATACCTTGGCCGCCCTGCACGCCGTGGATGTCGACGCCGTCGGGCTCGGCGACTTCGCCAAGCGAGACAGATACATCGAACGTCAGTTGCGCCGGTGGTACGAACAGTTCCGCAACTCACAGGTCGACGGGCTCGACACCGCCACGATCGTGGGGGCCGTCCACGACCGACTGTCGGCTCGAGTCCCCGCCCAAGTGGGGACCTCGATCGTCCACGGCGACTACCGACTCGACAACACCGTCCTCGGCCCCGACGGAGATGTTCGCGCCGTCCTCGACTGGGAGATCTGCACCCTCGGTGACCCCCTCGCCGACGTCGGGCTCCTGATGGTGTACTGGACCGACCCCGGCGACGAGGCGGCGCTGTTGGGCGTCACACCCACCACCGTGCCGGGCTTTCCGAGCAAGGCGGAGATGCGGGCACGCTACGCGGCGACGTCGGGTCGCGACCTCCAACACCTCGACTTCTACGTCGCGTTCGGCTACTGGAAGCTGGCCTGCATCATTCAAGGTGTCTATGCGCGCTACGTGGGTGGCGCCGCGGCCGGAGATCGCTCCAGCGTGGACGACTTCGGCCACAGTGTGGTCAGGCTGGCGGAGATGGCTCTCGCCGCACTGGACGCCTCGTGAGCGACGGCCGCCCCCGGTGACCCTCTACGAGCGTCACGGCGAACGAAGCTTCGACCGTCCTGTGCTTGTGGTCGCGCTCGACGGTTGGGTGGACGCGGGACTCGGTGCCGACGGCGCCATCACCGCCTTGCTCTCGGCCGACTCGACCGAGCTCGTCGCCACCTTCGACGGTGAAGCGCTCATCGACCAACGCGCCCGGCGACCGGTGGTGCACATCTCCCACGGGGTCAACGAGGGTCTGACGTGGCCGGTCATCCAGATGCGGGCAGGAACGGACCGACTCGGCGCCGACATCTGTTACCTGGTCGGCCCCGAACCGGATTTCCGTTGGCCCTCGTTCGTCACCTCGGTCGTGACCTTGGCCCGCCAGCTCGGTGTCCGGCTGGTCGTGGGGTTGGGGGCCTTCCCGGCTCCGGCACCCCACACCCGGCCCGTTCGACTGGCCGCGACCGCCCCGAGAGAGTCCGCCGAGCTCGTGGAACGGGTCGGGATCGTCCAAGGGGAGATCGATGTGCCCTCAGGGGTGTGGGGCGCACTCGAGCTCGCCTTCGGCGACGCCGGCATCCCGACGGTCGGGTTGTGGGCCCGCGTCCCGCACTATGTGTCGGGGATGGCATTCCCATCCGCCAGTGCAGCCCTGCTCGACGGTCTGGCCACGATCGGCGATCTCTCGGTGGACTCGACGGACCTGCACACCGCGGCCGATGCCTCGCTCCAACAGGTCGACGACCTCATCGCCAAGAGTGCCGAGCATACGTCGATGGTCCGGCAACTCGAACGCACCGTCGACGCGGCCGAGGGCAACCCTCTCGACGTGGGCACGTTGCCGACGGGCGACGAGCTGGCGGCTGAGCTCGAGCGCTATCTACGCGACGAGCGCAGCGACGGCAGTCCGCCCGACGACGGGTGAATCAGCGCCGGCACGCGCTCGACGACGGCGTCGGCCACTGAGCGTCGATCTGCGACCGCTACTGGATGGCCAAGAGGTCGACGACGAACACGAGGGTCTCGTTGGGAGCGACTGCGGGGGCGCTGCCCATCGCGCCGTAGCCAAGTGACGGAGGGATCACGATCTCGCGCCGACCACCGACCTTCATGCCCTCGATGCCCTGAGCGAAGCCAGGAACCACCCCGTTGAGCGGGAACGACGCCGCCTGCCCGCGCGACCAGCTCGAGTCGAAGTCCTTGCCGTCGGTGTAGTTGGCCCCCGCGTATTGCACTTGGACGGTGTTCGCCGCTGTTGCCGTCGCCCCGGTGCCCACGACCAGGTCCTTGGTCTCGAGGCTGGTGGGCGGGGGTGAGGTACCGGGACCGATGACCGGTGCGGTCTTCACCTCGGTGGGGTTCAACACCGTGGGTGGGTTGGCGGCGGCGATCGGACTGGTCGCGCCCGTCGTCGAGCTCGTCGTCGAGCCCGTCGTGGATGACGATGCCGGGTTGCTCGACCCACATGCTGCGAGTACGAGGCCGGCCACGACTACCGAGGGAAGAACGAATCGGCGCACGGCGGGCAGACTACCCACCAGGCGAAGGGTGTCGCACCCTGGTGCGGGAGCGAATGGGAGGTGGGCGGTGGACGCGTCACGGATCTACAGCGTCGGAGAGGCCCGACGGCGCGCCTCCCGGGCCATCCCCCGGGCCCTGTTCGACTACATCGACGGCGGCGCCGACGACGAAGTCACGATGGAGGAGAACCGACGGGCCTTCTCCGAGGTCACTTTTCGTCCCCGCATGGCCAACGCCACCGGTGACCCGCCGGTCTCCACGACCCTGCTGGGCACTCCCCTGTCGCTGCCGATCCTCCTCGCTCCATGCGGCCTCGTGCGGTTCATGCATCCCGACGGCGCGCCCGGCATCGCTCGTGCCGCGGCGGCGGCCGGAACCGTGTCGGTGCTCAGCACCGTCGCCGGATCGTCAATCGAGGAGTTCGCGACCGCCGCGCCGGGGCCCAAATGGTTCCAGCTGTATGCACCGGGGGGACCCGAACAGAGCGAAGAGCTCGTGGGGCGCGCCCAGGTGGCCGGTTATGACGGACTGGTGGTCACCCTCGACACGCCGGCTCTCGGACATCGCGAACGCGACGTCCGCCACGGGGTGACCCAACCGTTCCGTTTCGCGCCGGCCAGCGCGAGTCGACTGGCCGCGCAGGTCGCGCTCCGACCGCGGTGGCTCGCCGGCATGGCCCGGGCCGCCGTCCGGGCCCGATCCGACGCCACCGCGCCGACCGAGACAGCCGCCCCGGCCTCGCCCACGGCACGGCTCGTGGCCATGGGAGCATCGCCGTTCTCCTGGGATGACGTCGTCGCCATTCGACGACAGTGGACCGGTCCCCTGGCGGTGAAGGGTGTCCTGTGCGCCGACGACGCCCGTCGCGCCGTCGAGTCCGGCTGCGACAGCGTCATCGTGTCCAACCACGGAGGCCGCCAGCTCGATGGAGCACCGGCCACGTTGCGGGTGCTTCCCTCGATCGTCGACGCCGTCGGTGCCACGGCTGCGGTCGTGCTCGACAGCGGCGTCCGAAGGGGAAGCGACGTCGTGAAGGCCTTGGCCGTCGGGGCCGACGCGGTGATGATCGGACGCCCGTATCTCTACGGGCTGGCCACGAGCGGAGAAGCAGGCGTGCGACAGGTCCTGGAGATCCTCCGGACCGAGATGGTGCGCACGCTCATCCTCATGGGGTGCCCGTCGGTCTCCGATCTCGACAGGAGCTGGATCGAGCTCCCGGGGGCGCGCTGAGCGACCAGGGGTCGTGCCCCGTCAACCCCACCAGGAAATGGGGCGGGCGACGATGTGTCGGTGGAGCAGCGGCGACAGAGCCGATCCGTGGATGTGGGTCGCCAGCCACATCCCGATGCCGATGAGCACCGCGAACAAGACGAAGACGACCGCCAAGGTGACGTAGCGCGCATTGGGACTCCGAGACTCCGCCAGCCGTGTCGCTCGGAGTCGGGCCAGATCCACGGGGTCGAGCCCGGGCGAGAGAGTGCCATCGGCGGCGTGAGAGCCGTCAGAGCCGTCAGAGCCGTCGGTTCCGACAGGGGGCGCGTTGACGATGGCGCTCATCTCTTCGGTCGAGCCCGCGGCGTTGATGGCGAGCACCCGACGGGTGTACTCATAGGCCTCGAGCTGTCCTGCCTCGAAATCGGCGAGAACCCGTTCGAGATACGGTTCGCGCATCTCGAGTCCCGGGTCGACCTCTCGGCGTCGGGCCGGTCCGTGGAATTCGTCACTGAACGAGGATGCGTCGTCGTCCATCTCACAATTGTCGGCCGTCGGAGGCGGGAACTGCAACGCTTTTCGAGCCTTTTTGCTTACGGATGCCCAGGTCACCGCCCTGGGTGGATCTGCTCGAGTTCTGGTCCTTCGGATATGGTGCGCCGATGCAAGTCGACGGGGGCATCGGGTTCGATCCGAGCGACGCGGTCAAGACCGCGCAACGTGCCGAGGCGGACGGCTTCGACGGGCTGTGGTGCGCAGAAGCGGGCCATGACCCGTTCCTCCCCCTGCTGCTCGCCGCTGAGCACACCGAGCGCATCGAGCTCGGCACGGGGATCGCCGTGGCCTTCGCCCGTAACCCCATGAGCACGGCGGTGGTAGCGAACGACCTCCAGGCGTTTTCCAAAGGTCGGTTCATGCTGGGATTGGGTTCGCAGATCAAACCCCACATCGAGAAGCGCTACTCCATGCCGTGGTCCCACCCCGCCCCGCGCATGCGCGAGTTCATCACCGCCATGCGGGCGATTTGGTCGGCGTGGAACGATGGCACCAAGCTCTCCTTCCGCGGAGACTTCTACAAGCACACGTTGATGACGCCCTTCTTCAACCCCGGCCCCAATCAGTACGGCGTTCCCAAGGTCTTTCTCGCCGCCGTCGGCCAGCTGATGACCGAGGTCGCCGGCGAGGTCGCCGACGGTCTCCTCGCCCACGGTTTCACGACGGCGAGATACATGCGTGAGGTGACTCTTCCGGCCTTGGATCGAGGGTTGGCCCGAGCCGGTCGGACTCGGGACGGCTTCGAGATCTCCTACCCGGCCATGATGGTCACTGGGACCAACGAGGCTGAGATGCAAGTCGCCACCCAGGCCGTCAAGCAGCAGCTGGCGTTCTATTCGTCGACGCCCGCCTACCGGCCCGTGCTCGATCTCCATGGGTGGGGCGATCTCTTCAGCGAACTCAACACGCTTTCGAAGAGAGGTGAGTGGGTCAAGATGGCGGACCTCATCCCGCCCGACATGCTCGACGCCTTCGCCGTGACCGGGGACATCGGCGAGGTCCCGGCAAAGGTCGTCGAGCGTTACGGCGACATGGTCACCCGCGTGAGCTTCTACGCCCCATACCGGATGGACCGAGACAAGATCCAGGAGCTGCTGGCCGGGTTCAGGGCCGCGTAGTCACCTTCGGCCTTGGTCCACGGGCGTCGCGCCCGCGTCGCGAGCCGTCGGATCAGGTGACGAAGTTCACGAGCCGGGGCGGCCGGGCGACCACTCGGGCGGGCTCGACCCCGCCGAGGGCTCCGGCCACACGCTCCGACGCGGCGGCGAGCGCCACGGCGGACTCCTCGGTGATGTCGGGGGATACTTCGATCCGGTCACGCACCTTGCCGTTGACCTGGACCACCATCGTCACGCTTTCCGAGCGAGCCAGGCCCTTGTCGAACGACGGCCAGGACTCGGCGTGGACCATGGCCCCTTCCCCGTGGCGCCGTTCCCACGCCTCGGCGGCGACATGGGGCACAAGGGGAGCAAGCAACAAGAGGAGCGTGTCGGCGGCGAAATCGTTCGTGTCCCGATGGGGCCCCTGGGGCGAATCATGTTGGTAGCGCTGGAGGAGATGGGAGAACTCCATGCAGGCCGCCACCGAGGTGTTGAACGACCAACGCTCCAGGTAGTCACTCACCTTGGCGATGAGCTGGTGCGTCGCCCGCGTGATCACCATGTCTTCGGGCCCCGGGTCGCCGTCACGGCTCCCTGTCGGCGTCTCGACCGTGAGTCGCCACACCCGGTCGAGGAATCGGCCGCACCCGTCGATGACGTTCTCGGTCTGGTCGGTCCAGTCCATGTTGTCCCCCGGGGGTCCGGCGAAGAGATGGAACAGGCGCAGTGCGTCGGCGCCCACGGTGTCGAAGTAACGCGCCGGTGTGACGAGATTCCCCCTCGACTTCGACATCTTCTTCCCGTCCATCCGGATCATGCCCTGGGTGAACAGCCGTTTGAAGGGCTCGCGCCCCACACCGGGGGCAAGCCCCACGTCGATCAGCGCCCTGGTATAGAAGCGCGCGTAGAGAAGGTGAAGGATGGCGTGTTCGATGCCGCCGATGTACTGGTCGACCGGCATGAAGTGCCGGGCCTTCTCGGGGTCGAAGGGCCGGTCGTTCGACCAGGGATCGCAAAAGCGGAGGAAGTACCACGACGAGTCGACGAACGTGTCCATGGTGTCGGTCTCGCGCTCGGCGGGCCCGCCACACCTGGGACATGTCACATGGAGGAAGCCGGGATGGCGCTTGAGGGGAGACTCACCCGTCGGAAGGAACTCCACATCGTCGGGCGCGAGGACGGGGAGTTGGTCCTCAGGCACCCCCACGACACCGTCGACCGGGCAGAAGACGACGGGGATGGGGCATCCCCAATAGCGCTGGCGCGACACCAACCAGTCGCGGAGGCGGTAGTTGACGGTGCGGCGGCCGATTCCCATTTCCTCGAGCCAAGCGATGGCGCGTTCTTTGGCGGCACCGACGTCCAACCCGTTGAGAAAGTCCGAGTTGATCTTCTCCCCGTCACCGGTCCATGCCCCGTCGTCGAATCCGTCGGGGGCCCGTGTGGTCCGGACGATGGGAAGTTTGTGGGCCTGGGCGAAATCCCAGTCCCTCTCGTCCTCGGCCGGGACGGCCATGATCGCGCCGGTGCCGTACCGCATGAGGACGTAGTCAGCCACGAAGACCGGGATTGACTTCCCGTTGAAGGGATTGACTACGTGGCCGCCGGTGAAGGCACCTCGCTTGGCCAGGACATCGGCGCCGTGCTCCGAAGTCCGATCGAGCTCGCTCTTGCCCTCCGAAGAAGCCCGCAGGCTCTCGACCTCGGCCCGTTGCTCGGCGGTGGTGAGCACGTCGACCAAGGGATGTTCGGGGGCCACGACGGCATAGGTCATCCCGAAGCTCGTGTCCGGCCGCGTGGTGAAAACGCTCAGCGCCAGACCCTCGGACTCGCGTCCCACGACCTGCAGCTCGAACTCGACGCCCTGGGACCGTCCGATCCAATTGCGCTGCATGGTCTTGACCCGCTCAGGCCATTCGAGCTCGTCGAGGGCGTCGAGCAATTCGTCGACGTAGGCGGTGGTGCGGAAGAACCATTGTTCGAGCTCGCGCTGGATGACGACGTCGCCCGATCGCTCACAGGTCCCGTCCGCCAGCACCTGCTCGTTCGCCAACACTGTCTGGCAGCCCGGGCACCAATTCACAGGTGCCAGGGCCCGGTACGCCAGGCCGGCCTCGAGCAAACGCAAGAAGATGACCTGGTTCCACCGGATGTAGGCGGGGTCGTGGCTGCGAATCTCCCGACGCCAGTCGTAGACGGCGCCCAGTCGCTTCACACTCGCCTTGAGCTCGGCGATCCGGGCATCGGTGAAGGTTCGGGGATGCTCGCCGGTCCGTATGGCGGCGTTCTCGGCCGGAAGCCCGAACGAGTCGAAGCCGAAAGGCGAGAGCACGGCGTAGCCCTGCATGGTCCGGTGCCGGACGAAGAGGTCGCCGAAGGTGTAGTTGCGAACGTGGCCCTGGTGGGCGGACCCGCTCGGATAGGGATACATGCACAGGACGTACTGCGCGGGGCGCTGGTCATCGGCGTCGACCTCGTAGAGGTGACTGTCAGCCCAGCGCTCCTGCCACTTGAGCTCGACTTCCTGCACGTCGTAGGGCCGCCCCATCCCTGGATTCTACGGAATGAGGCGCACCGCCCCGAACACCGCCGACCCGTGCCGCCATCGTCGGCGCGGGTCGCAACTGAACGTCGTGAGAACCTCGCGGCACCACGGCACCCTCGTGGTCGGGCCAACCGGGCTGGTAACGTGGCTCCTCGTCTCGGGGGCGTAGCTCAGTTGGTAGAGCGCTTGACTGGCAGTCAAGAGGTTCGAGGGTTCGAGTCCCTTCGCCTCCACTCGAAAGTCCTGGTCAGAGTCGCTTTTGACCGAAGCGTTGTCATTCGGAGTAGCGCCGTGAGAACCTCGTGAGAACCAAATTTGCGAGGAGGTGGCGGCGTGCCCGCCAGACCAGAAGGCGTCTATCCCAACGCACGAGGTGGGTGGTACTTCAAGGTCAGCATCGGACGCGACGCGCTCAGTGGGCGATGACAGCAGATCACAAGACGCGGCTTTCGCACCGCCACCGATGCCGGCCGCGCGCGACGGGACTTGGTAGCAGCACTTGATCGTGGGCCACGCAGACCCTCGAGAACCGCCGTCACCGTCGACCAAATGCTCGACGAGTACCTCGACGGTATCGACGCCGACGGCCGGCTCTCGCCCAAGACATGCTTCGACTACCGCCTCTACGCGGGCTACTACGTGCGTCCCCACCTCGGTCAAAAGTTGGCGAGGGACATCACCCCCGAAGTGATCAGCGGGTGGCAGCGCAAGCTCACCAAGGACGGAGGCCTCCAGTCGGGGAGGCCCCTGAAAGCCAACACCGTGCGTCTGGCCAGGGCACCGCTCTCCGGAGCATTCAAGCGGGCCGTGACCCGGGGCATCGTCTCGGCGAACCCCCTCGTCGGAACGCCCCGACCTCAGGCTCGGAGGTCGATCCCCAAGCACTGGAGCCCCGAGCAGGCCCGCGAATTCCTCGCCCTCATGGAGGGCGACCGCACATGGCCGCTGTGGGCGTTTCTCATGGCCGCCGGTCTCCGCATTGGCGAGCTCGTCCCCCTGCGCTGGGCCAACGTGGACCTTCGAGGCCATGTGGTCCGGGTGGTCGACTTCGTATCGACGCTCGACCACGACATAGCTCCGTCGTCGGGCAAGAGCCGCGACGCCATCCGCACGATCGAACTGGACGACTACCTCGAGGAGGTTCTGCGCAAGCAGCGCGAGCTTCAGGTGACCGAACGTAAGGCCGCATCCGACTGGGAATCCGGTGATTTCGTCTTCACGAAAGTCGCCGGCGGCCCGTACCATCCCCAGCGGGTGTCGCGACTCTTGGCCACCTACAGCACGGAGCTCGGCCTGCCCAGACTCACGGCCCACGGGCTGCGCCACACGAGCGCCACACTGATGCTTTCGAGCGGGGTGCCGCCCAAGGTCGCGGCCGAACGGCTGGGTCACGCCGACGCATCGCTGTTCATGAACGTCTACAGCCACGTGACCCAGACGATGCAGCGTGATGCGGCACGGCAAATCGGGGCGGCACTCTTCGCGTCAGAGGGGACTCCGGCCTGATCCTCCGGATCTGGGCGACCGCCAAGTGCGGCATGTCTCGTCTTGGCAACGACCCTCCGCCGTTCGATCTATGGCCCATTGTCGGCCGGCAGGCACCGCCGGTACCCGGACACTCTCCAACCACGAATCGACCTCCTCCGGGTCGAACCGGATCAGGTGGCTCCATTTGATGAAGGGAATTCGGCGCTCAGCGACGAGGCGGCGCACATGGCGGGGAGTCACCCCGAGGCGCTCAGCGACCCCGGCGATGTCGATGAGCGAGGCGTTCCTTGCGGACGCCGGCGGCGCCGGTTCTGTGGAATTGGGAGACTGATCCATGGTCACCATGATCCGGACGGACGTCACCCCGAACGTCACCCTGGCCGGGCAACCTCGCATATTTCATCTGATGCGTATTCTTTTCAGGGATTGAAAATTGCCTTGAGCAGGCACGTCGCGAGGGTGACGTTGCCAAAAAGGAAATTC
>Ga0307374_10003700_pt1 | contig 25950 bp, 17 predicted proteins | sample OX3MG_FD_202532 | JGI IMG/M metagenome (GOLD analysis project Ga0307374, IMG submission 202532) | Soil microbial communities from Risofladan, Vaasa, Finland - OX-3 | ecosystem: Environmental > Terrestrial > Soil > Coastal area > Acid sulfate soil | place: Finland: Risofladan, Vaasa | collected...
GCCAAGGATCGGAGAAAAAATCGCGGCCCTTTTCTTCGAAGTGGGGCGCGAGTTGGTCGCGGAGCCAGTCCAAAGCCTTGCGCAGAGGCGCGCGCCACTGTTGATGCCAGCCGGGATGCATTCCGGAGTTGCAACCGCAGTCGGCGCGCCAGCGGTCGACGCCGTGGACGCAACTCCAGGAGGTATTTTCTTTAATGCGCACCTCGCGAAAGGGCGGATAGCGCTCGAGGAATTCGCCGTAATTCGTCATTTTGGCGATGCCAGTGGTTTCGATGTGCTCGATGGCAAAGGAGAGCGCCATTTCGCCGCGCTTGTGGTGATGGCCGTAGGTTTCTCCGTCGGTGGCAATGTGAACGAGTTGCGGCCAGTCACGCGCATCGGAAAATGCCTGCGCCAGACGCGAGGCGAGATATTCACCTTGATTTAAAAGGCCCTCGAACGCTACGGCGCGGGATATCGGTCCGTCGTAGAAGAAAAGAGCCATGGTACGGCCGGACGGAAGCGTGATGCGGTAGGGCATAGACGGGTCGATGCTGCCGTCACTGACGTCGCGCCATTTGGTGCCGCCGATGCGACGCGCGGAGCGTGCCTGCGTCTGGGCGAGAATGGTGAATTGTATGCCGTGCTGCGCGAGCAGATCGAGCGTTTCCAAGTCGACGGCGGTTTCCGCCAGCCAAATGCCCTCGGGCATGCGGCGGAAACGATGCTCGAAATCGCGCAAGCCCCAGACGATCTGGGTTTCCTTGTCGCGGCGATTAGCGAGCGGCATGATCATGTGGTTGTAAACCTGAGCGATCGCCGAGCCGTGTCCGGAGAAGAGCGCCTGGCTCATTTCGTCGGCGGCGAGAATGGCGCGGTAGACGGCGGGCGATTTTTCCTCGAGCCAGGAGAGCAGTGTGGGACCGAAGTTGAAGCTGATTTTGGAGTAGTTGTTGACGATGCGAACGATCCGGCCTTCCTCATCGAGAATGCGTGAAGCGGAGTTCGGGCCATAACATTCGGCGGTGATCCGGGCGTTCCAATCGTGATAGGGGTAAGCCGAGTCCTGAATTTCCACTGCCTCAAGCCATGGATTTTCGCGCGGCGGTTGATAGAAATGGCCGTGAATGCAGATGTAGCGTTCCACGATTAGCGCGCCTCCGAGAGCCGCTTGAAAACCGCGAAAGACGAAGCGGGCAGATTAAGTTGCACCTCACCAGGACAATCGAATGAGCCGGCAATTCCACCGCCGGGACCGCCCCAGCGCGCGTCGGTGGAGTCCAAGAGTTTATCCCACTTCGCAGCCGGAATCGGGATGCGAGCGGAAAAGGATTCTTTTTCGAAATTGAAAACGGCGAAGCGATCCTGCGCGCCACTCCAGCGGCGAAGCAGGAGGGCTTTGGGAGACTCAAACGGGATGGCTTCGAGGTCTTTGTTGTCGCGGCGGGAAAACACGGGATCTTCGCAGCGAAGGCGGAGCAGTTCCTTATAAAAGGCGAGCAGAAATTTGCGCGGCGCGGAATCGCGCGATTCCCAGGCGATGCGCGAGCGCAGAAACGTGGATTCATCCTGCGGATCGGGCACATCTCCGTGCCAGTCGAAACGCGTGAACTCCTCCCGGCGCCCTTTGCGGACGGCCTCGATCAATGCGGGATCACCGTGGCTGACGAAATAAAGGAACGGTGCGGATTCTCCATACTCTTCGCCCATGAAAAGCAACGGCAGAAACGGCGAAACAAGCACGAGGCCGGCGGCAAGCTTTAGCGCCTCGAACGAGACGAGCTGGCTTAGGCGCTCGCCTAGACGGCGGTTTCCAACCTGATCGTGATTTTGATCGAAGACCACAAATTTATCGGCAGGCAAAGAGGACGATGAATTTCCATGACGTCTGCCGCGAAATTCCGAATGTTGCCCGGAATAGACGAAACCTTCTGAAAAGGCGCGGGCGAGCTGCGCGGGTGAGCCGAAATCAGCGTAATAGCCCTGGCGATCGTCGGTGAGCAGCGTGTGCACGGCGTGATGGAAGTCATCGTTCCAGCCAGCGTCGAGACCATATCCGCAGACTGGATCGCATGCGACGATGCGGGCATCGTTCAAATCGCTTTCGGGGAACAGATGGATCCTGCGATGGAGGCGCCCGGCTTTCTCGTGCACCATTGCGGCTAATTCACCGAGGAACGGTTGCGCGGACGTGTCGGTGATGGCGTGAATTGCATCCAGGCGGAGCGCGTCGAAGTGGAAGTCTTCGGTCCAGTGCAGGGCGTTCTCGATGAAATAACGGCGCACTTCGTCGCTGTCGCGACGATCGAAGTTGATCGCCTGGCCCCAAGGCGTGTGATAGAAATCCGTGAAATAGGGGCCGAAGCGTGAAACGTAGTTTCCCTCCGGGCCGAAGTGATTGTAGACAACGTCCAAGACGGCCGCGAGGCCGACGCCGTGACACGCATTGACGAGGCTCTTCAGCGCGAGCGGACCGCCATAGGACGTTTGCGTCGCAAACGGATACACGCCGTCGTAGCCCCAATTGCGCGAGCCGGGAAACTGCGCGACCGGCATCAACTCGATCGCCGTGATGCCGAGGTCTTTTAGCTCGGCCAGGCGGGGAATGATGGCGTCGAAAGTGCCTTCGGGAGTGAAAGTTCCGACGTGCAATTCATAAAACACGTAGTCACGGAGTTCGATTCCTCGCCACGCTTGATCGGTCCACCCAAATCGAGGATCGATCACCTCCGAGGGGCCGTGGACGCCCTTTGTCTGGAGCCGCGAAGCCGGATCCGGACGCTCTTCGCCATTCTCGAAACGATAGAAATAGAACGCGCCGGGCGCCACGTCGTCCACATGTAAAAAGAAATATCCATTTGAGCGGCGCTGCATGGCGATGCGGTGATCCGCGGGCGAGAGCAGATGAAGCTCCAGCCGCTCAGACCGCGGCGCCCAGACCAGGAAATCGCATCCGCTGTTTTCGCGAAAATGCGCGCCAAGCTTGTCAGTTGAGTCTAAGGTCACGCGAAAAAGGCCTCCTGCGCTCGGGTTAAAAAAGCGGGTAACGCTATAGAGACAGTTTCATCGTGTGGCGGCCGGTTTCAAGAACAGCGCGCCCAGCGGCGGCAGGTTTAGATGCACCGAAAAGCGGCGGCCGTGCGCGGGAACAGGCGCGGCTTCCACTCCGCCGAGATTACCCCAGCCGCTTCCGCCGTAGATGCGGCTATCGCTATTCAGTATTTCACGCCAATAGCCCCCATCAGGGACGCCGATGCGATAGTTCTGGCGCGGGACCGGAGTGAAGTTGAAGACTGCCACGATTTTCGCGTCGGGAGAAATTCCCTTGCGAAGAATTGCCACGGTACTCTCCTCCGTATTGTTGCAGTCGATCCATTCGAAACCGGCGGGATCGCAGTCCAGTTCGTGGAGCGCAGGTTCGCTGCGCAGAGTGCGATTCAGATCGTCCAGCCACTTGCGAACGCCCTGATGAGGAGCGAAATCGAGCAGATGCCATTCGAGGCTCTGGTCGTGGTTCCATTCGCGCCCCTGCGCGATTTCCGCGCCCATGAAGAGCAGCTTTTTGCCGGGTTGCGCATACATCCAGGCGTAGAGGAGCCGCAGATTCGCAAATTTCCGCCACTCGTCGCCGGGCATCTTGCCGAGCAGAGAACTCTTTCCGTGGACAACTTCGTCATGCGAGAGCGGAAGAACGAAATTTTCGGAGAATGCGTACATGGCGCGGAAGGTGAGGGCGCTGTGATGAAATTTGCGGTGGATGGGATCGAGGGACATATAGGCGAGCATGTCGTGCATCCATCCCATGTCCCACTTGAACCCGAAGCCCAGGCCGCCGATGTACAAAGGCCGGGAAACCATGGGCCAGGCAGTGGACTCTTCTGCCATGGTTTGTACGTCAGGATACGCCGCGTATACCTCTTCGTTTAATTTTCTTAGAAACGAAATGGCTTCGAGATTCTCGCGGCCGCCGAAGCGGTTGGGAATCCATTCACCCTGCTTGCGCGAATAGTCGAGATACAACATGGAGGCGACGGCGTCCACGCGCAGGCCGTCTGCGTGATAGCGGTCGAGCCAACACATGGCGCTGCTAAGCAGGAAGGAACGAACTTCGTTGCGCGAATAATTAAAGATGTAGCTGTTCCAATCGGGATGAAAGCCCTGGCGTGGATCGGCATGTTCGAAGAGATGCGTGCCGTCAAAATACGCGAGACCGTGCTCGTCCGAAGGGAAGTGCGAAGGAACCCAATCGAGGATCACCGCGATCCCATGCTGATGAAGGGAGTCGACCAGGTACATGAAATCTTCGGGCGGACCGTAGCGGCTGGTGGGTGCGAAATATCCAGTCGTTTGGTAGCCCCAGGAGCCGTAAAAGGGATGTTCCATGATGGGAAGAAATTCGACGTGCGTGAAGCCGCGTTCGAGGATGTATTTTGGCAGGCGATCGGCCATTTCGCGATAGGTGAGAAACCGGTTCCCTTCCTCGGAAACTCGGGCCCAGGAGCCGAGGTGAATTTCGTATATGGATATCGGGCTTTTTAGCGTGTTGCGGGCTCCGCGGCCGGACATCCAGTCTCCGTCGCGCCAGTGATAAGAGAAATTCGAGACGATTGACGCCGTTTTTGGAGACACTTCGAATTGCGATCCGAACGGATCGGCCTTGTCGACTCGATAATTGTTTTCGCGAGATACGATGTGGTATTTGTACGCCGTGCCGGGCGCAATCCCTTCGACGAAAGCTTCCCAAACGCCGGAACTGCCGCGGGGATGGAGTTCCGTCGCCGAGGTGCTCCATCCATTCGCATCGGTCATCAGGAAAACGTGTTCCGCGTTTGGCGCCCAGACAGCGAAGTAGGCGCCGTCGATTCCGTTTTTTTGAAGATAATGAGAACCGAGCTTTTCATACAGGCGCAGATGAGTGCCTTCGTTGAAAAGATACAGGTCGTTGTCGGTCAGCAGGGAAGCGTCATAGCGGGCGCGCAGTGATCGATTGCTGCTGGCCGAAGGCGTGCGGGCGTTGCTGGTGGTATCGGGCATTTCGTCCCCCATTGCGTCGAAGCCTGCTACGGCGTGTTGATGCGGCCGACGCAAAACATGGCTGCAAAACACTTGGCGGCGATTGGATTGAAGGCGCCACTAAGCGCGAATTGAAAGTATTTCCCGGATGCCTTCGAGCGGAATGGCAACCCACGAAGGCCGATTGTTGAGTTCGTATCCGAGTTCGTAAATGGCCTTTTCCAGAATGTGCACCCGCAAAAGCACGTCGAACTCAGCGGACACCGAAGGCAGGAATCGCGCATCTCCCGCCGTACGCCGGTAAGCGCGAAGAAATTCGCTGGAGGCTGAAGCCCGCCATTGCGCCGCGAGTTGCTCCACGTGACCGTCAGGTTGATGCGATCGCGCCCGACGCTCCTGCGCGGTCACGGAGGCGGAGCGTGCGGCGTAATGAAAAGAACGCAACATCCCGGCAACATCTTGCAATGGTGACCTCTTAACGCGCCGCGCGCTCAAGGGCCGGGCAGGTTCGCCTTCAAAATCGATGATGAAGAAATCAGAACCTGTGAATAGAACCTGGCCGAGGTGATAATCTCCGTGAATTCGCGTGCGAACAGACGGGATGTCTCGTTCCAGCACGGAATGAAGAGCCAGCAAGGCATCGTCTTCCAGCGCCAACACTTCTTTCGCGAGGTCACCGACTGATTCCGGAAGTTCCGGAATTTTCGAGCTGAGCGTTTTAAAGTTTCTCACCGCTAGATCGTGAAAAACGCTATCCAGCCCTTCGCGAAATTCCGGAGTAAATGGTTCGGGGGCAAAGTCCGGATCGCTGCTTGATGCCGCCAATGCCAAATGAAGCTGGGCAGTGCGCTTTCCAAGAAGTCCGATCAACTGCAGTTGGCTGGCTAGCCCAACCGGACAGGCATCTTTGACTGAAGCCACGGACGGCCGATTGGAATCAGGAAAGAGCTGCTGGGTAGGAAGATCGATCGAGGCGAAAAGTTCCACAAGAGTTTCCACGGTGAAGCGCCACGCGTCACCTCGATTGGGAACGAAGCCTTGCAATATGCCGAGCGTGGCGACCTTTCCGTCGCGCGACTTGTATTTCAAGCAGCCGTAGAGCGGCGGAATGTTCGCGAAATGGGCAACCGCAGTGAGGAAATGGGTTATTTCTTCATCGGGATTGATGCCATCTTCGACGCGCCGAAAAAATTTTAAAATCAGCCGGTCACCATAGACGACGGACGTATTGCTCTGCTCGCCTTTTATGATCCGCGGGGGCAGGGAATTGGCCGGACCAATTTGCAATTCGTTGAGGGCGGTCTCCGGCGATGCTTTCAACTCCCCTGTGTCGCCGTGAAGGGACTCGCCTTTCAGGATCGAGTCCAAAATCGCCGCGAGAAACTCCTGATCTGCAACTGCATCCGTTAGCGGCATCTCTGCGGGAGATTCCAGAACAGGCACGCGCACTACCACTGGATCGGTCCGGGAAACGCGGCGGTCGTCCCCGGCGATAAGCGGAAGCACGTAAGTTTCTCCAGCGCCCTCGCTAAATTCGACGCGCGCGAAAGTAATCAGCGCAAGGGCGCTCGATAGGGGCACCGGAACGCACTCAACGAGTTGGACGGAATGGATGCGCCTAGCCTTCGATCCGAACCAACGCTGACGCGGTAGATATTGAGGGAGCTGCGCTGCGAAGGCGGTGCTGAGCCGGGCTACGAACCGCGCGTCGACATGCTGCAAAGTCATCCCATGGCTCCTCCTCACCCAGAGCATCGCTTTCAGAATACTCCAAACGCGTCAGAGCGGGGACAGTTCGTCGTCGCGCTCCAATTGTTCTCCGCGGCGAAGGAAATGCTTTTGCAAAAGCCTTTCGGCCAAATGCCTGCCGCCTAAACCAAACGCGATCGCCAGACCCAACATCAGCGCGCCGAACACAATTGAAAAGGCGATCTCCATGGTTTGTTTGCCGAGCCCGATTTGCTCGAGCGCCATGGACAGCGCCAGGAACACGATTACCGTGCGAACAATGCCGCTGAGGACCCGCGCAGACGAAAGTCCAGCGTTGACGCTGGCCAATAGCGCGGCGCGCGAGAAGAAATTCGCGGCCAACAGGCCCACGAAAAGAATCAGGAAAGCGACAAAGATTTGCGGCAAGACAGCAATCAAGTCTGCGATCTGCTGCTGCAGGCTGCCGATATCGAGAAAACTGATGCCGACGATGATGAAGCCGAGCCAGACGACCCAGAAAACCCCTCGGCTGAGCAGTTCCGTCATGGACGGCAGTTCGGCCCTGCGGAGCAGGCGCGATGTACCGGCTTCCTCGGACATCTTTTCAACTTGCGCGACGCGGAGGATGCCTCGCAAGATGATCTTGACCAGATAAGCCACCAGCCATCCGATAAGGATAACCACAACCATCAGCAAAAAACGCGGCAGAAACTCCGCCAACATGCGCGTGAAGTTGTCGTGGGCCTGTTGAAACGCGTGGATGATCATTTCTTGCATAATGCACCTAACCTTTCGTGCTCCACCGCCCGATGAAAAAATCTCGCTGCCGGCCGAATTCCTGGCAAAGATCCTCGATGTCGGCCTCCATGGTGTCCGCATCATCGGAGCGGTGCACCGTGAGAAAAGAATGGACCCTTCCGCGGTAGATCGGGACGAATGCCTGAACCAGGTGATCGCGGTGAATTACGGAATGGTGATACGCGGCCGCAAATTCATAAATGGTCCGAACCCAAAGAGCGTTGCTAAAGCGGAACGTATTTTCGTCCAGCGCCGCAAGCCGGACGAGCTCTGCATGCGTATCGGCGTCCAGAATGGAATGCAGGATTTCGGAAAGCTCGGCAACACCGGTTCGATAGAGCTGGAACATCTTTTTTCGATCCACGCGAACCGGCTCGCTGGTGAGCTGATGGTCGGGACCGTTTGTTGCTAGACGGTCGGGATCGCGGCCCTTCAGCCAGAAAGGTTCGGTGGATTCGAGGCACCAAAAGAAGCCGCTCACGGTTCGGCGGATTACATCGACGACGCCCCCCGAGGTCGAACGCGGCTTGGGACCCAGGAATGTTTGGCAGCACTTGTAAGAATTGGTGATCGCCGTTACGGCGATCCAAGTTTCGGGTCCAGACTGCAGGCCCTCTTGGTCCCATTCGCCGCTATTCAGACAATCGGAGGCGAGACGGCCGGAGAAAGCGAACTCCGTGGGCCGCAGTTCGCGCATCGGGTTGCCGAAGAGAGCGCGGCCGAGAGGATAGAGAAGATTGCGGGTCAAAAGGCCGTCGAATCTGTGGCGCGCGTAGAGAGGCGCCACGTAGTCGAAATTATCGGCGAACACGGGATTCAGGAGAGATTCGATCCATGCCGGTGCCACTCCTTCCCCGGATGCCGAAACCACCGCGCAAGCTTTCGCGTGCAGAAGATCGGCGGCGGCGAGAATCGTACGCAAGGCGGCGACTCCATCGGCGGAGCTGCCGGTGCTGGTGGTGATCCAGCGCAACGTGCGTAAAGATTCAATTCCATTCGCTCCCAGCAAGCTGGCTTGGCGAACGGCTTGTGGCGTTCCGTCCCGCGAACCAGCGTCCACATTCACGAGCACCGTGCGCTGGCGGCGGAACTTGCGCAGCAGGGATTCCTCCGCGGCACGGACAACATTGCCGACGGTCCTGCAGTCGTTGTGGGATCGGATTCCCACGAGCAGATCGACTTCTCCGACGCTGACCAGCTGGCGGATGAAATCGTCTGAAAGGAGGATTTCGTCGCTCAATCCCGGCTCCATGGCTGTAGCTGTCCCGGCGCGGCATGCACGTTCACGACTCTGTCCCGCGAGATCAAATGCGTCGCAGCCGGAACCAATAAAATTGATAGGGTCCCATCGTCAGCAGATAAGGTAGCTCGGTTACGCGCGGAAAAATCGTTTTGCCGGACATCTCGATCGGAATGCTTCCTTTGTACTTCTTGAGATTCAACTCGACGGCCTGGCATGTGCTGGAAAGGTTGTTCACGGCCAAGACGCGCTCTTTGCCGTATTCCCGCACGAAGGCCAGCACTCGATGGTTTGGCGGGTCGAGAAACTCGATCGTACCGCGGCTGAACGCTTGCGACGATTTGCGGACCTGAATCAAACGCTTCATCCAGGAAAGCAGCGAATGTTCCGACCTCTTCTGCGAATCAACGTTCACGGCCTGATATCCGTACACCGGATTCGAAACCAAGGGCGCGCACAGCTGCTCCGGATCGGTGGACGAAAAGCCGGCGTTCCAGTGCCCGTCCCACTGCATCGGAGTGCGAACTCCGTTGCGGTCGCCGAGATAAATGTTGTCGCCCATGCCGATCTCATCTCCGTAATAGACCACTGGCGTTCCGGGCATGGACATTAGCATTCCGTTGAGCAGCTCGATGCGGCGGCGATCATTATCCATCAACGGAGCGAGCCTGCGGCGGATGCCGACGTTAATGCGCATGGATTTGTCGCGCGCGTATTCGTCGTACATGTAGTCGCGCTCGACATCGGTGACCATTTCCAGCGTCAACTCGTCATGATTCCGGAGGAAGATGCACCACTGGCAACTCGCTGGAATTTCGGGCGTACGCTGCAAAATTTCGATGATCGGCTTGCGATCCTCCAATTTTACCGCCATGAACATGCGCGGCATCAGCGGAAAATGAAAGGCCATGTGAAATTCATCGCCGTCGCCGTGGCCAAAGTAGGCGCTGACGTCTGCTGGCCACTGGTTCGCTTCGGCCAGCAGCAGTTTGCCCGGAAAAGACTGGTCGAGCCTGTGGCGCAATTCCCGAACGATTTCGTGAGTTTCGGGCAGGTTCTCGCAGGACGTGCCATCGCGCTCGACGAGATAGGGAACAGCGTCCAGGCGGAAGCCGTCGACTCCCAATTCCAGCCAGAACTTCATCACGTTCCACATTGCCTCGCGCACGTCCGGATTGTCGTAGTTCAAATCGGGCTGGTGGCTGAAAAATCGATGCCAGTAGTAAGCCTTGGACACCGGATCCCAAGCCCAATTCGAAAGCTCGGTATCGACGAAAATAATCCGCGCGTCGCGATACAGCTCGTCCGTGTCGCTCCAGACGTACCAGTTGCGGCGCGGATTATCGCGCGAGCTGCGCGCCTCCTGAAACCAGGGATGCTGATCGGAGGTATGGTTCAACACCAGTTCAATGATCACGCGCATGCCGCGCTCGTGAGCCGCAGCGAGGAAGGCTTTCATATCGTCCAGGGTGCCGTAGCTTTTGTGAACGGAACAGTAGTCGGCGATGTCGTAGCCATCGTCACGCAGCGGGGAAGGGAAAAACGGGAGGAGCCACAAGGCGGTAACGCCGAGTCCCTGCAGGTAATCGAGCTTTTGCTCCATGCCCCGGAAATCGCCGATGCCGTCGGAGTTGCTGTCGTAAAACGCGCGCACGTGCAGCTGGTAAATAACGGAATCTTTGTACCATTCAGATTGCGTCGGCACGGTCACGGTTTGGTCGCGCTCGTCAGAGAAAGTAGTCGAAATCGTGCTCCGAGCGCACCCGGCGCCGCAAGCGGAAAATATGCGCCGGCATTCGCTGGGGATCGATCTCCACGTAGTTTCGGGGCCCCTGCCACAAAAATCGATCCTCGGTGACCAGATCGTGCATTTGATATTCCTGGTGGAGTTCGAGGTGGAAATAGTCGAGCGGCAGATCGATCCATCCGGATTGTTTGTGATGCGGGTCGAGATTGACCACAACGACGATCACGTTGGAGCGATCCTCGCTCATCTTGCTGAAGGCGATAATCTGCTCGTTGTCGACGGAATGGAATCGCAAACTGTCGTCCCTTTGCAGCGCGATGTTGTGCTTTCGGATGGCGTTGATTTTGGCGGTCAAGTCCTTCAGGCTGTCCGGCCGTCCAATATCCCACGCACGGGTCTGGTATTTTTCGGAGTCGAGATATTCCTCGCTGCCGGGACGAAAGGCGCGATTCTCGAAAAGCTCGAATGCCGGTCCGTAGATGCCGTAGTTTGCGCCCAGTGCGGCGGCCAGGCACAAGCGGATCACGAATGCCGGACGCCCGCCGTACTGCAGATATTCCGTCAAAATGTCGGGGGTATTCGGCCACAAGTTCGGCCGGAAAAACTCTTTGAGTTCCGTTTGCGTGAGTTCTTCGAAATACTCGGTCAGTTCCCATTTATTGTTGCGCCACGCAAAATAGGTGTAGGACTGTGTGAATCCAAGTTTCGCCAGCCGGTACATCACCTTCGGGCGGGTAAAAGCTTCCGCAAGGAAAATTACTTCGGGGTGTTGGCCGCGCACCTCGCCGATCAGCCATTCCCAGAATGCGAAAGGCTTCGTATGCGGGTTGTCGACCCGAAAAATCCGGACGCCCTGCCCGATCCAGTATAGCGCAACGCTCTTGAGCTCTTCGCAGAGCTCCTGCGCGTGCTCGCTCTCGAAATTTATGGGATAGATGTCCTGATATTTCTTGGGCGGATTTTCCGCGTATTGGACCGAGCCGTCCGGGCGGATACGGAACCATTCCGGATGCTCGCGAACGTACGGATGATCTGGCGCGCATTGAAAAGCTAAATCGAGCGCGACTTCGATACCTCGCTTTTTGGCCTCGGCGAGCAGCTCTTTGAAATCATCGAGAGTCCCAAGCTGGGGGTGAATTGCTTTGTGGCCGCCGAGTTTTGATCCAATTGCCCAGGGGCTGCCCGCGGCATCCGCCGAGCGCTGGGTGGAGTTGTTCTTGCCCTTTCGCTCCACTTCGCCGATGGGATGAATCGGCGGCAAGTAGAGGATGTCGAATCCCATATCCGCCACATAGTCGAGGCGCTGGATGCAACTGCGAAACGTGCCATGCTGGGACGCATCGTCCGAGCAAGAACGCGGAAACATTTCGTACCATGAGCTGAATCGAGCGAGGTCGCGGTCTACCTCGATGCTCAATTCGCGTTCGTAACGTGTCGAGGCTTCGAGGTCTGGATAGCGGCCCATCACGATGGCGAGTTCTTCGCCCGCCGCGATTTCGAATGCCTTATCCGGATCGTTTTTATGAAATGCCGCGAGCTGACGCGCAGTATCCCGAAGCGTGTCACAATCGCTGCCGCTGCCCGCGCGTGACGCGGTTTCGGCGATCAGCTCCGCCCCAACTAGAAACTCCAGCGATAAATCCTGGTCCGCGTCTTTTCGCTTCTTGAGATCTCGCACCCAGCTCTTGAAGGCGTCTGGCCAAGCTTCGATAGTGTAGACGTGGGTTTCCTGCGTACCGATGCGAAATGCGCCCACCCAACGATCGTTGACGATTTCGCTCATGGGAGAGTAGTTCCAATCGGATTGACTTCGGGTGCGGTAGAGAAGTCGAGCTCCGAGCAGATCGTGGCCCTCACAGAAAATGTCGGCCGTGACCTCGATCTTGTCGCCCACGATGCGCTTGATTGGGAACCGGCCAGAGTCGATTTCCGGCCGAACCGATTCGATCACGGCCCTGCGGATGGGCAGGCCCATCTGGCGACCAGTTTTGTCGGCGCTCATCCTTACCATAATAGGACCGGAGGCCGCACGGTTGAGCGGAAATATGCAATGGATTTAAGAGCCGGACACCGAGAGGTTATTGAGAGTTTTTTCAGCCCGCGCGCAGCGTGACGCGGAGATAGCGAGTCTCCGTCGAGGCGTGACTCCGAACGGCGCAGCGGCATTGCGCCACCAAAAAACGCCAAGCTTGACACAAGGCGATTGGCCATGACACAAGGCACATTGTCCCGATTGACGCCCCGGGAAACGCCGAATGCCCAAATGAATGTTAGACAGTCGTAGCTATTTCGCGCCTTGGCTCGCTGCCCGTTGGGACTCGCGCTTTGCCTCTTGGCGATCGCCGGTAATTTCGCTCAAAAACCAGGAGCGCCGCTCGGTTTGGTCAAGCCAGACTTCGATCATGCTGGCGGTGGCAACGTCGTTGTGCTTTTCGCAGACTTCGTGCATGGAGCGCAAAAAACGGGTGAGCTCGCGGTTATCCCGGCAAAGTTCGTGCAGCATTTCGATGGGAGGGACAGCTTCCTCGTTGTTATCTTTAAGACGCTGATGTTTGGAGATGTCGCCGATCGAGAGGATCGTGGTGCCGCCAATCTTGCGCGCGCGTTCCGCGATGTCATCGGTCATCTCGAAAATCTGAGTTCCGTGCTCATCCAGCAACAGATGATAGTCGCGGAAATTGGGCCCCGTCACGTGCCAGTGGAAATTCTTGGTTTTGATGTAGAGCGCGAACACATCGGCCAGCAAACGGCGCAGACCGGTTGAGATTTCATTCACAGCTTGTTGTCCCAAATCCGCAACGGGCTCAGTAGGGCCGTCCGCCGACGGTTTCACGCGAGTAGCAGCATTGTCCATGATCGCCTCCCTCGAATCTTTGGTGAGTAGGATGCACGTTTCCATGGGTGAGTCGCAAGCGTGTGCGCCGAAAAGCGCGAAAGCTAGATGAGCCGATCACCGGTCTACACGCGGCGCTCCAACATTGAGAGAATCGATCTCTGCGGCGCGAGCGCCAAGCGCCTTTGGCGAGCGCGTTGCGCGATTGACCCCCCCATCCCCATGTCCTTTACGGGTTTTACCTGACAGGGAACCCACCAGGACTCGCACGCCGAAATACATAATTCCATAGATTTCGCTGGCAGTATCTGTACGCCACAATTGGGAATCGCTTCTGTGTGTCGGAGCGGATCGGATCCCAGCCGAGGAGGGAACATGCTACGTTGGGCACTAGCGTTTTTCATCATTGCGATCATCGCCGCGGTTTTCGGATTTGCGGGAATCGCAGTGGCTGCGGCGGGTATTGCAAAGGTACTGTTCTTCATTTTCCTGATCCTGTTCGTTGTCGCTCTGCTGAGCGGGCTCGCGCGAAGAGCATGAGCCTGTTCGTTCAAGTTGAAAGGAGATTCCAGTGCGCTGCATTAGTCGAATGGTAGTCGCTGCTGCTGTGGCTCTCGTAATGGTGCTTCCCGCGATAGCCGACGAGAGAAGCCAGGAACAACAGCGGTTGAAAGAGTCGGCCACGGTGATTCACCAGATCTTAGACGTGCCGGATAACATTCCACAAAACCTGCTCGATGACGCGAAATGCGTTGTGGTTCTGCCTTCGGTCGCAAAAGCGGCGTTCGGAGTCGGGGGGCGCTACGGACACGGTGCGATGGTCTGCCGTACTGGCCCGCACTTTACGGGCCCGTGGGGACCGCCGGCCATGTACTCGCTGGAGGGCGGTAGTTTCGGCTTTCAAATTGGCGGCGAAGCGACCGACGTCGTTCTGCTGATCATGAACAACTCGGGCGTCCGCAGCCTTTTGCAAAGCAAAGTAAAGTTAGGCGTTGGCGCTTCGATCGCTGCGGGACCGAAGGGCCGCACGGCCGGGGCAAGCACGGACGCCTACATGCGCGCGGAAATTCTAAGCTATTCCCGCGCTCGCGGCGTGTTCGCCGGAGTGTCGCTCAAGGGTGCTACCTTGCATCCGGACAACGACGGAGACCACGCTCTCTACGGGCGAAGCATCTCCGCGAAGGAGATCATAGAAGGCCCCAATCGCCCGGCGATTCCTCCATCGGCTCACCCGCTCGATAGCGAACTGTCCAAGGCTTCTCCTGCGGGAAAAGCGAGCAGCTAACCCGTCACAAATAATCTAAGGCAAAGGGAGGGGAAACCCCTCCTTTGTCTGTGCCTTGTTTTTTGGCAGGCTACTTGAGCGGCGCGCATCCGGCTGGGAATCGGGAGAGGGCCGGATATCCTCATGACACATGCAGAACTAGACTAGCAACGCGGCCCAAGAAGGGGGCGAGACTTGGCAGCATCGGTCTGGAAAGGGTTCATCTCATTCGGGCTCGTTTCCGTTCCCGTGCGCCTTTTCGCTGCCGCGCGCAGCACGCGCATCAGCCTGCATCAGTTGCACAACGAATGCCACACCAGATTGCAGCAGCCTCTGTTTTGCCCCACGCACAACCGCATCGTGGACCGCTCCGAAGTGGTAAAGGGCTACGAATACGAAAAAGGGAAGTACGTTCTGATCGAGCCTGAGGACCTCAAGAAAATCGATCCCGAGTCCGCGCGCGCGACGGAGATCCTCAGCTTCGCGGACGCTTCGGAAATCGATCCACTGGATTTCGACGCGTCATATTACGTGGTGCCGGAAGCCGAAGGACGCAAGGCTTACGCGCTGCTGGTAAAAACGATGGAAGAAACACATCGAGTGGGCATTGCCAAAGTGACCATGCACCAGCGCGAGTACACCGTCTTCCTCCGTCCGTACCATCACGGGCTGGCGCTGCACACCATGTTTTTCGCGGACGAAATCCGCGAAGCGCCTGGATTTGGGGATCTAGAGCATATGAAGCTCGCTCCGCAAGAACTGAAACTCGCCGAGCAGCTGGTATCGAATCTCTCGGAAAATTTCGACCTCCACGAGTATCACGACGAATATCAGGAACGCCTCAAGGAATTGATCGAAGCGAAGCGCGAGGGCAAGGAAATCGCCGCAGTTCCGGAGCAGCGCCGCGCGCCCGTGATCGATATCATGTCCGCGCTAAAGAAAAGTCTAGAAACGGCCGCGGCTCCCACTCGGCCGCGCGTCGGCGAAAAACCGGGCCCGTCGCGAGCCACTGCACATGCCGGCCGGCGCCGTGTCGCGCATCGCAAAGCCAGCTGAGTTCGATTCATGCTGGCTGCACACCCCACGCAATTGTCATTCTGCGGTCACGCCGCCTGATAACGAAAACGAAGGCTAGCGTTCGCTCTCCGGAAATCCTTTGGGGGCTTCGATCTATGCCTAAGAAACGCCGTCACGACGTTTACTGGTCGTTGTGCGAGGCGGCCATCGTCCTGGCCATCTCTTCGGTGGCCTGGGCGGCAAGCTAGCCTTTCATCTTTGCTAGTTTGGGCTCCACGGCTTACGAGGTGATCGAACAGCCGCAGATGAAAAGCGCCCGAATTAATAATGTGATTGTCGGTCACTTGGTCGGTTTTTGTTCGGGCTTTCTGGGCTTGTGGATCGTCAACGCGTGGCACACTCAGAAATTACTGCCATCGGGCCATTTGTCCTGGGATCGAATGTGGGCTGTGGCATCGGCGACGATCTTTACCACAGTCATCAATCTTCGTCTGAACTCGAGCCAGCCTGCCGCGCTTTCGACCACCCTACTGGTCGCTATGGGCGAAATGCAAACGTTTCGTGATGCGCTGTCAATCGCTGTCGGTGTTCTTCTGATTGCGCTCATCGCCAAACCGCTTCGCAGGGTCCGGCTGAAGGTTATGCAAACGCATTCGGCCAACTCATAAGGCGCCCTGCGCCGCACCAGCCAGCATTTGCCCGCCGTCTTTTTTCGCCGTTCGAAAAATGAGATGCTTCCAGTGCTGAAAGGCCGGAACTACCTTCGCAGGAGGGATCTACGGCGGAAAAGACGCGGGAGTTGCCAATCGCATCCGACGCAGCGCGAATGCTCGCGCACGCGCTTTCTGAGGCGCGTCAGGGACTTGCCGAAGGGGGCATACCGATCGGCGCCGCGATCTTCAATGCCGCCGGACGCCTGCTCGGCTCCGGCCACAATCGCCGGGTGCAGAATGGAGATCCTTCGCTCCACGCTGAAACCGACGCATTTCGGAACGCCGGCCGACAGCGCGTCTATCGCGATTTGATCATGGTCACCACGCTGGCTCCCTGCTGGTATTGCAGCGGCCTGGTGCGCCAGTTTGGATTTGAAACTGTCATCGTGGGAGAAAGCCGAAACTTTCAGGGCGGAATCGATTGGTTGCGTTCTTTGGGCGTGCGAGTGATCGATCTCGATTCCACCGAATGCGCAAACCTGCTGGCCGATTACATCCGCGAAAATCCCGCAATCTGGCACGAGGATATCGGTGTCGAATAAAAGACGCCCACCGACCTCACGTCATCGATGGGCATCTTTCGGCCCACCCGTGCGTTCGTTGATTACTGTACTGGCCGCATTGCGTAGTTGGGGGGGGCTCTTCCGCATGGGGATGATCCCAAGTCGCAGTCGCGGAACGGCGGACGCTTTGGCAAGCCTGCGGCCCTGCGGCATTGAGCAGGCGGGAAACACGCCGAGGCGCAAGTCTGAGATGGCTTTACGGGGTTACGGTGAGCTCTGCGCGGCCAGCAGGCGTCAGCGGTATCACCGCTTCCACTAACGTGCCGGGTTGCGTATTGCTGATTCCAAATTCGCCGCCCAACGCTCTCACTCGTTGCCGCATTCCTCCGATTCCAACCCCAATACGCGCTGAGCGGAACGAAGTGATCTTGTCTGAAATTCCTTTCCCGTTGTCGCGAATCGAGATGGTCAAGTGCTCTCGCTCTTTCAGAAGGCGGACGAACGCCGTCGTCGCGCCAGCATGACGCAAGATATTCGTGAGCGCTTCCTGAACGATGCGAAACACTGTGGTCTCCAGCTCTGGCGTCAAACGCGGAAATTGAGGCGGCTGGACATCCATCGAGACCTCGATGCCGCTTCGCTTGGAAAGTCCGTCCAGATACCATTCCAGCGCGGATTCCAAACCAATCTCGTCGAGCATCGGAGGGTGCAAAAGATGCGACGTGCTGCGAACCTGTTGAATTACGCCGTTCACCACGGTTGCAGCGCTTGAGGCTGCCTCCCGCGACCACGGCGGGCAATCGTCGGCTAGCGCGATGCGATCGAGAGCCATCTTGGTAACGACTAGGTCTTGCCCAAAACCGTCATGCATTTCGCGCGCCAGGCGGCGGCGCTCGTCATCTTGCGCGGCGATCAGTTGGGCGGAGAGGCATCGCAGTTCGAAATTGAGCATTTCCAGGTCGCGGCTTTTGCGATGCAGATCAGCGAACACGCTCACTTTGGCGCGCAGCACTTCCGGGATCACCGGCACCGCGATGTAATCGACCGCGCCGCGTTGGTAGCCTTTCAGCCGGTCAAGGTCGGTCAAATGGACTGCGGATATGAAAATGATCGCGGTTTTCTCAAATCGCGGATGCTGCCGGATGATATCGGCGAGCTCGAAGCCGTCCAGTTCGGGCATGTTTACGTCCATCAGAACTACGGCGATGTCGTTCTTGAGCAGGACCTCCATTGCGTCGCGCCCTGAACCGGCCTTAATGAGGTTCTCGTCCAGCTCAGCGAGGATGGCTTCGTAGCTGAGCAGTTTGCCCGGATGGTCGTCCACCATGAGGATGTTCACTCTTGATTTTGTTTGTGCGTCGCTGCTCATTCGCTCAGCTTGAGAAATCACGGACGGAGATAAAGGCATTTGTCATCACCTTACCGGTGCAGCCACATTCTAAGGGCTGCAAGCAACTGGTCTGTGTTAACTGGCTTTGCTAGATATTCCGATGCTCCTGCTTCCAGGCATTTTTCGCGGTCGCCCTTCATCGCTTTGGCGGTCAGCGCGATAATTGGCAGACGCCGCCAAAGCGGATTCTGGCGGATGGCCTGCATGGTCGCGTAGCCGTCCATTTCGGGCATCATGATGTCCATCAGAACGATGGCCACATCCGCCGTCGATCCCAGGGTCGAAATTGCCTCACGGCCCGTGCCGGCGGTGAGCACCACCACTCCGCGGCGCTCCAAAACGCTGCTGAGAGCGAAGATATTTCGGACGTCGTCGTCGACGATCAGGACTTTCTTGCCCACCAACGCTTCGTCCGAACGATGCAAGCGATCGAGCATCTTCTGTTTTTCGGGCGGGAGTTCCGAGACCACTCTATGCAAGAAAAGCGAGGTTTCGTCCAGCAGACGCTCGGGCGATTCCACGCCCTTCACTACAACGCTGCGCGCCAGCGCGTGAAGGCGGGCGTCTTCATCGGGTGATAGCTCCTTGCCGGTGAAGACCACCACGGGGAAATCGCAGAGTTCGGGATTATCGCCGAGCTTCTCCAGCACCTCGAATCCAGACATGTCTGGAAGCCGAAGGTCCAACACGGCGCAATCGAATTGCTGATTACCGATCAAGCTCAGAGCGTCCGCTCCCGTATCGACGACTTCCAGATCGATGTCGTCGTGCCCGAGCAATGCTTTTACGCTCACCTGTTCGGCGGGATTATCTTCCACGATCAGCAAACGCTTGCGCCTTGGTGACGAATACTCCTTTATCTTTGACAACGCGGCTTCCAGAGGTTTGGTCGAAGGTGGTTTGGTCACAAACGAAAAAGCGCCGCGCGCCAGTCCGTAGCGGCGATCTTCGTCCATCGTAAGGATCTGTACAGGAATGTGCCGCGTGGCGGCATCCTGTTTCAGGTGATTCAGAACCGTCCAGCCCAGCATATCGGGCAGGAACACATCCAAAGATACGGCGGATGGATGATACTCGCGCGCCAATGCGAGGGCATCGGTGCCTCGGTGCGCGACTAGAACTTTGAAACCTATATCGTGCGAAAGATCGCACAGCAGGCGAGCGTACTGCGGATCATCTTCTACGATTAGCAGAGTGGCGTCGCCGGGTTGGATCACATCGCGATCGTCGGGGACTTGTTCGATAACGTGTTCAGCAGCGGGGGACGCAATCTGGAGCGCTACCCCAGAGTTGGGCGATCTGCCGCTCGTTGAAACGCCCGGGACGGAAGGCCCGACGTAGGTCACCGGCAAATAGAGCGTGAAAACGCTTCCGCGTCCCGGCTCGCTGCGAAGTTGAATTTCCCCTCCCAACAAACTGGCAAGCTCCCGGCTGATGGCCAGTCCCAGACCGGTCCCGCCGTATTTTCGGCTGGTGCCCGCGTCGGCCTGCTGGAACGCTTCAAAGATGATCCGCTGCTTTTCAAATGGGATTCCGATGCCCGTGTCGGCAACTTCGAACGACACCACCGACGCCGCGGACCTGAGGATGGGGTGTTCAGGGCTCCAGCCCGCACCGGCTTGCGATACAGAGATGCGCACGCCGCCGTGCTCGGTGAACTTAAACGCGTTCGAAAGCAAATTCTTCAGCACCTGCTGCAAACGCTTTGAGTCGGTGACGATGCTCCGGCCCAAGTGCGCATCGGTGTGCACTTCAAAAGTGAGGCGCCGGTTGTCTGCCTCGTGCCGAAACGGCCGAGCCACCGTTTCAAGCACACTGGAGAAGAATACCTCTTCGGCTTCCACCGACACGGTGCCCGATTCGATTTTGGAAAGATCGAGGATATCGCTGATCAGGTTCAGCAAGTCCGTGCCGGCGCCGTGGATTGTGCGCGCGAACTCGACCTGCTTGGGCGAAAGGTTACGGTCGGGATTCTGGCTGAGCTGCTCGCCGAGAACCAGGATGCTGTTGAGCGGCGTCCGCAATTCGTGCGACATGTTCGCCAGGAATTCCGACTTGTATTTTGAGGTGAGCGCCAATTCTTTGGCTTTCTCTTCCAAGGCGCGGCGGGCCTGCTCGATTTCTTGATTCTTGCGTTCCACTTCGACGTTTTGTTCGGCGAGTTGCTGCGCTTTTTGTCCCAGCTGTTCGTTGGTCTGTTGCAGCTCTTTTTGCTGCGTTTGCAGTTCGGTGGCGAGTTGTTGCGATTGCTTCAGCAACGCCTCGGTCTGCATGGTGGCCTCAATGCTGTTGAGCACGATGCCGATGCTGGAGATCAGTTGGTCGAGCAAGGCCAAGTGAGAGGTGGTGAAAGCGGTCAACGACGCCAACTCAATTACCGCTTTTACCCGCCCTTCGAACAGCACAGGGAGCACGATGATGTTTCGCGGCACAGCCTTTAGGAGTCCCGACCGGATCGAGATCGCGCTCTCAGGCACTTCGGTGATCAGGATGCGGCGTTTTTCGATGGCGCACTGGCCGATCAGCCCTTCTCCCAGCCTCAGATGTTGCGGATGTCCATGCTCGCCATCATCAGCGAACGCGGAGAGTAATCTCATCCCGGCTGACACTTCCGGCTGCAGTTGGTAAATAACGCCCTGTTGCGCATTCACGATAAACGCCAACTCCGAAAGGAGCATCTGGCCCACAGTGGCAAGGTCTCTCTGCCCCTGCAACATTCCCGTGAAGCGTGCCAGGTTGGTTTTTAGCCAGTCCTGTTCGGTGTTGCGCTCGGTTGTGAGCCGCAGGTTGCCGATCATCGTATTGATGTTGTCTTTTAGCTCCGCTACTTCGCCTCTGGCTTCCACTTGAATCGAGCGCGTCAAGTCGCCCTTCGTTACCGCCGTTGCGACCTCGGCGATGGCGCGCACTTGGTTCGTGAGGTTGTCAGCTAGCAAGTTCACGTTACCAGTCAAATCTTTCCATGTGCCCGCCGCGCCGGGAACGTTCGCTTGGCCGCCGAGTCGCCCTTCCACGCCAACTTCGCGTGCGACGGACGTGACCTGGTCCGCGAACGTGGCCAGCGTGTCTGTCATGTTATTGATTGTGTCTGCCAGGGCTGCGACTTCGCCCTTGGCATTCACGGTAAGTTTTTTCGCTAAGTCGCCATCGGCTACGGCGGTTACAACTTTGACGATGCCGCGGACTTGCTCGGTCAAGTTTGCCGCCATCACGTTGACGTTATCCGTAAGATCTTTCCACGTTCCGCCAACCCCCGGCACCTGCGCCTGGCCGCCCAGCTTGCCTTCGGTGCCGACTTCGCGCGCCACGCGGGTGACCTCGGAGGCGAAAGACCGCAGCTGATCCACCATGGTGTTGATGGTGTCTTTCAGCTCGAGAATTTCGCCCTTCACGTCTACCGTGATCTTGCGGGAGAGGTCGCCGCGCGCTACGGCGGTGGTGACTTCGGCGATGTTTCGAACTTGCGCCGTCAAGTTCCCGGCCATGGAGTTGACGGAGTCGGTTAAATCTTTCCAGGTGCCCGCCGCCCCAGGCACGTTGGCCTGGCCTCCCAGCCGGCCTTCGCTACCGACCTCGCGCGCCACGCGCGTCACTTCGCCCGCGAACGCGTTGAGCTGATCGACCATCGTGTTGATGGTTTCTTTCAGCAGTAGAATTTCTCCGCTCACGTTGACGGTGATTTTTTTCGAAAGGTCGCCGCTCGCAATCGCGGTCGAGACTTCCGCAATATTTCGAACTTGTCCTGTCAAGTTGCTGGCCATGGAGTTGACGGAGTCGGTGAGGTCTTTCCAGGTGCCGCCCACGCCCAGAACTTGCGCCTGGCCTCCCAACTTTCCGTCGGTGCCCACTTCGCGCGCCACGCGGGTCACTTCCGAGGCGAAAGACCGCAGCTGATCCACCATGGTGTTGATCGTATCTTTCAGCTCGAGAATTTCGCCCTTCACGTCCACGGTGATTTTGCGGGAGAGATTGCCGCGCGCGACCGCCGTGGCGACCTCCGCGATGTTGCGGACCTGCCCGGTCAAGTTGCTGGCCATGAAGTTGACGTTGTCGGTGAGGTCCTTCCAGGTGCCGCCCACGCCGGGCACTTCCGCCTGGCCTCCCAGCTTGCCTTCAGTGCCGACTTCGCGCGCCACGCGGGTCACTTCTCCGGCGAAGGCGTTGAGCTGGTCCACCATGGTGTTGATGGTGTTCTTCAGCTCGAGAATTTCGCCCTTCACGTCCACGGTGATTTTGCGGGAGAGGTCGCCGCGCGCGACAGCGGTGGTGACTTCGGCGATGTTTCGAACTTGCGCCGTCAAGTTGCCGGCCATGGAGTTCACGGAATCGGTGAGGTCTTTCCATGTGCCCGCGACGCCTGGCACGTTGGCTTGGCCGCCCAGGCGTCCTTCGCTGCCGACCTCGCGCGCCACGCGCGTAACTTCTCCAGCGAAGCGATTGAGCTGGTCGACCATCGTGTTCAGCGTTTCTTTGAGCTGCAGAATCTCGCCGCGGACGTCCACTGTAATCTTGCGGGAAAGGTCTCCGCTGGCAATCGCCGTGGCGACCTCTGCGATATTGCGGACCTGCCCGGTCAAGTTGCTGGCCATGAAGTTGACGTTGTCGGTGAGGTCCTTCCAGGTGCCGCCCACGCCGGGCACTTCCGCCTGGCCTCCCAGCTTGCCTTCAGTGCCGACTTCGCGCGCCACGCGGGTCACTTCTCCGGCGAAGGCGTTGAGCTGGTCCACCATGGTGTTGATGGTGTTCTTCAGCTCGAGAATTTCGCCCTTCACGTCCACGGTGATTTTGCGGGAGAGGTCGCCGCGCGCGACAGCGGTGGTGACTTCGGCGATGTTTCGAACTTGCGCCGTCAAGTTGCCGGCCATCGCATTGACCGAGTCCGTCAAGTCTTTCCAAGTGCCAGCCACGCCGGGAACGATTGCCTGACCGCCCAGCTTGCCGTCCGTTCCCACTTCGCGCGCCACGCGAGTCACTTCCGAGGCAAAGGACCGCAGCTGATCCACCATGGTGTTAATGGCTTCTTTCAGCTGCAAAATCTCGCCGCGAACATCCACGGTGATTTTCCGCGAGAGGTCGCCGCTGGCTACGGCGGTGGCTACCTCAGCAATATTACGCACCTGGCCCGTCAAGTTGCTGGCCATCGAGTTGACGGAGTCGGTCAGGTCTTTCCAGGTGCCTGCCACACCGGGAACCTGCGCTTGTCCGCCAAGTTTTCCATCGGTCCCGACCTCTCGCGCGACGCGCGTGACTTCCGATGTGAAGACGCCGAGTTGCTGAATCATGGTGTTCACGATGGTGGCAGACCGCAGAAACTCACCTTCCAGCGGACGACCGTCGACGTCCAATCGCACGGTTTGGGTGAGGTTCCCTTGCGCGACGGCCGCGATTGCCCGCGTAACTCCCGCGGTGGGACGCAAAAGGTCCTCCACCAATTCGTTGACGGACAGCTCCATCTGCCCCCAGCTGCCCTTGGAATGTTGAAAGCGCGCCCGTTCACGAGTACGGCCTTCTTTTCCAACCACCTGCCCAATTCGCTTTAGCTCCTGAGTCATCTGCTGGTTGGCGGAGACGATCTCGTTGAACGTGTCGGCGACTTTTCCGGCAAGGCCCGTCCAGCTACTGGGGAGCCGCACGGAAAAATCTCCGTCCCGCATGGTTTGGAGCCCTGCAAGGATTAGCCCGAGTTCGGAAGGGGTGATGTCGCTGTTGGGAAAAGACGCGGCAGTCACGACTTCGGCGGTTGGGGTGGCCGTCTCGGCGCCATTGGAAGCATTTCCGCTCATGCAAATCTCCTTCGTCCTACAGGGCCGGGTGCGGAACTGGATCAGTGACGCGCACTAACTCTCGGATCCCGCCAAATGGGTTCATTCGTATCAGTTTTCTCCCACTTTGGCTCTACGGGAAACACCCTAGAAGTGGATACAGGGAAAGGCTCATTTCATTCTTCGCACAGGATGATATGCTGACGCGCTTTGGAGAACCGGTCGCGTCACTTTGGTATATCGTGCCAATTAGTTCTGACGCTCCCGTTTACAAATAGTCTTGCGATTAGTAGCCGGTTCGAGGGGACGTAACACCGTGCTGAAGAGAGGCTTGTGAGTGTCTGAAGGTTGCTTTTATAATTCGCGACGAGCCTGACGGCGTAAGCGTTGTTCCCGGTGTTTCGGCAGCCTGTCTGACATGCTTTTTTCAGCCACAATTTTGGCTGGCGCCTGGCGCTTGGATCGACCCTGATGCGACGGACCGTACAAGTGCTCTGGCTTTGGTCCACTTTTATTGATGACTTCCGGACAGGAAAAAAACGACGCGGCTGTAATTCGTTTCATCCTAGACCAGATTGAAAGCGTGCCGCATCTGGAAGCCCTGCTTTTGCTCCGCGACACCCAGCCTCAAAAATGGACCGTGTCCGATTTGAGCAAGCGGCTGTACATTGGCCGCGACGCTGCTCGGGGTCTGCTCGACGACCTGGTTCATAGGGGACTCGTCCGTTTCGATGCGGAAGGTTCTACGTATTTCTACGAGGCGGCCTCCGAAGAGCAGGACCATCTGATCGCCCTTGTGGATGAGACCTACCGGCGACAGCTCGTCCGAATTTCGCAATTGATTCACTCAAAACCATCAGCGGCCGTTCGCGATTTCGCGCGTGCGTTCCGCTTCACGAAAAAGGACGAAACGTAACCATGGCATCAGCCGTGTATTTATTGGCAGCTTTTACGAGTCTTGCTTGCAGCGCGTTGCTGCTTCGAGGATACGCCCGCGGTAGGCGAAGGCTCCTCCTATGGAGCGGGCTCTGTTTCGCGGGACTGACGGTGTCCAACTGCCTCGTGTTCGTCGATATCGTCGTGCTCACTTCGGTGAATCTCTTCCCGTTGCGGCTAGCCACCACAACAGCTTCCCTGGCGGTTCTACTCTTTGGCCTGATCTGGGAGAGCGGCCAATGATTGCGATATACCTGCTCGGTGTAACGGCCGCCGCCTCGTTCACCGCATTCGTGTTTTTCTTGCGCTTCTGGCGCGATACCAAGGACCTGCTGTTTGCGGCATTCGCGTTTTTCTTCTTTGTCGAGGGAATAAACCGGGTGGTCTTGTCCGTGATGCCGCATCCAAGCGAGGGGAGCCCCTGGATCTATGTCGCGCGTTTAATCGCCTTGGTGGTGCTTTTGGGAACGATCGTTCGCAAAAATTACGGACCTCAGCGGTAGCTGCGGCTGTTCACTGTTAGTTGCCCTCCACTCGGAGGCCTTGCCCGCTCCCCGCTGTGCTGCCCCGCTTCCGTCATACCGCTCACGTATAACGACCCCAGCCCAAGGATCTGCCGCCTACAATATCATCTACAACGGCCGTGGCTGGAAAACCAGAAGGGTCGGATATTTCGTTGAAAAAAATGGTCGGGGCGAGTGGATTTGAACCACCGGCCTCCTGCTCCCGAAGCAGGCGCTCTAGCCAGGCTGAGCCACGCCCCGACGATGGTGCTCTACGGTTGAACTGTAGTTTACTGTGCATCGCGCAGAACCGCAACCGCCGCGATCTTTGACCATTTTAACTCTTTCGCCATTGGATGCGGCTCAGATCCTGCTTAATCTCACTAGAAGCTGTTTCAAAACTGGGTACAAGGTATTGAAAGGTTGATGGTTAGTTTATCGAAAATGCGAGATAAATTCGGGCAGCAGCGCCAAGGGAGGACCGATGGCGCGATACGGTCGTTTGCTGACCGACGCCCAGTGGGAGAAAATCCGTCCCTTGC
>Ga0307374_10003702_pt1 | contig 25930 bp, 29 predicted proteins | sample OX3MG_FD_202532 | JGI IMG/M metagenome (GOLD analysis project Ga0307374, IMG submission 202532) | Soil microbial communities from Risofladan, Vaasa, Finland - OX-3 | ecosystem: Environmental > Terrestrial > Soil > Coastal area > Acid sulfate soil | place: Finland: Risofladan, Vaasa | collected...
TCGTCGTGATCGCTCTCTCTGGCTATGCGGATCTCCACCGGCACAGCACCCACGGTAGTTCCGCATCGGGTTGGACCAGACCATCACACCTCAGGTGTCAACCGCGAACCCGACCGAGCCCACACCGGGACGGACTGCCTCAATGGGATCACGAAGGTCACCTATGTACCCCAGCGCGTAGGCCCCACGGTCGTAGCCCATGAGTCGCAGGAGTTCTGTCGGGAGGGTCTCCGCCACCTCCCTGGGAACCGAAAGGTACTGGTTCTCCTCCTGGCGGAGCCAGGCCACGGTGTAGGTGATGTTGAGTCCGATCCGGGTCGCCCCGCTCAGATTTGCCCCTCCGCCGTGGTACACGCTCCCGGAATAGAACAGTGCAGACCCTCGTGACATTTCCGCCGGCTCGGTATCCGAAAGCTCGAATGACAGGCGGTCGGCAGCCTTGTTGCTCCCCAGCACAACCCGTGTGGCGCCGTTCGCCTCGGTGAAATCGGTCTGGGCCCAGATGGTGTTGCACTGCACTTCGTAGCCCGGGGGGAAGGGAAAGAAGTCGAACGCCCACTGATCCCGATGGATCGGTTGCGCCGACTCCCCTGCTCCGATGGCGATGGCCTGGGTCAGATGCAGCTGGAAGTTGGTCGCGTGGCCGAGGAAGAGTCCCGTGGTGGCGAGCGATAGGGGGTGCATGACCAGCTGGCGTGCGGAGGGAGAGCGGGCGACGAGCGAGCCCGTGCGCCGGGTCCGGGAACCGCTGAATTCATCGGGGCCGGTGCTCGTGCCTTCAAGGTATGGCCCCAGTTCCTCCGCAATGGCATCCATCAGGTCGAGTGGGACCAGGCGATCGACGATCACTGCGCCCTCGGAGGTGACGATTTCGGCCACCGCTTCGGCGGATGCGTCACTCGGGAGGTGGGCCAGCGACATGGGCACCATCCTTCATTGGAGCTCATCACTCTGGCAACTTCGATCGGCACAGGGACCGGCGAAATGACTCCGCCTCCAAGGTCACATCCCCCGTTCCCGGATTGCCAGGAGGGGTTCTACGCTGGGTAGTGTGGGTGCAATGCCCGTCGCCCCGCCCTCGGGAATTTCCGGCGCGGCGGGAAGCGTCTGGCGCGCAGCCCGGCGAGTGACCAACGACCCGCGCACCGTCGGGGTGATGCGGGCGGGTCCCCGGGCGGTTGCCTTCCTCTCCCGTGCCAATGCCCGGACCGCTGGCGCAGGGGCCGATGACACCATCATCCCGGTCCACACGAGCCCTGGTCTGGCCGCCCAGGTTCTCTTGGACGAGGTCCTCATTGCCGCCTTCCGGAACCCGCGGCTTCTCCCCCAGGGCGATGATTATGCGCAGGCGGCCGCCGACATCAATTTCGCCCACCGTCAATTCGGCGATCAGGGGTGGCTCAACAATCCTGCGAGCTATCACCGGACCCCTCCGGCGCCTGAGAGCGTGTCGATTGTCGCGGGCAAAGTGCTCGGCCTGAACTATGAGCACGTTTCGTACCCCAGTCTTTGGGAACCCCACGATCAGGAAGCCGGTCGCGACCGATGGCTCTCACATACGGCCAACCACACCTCCCATGCGTGGATCTCTCGCGCCAAGGAAGAATCGAAGCATTGGCTCGTGTGTGTGCACGGATTCGGAATGGGCGCGAAGCCCCTGATGGACTTGAGGGCATTTCGTGCCGGTGATCTGGCGCGTCGCGGGATCAATGTGGCTGTCGTCGTACTCCCGTTGCACGGCGCACGCTCGGAGGGAAAGGCGATGGGCGAGGGTTTCATGTCCATCGATCTGGTCGACTCCATGCACGGGATGGCGCAATCAGCCTGGGATGTGCGCCGGATGATCGCCTGGCTCCGGCGGGAGCAAGGTGCCGAGCGTGTCGGTGTCATCGGCCATTCGCTTGGCGGCAGCATCGCCTCCCTGGTGGCCGGCCTTGAGGACGGATTGGCCTGCGTGATCGCCGGAGTACCTGTCGTCGACCTTCCGGATCTGTTCCGTCGCCATAGCTTGCCGGACATCGCCCGCCAGGCCGAGGCACTCGGAGTGCTGGGTCCGGCGAGCGACGCCGTCCACCGGGTCGTGTCCCCCCTGTCGATGGATTGCAAGGTTCCGCTCGAAGGCCGCTTCATCTTCGCCGGCGTAGGCGACCGTATGGCCACGTTCGCGCATGCCCACCGGCTCTGGCTGCACTGGGACCGACCGAGGATGGCCACCTACAACGGCGGCCACATCGGGTTCTTCATGTCGGGTGCCGTAAAGGAGCTCATCTCCTCTGCTCTCGCGCAGACCGGGCTGGCCGTCGGGCCAAAGGTCATATAGGTTCTGACGGAGCCTCCACCGGCTTCGCCGCGTTCCCCCCGACCGCCTCGACGAGTGAAGCGAGCTCGGCGGGCACGGCCTCGGCCAGCTCCCACAGGTCGGGCATGAGCTCGCGGCACGCGATGAATCCGAACCCGATCCGGTCCTCGTTGGAGAGCACCGTGATGTTCAGACCGGCTCCGTCCATGATGGGTCCCAGCGGGTACAAGCCCACCAGTCGGGCCCCCGCCATGTACAAGGTGATCGGTGGCCCGGGCACATTGGAGATGATGAGATTGTGCACCACCGGGTGGCGTTCCGACAGGCGCAAGCTCGAATAGAGGCGCGCGGCCAGTGCGAACGTATTGGGGGCAGCATGTTCCGACCACTTCATCAGCGTGTCGGCTCCGACCATCTTGTGGAATTCTTTGACTTGCACGTTCGTCTCTGCGATCGCCTTCAGGCGTTCGACCGGAACGGCAAAGTCGGACATGAGACTGGAGAACATGACGGAAATTTTGGTCATGCCCTCACTGTCGGCCGCTTCACCCTGCACGGAGATCGGAATGGCGGAGATGAGCGACGTATCCGGAAGTTCGTCCCGAGCCTGGCGGTAGCGGCGCAGCGCCCCGCTCACCACGGCGGTCACCACGTCGTTGACCTTCACCCCCAGTGCTTCCTTCACGGTCTTCACGACGGAGAGCCGCACCTTCGTGAAGGCGACAGTGCGATGGGGGGTGATGGCTGCGTTGAACGACGTGCGAGGGGCACTGAACGGCGCTGCCAATCCTTGACCACGCCGTTGTCCCGCATTCCACAGCACGCTGCCCAAGCGGGACACCGTGCTCGGAATCAGGCGTGCGATCTCATAGGGGCGACTGAGTGCCTCGAGAGCGCCGCGCCCGATCAACTCGGCATTGCCCGGCATGCGCTCGGGACCGCCCCCATCGAGGATCTCGGGGGGGGACCGCGGGCTCGGGCTCGAGGTCGAAGAGATAGGCCATCATGTTGGCACCCGAGATGCCGTCAATAGTCGAGTGGTGCATTTTGGTGAAGATGGCGACCTTGTCCGCTTGCTGGCTCTCAATCACCCACATCTCCCAGAGGGGATGGGCCCGGTCGAGCGGTCGGCTGGCAATGTCGCCGGCGAGGGCGGCCAGCTCGTGGTCCCCCCCCGGGCGCCGGCAGCCCGATGCGCTTCAGGTGGTAATCGATGTCGAACTCGGGATCTTTCACCCAATACGGGCGCCCGAAGTTCAGGGGAGGCACCACCAGCTTACGGCTCATGGCAGGCATGAGAGGGTGTCGCTCCACCAGCATTTGGCGGATACGGTCGAATGAGTAGCCGCCTTTGGTCTCGGAGGTGTCGAGCACGAGCAGTCCACAGACATGCATGTGCATGCTCGGGGTCTCGAAGTACAGGAAGGTCGCATCGAGTCCACCAAGTCGCTCCATGCGGTCAGGATATGCCGCAATGCCCGAATGCCCCTGCGGGACGGACACGTGTCATCCGGTGACCAGGAATGGACACGCACGTCCCCCGTCCGGACGGGGGCGAAGCATGGTTGGGACCGCCTAGCTCCTGGCCTCGCCGACGTCGGTGGCGGAGAAGACCCGGGCTGTCGCGCCGGTGATCCGACTCAACATTCGCTGGCCGAAGGACTCTTCGTGAGGTGCCGCCAGGTGGAGATCACGTCCGCACGGTCGGGCGGATCAAAACTCAGCGACTCGGCGGTGATGGTCATGATGGGCTCCTAGGAGTATCGGCTGTCCCTGGTCATTTCGAGAGCTCCTAGTCCGTCCTTGACGAGCGCGCCACCCTTCATGACTGCCATGAGGCTGGCCTCGTCCTGCAGGACTCCAATGTCGGCAACCGGATCACCATCGACTACAAGGAGGTCAGCCAGGTACCCTTCCCAGACATAACCAAGCTCGTGCGCGCGACCCAACAGGTCTGCGCCATGCAGTGTGGCCCAACGGATGACGTCGAGGGACGGGATGCCCGCTTCCTTCACGTAGAACGCAAGCTCTTCGGCATACTGCCCGTGCGGCAGCCCAACCGCACCGTAGTCGTCGCCACACAGCAGCTTGACTCCGGCGGCATTGGCCTTGGGCAGGATGGCGAGTGCTCGTTCCATGTCTTTCACCATGGAGTCGCCGAAACCGAGGCCCTGCCCGTCCATCGTCTGGGCGAATCGCTTGGGGAAAAACTGGCTCGGAACCAGAAATGTTCCTTGTACCACCATTCGCTCAATGGCCTCTTCGTCCAGTCCGTCGCCGTGGTCAATGACGTCGATGCCCACGTCGAGCGCCATATGGATGGCATCACGATTGGCAATGTGCCCCCTGACGAGTGCGCCACGTTGATGGGCCGCTTCAATTCCGGCCGACAGTTCCTCCCGGGTCATCTCCAGCCGCTCGCTGGGAGCCACTGTCCCGTGGCCCCCGGTCACGAACATCTTGATGATCTCGGCGCCCCGTTTGATCTCTTCACGCACGGCACGCCGGAACTCGTCCGGTCCATCGCACCGGTTGATGGCTCCTTGCGCCTGCACCTCCCAGTACCAGGGAAAGCTCTTGTCGCCCGCATGTCCGGTCGTGCTCACGTCGCTGCTGCCGGCCATCAGGCGAGGGCCAGGGAAGAGCCCTTCGGCAATGGCCAGTTTCATGGCGGAGTCAATGGCAAACGGGGCTCCGGCACTCACCGCCCCCGTGAATCCACTGACGAGCAGCCTCTGGAGGTTGACCGCCGCACGGGCAGCTTGAAGTGCCGGTGGCTCCTCCAGACCAAAAGGCGCCGTTCGAGATCCGAGGTCATGGTACGTGGCATGGAAGTGGCTGCTCACCATGCCGGGCATGAGCGTGCGACCCCCGAGGTCGATGACGCGATCTTCGTGGCCGGCGTCGTACAGCGGTCCTGGGCGCACGGAGACGATCCGGCGGCGTTCGACAACCACCGTCCACCCCGGACGGGATCCGTCGGCGTCCAGGATGTTGGCTCCCTGCAGGATCAGCCTAGGCAACGAGATCCTCCGGGACGTGTGAATTCGTCTTCACGCAACGTCCGCTCAACGGGCTCCCTCGGGGATCAGTACACCCACACGGCTGCGCCGATGGGAGCCAAGTTGGCGGCCCAGACAAAGTCGATCGCCTCATTGCTGAGACGCACGCAACCGTGAGAGACCGGATGCGGGGGCACGCTCGAATCGCCGTGGATGGCGAAGCCGCCGGTGAAGTACCTCGGCCGCCAGAGCTGGCCCAGAGAATCGGTCACCATTCCATCCACGCTGCGGAAGATCGAAAAGTGCCCGACGGGCGTGGCCGCCAGAACGTTACCGTCGTAAATATAACCGCCGCCTGTTGACGTGTTGAAGGTGTATTGCAGTACCCCATTGTTGACGAACATCACGAGGTCATTCTCAAGGTCGACTTCAATCACGGTGCCGGACGTGGTCCGAGGCTGGGGCACCACATCATTGACCAGAGCTGCATCGGTGGCCGGTCCCAGAACGCCATCCGGATTGATGCCGGCGGCCTTCTGCAGGGCGTAGACGGCTTGCTGTGTGGCGTCACCGAACACCCCATTTGGTGTGCCCACCCAATAGCCGAGGTTCGTGAGCTGCTGCTGGAGAGTGAGCACGTTCGGGCCGCTGTCGCCCATTGTGAGCTGGGGCAGCGGCGCTGCCACGCGAGGCAAGGGCGAGGGAAGAAGCCAGTAGCCGGAACTGTCGGGGGTGGTGGCCATTGCCACGATCGGCACGGTAAGTGTCTGGGCGCCCATGCTCCCCAAGTACGGGGCATCACCGAAGGTGAACAATCCGCCATTCTCGGAAGCCATCCGGTACCCACCGCCATCCGGGGTCACGGAGATGCCCACCACCGGCGCGCTGGCCTGGCCCACCGCCGATCCGTGAAAGGCGGCGTCACCGAAGGTGAAGACGCCGCCGTCAGATGCGACCTCCACGTAGCCAGCTCCGGTGTTTGTGGCAGCGAGCGCAGTGATTGGCTTGTTGAGGGGTTTGCCTCCCATGGAGCCGTAGTACTTGGCGTCACCGAAGGTGAAAACCCCGCCGTCGGAAGCCACGAGCCAATAGCCTCCTCCGTCCGGAGTAGCGGCCATCCCGACCACCGGTCGGTTGAGGGGCGTCCCTCCCATCGAACCGGCATATGCGGCGTCCCCGAAGGTGAAGATGCCCCCGTCATTGGCCACCAGCCAGTACCCGCCGCCGTCTGGGGTGGCAGCCATGGCGACCACCGGTCGGTTGAGTGGCTTGCCGCCCATGGAGCCGAAGAAGTTCGCGTCCCCAAAGGTGAAGATTCCGCCGTCGGCGGCCACCAGCCAGTACCCCTTTCCCGAAGGGGTGGAGGCCATCCCGACCACCGGGGCGACAGTATTCGCCGGAGCGCCTCCCAATGACGGAGCGCTGCCGAATCCGACCGGGGTTCCGACGATATCCGGATACGGGGACGATGCACCCACCGGGGGCGCCAAAATAGCCCCCCCGGCGAAGAGCAAGGAGACACACGTCGCCAGGTAGATGTGGGCGCGGCGGCTGATGTGCGAGGGCGCGGACATGGGGTATCCCTTCAGTTCTCGGTGGGCCTAGCCTATTGGAGCCGGCGCCTGACCCCCGGGCGCCTCGTTCTTGGTGGTTGACGTCTCCTCGGCCGGTTCAGGCCAACGAGTAGCCCCAACAGGGTTCGAACCCGTGCCGCCACCTTGAGAGTTCGACCAGGCATGTCCAGCGAATACGGCCAGTTCTATTTACCCTGTTCAGGTAGGTCGTGTCTTCCAGACTGTCCACTCAGTACGGCTGAACGCCAGGGAAAAGATGGACAAAAGGATGGACAACCCCAACCGTCGCCAGAGTTGTATCCATCCGCCCCGCACTTTCGGACGACTCCACTCGTTACTGGACGTCAGCCCTTACCACGATGGTTGCCATTCGTCCGCTACTCAATCCGGGCGGCTCCGACAGTCCGGCCTTTCCGGAAAGTTCCTCGGCTTTCGCCCGTTCCAGCTCAATCTCGGACTGCCAAGCTGAGCCGACCAACTTGCCAAGAAGCTCGGACCGAATGACTGCGTTGTAGGCATCGGCTCCCTCATCGCCAGACATTCGGTCAACAACCGTCTCTCTCGAATTGGTGGCGATGCCATCTTGGATCGGGCCTTGAACTGGAGCTCGTGTGAGGAGACGGTAAGAGGCCAGGCTATAGACCGTGCCATCCGCATCGTCGAGGTACACGGCTGTCAGATGAGGGGTGCGGTCGCTGTCTACGGCGAAAACTTAGTTCCAGTCCCATACTCCAAGTTGGAGCGGACGACTCAGAACCGGTGCCGGCGGGCGTTCCAGAGTCGAGCGTGATCGGGGTCCCGGGCGCTATTCCACAACCTCACCAGTCGGATCCTCGTCGAGTTCGGCAAGCACCTCGACTGCATCTTAGTATCCGTTGGTGGCCAGCCGTTGCAGCTCGGCGCGATCACCTCGTTCGCAATCCAGGTCGACGAGCTGGTCAACCGCGTCTTGATCACCTCGCTCTGCCTGCTGCCGCAACTCCACTAAATCGGGATCAAGCATGGGGGTTCTCCGGTGCGCCTCTCGTTTCAACCGGACGATACCGCTGCCAGGATCGGAGCAGTGAGGACAGTCATCATCGTATGCGCGCCCCCGATCGCCGGTTCTGCGACCTTCGCGAATAGCTACCAACCAGCCACTCGGATCTCCCCCAGATTGATGGCGCTTTGGAGCAATGGATCGACCGTTCATTCGTGCCCCCTGGGTCTGGATGGCGGGGGTCGCCCAGAGCGTCGGCAGTGGGTCACCGTGCGAGGTGCACGATCTCCGGATCGTGGCTGAGATGGGCAGTGGCAGGTCCCAAGTCCCTGAGATGCTGTAGAGAATCCCGTGCTACATCTGCCCACGAGGCGTCGTGAAGATTCGAAGCCGCAGGATGGCCGGTGCGCAATTCCTCCGCTCGGTAGGCGCATTGCGCAGCAAGGATCACCCGATCAAAATCCGCCTCAATGCAAACCGCTTGATGGCCGGGGGTATGACCGGGTGTCGAAAGGAGACGAACGCCGTCTGCGATGTCTTCGTCCCCATGCACGAGTCGTAGGCGGTCCAGAGGGATCGCAGCCCAGTCCGGCACGGTGTAACCAGGTTCTTGCGCCGCCTCGAATTCGTCGGCCTGCACGAAGGTCGGAACAGAAAGAGCGGCCTGCTGGCCGCAGTGGTCAAAGTGCAGGTGCGATATCACCACGGCAGTGATGTCCGAGATCTCCATACCAGCGACCCCAAGGGCATCAGAGAGCGGTGTGACATGAGGGTGGTACCACCCGTCAATCGCGTCATTGCCCAACCCAACGCCAGTGTCCACAAGGATGGCGCCATCGGGATGTCGAATGACCCACGCATGGACCGGAAATGGCTCGAATGTGTCGTACTCCGGATGCATCTCTGGCACCGAGTTGATGGTCGCAAGATTCAGACGGTCGACTCGCGGCAACATAGACAGTGGCACGAGCAGCAAGCTACTCCTTGACCTGCTCCCATGCGCCGCTTGGGTGGGCTCTCCGCTGAGTGATGCCGATGGCGTGCATCTGTGGGTTGGCTATCGCTACTCAGCCCAATCAACCCGCACTTGCACCTGCGAGTACACAGGTGGCGATGTTACTGTTCGATCGTGGCGCGAGAGCTCCAGATCCCGGTTCCGGGCGGCGTGTTGCATGTTTGGCGCAAGGGACCAGGACCGGCGGTCCTGGTCCTCCACGGTGGCCCTGGACTCTCGGAGTACACCGAGGCACTCGTCGGCGAACTCGAAGACGGCTTCACTGTCTACCGCTATCAGCAGCGCGGACTCGCTCCGTCGACTACGTCTGGACCGTTCGACATCGAGACCCACGTTGCCCATGCCGAGGCTGTTCTGGACGGTATCGGAGTTGAGCGCGCCTACATCGTCGGGCACTCCTGGGGTGGTTATTTGGCCATGCACCTTGCAGCCCACCACCCCGATCGGCTACTCGGACTTGTGGGCATCGATCCGCTCGGAGCAGTCCCGGACGGCAGCGAGGCCGACCTTGGGCGGATCCTGGCGGAGCGGATTTCTCACGAAGGAGCCGCAAGGGCGCTCGAACTTGATCGGCGAGCGCTCGCTGGAGAGGGCACGCCAGAAGACGCCCTAGAAGGCCTGGCCATGGTGTGGCCTGGATACTTCTCATCTCCTGTCGACGCCCCGCCTATGCCGGCGCTCGCGATATCGATTCAATGCAATGCGGGCACCTTTGAGTCCATTCATGAACAGTTCAGGCTGGGAACGCTGCAGGAGACGTTGCCCCAAATGCGGGTACCTTCGGTCTTCCTGCTCGGTGCAGCCAGTCCGATTCCACCCGAGCACGGCATGGCGTCGGCTGCGCTAATCCCGGGGGCCCGCTATGAGGTTCTTGACGATTGCGGACATTTCGTGTGGCTCGAATGTCCGGGATCGGTTCGTCGTGCTCTGGACAGTCTCACAGTCTGACGGGCGACTGTGACCGATGTTGATTGGAGTGCCCCCGGCCGCTTGGGGCCACACCGTTTTGTGACGTTCGCGAATAGCTACCAACCAGCCACTCGGAACCCTCCTCGGGATTGAAGGCACTTTGGCGCAATGAGCCGACCGTTTATTCGTGCCTCCTTGGACTGGGTGGCTGCCCGTCAGTGACGCAGACGGTGTACCGGGTTCGATTCCCGGCCGGGGGGCCTCCCCGCCGTGCGAGTGGGATACGCATGCCCGACCGTTACTCAGACCCGAGGTGGAAGACTTTCCCCGTGGAGTTCTCTTGCAAGATGACCGGAATAGGGCCGAGGCGTCAGAGGCGATGGTTACCGCCCACTACCTTGCACCGATCGGATGTGCTCGAAGAACTCTTGCTGGCGATCGACCCCCTGTTGGAAGAAGCACCGTATACGGAGTGCTCTTGGCTTGAGGAGCCGCGTGAGTACCGATTGAGTTTCGCCCGAGCTGGCGACGCGAAATGAATCAGCCGGTTGTCCGGATCAAGCGGATCTATCAGCCGGCCGAACCGGACGATGGCCAACGAATCCTCGTCGATCGGCTATGGCCCCGAGGCGTCTCTCGGGCGAATGCTGCGCTCGACCTCTGGCTACCTGACGTCGCACCATCCAGCGAGCTCCGGAAGTGGTTTGGCCACGCCGACGAACGTTGGGATCAGTTTAAGGCCCGGTTTGAGGAGGAGTTGCGCGACAACCCGCATCTGCTGACCCTGCTCGGACTGGCCAATGACGGGCCAATGACCCTCGTATACGGGGCCAAGAACGAAACGCACAATCAGGCGGTCGTGTTGCAGGAGATTCTCAATGAGCGGTGACTACCCCCGTATCCCGAGAGGGGGAACCTCTTTCGCTCAATACCTGAATATTCTTGGATGCGCCCATCAAGCCCCATCTACCGGCGCATCTCAAAGCTTTCACGCGATGCGAATCGTGCTAGGTAGCGGAGCCCGAGGGATGACGGCAACGCCCGAACGGCAGCAATACGAATGCCCGCCACCAACATGCTGGTTGTATTCATCACCCGGCAAATCTGGGCCGATGCGGCGACGGTGGATCGAACCCTTTTCAACCGGCGCTTCTCATACCGAAGCAACACCTCCTCGACGGTGCCACCGGAGCGGAAGCAATCGCCGAGGACCACGGCGTCCTCAATTGCCTGGCAGCCGCCCTGGCCGAGGTCTGGAGTCATTGGATGGGCGGCATCACCCACTAACGCGACCCGGCCATGCACCAGCCACTTGGGCGGTGGCCGGTCATAGAGGTCGTTGACCAGGAGATCCTCTTCGCGCAGTACGGCCAAGACCGAAGGGATGGGGTCATGCCAGCCGCCAAACGTCCGACGGAGGTAGGAGACCTGGTCCCCCATTGCTGGAGCGTTGCCCTCGGAGAGCCGTGCGCTACAAGCCACGTATGCCAAACCATCTGCCATGGGGGCCGCCAGGAACTGGTAGCCCTCTCCCGCCGTGATCCAACTGTCGACCAAACTTCCTGGATTCTCGACGAGAGTGCGCCAGCAGGCGATGCCCGTGAAACGGGGCGGGGTGTCATCACCGAGAGACGCCCGCACAACGGACCAAATGCCGTCTGCGCCGATTGTGGCGTCAGACCGGAGATCGAGACCGCCGTGCAGCTGCACCGTTGTGCCATTGGCGTCCTGGACCACGTTGACGCACCTCGCACCGACGCGGACATCGACTTCGCTGGCTGCTTCCAGCAGAATGCGCTGGAGCTGAGCGCGGTGTATGAGAACGGCCGGGCCGCCAAGACTCCGGTCGGCGGAATCGGGGTCGGCTTCGACGATGCGCCTGCCATTGGGTGCGTTGACCCCGCCACCGAGTTCGGGACTCGCCACTTTGCGTATGGCGTTGGCCACGCCGATTGCCTCACATGCGGCAATGGCGTTGGGCCATAGGGACAGCGCGGCGCCAATCTCACTGATCTGACTTGCTTGTTCCACCACTGTCACGTCTATTCCGGCCTGATGGAGAGCCACCGCGCTCGCCAAGCCGCCAATTCCCGCACCGACCACCACTACGCGAAGTGGCGCCCCAAGACCATCGCCACTGCTGCTCACCGAGCTGCCGTCACTTGTCGGTGTCCAAGATCACGAATCCACATGCCCAAGACTCGTTTCGCCATCAACGTCACATGGCGACGCTATCGCTCGGCCAGGGCGTGACACCACGAAAGCGCACACATTCGCCAGTGCTTGCAAAGTCGCCCTGCCCACACACAGGTTCGTAGGCACGGTCAGCTGTCCCGCTCACTTCGGATGATCATTGGAACTCGGGTATCATTCGGTCCGTTCATCAAGAGTGACCAGAGGGACCTGGCCCTTCGACGGTCCGGCAGCCGGCTTCGGCACGGTGCCAACGCCAGGACCGATGAGGAGGCCGCCATGACTCGCACCTCGAACGACTCGCCCCAACCCGGTGTGCGGTATCGGGCGGCGACAGAGCACGATGCCGGCGCCATTGCAGCTCTGCACGCTGACAGTTGGCGGCGCCACTACCGCGGTGCCTACCTAGATGAATACCTTGACGGCGACATTGTCACCGAACGGCTGGAGGTGTGGACGAGTCGGCTCACTCCTCCCCGGCTGAATCAGCACACAGTGTGTGCCGATGCGGACGACCACGTCATCGGTTTTGCTCACACGGTGTTCGACCACGATTCGAAGTGGGGAGCGCTTCTGGACAATCTTCACGTCCGAAGCGACCTGAAGGGACAAGGGATCGGCAAGCAGTTGCTTTCAGAGTCAGCTCAGGAGCTCATTCGGCATCGGCCGTCGGCGACTCTCTACCTATGGGTGCTCGACCAGAACGTGGCCGCGCAGTCCTTCTATGACGCTTGTGGAGGCACCAAGGTGGAAACCGCCCTGCGCGGACCGTTCCCCGGAGGAGGGAGGGCAGTGGGGCACAGGTACTTCTGGCTGGAACCCTCTCGGCTCGTTCGGAGAGGAACCTGACCCCCGCCGACGATTCCCTGCGTGCCCCCCATTCGTTCGTGATCTTGACGTCTCAGGGTGCCACGTATCGCCGAGACGGTGGGGCGCTTCGTCGCCCTGGAGGCAGTTCGTAACGCGGTGAACACCCGGTATCTGCCGCGGATTCAGATCATTGCTTGGCGTAGTCGGCGTACCCCTGCCAATCGATCACAACACAGGGCTCGTCGCCAACGACCCACGCGTCATGTCCGGGTGCCATGATGGCGAAGTCCCCCGGGCCATACTCCATCTCTTCGCCGTCGTCCATGACGACTTTCATCCGACCCGAGACGAAGTATCCCGTATGGGCAGCCTGGCAGCTGTCGGTTTTGGCGATCGGCTTCACGTGCTCTGACCACTTCCATCCCGGCAGGAAGGTTGCCCGACCAACGGCACCTTCATCCGCGTTCACCAATTCGAGTTGACCGGTTCCGCCCTCGAAGGGCCGGGTCTCGTCGGGCGAGTCAAGGCTCTTGCGTACCAGTCCGGACATCTTGACCTCCTGTGTGATTGTCGCTCTTGGATGAGGTGCTAGCGCTCTAGTTCTCGCAATGGCAGCATCGGTACTGGTGCGTTGTCCCTCAAGCAGAGGCTGGTTCCTTGGTTGCAAGGTACCGCTTCGGGCATGCCATTTCAAACAGTTTTCAATACGGCACCACGCGGATCTCCATAACGCCGGGAGCGTGGACAGGGCCAAGACCGACTCACTTATGTCACACCGTCGGCGAAGGCCCGTCTATTCGTTTCCCACCAACGCCGCCGCCTGTCATAGCGTTCCATCCCGCCCATCTCATTGAGCATCCGGATAAAGTTGACATCACCTGCGTCAGCCCGTCGCTTCACGAATGATCCCCCATTCTGCATGGACCGGTCCAAGTGTATGAGCAGCTCTTGGCGGCCAGAGTCGCTCAGGGCGTAGATGTCAGCCACCAGGCGAAGGCGCCTGGGCCGATCGTTCACAGTCCAGCCGAGGCGCTCAGCGTCGAAAGGGTCGTCGATGGGGATGCACATCCGAGCGAAGGCAGCAAGGTCGTAAATGGGTCGCCCCGGAGCTGCGAAGTCGAAATCGAGCAGGCCGACAGCCTGACCATCTCGGAAGACGACGTTCTCCAGACACACGTCGTTGTGACAGATGATCGGCCCTCCATCGGGATCTGCCATTTCCTCACTCCAAGGCCCTGGAGGGATCCCGACCTTCCTCGATGTTTCGTGGAATGAGCGGATGAGCCTCGTGATCGATGCGAGGGCGTTGTCCGACTGGGCCCAGTCCGGAAAAGGTGGGACAGCACCGTCGCCTTCAACGTAAATCAGCCGTTCCCGGCCATCCTCCCGGGTGTCGACAGGGAGCGATGCACCTTGAAAGCCTGCCCCCCGGAGTGTCTTGAGATAAGCGTGGATCGTCTCCGAGTAGGGATTCGACGGGCGAAGGACAAACTCACCGCGTCGGACTACCTGGCCAGCGTTCGCAACCCCGCCGGCCAACCCCTTGTCCACCTCCTCAGTATCCCAAAGACTGTCCCCGAACGCCGGGAGGAGGCACCTTCAGTCCACCTTCGAAGAGCCGAATTGTCTCGATTCAGTAGCCTTTCGCAGTGAACGAATTTCTTAGAGCCACCTATGGCGACCCATGCCGAAGATGCGGCTACGACTGGTCGCTCGAACCCGGCCCTTGTAATGAAATCGTGAGCAGCGTCCCAGATCGCTCTGCCGCTTTGATGGCTGGTCAAGATGGCAAGAGGGAGCATGTTGACCTTGAATGGAACGCGACAGCCTATGTGGTTCATGTCGGTGACGTGCTACGAATCTGGGCCAACCGAGTTTCCGCCGCAGCTCTCGGGAGCTCAGATCCCATTGTTCCCTACAATGAGGGTGAGTTGGGTGTGGTCCGCGGCTATATGGAGTTACCTCTCGCCGGTGCTCTTTGGGCGCTGGAGCGAGCCGTCGGAGACTGGTTGGCGTGGCGGAGGAACTGGCCGACTCGGTCGGATTCACTCTGAATCATCCTGAGCAAGGACCCCTTGGTCTGGACGACGTTCGCCGAATCATGGCCCATGAAATCGAGCATCATGCCGCCGATCTGTCGCTCATAATTTCGGGTTGACAACCTCCACACGGGCATCGGGAAGGTCCCGTAGTCGCGCCGCACGCAGGACCACACGACATGAGGTCGGAAAGAAACCGCAATGTCCGCCCATTTCTGGCGGGGATTTTAGATCCTAACGGTCAGGACTTCGAGCCAGGGCCAAAGTTTAGTTGTTCGACGATGGAGCGTTCGGTTTTGGAGAAACCCACGAACGCAATTCCAACGCGGACGACTCCATCCGGACCGGCCTTTGCATTCCGCACCTCACCGGTCAGGGTCAAGTCGATGGAAGGACCCACCGGAAGCCGCACGGAGACACGACACCCCACGAGATCGGATGGGTGGCGAAGGTCCATCCCCAGACCGGAATTCGAGAAGTCGAAGACCCCACAATCCCGCCACAGGTCGGAGGGATCTCCATCGACGTAGCACGAGCCCATCCAGATTGAGGATTGGCGTTCCGTCCGTCGGCGATCCAGACCTGGCTCAATGTCGCTCATTGGCCAAATCTAATGCCCTTCCCTGTCCCAGTTCGCAGGTTGGTGGAAAATCCAGGTGGCGGTCACACAATGAAGCTACGCGGTGCTCACCAGATAGCTCTGCCGCTGAGTTGCAGGCAGCCACCCGATCTGGAGCTGGCACTTCACCTGCGGCTCGACGACCCCGAGGGCGCCACCCCAACCCAATACCGGATCGGTTGAGGTTGACACACGACTGACACGGGGCCTACCGACCACATTGCTCAACGAGCCGAGCTCAAGTCTTCAGGTTGCCCAGAAACACGTCCACGGTCTTTCCCGCATCACTGCGGGCTTTCATCGGGTTCTCCGCCGTGGCAACGTATTGGGCGGCCGCCATGACCCCAGCGAGCAGCATGCGGGTGAGCGGCTCCAAGGGGGCTCGTCGGATCTCGCCTTGGGACATCGCCGACTGCACCACCTCTCGTACGAGCGCCAACGCGTAACGATCTGCGATCTTGCTCCGAACGTCCGCTGGGAGCACTGCCGGACCGTCGACAGCGCACACGCGCTGCACCGTCGAATCCAGCATGGCATCCAAATAGGCGTGGCACCCGGCCCGCAGCCTTTCGAGCGGATGCTCGTGGCCCACCTGCATTGCTGCCTGGGCAGTGGATTCGACGATCTGCTGCTCAAGTTCCTCGTAGACGGCACGGAAAAGCCCCTCCTTGTCGCCGAAATGGTGCTGCAGCGCTCCCCGTGTCACGCCGGCGTTGGCCACGATTTCCTCACGCGCCGTGCGGCTATAACCCATGCTGCCGAACAGCGTGCGTCCGGACGCCATCAGCGCAGCGCGCGTCGCGTCGGAGCGCTCGGCCTGCGTGCGACGGGGCGGTGTGGGCAATTTCCTCTTGACCATACGTGGAGGGTGCATGTAACTTACATGCACCCTCCATGTTACCGCGTGCGGTCACCGAGGAGGGTTGGGGATGACTTTGAGCCGGACCGTCGTTGTGCCGGGGATGATCGCCGAGTACCAGAGCTTCGCCGGGCTGCTGCGGAGCCTGTCGGATAAACAGTGGGGGACACCTACTCGCTGCGCGCGCTGGCTCGTCGCCGATGTGGCCGCCCACGTAGTTGGCCAGCTCACCGACGTCACCAACTTCCGTCTAGAGGGACTGGGCACCGTTGAGGTGACCAAGCGCCAGGTCGACGAGCGTCGTGGCAAGAGCCCCGGCGTCCTCGCCGACGAGTTGGAGGGCGCGGTCGAAACCGCCGGTGCATTGGTGGCGGCATTCGACGACGACGCCTGGAACGCCGAGGGCCCCCAGGGTAACGGGTCCACTCTTGGTTTCGGGCTCGAGGCGCTGTGGTTCGACACCTTCCTCCACGCGGACGACATCCGGGCAGCCCTCAATCAGCCGACCGTCGCCGGCGATGGCGTGCTGCCATCGGTGTCGCACATTGCGCAGGTCCTCACCGACCAGGGCTGGCGACCCGCCACCTTGAAGCTCAATGGGGTGGACGAGATTCAAGTGTCGGGAGGCGGTGACTTGATCACCGGTGAACCCTTGATCTTCATCCTGGTGTCGACCGGCCGAGCCCCGGCATCGACCCTGGGGCTGGACGACACGGTCAACATCTACCGTTGAGACCGTACGGGCTCAGCTCGTCGCCCAGATCAGCCCGACGGTCAGCTCTCCCGCCATTACGCCGCAACGACCGTCCCCCACTACTGACCGGTATGAGACAGCGCTTCAGCGTACGCCGATCGATCGACTGACTGACCGGTCCGACGGGGTCAGTCACCGCGAGTCGCTCATCGTAAGAAGTGGCCTGGGTCCCCTCTTCGCGCCAGAGCAGACCGCAGGAGCACCGCATGTAACCTTGGGTGAGGGCGTAGCCCCTCACTCCGGCTCGGAACCGTCAAGCGTGACATTCCGGAAGGGTGATTGATGCGGTCTTCGGTCCCATGAGAGGGCGCGGGTGACCCGGGAGGGTCACTGCCGTATGGTGACGCCGACCAACTCGAGGTAACGGTCGTAGGCCTCGTCGACTCCGCGGCGGTCTTTGGTGGCCAGGAGGTCCAAGAGCAGGCCCCGTGTCACGGCGACCGCCAAGCGTCCGTCGGCGCGGGCTGTGGCTTCGCTGGCTCCGGCAGCTAGGAACGCTTCGCGCAGTGGCTCGATCCACGTTTCGACCGCCCCATCCAAGAAACCCTCGGTGCCGGGCCGGCCCTGCAGCGCCTGGGCATAGAGCTCGAAGAACAACCGCTCCTGGGGCCACAGTTTCGGATTGCTGATTCGCCGCCAACTCTGGCGGGGGTCCTCTGTTGAGTCCGGGGATCGGCGGTAGGCCGCCTTCTCCCGCTCCTCGACCTCGTGAGTCACGGCGATGAGGAGGCCTTGGCGGGAACCAAAGTGGTAGATCAACATGCGGTGGCTGGTCCCTATCGCCGCCGCCAGCTCGCGCAGGCTCAGCTCGGCGATTCCGACCTTCATGGCGTGGGCTACCGCCGCATCGAGGAGCCGGTCACGGGCTTGACCTTCGACCACACCTCAGCGTACCATTCGGTACATGTTCCATTTGGTACATACAGGCGGGACGGCATGAAACGGCTGCACGTCGAAGCCCGGAGCAGTACGACCGCCGCTCCTGAGGTGCTGTGGGCGTTGCTCGCCGACTCTGAGGGATACAGCAAGTGGGGCCCGTGGACCGAGACCGCCTACGAGACCACGGGCGAACCGTCCACTGGGGGCGTGGGGGCGGTACGCCGGCTGCGGACCGGCCGCCGAACGTTCTACGAGCGGATCGAAGAGGTCGAGCCGCCCCGCCGCATGGCCTACAGCGTGGTCAAGGGCATCCCCGTCCGCAACTACCGTGCCGAGGTCGTGCTGACCCCTACCGGCAACGGCACAGAAATCCGATGGTTCGCCGACTGGGACCGTACCCTGGCTGGCCGGCTCGTCTACCGCAAACTCAGCACGGCCTATCCCCAAATCGTTCAGAACCTCATCACCGCGGCGGAAGCACGCCAGACGCACTAGTTGCTGCCGGTTCAGGTGTCGGTCTTGCGCAAGGCTTGGCTACGTCTGGAGATGATGACCCGCTTCAATGAAGATGGCGCCCCCGCATGTTCATCGACCACAGTGTGCCATAGGCGCCCGGTACACCGGCTTGGCGTCAACCTCTCGTCGATCCCGAAGTGCCCTGACCGGCCGGAGGTGGGACGACTTCACCTCTTTACATGTCCACACTCCGCATCGCGGCATTGCGATTGGTATGCGATTCTGCCACTCCGAAGGAGAACCTGAAACGGCCGTCGTCGCAATTGCCCTCATTTTCGCCGGCGACCAGTGCGGCCGCGCCGGTGAGGCAGTCGACTTCTACGCACACAGCATTCCGGGCGTCACCGTCGGCAAGATCGAACCCAAAGCTGATCCCAGAGATCCGTCTGTTGGGGACCTCTGTCGCGCTGAATTCAGTATCGGCGGAACGCCGTTCATAGCCTTCGATGGTGCAGGGTCACACAATTTCACCTTCATACCGCCGATATCGATATGGAGTTGTCGCGCTCTCGTGGACGCCTCATTCCGGGGGAGACCCCAGAGGAAGGAGCCCGCAGTGGGTCGTCCATCGCTGTATCCCGAGGATTTCTGAAGCGAAGCCTGTGAGCTGGACCGTCGAGGCGATCGGTCCATGCGCCAAGTAGCCGCAGGGCTCGGTATGCCCGACCACACGCTGAGTAACTGAATCAAGGCTGAGGATCGGGCCAAGGTTCGGGCGGCAGATCCCGATGGGTTGACCGAGACCGAGGTGGCTGAGCTCAAACTGCTGCGCAAGGAGAACGCCGAGGAGATCATGTCAAGGCCCGACCGGGCGACGTACTAAGAGTCGTCCGACCGGGAGTTGAACCGCCGCTAGGCGTGAACCGGAGGTTGGGTTCGCATGGCATCCAACCTCACGTGGCTGTGCTCCCGGTACGGAACGGCGCTCATGGAGCGGGCTGCCCCGGATTGGAGAGACATCAGCCACTCCGTCACACTGTCCGCGCCCTCGGGTCGACGCCAGATGAACCCCTGGGCCTGATCGCACCCCATATCGCAGAGCTTCGCAAGCTGGTCGGCGGTTTCGACCCCCTCGGCTACCACCTTGAGTCCCAGCAAGTGCCCGAGGCTAATGATGCTCGACACGATGGCGAGATCCTCGGAGTTGGTAGCCACTTCGGCGACGAACGATCCGTCCACCTTCAAATAGTCCACCGGAAATCGGCGCAGATAGCTCAGCGACGAATACCCGGTGCCGAAATCGTCGATGGAGAGACCGACGCCAAGTGATTTGAGGGAATCGAACCTGCCCATCACGCTCTCGGTATCGACGACCATCGCGCTTTCTGTGATCTCCAGAACGAGCGATTTGGCGCTGAGACGAGATTCCCAGAGCGCATTGGAGATGTCGTCAACGAGGTTGGGGCTCTGGAGCTGCCGAGCCGAGACATTCACCGACATGGTCAGTGCCCGCCCGAGGGATCGCTGCCATCGGGCAGCCTCGGCGCATGCCGTCCTCAGCACCCATGTGCCAATGTCTGTGATCATGCCGCTATCCTCCGCGAGCCCGATCCACTGATCAGGCTGGAGCTCTCCCCGGGTCGGATGGTTCCAGCGCACGAGAGCTTCAAATCCCATAAGAGTGCCCGATGGTATGTCGACGATCGGCTGGTAGTGCACGGCCAGTTCGTTGCGTTGCAGCACCCATTCGAGGTCGGCTCGGACCGCCGATCGTTGGATCGCCTCGTCTCGCATTTCAGCTTGGAAGACCTCGTAGCGTGATTTCCCCCGGGACTTTGCGACGTACATCGCCAGGTCGGCTGCAATCAGGAGATCAGCCGAGGAGTCACTGCTGTGAGTGATGGCCACGCCTGCGCTCGCCCGGGAGAGAATCTCCTGCGAATGGATCTGATACGGACGCTCCAGTTCCGCAATGATCCGTTGCACGATCACTTCGGCTGTTGACCGATCCGAGTCTTCGAGTAGCACTGCGAATTCGTCGCCCCCCCATCGGGCAACAATGTCATCCGGGCGGACGCAGTCCTCAAGCCTTCCGCTAATCATTTCGAGCAACCTGTCCCCTACCACATGTCCGTATGAATCATTGATGGCCTTGAAGTCGTCAAGGTCCAAGAAGATGACCGCCGAGGATCTCCCACGGTCCAGATGGCGAGCGAATGCCTCATCTACTCGTTCCACGAAGAGGGCGCGATTGGCCAGCCCGGTGAGCGGGTCGTGCAAGGCGCGGCTGCGGAGCTCGGATTCGAGAGCGACTCTTTCGCTGGCGTCGCGGGTGTTGAGCACCAGACCCTCAACTCCCGGATCTGTGAACAGGTTCCTGACCGCTGACTCGCCGACACGCCACGTGCCGTCGCGATGCCTCATGCGTGTCCGTATCAGGCTGTTCGCGGACATTCCAAGGTTGGGTGGCTCAAGGAAGACCACCAACGCTGCAGCGTCCTCGGGATGCAGCCACGACGCTAACGTCTGACCGACCATCTCCTCCGGCATCAGACCGAACACCTGCTCCACTGACGAGCTCTGGTACGTGATGATCCCGTTCTGGTCAACGATTGTGATGACGTCGGACGAGTTCTGTGCGAGGGAGCGGAAGCGTGCCTCGCTTCCTGCCACATGCTCGAGCGCGGCGCCGGCGAGCGTGGCAATGAACTCGGCCAGTTGTATTTCGACGTCGCCGAACAAGTGGTTCACCTGATGGTGGGTCACATTGAAACAGGCCACCACGTGTCCGTCGCAGACAATAGGCGCACAGAGCACGGAGCGAAGCTCGGCCATGATCATGCTATCCGTCGTGTCCACATCGTCCATCGGACTGAAGACGACCGGAGCCTGCAATTCGATCGCTTGTGCCATCATACTTTTGCTGATATTGGGTGCGAGCTCCGCTACCTCGCTCAATGGGGCAGCGCCAAATTCTTCACTTGTCCGAATGACGCTGCATTGATCGCCGCGTAGGAGCTTCACGGCGGCATCATGCACCTCTTGGTAAATGGCCAATGCCGACGACGCGGCACCGATCCGCCTTCCGACATGGAGGAGCATCTCGAACTGATCGGCCAGCGAGAGCGTGGAGCGCGCTTGCTCTAGTGGGTGTGGCTCCATGTTGAGGCGATCGGATTCAGCGAGCGCTAAGTCCGCGTCTGCTCCCGCCCGTCTGCAGGCCAAGGCCAGTTGTGCCCCTGCCTTCCGGGTGAGAACCGACTCGTATGCCGCGCCTTGGTGCTCGCTCACGGCCAGGCTACGGGCGATAAGTCGGCCGGCTCTGGCCGGGTGCCCACGCAAACCGGCAATCAGGGCCCGTTCGCGCAGCGCATGGGGACGGTTGTTGCGATAAGACCGCGACAGGCGATCAGCCTGGCGCGCCGCTCGAGCCGCACGGCGGAGCAGCTGCTCACGGGTTTTGGGCTGGTACGTGTCCGCGCCCTCGGCCTGCATCCGCAGCGCCGTGGCAAGCCAGGGCCTCACCGGGGCTATGTACTCCTGGCGCAGTCCGGCGGCGCGGATGATCCCGCACGCCTCATTGAGCCGCTCCACCGCTTGTGCTGGCTCACCCGCATAGAGCAGGCGTACCGCTTCGGCCAACCTGACTTCTGTTGCTGTATGGGCGTCATCGAGGTCACGTCCGAGCTCGGTGGCCACCCAGTTCTCAGGAACCTGCCCGATCGCAGATCGTGCCCAGCCGCTGAGTGCGATTCCGGCCGACGTGGTATCGCCGATCGCGGTGGCTGTGCCGTAAAGCTCTTGAGCCAGTTCGACTGCGGTCTGGAGCTCGCCCAAGCGGTAGTGGCTGAAGATCTGGTGCCATGTGGCCGTGTTCTGTTCCCAGCGATCGCCCGTACGCTCAAGGAGGCGTACCGACTCCCGGCATGCCTCAATGCATTCGCGATAACGCGAAGACGCGTAGAGGACAACGCCCAGGAAGCTCAACGATTGCCCGATTCCCCACGCGTCACCCAGTTCACGCCGTATCTCCAGGGATCGTTTGGCGTAGGCCAATCCTCGGGCGTACCACGGAATCATGGTCATCACCGGGGCGTGCTCGGAATAGGCCTGAGCCAGCTCCGGGCTCGGCGGATAGCGCTCCGCCATATTCATCTCCCGCAGGTGGGCCCATGCGCAGGGGATCTTCCCGGCACTGAACCAATAAACGTACGCCAGGCGGCTGTAGATGCGGATGGCCGCGAATTCACGCTCTGCGCCGACCGTGGAGCGGCGGGCGAGGAACAGCCTTGGTGCTGCGGTGTGGAGGATCTGCACCCACACCTGGCCGAGCGTAGAGAGGAGCCTCGACCACCCGTGGCGGGGAACCCATCGGCCGAGGTCGCGCAGCGCTCCTTCCAAATAGCGGCGCGCCTGTGTCTGGTCACCCCTCTTGAACGCGATATTCCCGAGCTTGCCGTCAATCACCGCTCGGCCGATGGGTTCCGTCGTGAGTGAGAGTGCCAGTTCGAAGTGTCCGGCGGCTTCTGCATAGTCACCCTGAAGGGTCAGCACGTCACCCAGTCCCTCGGCAATGCGGGCCGAGATCTCGTCATCGCGTGCAGCACGTGGTTCACTCATGGCGCGCTCGGCAATGCGGTAGTGGGCGGCGGCAACTTCCAGTGCATGCCGGCCACGAGCGAGCTCGGCGGCGGCGAGCGCGTAGTGAAGTGCCCGTCCGGGCTCGCCCGCCGCGTCGAAGTGGTACGCGAGCTCAAAGACTCGGTCCCGATCGTTGCCCTCAATGAGTTCGGCAGCTCGACGGTGCAGGGACATGTGCTCTGTCGGCTGGAGACGGCCCAACAGCGTCTCTCGGAGCTTGTCGTGGGTGAACGAGCACCTGTTCTCGAGTTCGTCGATCCACAGGATCTGTCGGTGACGGGCGTCGCTCAGCGCCGAGGTCACCTCAGAAGCCGACTGCCCGGAAAGCGAGACGGCCAGGGTCAGGTCGAACACCTTGCCCAGGACCGCGCCAGAAATGAGGAGATTCAGTGCTTCAGGAGCCATCAACTCGAACCGTCTGGACAGGAAGAGTGCGGCCCGACGGGAGGTCTGGACATCCTTCATGGGACCAGGATCTATCTCCCAGCCTTCTGCCGAGTCGCGCAACGCACCCGTCTCAACCATGCCGCGCAGGATGGCCGAGGCCATGTACGGGCTGCCCTCGGCGAGGCGCACGATCGTGGACGCCGCTTCGGCGGGCAGGGGACCGGCCATGGAGGTGCACAGAGCTTCAATCTCGAGCGGGACGAACGGGTTGAGCGGGACGGTCGCAGAAGGATCGAGCAGGCGCAGGGGATGGCCCTTCGGTACCTCGTCGGAGCGGTAGGCGGCAACGATGAGGACACCTCCTCGGCGTTGCTCGTCCTTGCGGGACTGCCATCTGGCCAGGAGCGCGATGGTCAGAGCATCGGCCCATTGGCAGTCGTCAAGGATGACCAGCGCCGGTCGGGCGCCCTGTCCGAGCGCGTCGAGCAGCATGGCGAGGGCGTCGATGCTGCGAGTCTCGCCATACGCCTCCGGTCCGAGAGCCACCTGGTCGACGGGTCCCAGAACGCCGGCCAGAGCCGGGAGGGCGGCCGCGGCGGCGGCGGCCCGGTCGCCCAAATACGCTCGGAGTCCGCCTTCCAGCCATGGGTCGGACTCGGCGTCGACGACGGCATCGACTATGCCGTGGAGCATCTCGAATGGACGTTGGGCGGCCTGGTCCACGCCCTGGCCTCGCAGCACCCAGCAATTGAGGCGGCCTGCCTGCAGTGCCAGCTCGTCGAGCAGGCGCGTCTTGCCTGCGCCCGATTCGGCTTCGACCAGGACCAGGCCTCCGGCCGCTGCGCCCCGGGCATTGAGCAGGCTGGTCAAGGTCTGGAGCTCGTGGGTCCGCCCAACGAAAGACGGCTCGGCGAGCACGTGCCGGCGATCGTGGAGCCCAGGGGTGACCGATGGCTCGTCACGACCGGCCGCGAGCTCCGCTCCGATCTCACTGAGGTCGGCCAGGACCGAAGATGCGGATTGATAGCGCTCTCCGGGATCCTTGGCCAGCATCCGCTGGAGGACCCCATCTAGGCAGCGCGGGACGGCCAATCCCATGGAGCGAAGCTGTGGCGCCTCGACATTGAGATGCTGAAGCAGGACCTCGCCGACCGTGTTGCCGCTGAACGGGACGTAGCCGGCAAGGCATTCGAAGAGCACGATGCCGAGCGAGTACAGGTCGGCACGCTGGTCGACGCCGACCTTTATCAGCCCGGCCGCTTCGGGTGCGATGTAGCGGACTGTGCCGACCGGGGCGTCCCGCACGGACGCATGGAGCTCACTACTGCGGGCAAACCCAAAGTCGATCAGCTCCGCTGACGCAGCGAGGCGATCCCCCTGGACCAGGATGTTGGCCGGTTTGATATCGCGGTGGAGCAAGTCCTTCTCATGCGCAATCTGCATGGTCTCCAGCACACAGGTCGCAATCCGCAGTGTCGCATCCACCGAGAGAGCGCCGTCCTCAAGAAGTTCGCTCAGTCTCCGACCTTCCAGGCGGGGCTGTACCAGGAAGAAGTACTCACCTTCTTGACCACTCCAGAGAACTCGGCGGTATCTCCCGAAGTCGAGGTGCTCCAAGACCCGGGCCTCGTGTTCGAGCCGCATACGCATTGCCGTCGATACCGTCGACGTGGAGACCGATTTGACGATGACCTGTGACCGGGAGGCGAGGTCCAGGCCGGCGTACGTGTCGATGCCATTGCCTCGCTTCAGCAGGGTAGTCAGTTCGTACCGGCCACCGATCGGCGCCGATCCGAGGTCGGGCAGGTCGACGGCGGGCGGAATCACGGTTGCCAGTTGGAGACCTTGATTCGCGGGCAGTCCTGGCCGGATGACCTCTGGACGACCGCCGCAACTTCACGCCCGCGCCAGCAGTGCCCCCCATCGCCCCCTCCGCGTCGCATGACGATTCCCCAATCCCCCGTGACCCGACAGTCTCCCTGAGCCTCCATCGTAATCCTGTGAACGCCGGATTCAGGAGCGGACCGGGTCTTCGCAACCAACGTGCAACCGCTAAATACCCCAATGCAGCGGCGGGCAATCAGCTCGCCCGGGCGGGAGTCCTCCGCCAGCAGGTGCCCGGAGAAGCGGTCGAGCTCGATGGCGGCGGGCTTTCTGGCCGTGAGCGCGCCAATGGCCGGGGTGATCGGACTGTCGACGTACATCCGGGTGGTGGACACCGTCTGGGGCGAGACGCTCGAAGCGGAGTGCTCGAGCCGCTCTTTGAGGAGCGCCCCGACCGTGCCCTCGGTGGTCTCCCGCGGGGACAGCTGCTCCGCTTCGGTGACCAGCGCCGGAACCCCCTTTGCCGGCCTCGCGCTTGGTGCCGCGGAAGGTGCGCTCCACGTAGCGCTTGGACCGCGCCTGCGACTACACCCGATCCGAAAGATGATCAGCGAACCGTTCGGGTGACCCACCCATTCCACCCATGGCTCGGGAGAGAGTTCGTATTCATTGCCGTGCGCCATACGTGGGG
>Ga0307374_10003705_pt1 | contig 25928 bp, 12 predicted proteins | sample OX3MG_FD_202532 | JGI IMG/M metagenome (GOLD analysis project Ga0307374, IMG submission 202532) | Soil microbial communities from Risofladan, Vaasa, Finland - OX-3 | ecosystem: Environmental > Terrestrial > Soil > Coastal area > Acid sulfate soil | place: Finland: Risofladan, Vaasa | collected...
GTTTGGCGGCACGAACGCCATACTCACCTGTCCCGCAATGGCGCTCAACCAAGAGCGCAGCCGAGGGGGATACACCAGCGCGCCTTCACTGGACTGGATCTTGAGATCCACCAGATTGTCTATGTCACGGTTCAGGTCGTCCAGCGCTGCTTGCGCCTGATTGCCGGACGCGCTCTTGTTGGCTACCGCCTTCTCGAGCGCGTCGCGGGCGTCAATGGCCTGATTCAGGTTGGTATCGAGCCGGTTCAGCGCGTCGTGAATCCGCATCAGCAAATCGAAACGCTGCTGCAGTTCTGCCTGCGTTGTTGGCAATTGGGGGTCCAGTTTGACCACAAACGGCTGCTTCTGCGTCGTTTGGCCGTAGGTCAGCGTCACGTAGTAGATACCGGGCACCACTTCCGGACCTATAGGCGGGGCGGCGGCAAAGAATGAATTGAAGATGCCCTTCACGTCCACCGCATCCGGATATGTCAAATCCCACTGGAAGTGGTTCATGCCAGCCTCGATCGCCGTCAACCTTTCTTCCCGTTGCTTTCGCGCCACTGCGGGATTGGTCGAAAGCGGCTCCGGTTTGGCTTTCGTTTTCAGGTGCAGCGTGAAGCTGCGGATCAACTTGCCGCTTGCGTTGGTAAAGCTCAGTTTCACCGGCGCGCTGCCGTTGTAGTCGGCCGGCAGCTGGAAAAACACGGTGACTCCGGCCGCCAAGTTCTCGCCCCCCGGTCCCTGCGGGCCGAACCCGCCCGTACGGCGCGTGACCAGCCAGGCCTGCTGCGGTTTGAATAGGTAGGGCGCGTCGCTCGCCACCCGGGCAGCCCCCAACTGCTCAAGGAACTGCAGGTTGTCGAGCACCCAGAAACCACGTCCGAATGTTGCGAGCACTACGGCATGCTGCTCGGGCTGAATCTCCACATCACTCACCCGTACTGCGGGCAGATTGAGGGTCAACGGCTGCCACTGCTGGCCCCCATCCAGACTTGAATACACCGTCGCGCTGGTACCGGCGAACAGCAGATTGGGCTCGCTCGGATCCTGCCGCACGCTCTCAACGTATTGGTCTTCGGGTAGCCCGGTGGTGATCTCCGTCCAATGCTTGCCGTAATCGGTGGTCTTGTACACGTACGGATGAAAGTCATCCCAGTCAAAGCGGCTCGCCGACACGTAGGCGCTGCCCGCGTCCGTGTGAGAAGGCTCGATGCAGGTGATGGTGGACCAGGTCGGCAGCGTCGGCGGGCGCACCTGGCTCCAGTGCCCGCCCGCATCGGTAGTGACATACACCAAGCCGTCATCGGAACCCGTCCAGATGACATTGTCGGTGAGCGGCGAAAAGGCAATCGACGATGTGGTGTCGAACATCTCCTCGCCGGTCACATCTGCGCTGATCGGGCCGCCCGGCCGCTCCTGCTTGCTCTTGTCGTCGCGCGTGAGGTCCGGACTGATCACCCTCCAGTGGATGCCCTCATCGAGCGTCTCGAACAGCACGTTCGCTCCCATCAACAATTCTTTAGGGTTGCCGGGCGCAAAAACCACGGGATGATGAATCCAGCCATAGCGATACTTGATTTCGGAGCCCGCAAGACCAAACTTGTATTCCGGCCACGGGCTCACATTGGTGATCAACTCCGTCCTGCGATTTTCTTTCCACTCCATGCTGTAATACCCGCTGCCGTAGGTGATCCAGGGCCGGCCTGGTGTCGGCACCACCCAGCTCATCTCTCCGCCTTGTACGGTTTTCCAAACTGGCGGAATACTCCCGGCAGGCACGGCGCTCGGCGATTCGTCCGAACCCCGATCTTGCTGCGCGCCGTAAATATGGAACGGGAACTGATCATCGAGATTGGCGTGATAGAACTGGCCGGTCGGCTGGTTGTCCTCGGAACTCCAGGCCTTGCCGCCATTTTGCGTGACGGTCGCGCCGCCATCGTTGCCTTCAATGAAGATTTTGGGGTTGTTCGGATTGATCCAGAGCACATGGTTATCGCCGTGCGGCGGATGCAGTGCGGTCAGCTTCTTGCCCTGGTTGTGCGACACATACACTCCGACGTTGGGCAGGTAGATCGTATCGGCGTCCTTGGGGTCCACATACACGTTCATGTAGTAGAAGGCGCGTTGCGTGATGTCCATGCTGTTGTTGATGAGGCTCCAGCTCTGGCCGGCATCATCGGACCGGAATAGGCCGCCCGCCTGCCCCTTGTAATCCGCTTGAATCAGCGCGTACACAACATGGGGGCTACTCGGCGCCACCGCGATGCCGACCCGTCCGAAGATGCCAGTCGGCAGCCCGGGGCGGTGCGAGATGTTGGTCCAGTTTGCCCCTCCGTCGGTCGTCTTGTAGATGCCGCTGCCTGACCCACCGCTCGAAAATGTCCAGTGTCTCCGGGACATCTGCCACATGGCGGCGTACACCACGCGCGGATCGGATGGATCCATCGCCATGCTGATCGCGCCGGTCTCGTTGTTGACGTACAGAATCTTATTCCAGGTCTTGCCTCCGTCAGAAGTCTTGAATACCCCTCGTTCCGGATTGGGCCCGAGCAAATGGCCCAGCACCGCTACGTACACCACATCGGGATTGTTGGGATCCACAAGGATCCAGCTAATGATGTGGGTCTCGCCCAGTCCGATGAATGTCCAGGTCTTTCCGCCATCGGTGGACTTATACATTCCGTCCCCGGTCAGGACCGTATTGCGAGGAGCTGAATCGCCAGTACCCACGTAGATAATCTGCGGATTGGAAGGCGAGATCGCCATCGCGCCGATATTGTTGCTCTTGAAGTCCTTGTCGGAGATGTTCTTCCAGCTATGGCCGTAGTCATCGCTCTCCCAGACGCCTCCACCCGCCGTGCCCATGTAAAAAACATTGGGCTCGGCGGCGATGCCGGCTACCGTCGTTACGCGGCCGCCAGTATAAGGACCCACGCTGCGCCAGCGCAGGGCACTGGTGACCTGGTCCGGCGGCACGGGTCCCGCAAACGCCGCCGGCACGGCTAGGGAAAGACAGGAAAGCAGCAAAACGCAGCTTGCTTTGAACATGGCAGGTGGCCTCTCTCTCAACAAATTTATTTCCAGAAACCTAGGCTCGCTTTGCTGGCAGGCCCTAACCTCCGCCAACGGCATCGCCGCCGGCACCATTTTCTAATTGCAGGTCGAGCGCATACCTCTGCGCCGCCTCGAGGATGTGGCTCGACAGCATCCCTTGCAGGAATGTTATAGGCCCTGCTTACTCGCAAGTCAACGTGGCGTATTCAATGAATTTTCGTCTCGCATGTGCCGATCAACTCCCGGATGGCGATGCGGAAGTTAAGCGATTGTTTCCGGATGGCCCGGGAGCTGACCCCGATTTTTGCAGTTGCCCGCGTAAACGCGAAGGGAAATTCAGGCTAAAATGCGTGCATGACACGAAACCTGCTCCCAGCGTTGCTATGCGCAGCAATTGCTTTGGTGTCTTGCTCGCCCAGGAGTATGCAGAGAGTTGCGGACGAAATGTGGCATTCATTCTGCCGTGGGCAGAAAAAAGGAAGGATTCACGGAAGAGCAACTGATGGACATGACGCAGTTCGAATCCAGCGCGAATTTCACGGAGACGGAAAAGAATGTAATGCGATTTGCCGCCGCGCTCACCCCCACGCCGGCGGAAGTCTCTGGGTTCATGGAGGAGGAACGCGAAGCTGCCTGCTATATTTGCGGGCTACCAGCGATGATGGAATCCGTCACTGCGGATCTTAAAGCCCTACAAATCGCCCCGGACCGCATCTATAGTGAGGAATTTTTGCTCTGACCCGCCGCGCGATGCGGCGCATCCACTATCGTGTATGTATGCGCGCCCTGCGAACCCACACAAATTCATCACCCACCGTCGCGATCCCTCTTGCCGCTCACGGCATCCTGTCCATCGCCAGAACAGATCATCCCCAGATAGTAAAATCTCGCGCGCGACCCAGTCCGGCTCTTACTTTCTTTTATAGCGATTGGCTCGACACGGTTCACAAGGCGTTTTTTCGGTACGCAATACATCCGTTTTTGTGGCGCCGAGCCCTAATGGGTATTCTTTCGCACGGAAAATGTGGGGTTATCCATCGTTCCGCTCACCTGGAAGGGGAAGGACAACGTGCCGTTTTTTAGCGACGCTCCGGACATCCTGCCAAATAGGTTGGTGAGGAACCCCTGCTTGGTGACAATCCGCGCGACGCCCTGATAGTCCAAGTTGCCAGTGCTCGTCACGTGAACACTTCCCGAGCTTTGCACATCCACTCCGTAGCCGACAATCTTAATCTGACGGCTAGATATCCGTAGATCGGCCAGTTCCAGATCGGCGACGATGGAGGAAAACGAGGAGGGATCCTGACGAGCGGGACCGAGGTTATTGAAGTGCGCCAGCTTCATCAGATGCGCGTTGAGCATGAGGCTCGGCAGCTCGCCATTCCGCACCGTAAGGCGGCCGGCTGCGTGTATGCCCGCGAGCGGATTATTCGTGTGTGGAATTTCTGCTGCCAGCTTCACGTCTCCGTCCATCTTTCCCGTCATTTTGCCCTGGCCATTTGGGAAAGCGGCCAGGAGATGAGCGACGTCAACTCCGTTCATCTGGGCATTTGCGGTGAAGGTAATGTTCTTTCCTGCCAGATTAAAAAAGAGGTTGCCGACCGCGCGTCCGCCATAAACATTCAATCGAACGCCTGCAAGGGAAACCTGACCTCTCAGCAGTTCAAGCTTGGATTGAATGCTCGTCGCCCGGATTGCGCCGAAGCGCAGAGAGTCCGCCTTCACATTGCCCTGGGCGGCGACGGAGGAAGAAGAGGGATCAAGGAACGCGGCGAAGTCCACGTGGTGCAATATAGTTGACACGTTGTGGGCTGCGAAAAAGATTGGCCCCGGGGCGTCCGATGGGTCGATAAGATCCGACACCGACAATTGCCCGCCATTAATTTCCAGTCGGGAAATGACTCCCACCGGGAAGACGACCGGCACAGCTCTTGATTGCTTAGGATTTTCGAAGTTCCAGAAGCCATCAGGGTCCGAAATCAGGTTGATCACCGGGTGCTCCAGCGTCAGCGACTTGATTACGATTCGCTGGTGCAGCAGCGCGCCAGCATCGATTGCGGCGTAAATCTGCGGCGCCTTAAGAAAATAGCCCACAGGAAATATCGGCGGGTTTTTCAGCCCGAAGTCATCGAGCCGAATCGAAAGCGAGGGAGACAAACTGAGGGTGATGCGCCCGATTTCGACTGGCAGGCCGGTCTTTTTTTGCAGATAGGAGATAATCTGAGGCCGGTAGCGGTCGGCGTTGGCGAGAACGGAAAGAAGCAAAACCACCGCGATCATCGCAGCGGCGACAATCACTGTCACGACGATAATGATCTTACGGCGGATGGTGCCTCTCGAGATTCGACTGCGTGAATACTTTGTCATTCGGTGGCCCTGCCCGTCAACCTTCAGGACTCAGGGACATTTCTGCGCCACCGTTGAGCAACTTGGTTGACCACCCGTGAGCGCAAGCCTCGCCCTTCAGGACGAGGTAAGCGATTGCTTTTGAGTGTTTTTTGTTGCATCATCGAGACTCCTAATCGGACTACCGCGGGGCACGCGGAAAGTAACGCGCTTGGAGATACGAGCCGCTGAGGTAAGGCGCTCGGCCGGCGAACCCCCCGAAGCCATCTCGCAAAGCCAGCGAGAGGCAGTAGGAATCCTCTCCATTTATGGAGAGGAGGATGTCAAGGGACAAAGAAGACAGTAATCAGGTCGGCCGATGCGAGTCAAGATCGGGCCGAGAGCATAGGCGGTGAAAATCCGGCTCTATAGCATTATTTGTGGGTGACGGGGCGGTCGAAAAAGCCGCCTCGTGGAAAAGTCCAAGGGCGGGACTGTCCCACCACGCTTGACAATCCGCAAAGGCGGCGGATTTTCACTTTTCCCACCGCCCCGGCTGCGACGATTTTATTTTCCCTAATTTCACCCCCAAAACAACAATAGCCGATCTCGATCGGATCGATTAATCTGCAGTTGCCAAAAACAGATTCATCGACCGAGGAGATCAGCTATTCAATTCCAGCTTAAGACCATCCTGAATCGCGTGCAACATTTCTGAAGCGAGGGTGATCTTTGTCCAAGCGGCCGAGTTCTACTTAGATCCGTCGGGAATTACCATTGATTTCGCTGCCTTCTTTGGGCGATGCTTCGCGCCGAATCAAAAGGAAGAAGCTTTTGGATATATCGCTGTAACTCCATGGCGCCACATCTTACGGGGTAGTTTTGCCGCTCGGTTTCACGGGTATTGCCAGACGGCGTTTTACCGATGGCGCTGATACCTTTGCGCGCCGAGCGGGTTTGGCGGCGGGTTTGGCTCTTGCCGGTGCTGGCGGGGCGTCGAATTCAATGCCAAATACATCCGCCAGATCGTTCGCCGCGATTATTTTCCTCTGGCCCGTGGCCGGTTTTTTCATGACCGAGCTGCCAGCCTGGGCGATCAGTTCCACAGGGTCTACCTGGCGAAGCGCGAAGAGCAATTCCGGCTGATGGTCCAGGCGGTTGCCTACGCCGTATAGCGTTGCCGCCACGTGCTTGCACATGCCGGCCCAGTCGGGGCACGAACAGGACATCTCGATTTCCTTGGGAGCGGGAAATAATCCGCCATGGTGCGTCGTGACGATTTCCATGACGCCCTTTGATAGCTTCCCTTGCAGCAATTCGACCAGCGAGCCGATCTGCTGGCTGCACTTTGTCTTCACCGCCTTCCAGGTTGCCGCCCCGAGCGGCTTGATGTCGATGGTGATGCGGTAAAGTTCCGACCCGCTGACGAGGGAAGTCACTTTCCCGGGGTCGATCTGCAAATGCACAACCGAACCGTTGCGCGCGTAGGTACGGCCGCGCGGCAGACGGTTGCTGTAGTCGCTGTACGATTCCAGATTATCGCACCATGCTTTGCCCCAGAAGGTTGTGGCGATGGTGCGGCCGGTAATTTCCACCGAGGATATCTTCTGCCCTTTCTTGGCCAGCTTCTCCAACCTGCGCATCGCCTTGGCCCGGCGTTGCGCCATGGGAACATACGGCCGAAAACGCCACCAGGACATGTCATGCTCCTTGTGCCGGTTAAAACCGGCGAGGTGTAGTGAATGCAAAAGCCACACGACAACGGAGCAGCGACCCACATCGGCCCCGAGTCATGCGGAGCCGCTCGCAAGGTCGGTGTGGACGCGAGGTGCTCATGATTCCATTGCTTTGTTTATATCGAGTGCTACGAATCGGAGCAGTTGGTCGTCATTCATTTCAGTCAATAGAGTTTCACCCCCAGCGTCGAGCAGGTCGCGCGACAGGCCGGCTTTCTGTGCGAGCAATTCGTCGATCTTGTCTTCCACTGTACCGCGGCACACGAATTTGTGAACCAGAACGTTGCGCTTTTGGCCAATACGGAATGCGCGATCCGTGGCCTGGTTCTCGACGGACGGATTCCACCAGCGGTCAAAGTGGATGACGTGTGACGCGGACGTCAGGTTGAGCCCCGTACCGCCCGCCCTGAGCGACAGGACGAAAAACGGTGGGCCGTCGTCACGCTGGAACGCCTCGACCAGTTCGTGCCGCTTGCCCACGGCTGTCTGGCCGTGAAGGATCACTCCGGGCCTGCCGAACACGCCGCTGAGGAAGTCCGCCAACGGGCCAATGATCTCTCGAAATTGGGAAAACACCAGGACTTTTTCCTGACGGTCGGCCAGTTCCTGGCAAATCTCCGCCAGCCGTTGAAATTTGCCGCTGTGCTCTGGCTCATATCCGTTATCGCCGGTCAGTTGCGATGGATGGTTACAGATTTGTTTCAGTCGCATGAGCGATGACAGCACGATTCCACGCCGCTGGATGCCGTCGGTTCGGTCGATCTGGCTGGCGAGTTCCCGTACCGTTTGCAGGTACAACGCCGCTTGCCGTTTGCTCAGTCCGCAAAAGGCGCTGATTTCCGTCTTCTCCGGCAGGTCGGAGATGACGCGTTTGTCGGTCTTGAGCCGGCGCAGGATGTACGGTTGTACGAGCGTGCGCAGCGGTGCGTACGGATTGTGCTGACGAGCGTTCATTTGCTTCACGAAACTGGCAAACGCTTTGGCTCCGCCGAGCAGGCCAGGATTGAGAAAATCGAACAGCGACCACAAATCCGACAGGCGATTTTCGACCGGCGTGCCGGTAAGGGCGATTCGGCAGCCAGCGCGGAGTTCCTTCACCACTCTGGTCTGGCGTGTGCCGGAGTTTTTGATTGCCTGCGCCTCGTCCAGGATGACCAGTTTCCATTTGCGCTCGCGGAGAAACTCGAGTCGTCCGAGCATGGTGTAGGTGGTGATGAGCAGATCCCGGCTTGCCGTCCCCTCGTCGCCGCTCCCAGCGCCGTTCATTTCCGATGGATGCGCGACGGCTACCGACAGGGATGGAGCAAAACGGGCCAGTTCCGATTTCCAATTGGCGATCAGTGATGCCGGAACGACGAGCAGGCTGGGAGTATCCGGCACGGTTCGGTCTCGCCGCAGGTGCAGCAGCAGCCCAATGACCTGGATCGTCTTGCCGAGTCCCATGTCGTCGGCCAGGCACGCCCCCAGCCCCAGCCGGGTCATGAATCGCAGCCAGTGGACCCCGGTTCGTTGGTATGGGCGAAGCTCAGTCAGAAGGCCAGGCGGAGCACTATCACGCGACTCTTGCGAATGGCGCAGCTCCTCGAGTATCTGTTGCATCTGCCGTCCGGCAGAGATTCCGACCCATTCCTTGGCCGCCTCCGGGACTACGGCCGCGGCGTCTCCCGGCATATTTGCCCCGGACAGCATGCGCATTCCCTCGAAAAAGGTGATGCCGCCGCCCTGTGCCGCGCGCTCGACACTCTTCCAATGCTGCAGCGCTTCAGCCAATTTGTCGCGATCTACTTCTACCCACTTTCCCTTGAGGGGCACTAAGCCCCCCGAAGATTCGAGAATCGCACGCAGTTCCTGCTCGTCGAGCGGCACGCCGTCGAGCGTGACACCGACCGAGAAATCGAGCAGCGCGGCAGATCCAATCTTGGCGTGATCGCCAACCTTTACGTTGACCACGGGTCTCGGCGGGCGCGCAGCCTTCCACCAGTCGGGCACGCGAACGATCAGCCCACTTTCCTCCAATGCGGGAATGTCTTGGAGCATCCGGTAGGCATCGCCAGGAGTCCACGCCAGGGGATTGTAGACATCCCCTGCGTCCACTAACTGTTTTACCCACGCGCTCCGCTCCGCGGCGCGATGGATGGGTTGCAGCAGCGATAGCATCGCCGGCCGGTTCCTGGCTCCGGCATACTCCTCGAGCGCCCTTCCCAGCGGCAAATGCTGCACGCGCCCCTGTGCCGACAGTCGGCTGGCATAGGTCGCTAAAAAAGCGAATGGATGGTCGGGGTCCCGCTTGTTTTCCGCAAGATGAAACGACACTCTCCCAACCATCCACCACAGCGGATTCCTTTCCCGCAGATATTCCTGGACTCCGCGGCCTGAGTCGTGCACCTCCTGCCGCACCAGTCGGTCCAACTCGGTCCACCAAGACACCAGGACACCGGGGGTTAGGTATTCCAATCCCCGCATCGGCGGTGCCCCCAAAACGATTGCCGCCATTTCCCCCTCGCCCAGTGGCGGAACGGGTGGAAATTCCGTCTGGCCTGCAATCTCTGGCGTATGACACAGCCGTGTCAGGTATGTCTGGCCAAAATCGCGGGCGAAAGCGAGCTCCGCTGGCAGGCTCGTCTGTAATTCCACCGTGGCCAGATGCAGAAGTCCCCAAGACGAACCATTCGCGAATGCCCTGCGAACGCGATGGGACAGAGGCTCTTCGGACGACGCAGGTTCGTCACTGGAAACAGGCTCTAGGAATAACCGGCCGTGGGGAGAGATGGAGAGATTCATAGTTTCTATTGGTGATCGAAGATGCTTCCTCCTCCGCTCAGGACCGCTTTCATGCCGTAACAGTGATCGCCTTCGCCCGAATCCTCATCTAAAGCCCAAGCATGCTCGGCTGCTAGGAGATCGTTTCCTCGCGAGGCGCGGGCGGGATGGGCGAAGTGTATCGCGCCCGCGATTCGCGACTCGCCCCCGACGTGGCGATCAAAGTTCTGCTGCGTCGTTCGCAAGCGATGCCGAGCGTCTGCGCCGCTCGAGCAGGAAGCGCGTGCCGCTGGGGCGCTCAATCCTTCGAACATCCTGAATGAACTGGAAGCATCATACGATACAACGATTTTTGATCTTCATGGCTGCAAGGCCCCCGGCCAGACGAATTAACTCGTGAAAGTTCTCACAAACCTCATCGATTTGTTCGTCTTGCAATCGATTGAAAAATGGCAATGCCAGGCAGCGCGAAGCCTCAGTTTCCGTGATACGCAGATCCGTCTTCCTCACAACCGCGCCTTGATAGGCGGGTTGCAGGTGAATCGGCGCAAAATATCTTCCGCAACCGATCCCGCGCCGTTTCATCTCCTGCACAATCCAGTCGCGATGAACCTGAGAGTATCTTTCGGACAGCCGGACCGCATACACGAACCAACTAATTCTGCGGTTCGGCAGAGCGAGCGCTGGCAGCCGGAGGTTTTTATTTCCCTTCAATCTGGCGCTGTATTTTCTTGCGATTTCCTCGCGCCGCGAGAGGATCGTTTCGATTCTCTTCATCTGGCCGATTCCTAGCGCGCAACTCATTTCGGACAACCGGTAGTTATACCCGACTTCGGAATGCTGGAACCAATCTTCCGAACTGGCGCGCCCTTGATTACGCAGCGCACGAATTACCGGCGCTAACCGCGGATTCCTGGTGACAACGACTCCACCTTCCCCCGTTGTAATCTGTTTGTTGGGATAGAAACCGAACACGCCTGCCTCGCCCAAGCCCCCCACTTTCCGGTTTTCGTATTCCGCACCAATCGCTTCGCACGCATCCTCAATCACGTAAAGATGATGGCGCCGGGCGATATCCAGAATCTCCGACATTCCCGCGGGGCACCCGAATGTATGCACAACAAGAATGGCTTTCGTCCGCGGAGTAACGGCAGCCTCAATCCGGCTGGCGTCCAGGTTCAGTGTTTCGGCTTCGATATCCACAAACACGGGAATTGCATTTTCGTAGCGCAGCACGTTCGCGACGGCGATGAACGCGAAGGAAGGAACGATCACTTCATCTCCCGCGCCAATTCCCATTGCGCGCACGCAGAGATGCAGTCCTGCGGTCCCAGAACTCACGCCGATGGCATTTTCAGTTCCAACGTACTCGGCAACAGCGTGCTCGAACTCCGCAAGCTTCGGCCCTAGGCTTAAGTGCGGCGTGCGAAGCACACCCGCAACCAACTCGATTTCTTCTTCCTGCACGTCAGGAGCAGAGAGCGGGATTTTCACGCGACGCTGGCTTTGCCCGCGGTTTCCGCAGAGTTCTTCAGTGTCTCGTGGCGCTTGACCAGCAGCTCCCGCGTCAACGGTACCGTCGTCAATACCTCAACGATTTTTTCGGACGCGTGGCCCTCTCCATACGGATTGACCAAACCCGCGAGCGATTGTCGGAATTCAGCCATCCTCGCGGTCTCAATCGCTCGCAGGATCGTGGATTTGTCGGCGGCAGCGTCCAGAAGATTGCCGGCCCGTTCCCGCCCTTGTTGTCTCATCCCAATATTCACGGTGGGCAACGCAAAGGATGCCGTTTCCATAATTCCACTGCTGGAATTCCCCACCAACATTCCTGCTTGCCGCAGCAAACTCCAGTAGGTAACCGCATCAAGATTGGTAAATATTTGCCCCCGCCTCCGCGACGCCAAAAACGATTTGGTTCGCTCGATCAGCGCTCGGCTCCCCGCGTCTGCATTCGGATAGCAAAAAACAATCTGATCCGGAATGCTCTCAAGGGCGGCAAACAATGCGTCCGCTTCCTCAATGGTGTCCCGTGCCAATGTTACGGGATGATAGGCGACCAGAATCGTCGGATTTGATAAATCCAACTGTAATCTCGCTGCAACCTCTTTGCGGGTCAGCAGCTTTTGCCGTCGCAGGTGATCCAATGAAGGCGCCCCCGCTCGGTGGACGCGCCATTCTTCTTCCCCCATCTCGATCACCCTTTGGCGCGCCGCATGAGTCGACGTGAAATGAATGTGGCTCATTTTCGTCAACGCGTTCCGCACCGCATCGTCAATCGCGCCTTCGCTGACTTCACCGCCTTCAATATGGGCGATGGGAATTCTCAAAGCCAAAGCGACCGAAGCTGGCGCTAGCATCTCGTAGCGATCGGCGATCAAAAGAAGCAAATCCGGCCGCATCTTTCCAAACAAATCGGCAAGGCCCAGGACCGCAACTCCAATCGTCTTGGCCATCCCGATGTCGGTGTCGGAACTCAGCAGACATTCCACGCGCGCGTCGATCGCAAACCCGTCTTTTTCGATCTCTTGGAAGGTATGGCCAAATTCCGGCGAAAGGTGTGGCCCGATGGCGACGATGCGAAGGTCCACCGATTCCGTCCGCGACAGATCCCACAGGACCCAGTACAGATGCCCATAATCCGCTCGCGAAGAAGTGACCACGGCGATGGTCCGCTTCATACGGAACTCGATTTTTGCTGCTTCGCCGTCCCAAGAACCAATTCGCTGGGGCGATATTCGGGCACCAGCCGGCAGAGAAGTTCAAGAACGCCTGCCAAGTCGCGCCTGCCCACCTTCTCTTCCAAGTCTTCCATTAGCGAGTCGAATTCTTCCTGAGCTGGTTGAGGTGTTTTAATCAGGCGGAGCTTTGCGGTGCCCGTCGCATCTACCTCTTCGCACTCCGAAACAAACTCCTCACTCATCTTGTCGCCTGGCCGCAGACCTGTCATCACAATTGGCATTTCGCTTTCATGCTCAAATCCAGATTCCTGGATCATCCGCTCTGCCAGTTCCAGAATCCGGACCGGCTCGCCAGGATTGGGAATGAGTATACCGCTCTCCCCATCCAGGCTTGCTGCCAGCAGCACCAATTCAACTGCTTCATCTAAACTCGTGAAGTAGCGATTTACTTCTGGATGCGTCACCGTCACCGGCCCTCCCGCCGCAATCTGCCGAAGGAACAGTGGCATCACGCTTCCCTGCGAACCCAAAACATTCCCCAGTCGCACTGCCCTCATGGGAGTTCGAGGGCTGCTCCATCGCGACAATGCAAGTTCTGCCAGCCTCTTGGACGTCCCCATCACACTGTGCGGGTTTACCGCTTTATCCGTGGACACCATAACGAACGTGGTTACATCATGCATTCGGGCTCTTTGCGCCAAGAAGTAAGTCCCAAGAGCGTTGTTCTGGACAGCCGGGATTGGATTACTTTCCATGAGCGGTACATGTTTGAAGGCTGCAGCATGGATTATGGTTTCGGGTTTTCGTTTTTCAAATATCTCTGTAAGCAGCGCGCCATCGCATATGTCTCCAACAATCGGGGATAGGACGTGGCCGCCTGGAAGGGCGCTTAGATCGAAGTTGATCTGATGGAGATTGCCTTCCGAGTGATCCAGAAGGATGAGAGACCGGGGCCTATGCCTGATGATCGCCTTGGCGAGAGCAGTACCGATCGAGCCCCCGGCTCCGGTCAACAAAACGCGGCGCTCGGTGAAGGGGATGTTCATAGGAAGTTAGCGGTCGCATGGCGCCGCGGCGAAAAAAGAAATCAGCAAACCTCCCGGCGACTCTGACATAAGTGTGCCACAAAACCTCTCCAAGGTGCCGGTTCCGCCTGCGTCTGTTGGGATTGAGCCCGGGATTGCCTCATCGCGCACCCGTCGGGCAAGATAAATCCTTCCTCGATCGGTTCCAGATGGCCTCAAACTCGCATCATAGTTCTGCATCAGACCCCTGCAGGAGGTAGCCCAGGCGCAGAGGGTCTGACCGAGGGACTCGAAATCATGAAAGTGCACGTGGTCAGATCTATCAAATTCGTTGTAAGCCTGATTTCGTTGGGTTGCCTATTCGTGGCAATCGTGCCAAGTACAGCGCTCGCACAGGAAGGGTATCCACTCGGCTACCCGCAAGGCAATCCCGCGCCTCGACATCGGTTCACCTCAGGGTATAAGCTCTTCGAGCCGAAATACACGTTTTCGCTGTTCCTGGGCGCTCGTTTCGGCGGCAACATCGCCATTAACACGCCGAACGTGGACTACCTGCCGATCAGCAGTTCGCTCAATTGGGGATTCAATGCCGGTGCGCGCCTCGTGCCGCACGTCTTTGCCGAATTCATGTGGAACCGGCAAACCACCACGCTGAGCGCCCACGACATTCCCTCGAATACGATCGTGCCGCTAACCAACAACGCGCACCTGGATATGTATCAGGGAAGTCTGCTCTACGAAATCTGGGCGCGTTCGCGGCTTCGCCCCTTTGTCGTCGGCGGGATCGGCTTCACGCATTTTGATTCGCACGGAATTTTGTCATTCAGCAATCGCTTCTCCTATAACCTCGGCGGCGGCGTGAAGTATCTGTTCGCTCCGCAGGTGGCCCTTCGCGCCGAAATGCGCTGGTCCCCTTCGCGGACAACGAGTTCAAACACAACTTTCTGCGATCCGTTCTTGGGCTGCTTCGTGACGCGCATTAGCAATCACGCCCAGCAGGGGCAGGCCAATATCGGGATCGAGTTCCGGTTCTAGGTCGCTGCGGCGCTTCTGCGAACACCGTGCGCGCACCGCACAGAGTTCTGTTTCCCAAATAGGCGGCCCGTCCCGATGGGGTACAATTTTGCGAACCTGGCAAGAATTCCTCTAAGCTAATTCGAATACTTCCAAGGCAGATTTCTGGGGATGATCAGGGTTCTCCATCAGGAGATCGTTGCGAGAGCCAAATGCGCGAAAAGAGAGGCCAAACAGCACCCAAATGGTGCCGAGCATGAGTCGGGGTTATACCCGAATACGTCCCCCTCTGGGCAGGTCTTAAATCCTGAATGGAAAACCGATCAGAGTTTTGGCGAAGAACAAGGATCCTGTGCCTAAATCTCTTCATAGGCGTGTTCGCCGTGCAGAGACTCATCGAGGCCAGCTTCCTCGCTCGCCGCATCAACCTTCACGGGTGTGAATATATCAATCATCTTCAACATGCCATACGTAAAAACGAAAGCCCATGCCGAGGAGAAAACGACAGCGGCGAGTTGTTTGTAGAAGAAACTAGGATCTCCATAAATCAGCCCGTTGCTACCGCCTGAATTGAATCGCCGATCCGCGAAAAGTCCCAGCAGCACGATGCCAAGAAAGCCGCCGACGCCGTGCACCCCCCAAACGTCCAGGGCGTCATCCCACTGCAATTTATTTTTCAGCTCCACCGCATAATAGCAAACGATGCCCGCGATGATGCCGATGATGACGGCCGTCGTCGGAGAAACAAAGCCAGCAGCTGGAGTAATCGTAGCGAGTCCCGCCACCGCACCCGTGAGCAACCCGAGGAACTTGGGTTTCTTCTCGTTCACCCACGCCACGATCAGCCACGCGATCGCGGCAAAAGAGGCCGCGACGTCAGTGTTCAGAAACGCGGTAGCGGTTACCGAATCCACGCGCATTTCGCTGCCGGCGTTGAATCCATACCATCCGAACCACAGCAGCCCTGTTCCCAGTGCGACCAGCGGAATACTGTGCGGGCCATGGTCGCGGCTGCGGCGTCTGCCCACGTAAAGCACTGAAGCCAGCGCCGCGATGCCTGCGATATTGTGCACCACGATTCCCCCGGCGAAATCCTTCACGCCCCACTGCTCGAGCATTCCACCGCCCCAGACCATGTGCACAAACGGAAAATAAACAAACGTCAGCCATCCTGTCAGGAATAGCATGTACGCCTTGAACGTCACGCGGTTTGTGAATGCGCCGGAGATGAGTGCCGGGGTAATAATCGCGAACATCATTTGATACGCGATGAACACCATCATCGGGATTGTGTTGTTCGGAGATGGGGTGGATAGACTGATTCCCCGCAAACACGCATTGTTGAAGTTTCCGATAACGCCGTGCCAATCGCCGCTGAAGCATAATGAGAAGCCGTACAAGTACCAAAGGACTGTCGTCCAGCCCATCGAAACGAAACTCTGAATCATAATGGCCAGAACGTTTTTTCGTCCGACAAGTCCACCATAAAAAAATGCCAGCCCAGGCGTCATCAACATCACCAGGCTGCTGCACAGAATCATGAATCCCGTGTTGCCAGTATCGAGATGCAGCATTCGATCCCCCTTGCTGGGCAGGCCGACACCGATTCGAAAACCAAATCATGATCTCGCGCCGAAACGCACACATTCTGCGCACAATTAATCCATCTAGCAAGTTGTAATTCAACTGCGCCGCGAGGTACGCGTGGACAGGAGAACATGGACTCCTGAGCCCACGGGATAAGGGCGAGGAAGAGTGCCATTGAACTCGTGAATCCGGATTGAAGCATTCCGACCCAGTCTGCGGCAACGCAAAGCGAACAGGGCGATGTGCCTTGACATTAGGAAAGAGTCTGTTGTATGAGCAGTTGCCAGATTCCAATTTTCCGGAGCGAGATATTGTTTCAAGTAGAGTTCGCAGCGGATGTGCGATCCCAGGAACAGCCGACAACGAGCAAAACCCGCGTGTTTATGGGGACTTGGCTGATGGTTGCTCGATAACACAAAATATGGCACATCGCTTGCTAGCAGCACTCTAGCGAATTCGCACCGGAAATCCTCGCACAGTTACAGGATTGTGATGGACTGAGCTGTCGGTGAGTCGGAAGTCTGTGCGCTCTTGTGTCGATTTCGCATAAAGGAATTTTGAAGTCATGGAGGCGACAAATGAATGGTTGGGCTTCGCGTGTCATCTGTGCAAGTTCCCTAGCCCTGTGTTTAATTGCTTGGACTTCCCGCGCGGCGTGGGGGCAGAACCTCGGTTCATTGCAGGGGACAGTTACGGATCCGACCAATGCTCTGGTCGTCGGCGCAAAAGTCCAAATCACAGATAGCGCTACCGCAGTCACTCGAACTGCGCAGACCGATGCCGCCGGTTCCTACAGCTTCAGCCAGCTCCCGCCTGGGACCTACGGCGTGCAGGTCACGAAGGATGGATTCAAGACTTTTGTGGAGCGGCAGGTAGCCATCCTAGTGGCCACGCCCACCACACTCAACGTGCGACTCGCTGTAGGCGCGGTGACCGAACAGGTGACCGTGGAGTCGGCCGCGACTCCCGCGTTGAACACCGAAGACGCAAGTGTGGGCACGGCGTTTGATCGGAAACAAGTGGAAAGCCTGCCGTTTCTGGCACGCAACGTGGTGAACTTGCTGACGCTTCAGCCAGGCGTCGTCTTCACGGGGCAATCGGACACCGATCTGCTGTCCATGGGCACGAACCAGGGCCTGGATATGCGCGAAGGAGCGGTGGACGGAATTCGCGGCAATCAGACGAACGTAACGGTGGATGGTGTCGACGCGAACGATTGGCAAAATCAGTCGCCCTTCACCAGTGCGTTGCCGGTGACACTTGATTCCGTCGAGGAATTCAGGGTAACGACGACGAACGCGAATGCTACCGACGGCGGAGTGAGCGGCCCGCAAGTAGCGCTGTCCACGAGGTCCGGCACGAACAAGTTCCACGGCAACGTGCGGTGGTACTACCGCACGAGCGGCACCGCCGCCAATCCGTTTTTCAACAACCAGACTGGGCTTGCGCGCCCGAAGCTGCAGCGCCAGATCCCCGGCGGCTCGCTGGGCGGGCCGATAAAGAAGAACCGTCTATTCTTCTTCCTCGATACTGAGGAACGCCGTGAGTCGAGCACGGAGTCAGCGGGTCCGCGCAACGTTGCTTCTGACGCTTTGCGCGACGGCGTGCTTGTCTACCAATGCCAGGACCCCAGCGCATCTCAGTGCCAGGGCGGCACCGTGCAGGGACTGACAGGACCGCACACTATTCCCGCCGGGGCTTTTGGTCTGACGCCGGCACAATTTCAGTCGCTCGATCCGGCCGGAACCGGCGTGAATACGGCGATGATCAATTATCTGAACCTGTTTCCCCATGGCAACGATCCTGCGGTATCGCTGGATAATGGCCTGAGCTTTAACGCGTTCGTGTTCAATGCAGGGATTCCGCGCACCAGCGCTATCCAAACAGCGCGCTTCGATTACAATCTGACCAAAGACGGCCGACAGGCGATTTTCGTGCGCGGTTCGCTCGGTGATTACCACGTGGCGCTGACCGATGCGCAATTCCCTGGCCAGAACCCTGCTTCGGAACTGTTGAACAATAGCAAGGGTATGGCGGTGCAGTATCAGGGGCAGTTCGGCTCGAATATAACGAACACAGTTCGCTATGGGTTCACGCGGTTGGGCGTCGAGTTGACGGGTCAAACCGGGGCGTCTTTTCAGGCGAGGTCCTTCGACACGCTTGTGTCGTTCAATCGGGGCAACAGCCATCGCACTCCGGTTCATGAGATCAACGACGATCTTGCGTATGTTCACGGATCGCATACGTGGCAATTCGGCGGATCGGTCAGCTTCATCCGCAACCAACGCACGGATTCGGCTCTTTCCTTCCCCGGCTATTTAGCCAACAACGGGTTCTGCGTGTCGCTGTGCGACAATATGGTTACGGCGATTAACGGTGGAACTGCATTCCCGGCCGTAGGTAACGCAAACTTGTTTGAACGGGCCATGATGGCCCTCACGGGGTCGATCACACAGGTGAATGCAACGTTCCTGGCTGACCCGAAGAGCGGGTCGGTCTTTCCTCAAGGCACACCAGAGCAGCGGCAATTCAATGAGAACTACATCAGTTTCTACGCTCAGGATAGCTGGCATATGCGGCCTTCCTTGACCCTAACTTTGGGTCTTCAATATGGCTACGAAACTCCGCCATGGGAGGCAAATGGTTTCGAGGTGACTCCATCATTTGACATCGAGCAATGGTTCCAACAGCGCGTGAAGAACATGAACAACGGTATTCCATCCTCTGCGTCGCCGCTGCTTTCCTGGAACTTAGCGGGAAAGGCAAACGGTGGCAAAAACTCCTGGTATCGGCCGAATTACAAAGACTTCTCTCCCCGCCTGGCCGTAGCATATGCGCCGAATTTTTCGGACGGTGTTGGACGGTTCCTGTTTGGAGAAGGGGGAAAGACTTCCATTCGGCTAGGCGCTGGGATGTTCTACGACCGCATTGGCCAGGCTCTCGCATTGGATAGCGACCTAAATGGTTCGCCGGGGACGGCAACGTCGCTGATCGACGGATCGCAGCAATTCGACCTCGCAACTGCGCCACGTTTTTCGGGGACGTGCAGTGCTACAGGGGCGTGCACGGGGCTGCCGCCACTTTCACAATTTTTGTCCGGGATCCCGACGACCGCTCAATTCCCGTTCACACCGGTATCGAACGTCAGCAATCTGGGGTTCGCCGTGGACCCGAACTTGCGCACGCCGTATTCAATTCACTTGGACGCTTCGATCCAGCGAGAGCTGCCCGGAAAATTCGTGGTGGATGTAGCTTACGTTGGCACGCTGGGACGCCGACTGTTGGGGAAGCAAGACTTTGCTCAATATCTTGATCTCCGCGATCCGCAGTCGGGAACGGACCTATGGTCAGCATTCCGTCAAGTGGTCAACGTCATCGGAACGCCGGGCAATCCCTCTGTGCCTCCGACGCTGTCCACCGGCGAGCCAAACGTGGCGGGCCTCTCGCAAATTGCTGCCATTCCGTATTTCCAGAACTTGATGCCGCACATGGGAGCATTCGACGCAGCATTCCTGTGCGGTGCGGGCGATACAACGTGCGCAACGGGATACCAGTCGCTGACGCCGACCCAGGCGTTTTACGCCTTCGTGACGCAAGACACGGTTGCCTCTTGGTCTTGCGCACTATTCCCGATTGACACGTTCGTGAGCCCGGGTGGACTCCCTAGCCCGTGGAACTCAACGGTTGACCCATCGGGGACAGGATTCGTCCTCTTCCAACAGCAGTTCTCAAGTTTGCCGGGGTGGGCGAATGTGTCCAATTCGAATTATCACAGTTTGCAGATTTCAGTTCGGAAAACCGCCGGTTTGGCGACTCTGGGCTTCAATTACGTGCTCTCTCATTCGATCGATAATGCCTCGACTGGGGAGAACGCCGACAATATCCCGGGTACGAATGGTACGCTTAACGGCCTTATCCAGAACCCATTCAACCTGCGTGCAGGACGCGCGTCGTCGGATTTTGATCTGCGTCACGATTTCAACGGAAATTGGGTGATCGATCTGCCGTTCGGCAAGGGCCGTCGCTTCGGTGGCCAGGTCGGAAGCGGAATGGACCGGGTGATCGGCGGCTGGGAGGTTACGGGGTTGGCGCGGTGGCGCTCTGGTTTTCCACAGACGCCGGGCAACGGCTTCAACTTCCCAACGAACTTTTTCCTCACTACGCCAGGCACTGTCACTACCAATATAAGCACGCACGTCGTTCGCAATGTGACTGGCACGGGGAGCGAATGCGCATTGATCGGTTGCGGCACCCCGAACCTGTTCAGCAATCCAGCTACGGCCCTGAATGCAGTGGCGTTCACAATGCCAGGACTCAGCGGATCGCGCAACATATGGAGCGGGCCCGCTTACTTCAGCATGGACACTGGCATCGCGAAAACCATAATGTTGACGGAGAGACAGCGCCTCCAGTTCCGCATGACTGCGTTCAATGTGTTTAACAACGTGAACTTCGCGGACAGCGAATCGCTCGATCCCACCGCTCCCAACACGTTCGGCACGTTCATTGCCACGGCTGGCCCACGGGGCGCCCCGCGAGAGATAGAGTTCGCGGCCCGCTTCGAATTCTGAACCAGCGGGTTCTGGTTGCTTTTGAGGAGGGACCCCGGCGGAAGAAGCCGGGGCCCCGGTTCCTCATAGGACGTGGTTTCGTTGCAGACTTCCGCTTTCGACCCCCATGTTTTCCGGGCGAATCATGGATCCCTGAGTCGGCATGACTGACCGCTTCAAAAATAAGCTAAACCGCAGAGAGCTGCTCCAGGCGTCGGTGGTAGCTGCAGGTGCGCTCACTGGCTTCGACAAGATTCGATGGCTGGAACCGTATCAAACGGGCAAATGGCAGCTCTTCGGTGGCGGCAGGAAGCTCGGCGTGGTTGATTTCACGGAGGAGGTTCCCGTGCCGATGGGCAAGGCATTCGGAACGGAGCTCGACGGGAGGATGTACACTGACCTGTCTAAGCTGACGCCGGAAAATCGCTTGACGCCGGCCGCGGAATTCTATATTCGCACGCGCGCCTCGGCACTTCTGGGTAGCCAGAAGCCGTGGTCAGTGCGAGTGAATGGACTCGTGGGTCGACCGCTCAACCTGAGCGTTGCGGAATTGGAGAGGATAGGAAAGCCGACTGGCTGGCATCTAATGGAGTGCGCGGGGAATGCGCGAAGCGTGCACTTCGGAATGATGAGCGTCGCGAAATGGACCGGCGCACCGGTGAGGGAAATTCTCGAGAATGCGAATATCAAGTCCGAGGCAACCAGCGTGCTCATATCCGGGTTTGATCGTTACGCGACGAAGTCAGTGAGCTCGCTGCCTGGCGCGAGCTGGGCATTCAGGCTGGAAGAACTGAAATCTGCGCAGGCGTTTCTGGCGACTGCGATGGATGGCGAACCCCTGACCAAAGACCACGGAGCACCGGTGCGGCTCGTTGTCCCTGGCTGGTACGGCTGCGCCTGCATCAAGTGGGTGAATAGGATCACGCCGGTGAATGACACGGAGGTTGCCACTTCTCAGATGCAAGAGTACGCCGCCAGAACACTGCAAGTGGGCGTGCCACGACTCGCGAGGGATTATCAGGCCGCAACGATCGATCAGGCCGCCATGCCCGTTCGGATTGAGAAGTGGCTTGTAGACGGCAAGATCAAATACCGGGTTGTCGGCATACTGTGGGGCGGATCTCGTCTGGTGAAGAGTCTAGAAATCCGATTCAATCCAGAGGAGGGCTATGTTCCTGTCGACAGTTTTCAGCAGACCGCCAATGACCCTTGGAGCTTCTGGACACATGCGTGGGAACCAAAAAGGCCGGGGACATACATGATCCGCTTAAACGTAAAAGAACCCCATGTTGTGGCGCGAAGGCTGGATGCCGGGTATTATCTTCGAACCGTTGATATCACAGAAATTTGAGGAGACTGTCCTTCGCAAGATCATGAAAAGGGCCGGCCGTCGGAACCAGGAACGAAGTTTGGCGCGCTCGGTCGCCCGTTGTGGATTGTGCGCTTTTTGCATCGTAGCCGCAGTCCTGCCCGTCGTGGCGCGACCAGGAGCCAGCGAAGCAAAAGACAAAATCGGCTGGGTGCCCCGCGAAATTCTGGAGCGACCGGTGCCTCTCCGAAGCGGCGTCGGGATCGCTCATGAGAAAGTTACGACGTCGTCGCCTCAGGCCCAGGCGTTTTACGATCAGGGGCTGGCATATCTGAACTCTTTTGTCTGGATTGAAGCGGCGCGCTCGTTTAATCAATCCTTGCGACTGGACCCGTCGCTGGCGATGGCCTATGTAGGGCTGAGTGATGCCTACATCGGCTTGCAGGACATTCCCGCAGCGCACGCGGCTTTCGAAAAAGCGCAAGCACTCTCGGGAAAAGTCAGCGGGGAGGAGCGCGCGATGATTGCAATTCGTGCGCGGCAATTCGATTACCTCGAAGACAGCGGCAATCTCCAGAAGTATTTTGCCTACCGGCAAGCCATCAGTGACGCACTGGCTGCTACCCCGACTGACCCTTGGCTTTGGATATTGCGCGGTTTTGCCGACGAGGGAACACCGTATGCACACGGACAGGGCGGTAAAGTGGACACGATCGCTTTCTACGAAACCGCCTTGGCGCTCTCTCCGCACAACTTCGTCGCACATCATTACCTGGCACACACGCTAGAGAACCTGGGGCGGACGAAAGAGGCTCTCGCGCAGGCCGAAGCCTATTGCAGGCTGGCTCCGGCCATTCCCCACGCCCATCACATGGTCGGGCATGAGCTCATGCGGCTGGGACGGACAGAGGAAGCCATTCAGGAATTCCTCAAGGCCGAGCAATTGGAAAACGCGTATTATCGGGCGGAGAGCATCCCGGCCAAGTATGACTGGCACCACGCGCATAATCTTTTTCTGCTGGCGATGTGCTATGAATCTCTGGGGCAAATGAAGGCCGCCGAGCCCGCGTTCCGCGAGGCCTTTTCTTTGCCCGCTTACACGGACCTAGCCGAGTTCAACCGCGCAGCATGGCCAGAGTTCTTGCTAAGCCGTGGCCGGGCGCAGGAGGCTTTCGACGCATCGCAAAGTTTGATCAATAGCCACTGGGCGATGGGACGATTCGCGGGCGAGACCCTGGCTGGGCGAGCATTGCTTGCGATGGGACGCCCGGAAGACGCGAAGAACGAACTAACAATGGCCGAGCAAGAAATGGAGCAGCTACCCGTCTCGGTGATTGCAACGTTGCCAAATGCCGGCGACCTGCACGCCCACATCCTGTTACAGGAAAAGAGGTGGAATCGGGGTAACGCGTTGATGCGGCAAATTGAGGAAAAGATTGTTGCGGTGCCCGGCCCGGATGCTTGGATTGACGCCCTGTTCCAGTTGGAATCCATCGCCGAGGCCGCGCGGCACTATGGCGACTGGGACCTGGCCAAATCGACCGCGCTGCGAATGGTCCAACATGATCCCAGCTACGCTGGCGGATATTATGCCCTCGGCTTGGTGGCGCAACATCAAGGCGATGCCGCTGCGGCGCGCCAGGAATTTGGCGCAGCAGAAAAACTTTGGAGTAACGCCGACCCGGGCATGCCCGAGCTCGCGCGCATTCATCAAGCACTCACGGCCGGACAGTGACTCGGGGCCATTGACGACTGTGAACGGTACGCGAGAACGATCTCCTGAACGCTTAATCCGATTTTCGAGAAAGTAGGTACAGGATCAGGCCGCCCGTTATTCGTCCGCGTGTCTCGCCCAGTCGGCCGGTGTAGCCTGCCAGAGGATATCCTTGCAAATCCAATCACGCACTCCGTTCGACGAGGAGCCGGACTATTTCATCATGGCCGCCTCCAGCAGCTTGGTGCAGTGGTGTCGTGTGGGAAAGACCTCCCATCGGTATGCCGGCTAAGCCTCGCCCAGCTCGGAAATCATCACCAGGCTGCTGCACAGAATCATGAATTCCGTGTTCGCTCAACGGGTCAGGGGAGTCTTAGCTTGTCTTCCACGTAGAGTGAGAGCTCGATCATGCGTTCCGCCACCTGTTCCGCAGGCAGGCCAATGAAGTTCTTGAGCACCAACTCTTTCACGTATAAGCGCACCAGGTAGCGCAATTGCAACGCTCGGTTACGCGTAGCGAAGACGAAGTCTCGATGCCCGCTGTTGACGACGATCAGATTGCGATTCCCGTCGAATCGCGACCGCCACAGTTCTCCCGCAGCTCGCTCAAATGTATAACCTGGCAAACCGCGGGCATTCACGGTGCCAATGCCCATGGTCGCACCCAACCGATCGGCAACGGTGATTAGGGCCTCGGCGGAACAGCGCACGTCGCGCTGCGAAACGACAACAGACAAGCGCGTGAGGCCCGGTGAAGACGGGGCTTGGAACTCCACCTCTTGGTCGGAGAGTGTTGAAAGTGCGCCGCCGCCTTCGACGATTTGCCAGGCAAATGCGAGGTCCTCCTCCACGCGGCGGCGGGCGCGGTCGCGAGGCAACGCACGGAAGCGCCGGGGCTGGTCGACGGCCAAAGTGGCAGCCCCCGGCGAAATCACGACGCTGTGGAGCGGGCCGGGATATTCAAAGAACTTGCGTTGCGCCGGTGTTTCGGCTGGCTCAGACACGCCTGTCGCGGCACCTTCGTCCTCACCGCTGGCTTCGGCTGGTTGCTCAGAGGGCTGGCCGCCTCCCAATTGCTGTGCCGAAACGGCGCGAATTTCGAACCAGTCGTACTCCTCGCGCGGCAAGACGAGCATGGCCTCACGAAAAGCGCGTTGGATGGCGCGTAAGGATTCTCGATTCGCTTGTTCCTCTTCAGCGCGGCGCTGCTCTTCAATCGCGCTGTTCAGGTGCGCTTCGAGCGGAGTGAGACTGTCTGCGAATGCCGCGTAATGCTCATCGTGCACGATCCCGGACCGCGTTCCAGGAGTCAGGTTGAGATAGGACACATCGATGAGGCCCTGCAGATAGCGCGACGTCCACGGCGCGCGCTCTAGGCCCGGCAGCGTGCCGATATCCGCGATCACGCGCGTGCCGCTCTTGGTGATAGCTACGCGGCAGTCTTCCTCTGGGACGGTGAGGTAAAGCTCGGCATAGGCCTCGCCAAACTTCGAGCGAACCGGCGGCAGTTGGTGTAGCAAGCGGCCGGCGAATTGGCGAGGCTCGACTTGGTATTGTTTGCGGGCCAGTTTGTCGATGACGGTTACGCGAACCTGGCTGTTGCGGATGCGATCGCGCAGCTCAGAGGCCAGATACCACTGGACTTTCTCGCCGGTTAGGCTGCGAATGCCGTTCAGGAGCGGACTAATCTTGACTTCCGTGCCTTGCTCGCCAAAGAGGGAGCGCCTTGGCCTCACCGCGTAACGCGGATCGCCTTTGCTCATGACCATCTGATAGGCCCGGTGATCGGTGCCAGTGGAAGTCATTGTGAGGGTCTGGCCCACGGTCCAAAAGCTCAGAAGGCCGATGCCAAACTCGCCCTGCAGGCCTGCTCCAACACCCTCGGCCTTGAGGCGCCGCTTGATCGAGTCGCAAATGTGTGTGGCGACATACTTGAAATCCGGTAAGCCGTCAGGAGTCCGCGGGACACCCTCCCCGTCGTCCTTGACCGCGAGATAGTGTCCGCCATGCTCCCGGCCGCGCGTGATGGTGACGGTCTTGGCGCGCGCGTCGATGCTGTTTTCAACAAATTCGGCGATGGCTTTCAGAGGGTTGCTCTGAGAAAGAGCGATAATGCGGATGGCGTTCCAGTCGTCGCCGATCCGCAATTTGCCTTTCTCTGAGGCATTCGTCTTGTTTGCGTCCTGTTTCG
>Ga0307374_10003706_pt1 | contig 25928 bp, 25 predicted proteins | sample OX3MG_FD_202532 | JGI IMG/M metagenome (GOLD analysis project Ga0307374, IMG submission 202532) | Soil microbial communities from Risofladan, Vaasa, Finland - OX-3 | ecosystem: Environmental > Terrestrial > Soil > Coastal area > Acid sulfate soil | place: Finland: Risofladan, Vaasa | collected...
CTCCGGCACCAGCAGCAGGTGCAGGTGGAGGTCACCGAGTGACGGAGCCGTCCCGGCTGCGGGCCGCGTTCGTCCGCCACGCCCACGGCCTCGGCGGCGCCGTCGCGGTGGAGCTGCTCGGCGGCGAGGCGGACCGGCTGCGTCCCGGGCTCACCGTCCACACCGCGCTGGGGCCGCGGGCGGTGCGCTGGTCAAAGCCGGCCGGGGCCGACGTCCTCTGCACCCTGGAGGGGATCGACGACCGCGCCGCCGCGGGCCGGCTGGCCGGCACCTACCTCGAGGTCGACCGCGCGCAGGCGCGCCCGCTGCCCGCCGGCGAGTTCTTCCACTTCCAGCTGGTGGGGCTCGCCGTCGTCGACGAGGCCGGGGCGCCGGTCGGCGAGCTGGTGGACGTGGAACCCCGACCGCACCACGACCTCTACATCGTCCGCTCCCCCGACGGGGCGGTGGAGCTGGTCCCGGCGGTGCACGACGCGGTCCGCGCCATCGACCTCCAGCGCGGCACGATGGTGGTCGTCCGCCGCCCGGTGGAGGCGGTCCCGGATGCAGGTTGAGGTGGTCACCCTCTTCCCCGAGGTCTTCCCCGGCCCGCTCGGGGTCGGGGTGGTCGGCCGGGCGATCGAGCGGGGTCAGCTGCAGGTCCGAGCCCACGACCTCCGCGCCCACGGGGTCGGCCCCCATCGGCAGGTCGACGACGAGCCGTTCGGGGGCGGCCCCGGCATGGTGCTGCGCCCGGAGCCGATCTTCGCGGCGGTGCGCGCCCTCCGCGCCGACCGGAGCCAGCCGGTGGGACGGGCGATCCTGCTCGGTGCCCACGGCCGCCGGTTCGACGCCGCGGCCGCGCGCCGGCTGGCGGCCGAGCCGCGGCTGATCCTCATCTGCGGACGCTACCAGGGGGTGGACGAGCGGGTGGTGGAGGGGTGCGGCCTGGAGGAGGTGTCGGTCGGCGACTTCGTCCTGAGCGGCGGCGAGCTGGCGGCGATGGTGGTGATCGAGGCCGCCGCCCGGCACCTGCCGGGCACCCTCGGGGCGCCCGAGTCGCTCCACGACGAGAGCTTCACCAAGGGCGGCGTCGAGCATCCCCACTACACTCGACCGGCGGTGTTCGAGGATCGAGCGGTGCCGGAGGTCCTCCGCAGCGGCGACCATGCCGCGATCGCACGGTGGCGCCTGCAGGCCGCCGGCGAGCGCGCCCTCCGGCTCCGACCTGACCTGCTCGGCCGCGACCCCGGGCCGGGTCGGGCCGGCGACCCGTCCGCTCCCGCCCCAGAAGTCTCGGCGCTGGCCGCCGCTCCCGGAGGAAGACCATGAACGTGATCGATCTGCTCGAGCGCGAACAGCTGAAGACCGATGTCCCCGAACTCCGGCCCGGCGACACCGTGCGGGCGCACGTCCGGGTGGTCGAGGGGACCAGGGAGCGCATCCAGGTGTTCGAGGGGGTGGTCATCGGGGTGGCCGGGGGGGGCAGCCGCCGCACCTTCACCGTCCGCCGGATCACCCACGGGGTGGGGGTGGAGCGCACCTTCCTCGTCCACTCGCCCCGGATCGCATCGATCGAGGTCGTCCGCCACGGCGAGGTCCGGCGGGCCAAGCTCTACTACCTGCGGACCAAGGTGGGCAAGCGGGCGCGGCTGCGCGAGCGACGGGAGACCCCCGCGCGCGCCGCCGCCGCCCCGCCGACGCCGGGCCCCGCCGCCCGTCCCCGGGCCATCGCTGCGGGCGCGACCGCCGCGCCCGCAGCGCCGGCGGCGGCGACACCAGCCGAGCGCGCCGACCCCCCCGCGGAGGGCTGACGCCGGCGGCGTCGTGGCGGCGGCGGCGCTCCGCGGGGCCGGTCGGCCGCTGGCCCGGTCACCATCCGCGCCGGGATGGCGGCGGGGGCGACGTCCGGGGCGGGGTGAGCCGGCGGTCGGTCGGCGGCCACCCGCAGGTGGCGTTGCCCGGCCGTGACCTCCCCGCCACGATCGTTGCCCGATCGCGATCGGGGGGCGACCGCGATCCCGGTGGCGGCGGCCTAGACTTTTGACCCGTGGCAGAGCATCCCCGGATCCTGTTCATCGCCGGCGAATCGGTCGACGCGGACGCGATCGGGGCGGCCCTCCGGTCGGTCGGGCTCGAGGCCCGGCGGCACGCAGCGGTCCCCGACGATCTCGCCGAGGCCGCGGGCAGCGACGGGGTGCTGGTCGCCGATGCCGATCGTCTGCCGGGACTGCCGGCGTTCGTCGCGGCCCTGCGCCGGTCGGACGGCGGCGCCGGCCTCCCGATCGTGCTGGTCGCGGCCGACCCGCGGGGGGACGTCGTCCTGCAGGCGCTGGCCGCGGGCGCCTCCGAGTGCCTGGCGGCGACCTCGCCCACCCGCTCGGTGGCCGAGCACATGATGGCCCGGGCGGCGACGGCGCGGGCGGCGGCCGCCGCGGCGGCGCCGGCCGAGGCCGCCCCGGCCCAGCCGGACCCGGGGCCGGCGCCCGCCCCGCCCCCGACCTCGACGAGGCCGCCGGACCCGGCGCCCGCCGAGGCTTCCCCGCCACCGGTCGCGGTGACGGCGGCGCCACCTCCGGCGGCGGCCCCGGGCCCCGACGAGGCGGAGCCGGACCCCCAACCGGCCGAGATGGGACAGACGCTGTGGGTCGTCTGCGGGCCGCGGGGAGGCGTGGGCCGAACCCTGATCGCGTCCAACCTCGCCGTCCTGGCGCAGGAGGGGCGGCGGGTGGCGCTGGTGGACAACGTCCCCCGCTTCGGCAGCATCCTGCTCGCCTTCAACCTTCCCCCCCAGACACCGACCTGGGTGCAGCTGCACGGAGAGGCGCTCAGCGAGGACCTCTTCGATCGGCTCCCCCGGCATCCCAGCGGCGTCACCGTCCTGCCCGCGCCGTCGAGCCCGGAGCTCGCCGACGCGGTGGCCCCGGCCGCCGTCAACAACCTCATCCACCGGCTGGTCAATGCCAGCGACGTGGTGGTCGTCGATCAGGGCGGTCGGTTGGACAATGGCGGGATCGACCTGATGGAGAGCGCGGACCGCCTGGTGGTGGTGGGCACCCCCGACAATCACGGCGTCTATGCGGTGCGGACCTGGCTGTCGATCTGCGACAAGCTGCGGATCCCCCGCTCGCGCATCACGGTCGTGCTCAACTCGGTCCAGCCTTACCACCAGTCCGACCGCGAGCGCGCGGGTCGCGTCCTGGAGCACCCGGTGCACATGCTCCCGCACGCGGGGATCGATGGGGTCCGGTCGATGTCGGCGGGGGAGCCGCTCGCCTGGAAGCAGCCCAGGTCCGGCTTCGTGAAGGCGCTGCGCGCGGTGGCGACCGAGATGCTGGAGCCACAGGCGGCGCTCGCCAGCGCCACCGGTCGCTGACGCGCCCGACCCGAGGGCGCCATCGCCGCCGGCGGCGGTCGTGCGTCCGCTCCGGGACCGGCCCCACCTGGTCGTCGGGCTCGGTGCGGGTGGCGTCACGGAGGGGCGGGCGGCCGTGAGCCGGCCCGGCACCGAGCGGATCGCACGACTCTTCGACCAGGCGGCCCGCCGCTATGACCGCCAGATGGGCTTCTTCGAGCGGCTCCTGTTCGGCGGCGCCCGCGCCTGGGCCACCTCGAAGGCGCGCGGGGCGGTGGTCGAGCTGGGGGTCGGGACCGGGCTCAACCTGCCGCGGTACGGGGACCGGGTGGAGCGGGTGATCGGGGTCGATGTGTCCGAGGGGATGCTCGGCGTCGCCCGCCGGCGCGTCGCCGACCACGGGCTCCGCGGCGTCGAGCTGCGGAAGGGCGACGCCCAGGCCCTCGACCTGCCCGACGCCACCGCCGACACCGTCGTCTCGACGTTCACGTTCTGCACCATCCCCGATCCGGGCGCCGCCAGCCGGGAGGCCCACCGGGTGCTGCGGCCCGGCGGGACGTTCGTCCTGGCCGAGCACGGTCCCCCCACCCACCCGCTCGCCCGGGCCGTCATGCGGGCGGCCGAGCCGTTGAGCATCCTGCTCGCGGCGGACCATCTCACCCGCGATCCGGTGCCCTATCTGGAGCGCGCCGGCTTCACCGTGTCCGAGGTCCACCGGGGCGGCCTCGGGGGCATGGTCTTCCGGGTCCTCGCCCGCAGGGACGACGGGTTGGGGGGAGGTTCGGAGCCGCCGCCCGTGGCCGACCGCAGCTTGGTCGTGGGCTCGATGGCGCCGGCGCCGTGGCGCGGTCCGCCGGCCCACCGGCGCCGGTGACGCGCACCGATCGGCGGCCCTGCGGGGGCCGAGGGGTTGGCGGTCTGCCGCGACGCCGACCGGCTCGCCCGCCCCGGCGGCCCCTCGCCCCCATGTGCCGGCGGGTCCGGGCGGTGGCGGCGGCGGAATCGCCCAGCGCTCCAGGCACCGGCGTCGGAAGGGACCTCCCTTCGTCGGCACCCCCGCCTCCTCGGCGGAGGGCCAGATGGGCGCGCCTCAGCCCGGTGGTGCGCTTCGCCCCGGACCCTCCCGCTCCGCCGGGCGGCCACCGGCGGGTGCTCGCGGCTCGACGGGGGACCGCGTCGGTCCCCCGGCCGGGAAGCGGGCCCCGTGGTCGGGATGATCGGGCGACCCGCCGGCGATCCGCCGCCCCTGCGCCCGCCGCGGATGGCCCGCGCCGATCCCGGGCGCCCCCGAGAGCCCCTCCGACTCACCCATCCCCACCCGGACGGCGCGCCCGCACCGAGTACATGAAGGGCATGGACGGCGCACCCGGGGGCGGCCAGTAGGTTCCGTCCGGGCGGCCCTCGAGCCAGGGAAAGCGCGGGAAGAGCGTGAACGGGTGCTCGTGGAGCAGCTCCAGCTCGAGCCCCCGGTCGAGCAGGACCGAGATCACCCGGGAGAGCGGATGGGTCCACTCGTACTGGCGGTTGTGGACGGTGGGGGCGTCGCGGTCGGCATAGGTGCCGGGCTCGTCGGTGACGATGGGGCCGCTCCCGAAATAGTCGTGGCGGAGCGCCCGCCCGGAGTCGTCGAGCATGTCGACGAGCGGATGGAACTCGCTGAGGTAGAAGACCCCGCCGGGGGCGAGCAGGGCCACGACGGCGTCGGCCCAGCGCTCCAGGTCGGGCAGCCAGGTGAGGGCGCCCTTGCCCGTGTACACGATCTGGTAGGGGCCGGCCAGGGCCGCCGGCGCCGCGCTCACCTCGCTGCACACGAAGTCCGCCCCCGAGGCAACCTCGAGGGCCAGCTCGCGCGCCACCGCGATCGCCGCCGGGGAGAAGTCGACCCCGGTGACGAGGGCGCCCCGTCGGGCCCAGGAGAGGGTGTCCAGCCCGATGTGACACTGCAGGTGGACCAGCGAGCGGCCCCGCACGTCGCCGAGCTCCGCGACCTCGAAGGGCTCGAGGACGCCGCGGCCGGCGCGAAACCCGTCCACGTCGTAGAAGGCCGAGCGGCGATGGATCGGCACCCGCTCCTCCCAGAAGGCGAGGTTGGCGGCGAGCCGCGGGTCCAGCACCGGCCCAGGATACGAAGCGGGATCGCGCTGCCCGCGGCGGCCCCACCCGGGGCGGTGCGCGGCCCGGGGGGGCCAGCGGCGCCCGTCTCCGCACCACCCTGCCAGCCGGCCGCTCGCGCCTGGAGCGGTCGCCGGTCTGGTCGCGGCGGCGCCGCCGCCGCCGGCCGTCTCCGGAGGGCCGCCCCTCCCCGGCCGAGCCGTCCTCCCGGCTCCGCGACCCCCCGGGGAGGCGCCAGTCGGCGTGGTGACCGGGGCCGGCGCGCGGCGTGCCCGGTCCCGGCGGCCCCCCAACCGATCCGCATCCCCGCGACTACGCTCCGGCGGCGCGGGGTATCGTTGGAGCGGCAGGGCGCCCGGCTCTCGATCCGGCACCGGGGTGGGGACGGATCGGTTGTTAGAATCGCGAGTCGCTCCGCTCCCCCTCCGCGGGTCGGCCCGAGCGCCCCCCGCCCCATCCGACCGCTCCCCAGGGTATGGCTGCCTCCAACCTCGTCATCGTCGAGTCGCCCAGCAAGGCCAGAACGCTCGCCAAGTTCCTCGGTGGGGACTACGACGTCCGGGCCTCGATGGGGCACGTCGTCGACCTGCCCAAGTCCAAGCTCGGGATCGACGTCGACAACGACTTCGCGCCCCAGTACGGCGTGATCCCCGGCAAGGAGGCCCAGGTTCGGGAGCTGCGGGCGGCCGCCCGCCGGGCCGGCCGGACCCTCCTCGCCTCCGACCCCGATCGTGAGGGGGAGGCGATCGCCTGGCACATCGCCAACGAGCTCCACCTCCGCCAGCCGGAGCGGATCGTCTTCCACGAGGTGACCCGGCCGGCCGTCGAGGCGGCGCTGGCCCGACCCCGGCCGATCGACCAGCGGCTGGTCGACGCGCAGCAGGCCCGGCGGGTGATCGACCGGCTGGTGGGCTACAAGCTGAGCCCCCTGCTGTGGCGGAAGATCCGCAAGGGCCTCTCCGCCGGTCGGGTGCAGTCGGTGGCGGTGCGGCTGGTGTGCGACCGCGAGGACGAGATCGTCGGCTTCGTGGCGGTCGAGTCCTGGACGGTGGACGCCGTGCTCGCCACCGGGGACGGCGCCGAGCTCCGGGCCCACTTCCATGGCCGACGCCGCGGCGACGCGGTCGCCAAGGAGGAGCTCGCCGACGAGGCCTCCGCCCGCCTGGTGGAGTCGGCGGTGGCGGGGGTCCCGTTCCGGGTCGACACCATCGAGCGGCGGGTGTCGCGCCGGAACCCGCCCGCCCCCTTCATCACCAGCACCCTGCAGCAGGATGCGTCGGCCCAGCTGCGGCTCAGCCCCAAGCGCACGATGCGGATCGCGCAGGAGCTCTACGAGGGGGTGGAGCTGGGGTCCGAGGGCCCGGTCGGGCTGATCACCTACATGCGGACCGACTCGACCCGGATCAGCGACCTGGCCGCCGCCGAGGCCCGCGACTTCCTCCGCGAGACCTTCGGTCCCGACTATGTCGGCCCGGGGGCGGCGGTGCGGCGGTCGAAGAGCCCGGTGGCGGCCCAGGAGGCTCACGAGGCGATCCGGCCCACCTCGGTGGAGCGCACCCCCGACTCTGTGGCGGCCCATCTCAGCCCCGACCAGCTCCGCGTCTACCGGCTCGTCTGGCAGCGATTCGTGGCCGGCCGGATGACCGCGGCCCGCTTCGACACCACCCGGGTCGACATCGGGAGCGGGGAGCTGGTCTTCCGGGCGACCGGATCCCGGCTGACCTTCGACGGCTTCCTGCGGGTGCTGCCGAGGGACCCCGAGCGCGACGACGCCGAGCTGCCCGCCCTCCAGGAGGGCCAGGCGCTGACCCTGGCCCGCACCGAGGCCGAGCAGCACTTCACCCAGCCGCCGCCGCGCTACTCCGAGGCCACCCTGATCCGGGAGCTGGAGGAGCGGGGGATCGGACGACCGAGCACGTACGCCCCCACGATCGACACCATCGAGGCGCGCGGCTACGTGCGCCAGGTGGAGCGCCGGCTGCACCCCACCCCGCTCGGGCAGGCGGTCAACGAGGCGCTCAAGAGCCAGTTCCCCGACATCGTCGACGTCGGGTTCACCGCCGAGATGGAGTCCCGCCTCGACGCGATCGAGGGCGGGGGCAGCGCCTGGGTGCCGGTGGTGCGGACCTGGTTCGGCCCGTTCGCCGAGAACCTGGAGCGTGCCGAGGCGGACATGCCGCGGGTCCGGGTGGCCGCCGTCCCGGTGGGCGAGCCGTGCCCCCGCTGCGGGGCCGACCTGGTCGTGCGCAGCGGACGGTTCGGCGAGTTCGTGGGCTGCTCCCGCTTCCCGGAGTGCGACTACATCCAGGGCAAGGAGTCCCGGCCGGCCCCGACGCCCACCGGTGCCACCTGCCCGGACTGCGGCAAGCCGCTGGTGGAGCGCACCGGGCGCCGCGGGCCCTTCGTGGGCTGCTCCGCCTATCCCGCCTGTCGCTACATCCAGCCCCGCGCCGGCGGCGAGGGTGGGGCGGGGCCGGCCCGGCCCCAGCCGGAGCCGACCGGGGAGCCGTGCCCCCAGTGCGGCAAGGCGCTGGTGCGCCGCCAGGGCCGCTTCGGGCCGTTCGTCAGCTGCTCCGGCTATCCCACCTGCCGCTACCGGCCGCCCCGGGCGCCCGCCGACGCCGGCCCCACCGCCGCCGGCGCGGGCCGCCCGGCGCGGGGACGGGCGGCCCGCGCCACCACCCGTTCCCCGGCGGCGGCGGGCGGGCAGGGCGGGCCCGCCGCCCGGACCAGGGGTCCGCGCGCCCGGCCCCCGGCCGTCCCGCGGGCGGCGGCCGCCGGGCCGGACGGCGACGGGGCCGCCCCGAGCGCGCCTCGACGGACGAGCGGGCGGCGCCCAGCCGCCTCGGAGTGACCGGCAGCGGGGGCGGCGCCCCCGCCGGCCGCCGGGCGTGCGCTCCTCCCGGCACGGGCGCGGGCCGGTCGCGGGCAGCGCCCGCCCGGGGTTGGGCGAACGGCGCCACGGGTAGAATCGCCAGCAGGTGAGTTCCATGGAGCGGGCGCGTCCGCGCGCCACCACGATCCTGGCGGTCAAGCGGGGCGACCAGGTCGCCCTGGCCGGCGACGGCCAGGTGACCGTGGGCGACGTGGTGATGAAGCACCACGCCAACAAGGTCCGCTACCTCTATCACGAGCGGGTGCTGGTGGGGTTCGCCGGGGCGGTCGCCGACGCCTTCGCCCTCTTCGACAAGTTCGAGCGCCACCTGGACCAGCACCAGGGCAACCTGCTGCGCGCCGCCGTCGAGCTGGGCAAGGAGTGGCGGACCGACCGCTACCTCCGCCACCTGGAGGCGATGCTGGTGGTGGCGGACCCCGAGCAGATGCTGCTCCTCACCGGCGAGGGCGACATCATCGAGCCCGACGACGACATCTGTGCCATCGGCAGCGGGGGTCCGTTCGCGCACGCGGCGGCCCGGGCGCTCCTGCGCCACACCGATCTGGGCGCGTCGGAGGTCGCCCGCCGGGGCCTGGAGATCGCCGCCTCCCTCTGCATCTACACCAACGACGCCATCTCCGTGCACACCCTGACCCGGGCGGCGGCGACCGCCGCCCCGGACGGCGCCGGGCCGGCGGACGCGGCCCAGGCGCCCGCGGACCGGAGGGAGCCCGGGGAGCCGACCGGACCCGGGGACGAGAGCGCGCCGGACCCAGCGGCGAGGGAGGAGACCCCTGCCGGGGTCGCCAGCGAGGAGGCGGGGCATGGCGCTCGAGCTGCGGCCGGCTGAGATCGTCGCCGAGCTCGACCGCTACATCGTCGGTCAGGCGGCGGGCAAGCGCGCGGTCGCGATCGCGCTCCGCAACCGGCACCGGCGGATGGAGGTGCCCCAGGAGGAGCGGGACGACATCCTGCCCAGCAACATCCTGATGATCGGCCCGACCGGGGTGGGCAAGACCGAGATCGCGCGCCGGCTGGCGCAGATCGCCGGGGCCCCCTTCATCAAGGTGGAGGCGACCAAGTTCACCGAGGTCGGCTACGTCGGCCGCGACGTCGAGTCGATCATCCGCGACCTCCTCGAGCAGACCATCACCGAGGTCCAGGGGCGCCGCGTCGGCGAGGTGGAGGAGGAGGCCAAGCGTCGCGCCGAGGCCCGCATCGTCGAGCGGCTCCTGGAGGACGACGCCGGCGCCCTGGTCGCCGGCCCCAGCGTCCGGGGGACGGGGGCGGATCCGCCAGCCGTCGAGCACGGGGCGGGGCCCGTCGTGGCGGCCCCCGCGACCGGGCCCTCCGGCCAGGAGGCGGCGCCGGCAGCGGTGCGGGCCGCACCCGGCGGAACGACCGGGAACGCCCCCGGGCCTGGCGGGACGGAGCGCGGGGCGGCCGGCGAGCCCCGCCCGGAGAGCCCTCTGCTCGCGCGCCGCCGGCGCACCCGGAGGCGGGTCCTCGCCCGCAAGCTCGCCGCCCGTCAGCTGGAGGACCGGCTGGTGGAGATCGAGGTGGAGGAGAGCTACACCCCGCCGGTCGAGGTCTTCTCCGGCACCGGCTACGAGGAGATCGGCTGGTCGCTGGCCGACTTCTTCAGCCAGATGGCGCCGTCACGCAAGCGGCTCAAGCGGATGAGCGTCGCCGACGCCCGCCACGTGCTGACCCAGGAGGAGACCGACCGGCTGGTCGACATCGACAGCGTCTACGACGACGCCATCCACCAGGTGGAGGAGAAGGGGATCGTCTTCATCGACGAGGTCGACAAGATCGCCGGTCCCTACACCGAGGGGCATGGCCCCGACGTCAGCGGCCAGGGGGTCCAGCGCGACCTGCTCCCGGTCATCGAGGGCTCGGCGGTGAGCACCCGCTACGGCACGGTGCGCACCGAGCACGTCCTCTTCATCGCGGCGGGGGCCTTCACCATGGCCAAGCCCGCCGACCTCATCCCGGAGTTCCAGGGTCGCTTCCCGATCCGGGTCGAGCTGCAGAGCCTCACCGAGGCCGACCTGCGCCGGATCCTGGTGGAGCCGCGCACCGCGCTGACGCGGCAGTACACCGCCCTGCTCAAGACCGAGGGGGTGGAGCTGGTCTTCAGCGACGACGGGGTGGGCGAGCTCGCCCACCAGGCCCAGCTGGTGAACGAGCGGGACGAGAACATCGGGGCCCGCCGCCTCTTCACCGTCCTGGAGCGGGTCCTGGAGGACGTCTCCTTCAGCGCCGAGAGCCACGCCGAGGCGCCGGTCCGGATCGACCGCGACTATGTCACGGCGCGGCTGGGCGACCTGGTCGGCAACGAGGACCTGCGCCGCTACGTGCTCTGAGCCGTGAGCGCCGCCCCCCGCCGGCACGGCGGGTAGGATGGGGTGCGACCGCCGCCCGCGACCACTGTCGGAGGCGCCCGCCATGCAGTACGTGCGACTGGGCTCGTCGGGCCTCCAGGTGTCCCGGATCTGCCTTGGCATGATGAGCTACGGCGATCCCGGCTCACGGGCCTGGTACCTGCCGGAGGACCGGGCCGAGCCGATCGTGCGGGCCGCGGCGGAGGCGGGGGTGACGTTCTTCGACACCGCCGACGTCTACTCGGAGGGCGTCAGCGAGACCATCACCGGGCGGCTCCTGGCGCGGCTGTTCCCGCGCCGCGACGACTACGTCCTCGCCACCAAGGTGTGCTCGCCGATGGGGACCGGTCCCAACGACCGCGGGCTGTCGCGCAAGCACGTGCTCGCCAGCATCGACGCCTCCCTGCGCCGTCTCGGCGTCGATCATGTCGACCTCTATCAGATCCACCGCTGGGATCGGGACACCCCCATCGCCGAGACCATGGGGGTGCTCGACGAGGTGGTGCGCTCGGGACGGGCTCGCTACATCGGCGCGTCGAGCATGTACGCGTGGCAGTTCGCCACGGCGCAGCACACCGCCGACGCCCATGGCTGGACCCGGTTCGTGTCCATGCAGAACCACTACAACCTCGTCTATCGGGAGGAGGAGCGGGAGATGATCCCGCTCTGCCTCGATGAGGGGGTGGGGCTGATCCCCTGGAGCCCGTTGGCCCGCGGGCTGCTCGCCGGCAGCCGCGACCGCGGGGGTGCCCGCCGCACCGTCCGCGCCGGCAGCGACGCCTTCGCCGACAGCCTGTACGGGGTGGGCGACTTCGACGTCGTCGACCAGGTCCAGAGGGTGGCGCGGGAGCGGGGCCTCCCCCCGGCACGGGTGGCCCTGGCCTGGCTCCTCGGCCGGCCGGGGGTGACGGCGCCCATCGTCGGTGCCACCCAGCTGGTCCACCTGGAGGACGCGGTGGCGGCCGTGGAGGTGAACCTGACCGAGGTCGAGGTCGGCCGCCTGGAGGCGCCCTACCGCCCCCACCCGGTGCTCGGGCACAGCTGAGCCGGGCCCACCGATCGGACCCCGGGGCGGATGGCGGGGCCGCGACGGTCGTGGCCGGTCACCCGTTCGCCGCCCGGATCGGGCGCGGTGGCCGGCCCGGCTGGCGGCGACCGCGGCGATCGGCCGTCGCCACGAGGCCCGGTCCGGCCCGGGGCCGGTGCCGGCGGCTGCGACGGCCTCCCCAGAGCGGCGATCAGGAGCTGCCGGCGGCGCGGGGGCGGGCTGGATCGGCACCGCACGGGTGACCCGCATGCCCGGGCGGGCGCTCCTCGACGGGAGGAACCCGGGGCAGCGCCGACGGGTGTCGCTCCGGTCCGATGGGCAACGGTCGAGCCGGATCGCGTCCGCGCGCCGCCGCCGGCCGGGCAGGGGTGCCGGCGCGGGTGGCGGATGCGCCCGGCTGGGCCCGGCCCCCCCACCTCGGCGGCAGCACCGCCCGGGCCGCCGGCCCCCCGGTGTCGTCAGCGTGGACCGCGGTCCAGCTCGCCCCGTCGGCGGGGCAGCGGCTCGCCCGGGTCGAGCTCGTTGGCGAGCGGTGGTGGAGTCGCAGCCGCTCTCCCGGGGCAGCCCGATGCGCCGGCGCGTACCCCTCTTGGCCCAGCACCACGAGCCGCATGTCCGGGCCACCCGGAGCGTCCAACCCACCCTCGAGGCATGCGGGGATGCCGGCGGCCCCATCCAGGTGGGGCGTGGTGACCCGGCCGGTGGTGGGGTCGGCGGGGACACGAGCTCGACGACGAGGAGGGCCTCGGCGGGACCGAAGATCGCGACGCGATCCCGACGGGTGGTGACGATCAGGTCGGGGATGAGGGCGCGCGCCGGGCCCAGGCTGAGGTTCACCGCCTCCACCACCCGGCCGCCGGCCGTGAGCGTCGGTCTCGGTCCACGGCCCGGCATGGGGTCGGTCCGCGACGGCTGCGGTCCTGGTGCGCACCGGCAGGGCCCTCCGATCGCGCGCGGTCGGGCACCGTCTGCCCGCTCGGGCCGGCCGCCGGAACCCGGCTGCCGGGGCCGCCGCTCGCCGTCGGCGCCCTCTCCGTCGGCCAGGTGCCGCGGCGGCGTCCGATCGTGCCCCATCCGGTAAGATGCGGGCGGCAGTCAAATTCGCATGCCCGGACGACGCGCGCCGGGGTCCCCGCCCGAGGGGCCGGTCCGCGGCAGATGCCGGGCAGAGGTCAACCGCTCCCAAGGAGGGCGTGCCGTGCCCACCGCCACGCTCACCGAGCTGCTCCAGGCCGGGGTTCACTTCGGCCACCAGACCAGTCGGTGGAACCCCAAGATGCGCCCCTTCCTGTTCACGGAGCGGGGTGGGCTCCACATCATCGACGTCGCCCAGACCGTGACCAGGCTCGACGCCGCCAGCGACTTCGCCGCCGACACCGTCGCCCAGGGTGGCCAGCTCCTCTTCGTCGGCACCAAGAAGCAGGCCCAGGACACCCTGGTCAAGGAGTGCGAGCGCGGCGGCCAGTTCTTCGTCGTCACCCGTTGGATGGGCGGGATGCTCACCAACTTCGAGGTGATCAAGCGCCAGCTCCGCCGTCTCGCCGACCTGCGCGAGATGCGGGAGCGGGGTGACTTCGCGGGCCTGCCCAAGAAGGAGGCCAGCCGTCTGGAGGACGAGCTGGACCGGCTGGAGCGCAACTTCGGTGGCATCGCCGGGATGCGCCGCCTCCCCGCCGCCCTCTTCGTCGTCGATCCCCACAAGGAGCGGCTGGCGGTCACCGAGGCGCGCAAGCTCCGGGTCCCGATCATCGCCATCACCGACAGCAACTGCGACCCGGACGAGATCGACTGGGTGATCCCCGGCAACGACGACGCCATCCGCAGCGTGCGCCTGATCGTGCAGCGGATCATGGACGCCTGCGTCGCCGGGCAGGAGCAGCGCCACCGGATCGAGGCGGCCCGGGCCGCCGAGGCGGCCGAGGTCCAGCTGGCCCAGGCGGCCGAGGCGGCGGCGGCAGCGGAGGCGGCGGCGGCGGCGGCCGCGGAGGCGGCGGCGGCCGCGGAGGCCATGGCGTCGGAGGGCGATGCCGCCTCGGCACCGCCGGCGTCGGTCGAGACCCGAGATGGCGCCAGCGAGCCTGCCGCGGCGGCCGACGCCCCGGCGAGCCCGGAGGCGCCGGCATGACCGAGATCTCCGCCGCCTTGGTCAAGCAGCTCCGCGAGCTGACCGGGGCCGGGGTCATGGACGCCAAGCGCGCCCTGGTGGAGTCCCGGGGGGCCCTGGAGCCGGCTCGCGAGATCCTGCGTCGCAAGGGCATGGCCGATGCCACCAAGCGCAGCGGCCGCACCGTGCGGGAGGGGCTGGTCGACGCCTACCTCCACCCCGGCGGTCGGGTCGGGGTGCTCCTCGAGGTGAACTGCGAGACCGACTTCGTCGCCCGCACCGAGCCCTTCCGGGCGCTGGTGCACGACCTCGCCCTCCAGATCGCCGCCCACAGCCCCGAGTACGTCCGGCGCGAGCAGGTTCCGGCCGCCATCGTCGAGCGCGAGCAGCGGATCAGCCGCGGGCAGGCGGAGGACCAGGGCAAGTCCGCCCAGATCGCGGAGCGGATGACCACCGGGAAGATGGAGGCCTTCTACCAGCAGGTCTGCCTCTACGACCAGCCGTGGATCCGCGACGAGGGCAATCGCAGGCGCAAGGTCGAGGAGGTCGTCAGAGAGGTCGCGTCCACCCTCGGCGAGCATCTCGACGTCGCCCGCTTCACCCGCTACACGCTGGGCGAGAGCGCGGGCGACGGCGGGCCGGAGCCGAAGGGCGACCCGGGCGGTACCGGGGGCGCCGTCCGTGCCTGAGGAGGCGGCCGCCGTCGTCGCCGGGCACCCGGTGGAGGCACACGGGAAGGGCACCCGCTACCGGCGGGTGGTCCTCAAGCTCTCCGGTGAGGCGCTGATGGGCGATCGCTCCTTCGGGATCGCGCCCCCGGTGCTCGGGAAGGTCGCCATCGAGGTGGACCGGGCTCACCGCCTCGGCGCCCAGGTGGCGATCGTGGTCGGCGGTGGCAACATCTTCCGCGGGCTGGCCGCCGCCGAGCAGGGTCTGAGCCGGGTCACCGGCGACTACATGGGGATGCTGGCGACGGTCATCAACGCCCTCGCCCTCCGGGACGCCATCCAGGCGCAGGGACTGGAGACCCGGGTCCAGTCCGCGATCGAGATGCACCAGGTGGCGGAGCCGTTCATCCGCGGCCGCGCCATCCGCCATCTGGAGAAGGGGCGGGTGGTGATCTTCAGCGCCGGCTCCGGCAACCCCTACTTCACCACCGACACCGCCGCCGCCCTGCGCGCCGCCGAGATCGGCGCCGACCTCCTGATCAAGGCGACCAAGGTCGACGGCATCTATTCCGCCGATCCCCAGCTCGATCCGGAGGCGACCCGCTTCTCCCGCCTCTCCTATCTCGAGGTGCTCAACCGCGGCCTCAACGTGATGGACAACACCGCGGTGACCCTGTGCATGGACAATCGCCTGCCGGTCCTGGTGCTGGACCTCTTCACCGAGGGCAGCATCGAGCGGGCGCTCCGGGGCGAGCCCACCGGCACCCTGGTGGACGACGGGAGCGCCGCCTGGTGATCCCGGAGCTGGTCGCCGACTCCCGCACCCGGATGGGCAAGAGCCTGGAGGCTCTCCACGGCGCCCTCGCCGCCATCCGCACCGGCCGGGCATCGCCGAGCCTCATCGACCAGCTGAGCGTCGAGGTCTACGAGACCACCATGCCGCTCAATCAGCTCGCCAGCCTGTCGGCGCCGGAGCCGCGGCTCATCCTCGTCCAGCCGTTCGACCGCCAGACCATCGCCGCCATCGAGAGGGCGATCCAGCGCAGCGAGCTGGGCCTCAACCCCTCCAACGACGGGATCCTGGTCCGGGTGCCGATCCCAGCCCTCAACGAGGAGCGGCGCCGCGAGTTCGTGCGCCTGGTGAAGACCAGGGCCGAGGAGGCGCGGGTGGCGATCCGCAACATCCGCCGTGACGACATGGAGCGGCTGCGCCGGCTGGAGCAGGAGGGATCGATCTCCGCCGACGAGGCCAGCCGCGGGCACACCGAGCTCCAGCGGGTGACCGACCACTTCGTGGAGCAGGTCGACGACACCTCCCGTCGCAAAGAAGCCGACCTCATGGAGGTGTGAGACCGCGCCCGCCGTGCTGCCCCGCCACATCGGCATCATCATGGACGGCAACGGCCGCTGGGCCCGCCAGCGTGGCCTCCTCCGCACCGACGGGCACCGGGCCGGCATCGAGACCATCCGCAAGGTGATGGAGGCGGCGGACCACGCCGGCGTTCACCACCTCACCCTCTACGCCTTCTCCACCGAGAACTGGTCGCGGCCCCCGGACGAGGTCGCCGCCCTGATGCGGCTCTTCGAGGAGACGCTGGCCAAGGAGGTGGACGAGCTCCATGCCAGCGGGGTCCAGATCCGCGTCATCGGCCGGCGCCAGGAGCTGGCCGACGGCCTGCGCGGCCTGATCGACGACGCCGAGCGGCGCACCGCCGCCAACCGCACGGGGGTGCTGTGCGTGGCCATCAACTACGGCGGCCGGGCCGAGATCGTGGACGCCGTGCGCAGCCTGGCCGAGACCGGCGAGGACCTGCGGCGGCTCGACGAGTCACGGCTGGCCGCCGCCCTCTACACCGGCGGGCTGCCGGACCCGGACCTCATCATCCGCACCGCCGGTGAGCGCCGGATGAGCAACTTCCTCATCTGGCAGTCGGCCTACGCCGAGCTCCACGTGACCCCCGCCCTCTGGCCCGACTTCGGGTCCCCGGAGCTGGAGGTGGCCCTTCGCGACTTCGCCGCCAGGCAGCGCCGCTTCGGCGGCGTCGTCGGCTGACCGGCCCGACCGACCGGTGGCGCTCCTGCGCCGGACGGCGAGCGGCGTCCTGCTGGCCGGCCTGGTGGTGGCGGCGGCCCTCCTCGGGGGACCGCCGCTGCTCGCGCTCGCGTCGCTGGCGCTGGTGATCGGCCTGGCCGAGTTCCGCCGCCTCGGGACGAGCCTCGGGGCCGCCCCGCCGTGGTGGCTGATGGGGCCGCTCGCCGGCCTGTGGCTCCTGCGGGCGGCGATCCCCGGCGGGGCGGCGACCGAGATCGGGCTGGGACTGGCCCTCGTCCCCGGGCTTCCCTGTGCCCTCCTCTGGTCCCGGGGCGCTCGGCCGTTCGCCCCCTGGGCGACGGCGGTGGGCGGTGCGCTCTGGCTCGGCTACGGCCTCGGCTTCCTCGTGCTCCTGGCCCGGGCCCCCGGGGCCGGCCAGGTCGGGGGGTGGCTGGTGCTGCTGGTGGTCGGGGTGGCGGTGGTGAGCGACACCGCCGCGTACCTGGTCGGCTCCGCCGTCGGCCGGCGGCCGTTCTTCCCCGCCATCAGCCCCCGCAAGACGGTGGAGGGCGCCCTGGCCGGGCTGGCCGCGGCGGTGGTCCTGGTCGCCTGGGTGCTGCCGCTGCTGCGGCCCTCGGTGCCGGTCGCCGCCGCCGGCCTCTGCGGGGTGCTGGCCGGGGTCGCCTCCCAGGCCGGCGACCTCGTCGAGTCCACCCTCAAGCGCGCCGCCGGGGTCAAGGACGCCGGCGGCTGGATCCCGGGTCACGGCGGCCTGCTCGACCGGCTCGACAGCGTGGTCCTGGTCGGCCCGGCCGTATACTCGGTCCTGCGAGCGCTCCACGCGCTCTGACCGCCGGCCGGCCGGCGGCCCCGTGCCGGCCACCCCCCCGGAGCCGCCTCCCCCCACCCCTTTGCCAACCCGCGTCGTCCTGCTCGGCGCCACCGGCTCGATCGGCCGGCAAGCGCTCGACGTCATCAGCCGGTACCCGGACGAGTTCGAGCTGGTGGGGGCGGTGGCGGGCCGGCGGGCTGAGAGGCTGGGCGAGGCGGTGGCGCCGTTCGGCAGGGTGCCCCAGGTGGTGGTGGACCCGACCGGCCCGGTTCCCCCCGGCGTCGCCAGCGGGCCCGAGGCGGCCGCCGCGCTGTGCGGGTCGCCCGCCGTCGACGTGGTGCTGATCGGCGGGGGCGGGGCGGCGGCCCTCGAGCCCACCCTCGCCGCCTGCCGCGCCGGTCACACCGTGGCCCTCGCCACCAAGGAGGTCCTGGTGATGGCGGGCGAGGTCGTGGTCGCCGCCGCGCGGGCGGCGGGGGCGCGCCTGGTGCCCGTCGACAGCGAGCACAGCGCGATCTGGCAGTGCCTGCGCGGGGAGGACCCCACCCAGGTGGCCCGCCTCGTCCTCACCGCCAGCGGGGGGGCCTTCCGGCATCGCACGGTGGCGGAGCTGGACGGCGTGAGCCCCGCCGACGCGCTCCGTCACCCCACCTGGCGGATGGGGCCCAAGATCACGGTCGACTGTGCCACCCTGATGAACAAGGGCCTGGAGGTGATCGAGGCCCACTTCCTCTTCGACGTGCCCTATCCCAGGATCCACGTGGTGGTGCACCCGGAGAGCACCGTCCACTCCGCGGTGGAGTTCGTCGACGGTCTCACCGTGGCCCAGCTCGGCCACGCCGACATGCGCGGCCCGATCGCGCTCGCGCTCACGGGGGGACGCCGGCTGCCGGGGGTGGTGGAGAGGCTGGAGCTCGCCTCCACCCCGGCGCTCCACTTCGAGGAGGTGGACCCGGTTCGGTTCCCGGCGCTGGCCCTCGCCCGCCGCGCCGGCGAGCGGGGGGGGGCCCACCCCGCCGTCCTCAACGCCGCCAACGAGGTGGCGGTGGCGGCCTTCCTCGACGGGCGCCTCCCCTTCACCGGGATCGTGCCGCTGGTGGCGGTCGCCGTCGAGGGCTTCGAGCCGCCACCGACGGTGTCCCTGGAGACGATCCTGGCGGCCGACCGGTGGGCCCGCCAGGTGACCGTTGCCGCGCTGCCGGCCGACCTCGCCGCGCCGGCCGCCGCCGCCCGGGCCTGGGGCTGATGTTCACCTGGGGCTGGCAGAGCGTCGGGGGGATCGCCCTGATGCTCCTGGCGGTCGTCATCGTCCACGAGCTGGGCCACTTCGTCACCGCCAAGCGGGCGGGGATCGCGGTGGAGGAGTTCGCGGTGGGCTTCGGACCCCGCCTGCTGAGCGTCCGCCGCGGTGAGACCATCTACTCGCTGCGGCTGATCCCCGCCGGCGGCTTCGTCCGGATGGCGGGGATGACCGGGCTGGAGGACCCGGCCCACGACGGCGGCGCCCGCGGCTTCGTGCGGGCCTCCCTCGGGCGGCGCGCCCTGGTGCTGGTCGCGGGCGGGGCGATGAACCTCCTCCTCGCCGGCGCCCTGTTCACGGTCGCCCTCCTCGTCGGCAGTCCCGGCCCGCAGGTCGCGGCGGGCGGCGGCCTGGCCGCGGCGGGGCTGCGGGGCTCGATCACCATCGCCGCCCTGGACGGGCGGCGGGTCACGGGCGTCGTCGCCCTCCGCGACCGGCTCCAGGCGGGCGGGGGACGGCCGCTGCGGGTGACGGTCCGACCCTACGACGGGGGCGCGCCCCGCACGGTCACGGTGCGGCCGCAGCTGCGCTGGGTCGGGCTGGCGGCCCGGCCGGCGATCCCGCTGGAGGCCCGGATCGTGTCCCTGGACGGCCGCGCGGTCCCCCATCGTTCCCCCACCGGGCTCGCCGCGGCGCTGGGGGCCGGAGGCAAGATCCTGGTCGGGTGGGTGAGCGGCGGGCATCGCGGCGTGGCCGCGGTCGCCCCCCAGCGGCTGGCCGTGAGCTGGGAGGTCGGCTACCTCCTGCCGGTCGGCAACTATGTGATGCCGGCCTTCAGCGGGCCGCCGCGGGCGCTGCCATGGGCGGTGGGGGCGGGTTTCCTCGCCGTGCCCCGCGAGATCGGCGACATCTTCTCGGGGCTGGCGGCGCTGATCGCGCCCCATCCCGGGGGGACCAGCCAGGCCCACCTCACCGGCCCGGTGGGCATCGCGGAGGCGACCTCGGTCGCCACCCAGGTGTCGCCGATCGCCTACGTCACCCTGGTCGGGGTGATCAGCCTCAACCTCGGTCTCTTCAACCTCCTCCCGGTCCCCTTCCTGGACGGCGGCCGGCTCTTCTTCGTGGGCCTGGAGTGGGTGCGCCGGCGCCGGCTCGACCCCCAGCGGGAGGCGGTGGTCCACATGGTTGGGTTAGCCTTGATCCTGATGCTTGCCTTCTACGCGACCTACGGCGACATCACCACCCTCCACCCGGGGTCCTGAGCGGGATGGCCGGCGACGCCACCCGGGCCGCGGCCGCGGCGGTGTCGGTGCCGCTGCCGGTCCTGCCCCACCGGCCGCCGGCGTCACCGGACGGCGCGGTCCGGGCCCCCCGCCGGCGCACCGTCCCGGTGCGGGTCGGGCCGGTGGTGATCGGGGGCGCGGCGCCGATCAGCGTCCAGACCATGACCAAGACCCCGACCGAGGACGTCGAGGGCACGGTCGAGCAGATCGCCCGCGCCGCCGACGCCGGCGCCGACCTCATCCGGGTCACCTGCGACACCAGGGAGGCGGGCGAGACCCTGCGTGCCATCGTGCGCCGCTCCCGGCTCCCGATCGTCGCCGACATCCACTACGACGCGCCGCTGGCGCTGATGGCGATCGACGCCGGGGTCCAGTGCCTTCGCCTCAACCCCGGCAACATCCGCCAGCCCGAGAAGGTGGGCGAGATCGCCCGGCGCTGCCGGGCGGCGGGGATCCCGATCCGCATCGGGGTGAACGCCGGATCGCTGCCCGACCGCGGCAAGCTGGCCCGCGGCCGGGGGGAGGGGGGACCCGCGGAGGTGGGCGCGCGGATGGTGGAGGCCGCCCTGGGCCACATCGCCATCCTGGAGGCGCTCGACTTCCGCGACATCAAGGTGTCCCTCAAGGCCTCCGACGTCCTCACCAACCTCGCCGCCAACCGTCGCTTCGCCCAGCTGGAGAACCGCTACCCGCTCCACCTCGGGCTGACCGAGGCCGGCCCCACCAGGAGCGGCGCGATCAAGAGCGCGGTGGGGATCGGGGTCCTCCTCGCCGAGGGGATCGGGGACACCATCCGGGTGTCCCTGGTCGACGAGCCGGAGGAGGAGGTCCGGGTCGCCCGCCAGATCCTGGCCACCCTGGAGACGCGGCCCAGCGGGCCCAACCTCATCGCCTGCCCGACCTGCGGACGGCTGGAGATCGACATGATGCCGATGGTGGCCCGGGTGGAGCGGGCGCTCCAGGGCGTCCGTCGCTCCATCACCGTGTCGGTGATGGGCTGCGTCGTCAACGGCCCCGGTGAGGGGATGCACGCCGACATCGGCATCGCCGGGGGACGGCAGAAGGGGATCCTCTACCGCAAGGGCCGGGTGCTCCGGACCCTGCCGGAGGCGGAGCTCGTCGACGCCCTGGTCCAGGAGCTGGAGCGGATCGCGGACGAGGACCGCCGGCTGCTGGCGGCGGGCGAGCCGCTCCCGGACGGGATCCCCGAGCCCTGACCGTCCCGGCCGCCGTCCCTTCCCTGCCGACCTGCTACCCTCTCGCCCGGGGATCGGCGGGTCGGGATCGTCGTCGGCTGACCGCGCCGCAGCACACCCGGATCACCGCCCTGGCACGGCGACGTGATCACCTGAGGAGGCATCGCGAAGACCCGTGAGCACAGCCAAGACCGTGATCGTCCTCGGTGCGGACGGCTACATCGGGTGGCCGATGGCCATGCACCTGTCGCGGCTGGGGCACCAGGTGGTCGCGGTCGACAACCTGGCCCGGCGCAGCTGGGACGAGGAGGGCGGGACCGAGAGCCTCGTCCCCATCGCCACCATGGAGCAGCGGGTCCACCGCTGGCACGAGGTCAGCGGCCGCACCATCACCTATGAGCAGCTCGACCTCTGCGACCACGACGCCCTCGACGACTGCCTCGCGCGCTGGCGGCCGGAGGCGGTGGTCCACTTCGCCGAGCAGCGGAGCGCCCCGTTCTCGATGATCGACCGCGAGCATGCGGTCCGCACCCAGGCCAACAACATCATCGGCAACCTCAACCTGCTCTTCGCGATCCAGGCGCACGTGCCCCAGTGCCACCTGATCAAGCTGGGGTCGATGGGGGAGTACGGCGCTCCCAACATCGACATCGAGGAGGGTTACATCACCATCGAGCACAACGGGCGCAGCGATCGGCTGCCGTACCCCAAGGTGCCGCACAGCTTCTACCACCTCTCCAAGGTCGCCGACAGCCAGAACATCCACTTCGCCAGCCGGATCTGGGGACTGCGGGCGACCGACCTCAACCAGGGCGTGGTCTACGGCTGCGAGACCGAGGACACCGTCCTCCACGAGGAGCTGCTGACCCGCTTCGACTACGACTCCATCTGGGGCACCGCGCTCAACCGCTTCTGCGTCCAGGCGTCCACCGGCAACCCCGTCACCGTCTACGGCAAGGGCGGTCAGACCCGCGGCTACCTCGACATCCGCGACACCATGGCCTGCATCACCCTCACCCTCGACAACCCCCCGGAGGCCGGCGAGTGCCGGGTCTTCAACCAGTTCACCGAGCAGTTCTCCCTCAACCAGCTGGCCGAGCTGGTGACCGCGGCGCGCCGCCACCACGGCCAGGACACCACCGTCGTGCACCTGCCCAACCCGCGGGTGGAGGCCGAGGAGCACTACTACAACGCCAAGCACACCCGACTCCTGGACCTCGGCCTCCAGCCCCACTACCTCGGCGAGACCCTGGTGGATTCGCTGATCGACCTGGTGGCGCGCCACGCCGACCGGGTCGACCCGATCCTGCTGGAGCGTCCCAGCGTCAGCTGGCGGACCGGCGGCAACGAGGTCTGGCACCAGTACGCCGACGCCCGCCGGCAGGGGGCGCTGTCCCAGGCGACGGCGCAGCTGGTGGGGTCGGCGACGGCGGTCCGCGGCGCCGGTGAGGCGGCCAACGGCACGGGCGCCCCCCGCCCCGCGGCGACGGCCGCCCGGCCGGGGCCGTGAGGGGCGCCCGGGGCGGCTGAGCCGGCCCGGGCGCAGCCCGGCTCAGCCGGGGGCGGCGGGCTCGGGCGGGACCGTCCGGAGGAAGGCCCCGATGCGCTCCAGGGCGTCCTCGATCTGGTCCACGCCGACGGTGTAGGCGAGGCGCAGGTGGCCCCGGCCGGCCCTGCCGAACGCCTCCCCGGCCAGGACCGCGACCCCCGCCTCCTGGAGCAGGCGGTCGGCCAGCCGGCGGCCGTCCCAGCCCGTCCCCTCGATGTTGGGGAAGGCGTAGAAGCTGGCGTCGGGGCGGTGCGCCCTCACCCCCGGCAGCCGGGCCAGCCCCGTCACCAGGACGTCGCGGCGACGCCGGAACTCGGCCACCATCGCCAGGACGCAGGCCTCCGCCTCGGGGGAGCGGAGGGCTTCGACCGCGGCCAGCTGGGTGAAGGCGGCGGCGCAGGCGCTGGTGTTGATGAGGAGCGTCTCCATCCGGCGGGCCAGCTCCACCGGCATCACCCCGTAGCCGAGCCGCCAGCCGCACATGGCATAGGTCTTGGAGAGGCCGTCGAGGACCACGGTGCGCTCGGCGAGGCCGGGCCGCGACCAGAGCGGGGCCGGCTGGGGGGCGAAGACGATCCGGTGGTAGATCTCGTCGCTGACGACCAGCAGGTCGTGGCGGCAGACCAGCTCGGCGACCGCGTCGAGGTCGGCTGCGGTGCAGGTGCCCCCGGTGGGGTTGTGGGGGGCGTTGAGGATGAGCAGGCGCGTTCGGGGGCCCACCAGGGCCGCCAGCTCCTCCGGGTCGAGTCGGAAGTCGTTGCGCTCGCGCAGGACGATCGGGCGGGCGACCGCGCCGATGAAGTCGACCAGGGAGCGGTAGATGGGGTAGCCGGGGTCGGGGAGGATCACCTCGTCGCCGGGCTCGACCAGGGCCAGCAGCGCGAAGGCGAGGATGTTCTTGGAGCCGGGGACCACCACCACCTCGGCGGGGTCGACGGTGCGGCCGCCCCGTGCCGAGGCCGCCTCGGCGATCGCCGCCCGCACCTCCGGGAGCCCGGCCGCCGGGGTGTAGTGGGTGGCGCCCCCCCGCATCGCCCGCTCGGCGGCGGCGATGACCGGCTCCGGGGTGGCGAAGTCCGGCTCCCCGATCTCGAGGTGCACGATCGACCGCCCGCCCCGCTCCAGCGCGCGCGCCCGGGCCAGGACCTCGAAGGCGCTCTCGGTCCCGAGGCGATCCATTCGCCGGGCGAAGCGGAGGGTCACCCGGGTCGGGTCGCCCCACCCCGCCCGCCCGGGGCGGCGGCGCTCACCCCGCGACCGTGATCTGGGCCAGCATCCCGAGGCTCTCGTGGGGGACGCAGAAGTACTTGTAGAGCCCGGGGGTCCTGAGGGCGAGGCTCCAGCTCGCGGCGGGTGGGAGGGGGTGGTTCCACCCGGTCGCCCCGGCGGGCACCGCGGCGTCCTTGGCGGAGGCGGCGAGGCTGGTCATGTCGGTGGTGGTGTGATACACGTTGCCGACGTTCTTCCACGTCACCGTCCCCCCGGCCTTGAGGCAGACGCTGGCGGGGGAGAACTTGAACGCATTGGTGGCGTCGATGGTCACCGCGGGCTTGGCCGTGGCGGCCGTGCAGGCGGTCGACCCGCCGGCGCCGCCCGGCTGGGTGGCCGCCGTGGCCGTGCCGACGGGCTGGCCCGGGATGGGGCCGCTGCCGCAGGCGGCAAGGGCCAGGCCGGCGAGGGGGACGAGCGGCCAGAGCCAGCCGGGGGCGGGACGCCGAGGAAGACGGACGTGCATCGTGCGGGGACCTCCAGACGGGCGGACGGCGGCCGGCGCGCGATCCCAGCCAGGTGGGGGAGGCGCCGTGGGGAGGTCGCAAGGTGCTCGGCCCCCCGGTGCCAATGCTACTCGGCGGTCCCGCCCCGGACGGCGGGCCGGCCCAGGCCCGGCTGGTGGGCCCCGGCCATCAGGGGGCCGCCGACCCTGCCTGCGGTCGCCGCGGCCACCTGGTCCGCTGCCGGCGGCTCGGGCGGTGGCGCCGGCGGCGGGGCTGCCCCCAGCTCCGCCGCCAGCTGCTGCAGCCGGGCATAGAAGCCGGCGGTGTGGGGCGAGCGGTCGAGCCGCAGGCCGCAGAAGTCGAGGTGGTGCACAAACTCGTGCAGCAGGGTGAGCAGGAACGCCTTCGCGGCCAGCACCTGGCGCCGGACCGCGGTGCGGTGGTAGATGCGCACGACGCAGCGGTCGGGCGGCTGGCCGCCGCCCGCCAGCCGGCAGCGATAGGTGCCGTAGGTCCGCTGCACGAGGCGCCCCTGGTCGTCCCTCGCGTGGAGCTGGGCCCGGTCGGCGACGACCAGGCGGCAGGGGGGCAGCCCGAACGCGTCGCAGAGGGTGGCGAGGAGCGCCGACCCCAGCCGCTCCCGCTCCAGCAGCGTCGGGGCCAGCAGCAGGGATCTGGCCAGGCTGGCGGCGGCCAGCGGCGGCGGTCCGGGCGGGAGCCGGGCCGCCTGGCTCGCGCGGTAGGTGGCGTCAGGCCGTCGCCAGCGACGGCGGGCGCGGGTGTCGGGTCCGGCGGGGGGCGGTGAGGAGGGGGTCATCCGCTGCCATCATCCCCGCGGGCAGGTGGCCGCTGGGCCGCAGCCGGCCCTCGGTCCCGGTCAGCCGCAGCCACGCCACCAGCTCGTCGGGGGAGAGGCCGGCGGCCCAGAGGAACCCCTGGCCCAGGGTGCAGCCGGCTCGGCGGAGGGCCTCCAGCTGGCCCAGCGACTCGACCCCCTCGGCGATCGCGGTGTGGCCCAGGGCGGCCGCGAGTCCCACCACGGCGGCCACGATCACCCGCCCGTTGGGGCTGCTCTCCAGGCGGCCGACGAAGCTGCGATCCACCTTGAGCTGGCTGATCGGCAGGTCCTGGAGGTGGGCCAGGGAGGAGTAGCCGGTGCCGAAGTCGTCGAGCGCGATGTCGACCCCCAGACGGCGGAGGGCGCGCAGCCGGTTGGCGGCGGTGGCGTAGTCGGCCATCACCGTGCTCTCGGTCACCTCCAGGGTGAGGCTGGGCGGTTCCAGCCCGCTCTGGGCGAGGGCGCGACGCACCGCCCCCCCGAGGTCGCCCTGCAGGAACTGGCGGGCCGAGACGTTGACCGCCACCCGCAGGGTCGCCGCCTCCGCGGGCCCGCCGCAGCGCAGGCGCTGGATGGCGGCGCAGGCCTCCATCAGTGTCCACTCCCCGATCGACTGGATCAGGCCGGTGTCCTCGGCGAGGGGGATGAACTGGGCGGGGTCGACGATGCCCAGCTCGGGGTGGGTCCAGCGCAGGAGCGCCTCGACCATCGGCAC
>Ga0307374_10003708_pt1 | contig 25922 bp, 21 predicted proteins | sample OX3MG_FD_202532 | JGI IMG/M metagenome (GOLD analysis project Ga0307374, IMG submission 202532) | Soil microbial communities from Risofladan, Vaasa, Finland - OX-3 | ecosystem: Environmental > Terrestrial > Soil > Coastal area > Acid sulfate soil | place: Finland: Risofladan, Vaasa | collected...
GGATGAACAAAAGGCCTTACGCGATCAACTACTTAAAGCCGCCTGACGAGAGCATCGAATATCGGCGTTGGATGGCACGGATTTCTTAAGTGGGGTCTAACCTAACGGCTCACGACGGCGCTTCGGGCCGCAACTCGTAGAGATCGACCGTGTGCCGCACCGACCCGCTGAAATGGGGCGCCTGCGACAGCCGCCGAAAGCTGAGCCCGCGGCGTTGGCATTCTTGGGCGAAAGGCTCGGCGCCGCGCCGGCCGGGGTCGGCCGCCAGGCGCAAACCGCCAGGCGCCAACGTGCGCCGAAAGGCCTCGGCCACCAGCGCCGGGTAATCGCGCTCGTAGAGCACGTCGGCGGCCGCCACGACCTTGAACCGGCCGAGATCCTCGGGAAAGGCTCGCCAATCGACAACCCGCGTCGCGGGCCCGGGCAGATCGTTGCGACGGGCGTTGAGCCACGCGAATTCGAGTGCTTCGGCATAATAATCGGTGGCCAGCACCTCGAATCCCGCCCATGCCGCCACCGCGCAGACGAACCCGGCGCCGCAGCCCAATTCCAAAAAACGTCGTCCGGCGCCGGGCTCCGTCGCCACGCGTTCGGCCAAGGCCAAGGCCGACGGCCAGACGTCGGCCCAGTAGGGCAGCCGCTCGTCGCGATTGAAGTCTTCTTCGCTGATCAATTCGTCGGGGCTGCGCGGCTTGAGCAAGCGGTATTGGCAGCCGCCCAGCGCAAGGTTTTGCTCGACCACCGCGAAGCGGCCGCGAAGCGACTCGGTAAGCGTATCCAGATCGGCGGTCAAGGGTCGCCTAATGCATGCGGAAATCGTCGGGGCTTGGGCGCCAGTTCCTCGCCAGTTATACCGCACGCGGGCTCCAACGAGACGCTTGGGCGACATGTGGGGCGGCCTTCCAGGCCGTCAATGGGCGACGGCCTGGAAGGCCGCCCCACGACCTACGCACGTCTCATTCTCAACCGGGCACAGTATATACAGCAGGCTGCGGACGCCGAACCAGCAATATACGCGTTTGCAGACGCCGCGTTGAGGGGGTTAGCAAGGCGACAGGCAAAGTCCGCCGTACCGGCCAGATTTGCTGGCAATCGGCGCCTTTCGCTGATGGAGCCGCTTCGGCGACTGACAAACGCTTGCTGAATGTCATCGGCCGCATTTTTCTTAACGCTTGATTGTGCCAGGAATTGTGACTGTCCTGCGCCAGTTCTGCAGAAACCTCCCGATCATGGCACGCCGCTTGCTTGAAGAGAGGCCGCTTACGCCCGGGGGGGCGACCGACTCGCAGGGAAAAGGGTACTCGATGCCCTACGGTTTGTACATCTCCGCCGAAGGCGCCCTCACGCAGGGACTCCGGCTGGAGAACATCGCCAGCAATCTGGCCAACGCCAACACCGTCGGCTTCAAGCGCGACCTGGCCGTGTTCCAAGCTCGCTATGCCGAGGAAACCGAGCGCGGCGTCGATACGCCTGGTTCCGGTTCGCTGAACGACCTGGGGGGCGGGGTCGATGCGGCGGGCGTATTCACCGATTTCTCGCAAGGCCGGATCGAAAACACCTACGTCCCCACCGACATGGCCTTGGAGGGGCCGGGCTACTTTGTCGTGCGCCGCAACGGTCAGGATTTCTTGACGCGCGCCGGCAACTTCATGCTCACGGCGGCGGGCGCCCTGGTCACGCAAGAAGGCGACCCGGTGATCTCCGACGAGCGAACGCCCGTCGTCATCAACCCGCAGGAAGGTCCTTGGCAGGTCAACGCCTACGGAACCATGATCCAGGGCGGAAACAAAATCGATCTGGCCATCGTCCAACCGCAGTCGCCGGGCGACTTAGTCAAGGTCGGCGACAACATGTTCGCGCCGCTGAGTCCGCCGCGGCCCCTGCTGCCGGTCGAGCGCCGGGTGCAGAGCGGAGCCCTGGAAGGGTCGACGGTCAACGCGATTTCCGAGATGACCAACATGATCGAGTCATCGCGAGTGTTCGAAGCCAACGTGAACATGGTCCGCAGTCAAGATACGATTCTCGGCGAATTGGTCAGCCGAGTGCTGCACGCCTAACGCAAATTCCCCCGCATTCCGTCGCCGCGCAGGCGGCAGCGCCCTTCGCCCTCCGCCCTTCGATAGCCTTGCGAGACTCGCTATGAGCATGCAGACGCTGTACACCGGCGCCACCGGCATGGAATCCATGCAGATGAAGATTGACGTGATCGCCAACAATCTGGCGAACGTCAATACGACGGCCTTTAAGCGAGACCGCGTGAACTTCGAGGATTTGTATTACCAGAAAATCAAGCTGCCCGGCGCCCAAGACGCCTTCAATAACTACGCGCCCACGGGCATTTCGATCGGGCTGGGTTCTCGCGTGCAGAGCACGCAAACGATCTACGAGCAAGGCGCCTTCGACATCACCAACAACCCGCTCGACGTCGCCATCGAAGGCGACGGCTTCTTTCAAGTGATCGACCCCACGACCAACAACTTCATGTACACTCGCGCCGGAGATTTCGCCGTCAATTCCAACGGTTTGCTGGTCATCGGCTCGTCGAACACCGGCCGCCTGGTGCAGCCGCAAATTTCGATTCCCATCAACACGACGGGCATCGTGATCAGCGCCGAAGGCAACGTCTCCATTCAACAGTTCGGGCAACAGCAGTTTTCGCAAGTCGGTCAGATTCAACTGGCCAAGTTCATGAACCCGCAAGGGCTGTTGCAGATGGGCGAAAACTTGTACCAGGAAACGCTCTCTTCCGGCCCGGCCGTCTATGGCATGCCGGGATTGAACGGTCTGGGAGTGCTGCGACAGAACAGCCTGGAACGCTCGAACGTGGAACCGGTCAACGAATTGATCGACCTGATCACCACGCAGCGCTCGTTCGAGTTGAACTCGCAGAGCGTGCAAGCCGGCGACCAGATGCTGCAATTGGTCGCGAATTTAAGGAGGTTTTGATGCGGCGCGCGTTATTCGCGATTCTCGGCGGGCGAAGGCGCCCTCGCCCGTTCGGCGCCGCGTGGAGGAGCGGGCGCCCTCGCCCGTTCGGCGCCGCGGCGCTGGCGGCGGGCGCCCTGCTGGCTGCTGCGAGAGGTGCGCCGGCCGCCGAATTGCAGCTCCGCCACGAGTGCCGCTGCTCGCAGTCCTTAGTGCGACTGGGCGACGTGGCCGAGATTCATGCGGCGGATCCGGAACAGGCGGCGAAGCTGCGCCGCATCGAACTGTTTCCGGCGCCGGCGCAAGGGCAGCCGCGGCACTTGCGGGCGCGCGAGCTGCAAGATTTGTTGGCGCTGCGCGGCTTGGATCTCACCGAACACCGCCTGTCGGGCGCCAGCCGCGTCGAAATCCGCAATGCCGAGCAGCCCAAGGCTGCGCCGAAGCCCGTCGCCGGACCGGTCACCGCCTCGATGATGATGCGGGCCGAAGAGTTGGTCGAAAAGTCCGTATCGACCTATCTGCAGCAAGAAGTTTCGTCGAGCGAACCGTGGCGGGTCGAAGTCAAACTGGACAACGATGCGGCGCGCGCCGTCTTGGCCGCCGCCAAGGAGACGTTCGCCGTCAGCGGAGGCGAGTCGCCTTTCAAAGGCCGGCAGCAATTGACGCTGCTGATACCGGGCGAGAACGGCGGGCAAGCGATCGAGATCGAGCCGCTCGTCAGCGTGGCGCCGTTGGTAGCCGTTGCTACGCGTTCGCTGGCGCCAGGCGACAACGTGCAAGCCACGGACGTGAAACTCGTGCAAGTCTCGACGCGCAGCGCCGAAGACCCGTTCTATCGCCTCGAAGACCTGATCGGCCAGCAGGCGATCGGCGCGATCGTCGAGGGGCAGGTGGTCGACCAGGCCGACGTTCGCTCGCCGCTGTTGGTGCGGCGGGGCGACGCCGTGACGGTTTACGCGCGCAGCGCCGGCGTGCAGGTCCGCACGACCGCGCGAGCGCAGGAAGAAGGAAGCCGAGGCGATCTGATTACGGTCGAATCGATGCTCAACCGCCAACGGTTTTTCGCCCGCGTGACCGGTATTCACGAGGTCGAGGTCTTCGCGCACGCGGTCGAAGCCCGATCGAGCAAGCCTAATCCTAAGCCGGCCGGCTCGCAGGCCGGGTTTACCGAGCAGTCCCCACGGAGACGGCAATAATGAAGACCATTCGACGAGCCGCCCTGGCGGCGGCGGCAGGACTCGCCATGGCGCGCAGCCCCGAGGCGCAGGCCCAAAGCGCCAGCTTGTACGGCGCCGCCGAAACCAGGCGCCCTTTGACGTTGACCGACAGTTCCTGGATGTACATCAAGGTCGAACCGCCCCGCGAAATTCAACTCAACGACGTGGTGACGATCATCGTCGACGAAAAATCGCAATTAATCAGCCAGACGATGTTGATGCGGCTGCAACGCACGAACATGGACGCCGATCTGCAAAAGTGGCTGCAATTCAACGGCTTCGGCCTCTCGGCGGCGCCGATGACGAACGGCGACCCGCGGATCCAGGCCTTGTACAACCTGCAGAATATGGCGCAGGCCAACTTGCGTTCCGCCGACGGCTTGCAGTTCCGCATCGCGGCCACCGTGGTCGACATCCGACCGAACGGCACGCTCGTGGTCGAAGCTCATCGTCACGTCCGCGACAACAACGAGATTTGGGACGCTTCCGTCTCCGGCATCGTGCGGCGCGAGGACGTGCTGCCGAACAACACGGTGCTGAGCGAAGACGTGGCCGAACTGAGCGTGGACCGGCGAGAGGATGGACACATGAGAGATGCGTGGCGGCGAGGCTGGTTCTGGAAGACGCTGGATCGCCTCAAAGCCTTTTAATCGGGGACAAGCCGAAATGAAGCACGCGCTGACGATCGCATGGCTGACCAGCTTGATCCTGTGGGCCGCCTGGGCCGCGCCCGAGGCCTGCGCGCAGGTCCGCCTCAAGAGCATCTGTCGCGTCAAAGGCCAAGAGCGAAACACGCTGCACGGCCTGGGGTTGGTGGTCGGGCTCAAGGGCACGGGCGACGGCAAAAGCTTCGTGCCCACGATCCGAGCCCTGGCGATGAGCATGGAGCTGATGGGCAACCAGGTGGGCAAGGGAGGCGCCGACGAATTAAAGGACTCTTCCAACGTGGCGTTGGTCATCGTGACCGCCACCGTGCCCGCCAGCGGCGCCCGGCAAGGCGACGAAATCGATTGCACGCTCAGCTCGGTCGGCCCGTCCAAATCGTTGTCTGGCGGGCGGCTGTTCATGACGCCGCTGATGGGGCCGCAAGTGGAGAGCACGCGCGTGTACGCCCTCGCCGAAGGCTCGGTCCACATCGAGAACGTGGACGCGCCGAACACCGGCCGCATCCACTCGGGCTGTCGCTTGGAAGAAGATTTCATCAATCCGTTCACCAAGAACGGCAAAATCACGCTGGTGCTCGACGAACATCACGCCGATTTCGAGGTCGCCCAGGAGATCGCCGAACTGGTCAACAGCAACTGGTATCGCAGCGACGGAGACCGCTTTTCGCGACGCGGTCCGATCGACGTTCGTCAAACGGCCTTTCGCCCGAGTCAAAGCTATTTGGCTCAGGCCGTCAATCAACAGTTTATCGAGGTCTTGATTCCCGCGGCTTACCGGGAAGAACCGGTGCTGTTCGTTTCCGAGGTGCTGGGACTGACGATCGCCGAGCCGCAAACGGCCGCCAAGGTGGTCATCAACGAACGCTCGGGCAGCGTCGTGATCGGCGGCGACGTCGAAATCGGCGCGGTGGCGATCACGCACAAGAATATCGTGATTCAAACGGGCGAGGCCGGCCCCGAAAACCGCTTCGTTTCGCTCGACCCCGGCGAGACGCAGACCACCAAGCTCAAAGCCCTGGTCGAGGCTCTGAACGCAGTAAAAGTGCCGACCAGCGACATCATCGAAATCATCAAAGCGATCGAACACAACGGCAAGCTGCACGGCCAACTGATCGTCGAGTAGGTAAACCAAATCATGAACATGCCCCTGACTCCCGCCGGCCCCCTGCAAGCCCCCCAGAGCCGGGCGGGGGCGCCCGAACCTCCCTTTCTGGCGCAGCAGTTGCGACAGCCGCGCCCCCCGGCCCCGGCCGATCCTGCGCTGCGCGAAGCGTTCGATGATTTCGTGGGCGAAACGTTCTACGGCCAGATGCTCGGCGCGATGCGCAAAACCCTGGGCAAGCCCGCTTACTTTCACGGCGGCCGCGCCGAAGAAGTGTTTCAAGGACAACTCGATCAAATCCTGGCCGAGCGCCTGAGCGAGGCCAGTGCAAGCCAATTTACCGGTCCGATGTTCGAACTCTTCCACCTCCAACAACGTTGAACTGATGGAAAATCAAAGCTGGGAAACCGACATTGCGGCGCTGTTGAACGAACTCTCGGCGACGCAAGACGACTTGTTCGACTTGCTGGCCGTCAAACGGAATCTGTTGGTCGCATCCGACATCGAAGGCATTCAAGGCCTGGAATCTCGCGAGAAAGAACTGATTTCGCGACTGGAGGCCTGTCAGACGCAGCGCAGCGAACTGCTGCACCGAGCCGCCCAACAGAATCTGCCCGGCGACAGCATCCGTTCGCTGGCCAGGTCGCTGCCGGCTGTGGCGCGCGCGAATCTCGAAAAACGAGTCGACGACGCAGCGCACCGCTCGCGGCTACTGAACCACCAAAGCTTGACCAATTGGGCGCTGATTCAGCGCACGCTGATTCATTTGTCGCAATTGTTGGAGATTATCGCTACCGGCGGCCGCCCCAAACCGACATATGGGAAGGGCGCCTACGCCAACGCCAGCGGTTCTTTAGTGGATCAGGCAATTTGACGATCGTAGGCAATTCGGCGATTGGGGACAAGCGACGCGAGAAGGGCGGGACAATCAGCATCAAGGATTAAATAACCTCCTAATGAAAAACGTGGGTGCCTGGGGCTGAGCCTAGGCGAAGCCCCAGGTCGCTGGGGCATCGCTTCGCTCTGCCGCCAGGCGCCCCGCTGCAGTCCAGAGAATTTATTTAATCCTCGGTGCTCAGGAGACTCGGGCGGTTCGGCGAAGCTGGTGGCAACAGGCAGATTCCGCTGACGAATTCCAAGCATGTCGCTCTTCGGCTCCTTACAACTGGCCAGCAATGCCATGCAAGCCCAGCAGATCGGCTTGCAGGTCGTCGGCCAGAACATGGCCAACGCCAATACGCCGGGCTACAGCCGCGAAGAGGTGCAACTCGCCCCCGCCCCCGACCAGCAACTCGGCCATCTCACGCTGGGGCTGGGCGTTCAAGTCAACGGCGTCACTCAAGTCGTCGATCAATACCTGAACGAGCGATTGCGGGGCACGAACAGCGACGTCAGCAACAGCCAGACGCAGGCGCAAGCCTATCAGAATCTCGAAACTATCGTCGGGGCGCTCGATCAGAACAATCTGCAGTCGTCGCTGAGCTCGTTCTTTTCCGCGATATCGGGCGTGCTCAATCAGCCCGAGAGCGTTTCGGTCCGCAATTTGGCGGTGTTGCAAGGCAAAACGCTGGCCGGCGCCGTCAACCAGACGTCGCAGCGAGTTTCGAACGCCCGCTCGGACCTGAACAACCAGGTGATCGGCATGACGAGCGACATCAATCGGCTCGTGACCGATGTCGCCAAGCTGAACGTCGAAATCACCTCGACCGAAGGCGGCGACGCGTCGAGCAGCCAGGCCGTGGGGCTGCGCGAGCAGCGGAACCAGGATCTGACCGACCTGTCGAAGCTGATCGGCATCAAGACCGAAGCGCAGCCCAGCGGCGCCGTGAACGTCTACGTCGGCGGCGATTATCTGGTCTTCGAAGGCACGTCGCGGCAGGTGCAAACGGCCTACACGACCGACCGCGGGCTGTCGGCGGCTCACATCAACCTGATCGACACCAACGCGCCGCTCGACACGCAGACGGGCCAGCTCACCGGCCTGCTCACGGCGCGAGACCAGATTCTCGGCGGCTTTCTCGACAATCTGAACCAGTTCGCATCGACGCTGAATTTCGAGTTCAACAAGGTCTACTCGTCCGGGCAAGGCCTGACCGGCTTTCAGTCGATGACCAGCACGAACCCGGTGAAATCCGCGTCGGCTCCTTTGGACAACGCCGGGCTGCCGTTCACGCCGGCGAGCGGCGCGTTCCAGGTGCAGATGCTCAACACGCAAACCGGCTTGACGCAAACCACGACGATCAACGTCGATCTCAACGGGCTGGATCAAAACGAGACCAGCTTGAACGGACTGGTTTCGCAGTTCAACGCCGTCAACGGACTGAGCGCGTCGATCGACGCGAGCGGCAACCTGACGCTGAAAACGACCTCGCCCGACTTGCAGTTCAGCTTCGCCAACGACAATAGCGGCGCGCTGGCGGCGCTGGGGCTGAACACGTTTTTCACGGGTTCGACCGCGGCCGATCTGGGCGTGAATCAGAATCTCGTGAACGACCCCGGCAAGTTCGCCGCCAGTACCGCCGGGGTCGGCATCGACGCCGGCAACGCGACGACTTTGGCCAACTTCATGAACCAACCCCTGGCCTCGGCCGGCGGCACGACCCTTTCGGACCTTTACAACACGATGGTCGGCGACGTGACGCAGGGCTCGTCGGTCGCTCAGTCCGTCGCGCAGGGCTACCAGACCTTCCAGCAGACCTTGCAAGGCCAGCAGTCGGCGGTCAGCGGCGTGAGCATCGACGAAGAGACGGTCAAAATGCTCGCTTACCAACGCGCTTACGAGGCGTCGGCGAAGCTGATCTCGACGATCAACGACTTGCTCAAAACGTTAATGCAATTATGAGCATCATTCCCATCCCCAGCACGCGCGTCAGCGACGTCTTCGTGCGACAGCAGTTGCTGAACGAAGTCGAAGCCGATCAGCTCAGTCTATTCAAGCTCCAGAACCAGATCAGCTCGGGCAATCGCCTGAACCTGCCGAGCGACGACGCTCCGGCCGCGCTGCGCGCCGTGAGTTTGCAGAACCAGATCGATCAGAACAACCAGTTTCAGACCAACGTTCAGACGAACCAGTCGTATCTGGGCGCCACCGACAGCGCCATGAGCCAGATCGTGCAGATCCTGAACACAGCTCAGGGAATTGCCAGCGGCGCGGTCGGTTCGACCGCTACCGACGCGCAGCGCGCCGCCGCCGCGACGCAGATTCAGGACGAAATCACGCAGTTGACGAATATCGGCAATCAGATTTTTCGCGGGCGGTATCTGTTCGCCGGCGCCAACACGGTCGTGCAGCCGTTCGTCCAAACGCAGGGCGGCATCGTCTACCAGGGCGACCAGAAGACGATTTCCAGTTACTCCGACGTCAACGCGCTGTTCACCACCAACGTCACCGGCGACGCCGCCTTCGGGGGCTTTTCGCAGCAAGTGCAGGGTTCGGCCGACCTGAATCCCGTGCTCACGGATGCGACGCCGCTCTCGCAACTCAACGGCGGCCAAGGCGTGAGCCTGGGCAGCGTGCAGATTTCCGACGGCTCGCATACGTCGGTGGTCGATCTGAGCTCGGCCAAGACGATCGGCGACGTGGTCAAGCTGCTCGACGCCAATCCGCCCCCGGGCCGGACGCTCACGACCGAAGTCACGCCCACCGGCCTGACGCTGCAACTCGACTCGGCCGGCGGGGGCAATCTGGTGGTGAGCGAGGTCGGCGGCGGTTCCACCGCCGCGCAATTGGGAATTCTGGGACAACTCACCAATACCGGGCCGCTGATCGGCGGCGACCTGAACCCCGCGCTTACGCTGACGACTCCTTTGTCGGATATCTTGGGCACGCGGGCCTCGGCCGTCGTCCCGTCGTTAGGCGCCAACAACGATCTCACGGTCCAGGCCGACTCGAACGGCACGGCAGCCAACGGCGCGACCGTGACCTATGTCGACGATTCCCATTACCAGGCCGCCCCAGGGCTTACGGCGGGCAACGAATTCGCCACGTTCAATGCGAACCCGACTCCGGCCGAAGCGGTGTTGAAACTGAGCGGGCCTGAAAACGATCTGCGGCTCACCGCCAACACGCCGGGAACCGCCTACAACGGCGTCACGGTCAACCTTGTCAACGCCGGCGCCATCGGCAACACGGCGACGGCGGTTTACAACTCCGCCTCGAAGTCGCTCACGCTCGGCGTCGATGGCACGGGCGCCACTTCCACCGGCGCGCTGATCGCCGCGATCAACGCCGACGGCACGTTCACCGCCGCCCGCGACGCGAGCGCCGAACCCAACTCCTCGGGCGGATTCATCTCGCCCGTCGATATTCGCAACAACTTCAGCGACACCTACAACACGGGCGGCGACGCCAACACGTTGTTCGTCCACATCCAAAGCGGGGCCACGACCGCCAACAACGTAGTGGCCGCGATCAACGCCACCGGCCAGTTCACGGCCCAATTGGATATCGGCGAATCGGGCAACAATGGCAGCGGCGTCATTACCGATTCGTGGACCGATCCCTCCGCCGTCGGCGTCTTGGCGGGCGGCAGCGGCGTCAACTTCGACCAGACGTCGGGCATTCAGATCGTCAATGGCGGCAAGACCTATACGCTCAACTTCGCGGGAGCGAAGACGATCCAAGACGTGCTCAATACCATCAACGGCGCGGGGGCCGACGTCCGAGCGAAAATCAACCAGGCTGCGAGCGGCATCGATATCCAATCGCGGCTGAGCGGCAGCGACTTTTCGGTGGGCGAAAACGGCGGAACTACGGCCACGCAGTTGGGCGTCCGCAGCTTCGATCTCAACACGCCGCTTTCGCAATTGAACTACGGTCAAGGGGTCACGCCGCTGGCGAACGGACCCGACTTCACCATCACGCGCAAGGATGGCGTTTCGTTCGGCATCAGCCTGACCGGCGCCCAGACGATCAACGACGTGTTGAACCTGATCAACAACAACGCCACGAACCTGGGCGGCGGCATTCCGGTGACGGCCACGCTGAACGCCTATGGCAACGGCATTGAAATCTCCGACAACGACCCCGCCGGAGGAACGCTGTCGATCGCCGCTAATTCGCCGAGCGCCGTGGCCCAGCAGTTGGGCCTGATTCCCCCCGGCGCCTCATCCAGCTCGCCGCCGACTGCCGCCGCGCCGGCCAGCGCCACGATCAGCAGCGCCGGCTTGAACAACGATCTGACGTTCTCCGCCGTGCAGCCGGGGCCGGCCATGAACGGGGTCCAGGTCAAATTCACCGATTCCGGGGCCGGGCCGGGCAACGAAACGGTCAACTACAACGCCGGCACGAATACCTTGACCTTCGACATGAACACGGCGACCGCCACGGCGAACCGGGTCATCAGCGTGCTCAACGCCAACCTGGCGGTCAGCGCGCAGTTCTCGGCCAGCCTGGCGCCGACCGACGGCAGCCCGAACAACGGCTCGGGGCTGATCAGTCTCTCAGCAACGGGCGCGCTGGCGGGCGGCGCGCCGGAAATGATCAACGGCAGCGATACGAATCCGCAAGAGGTCGCCGGAGTCTTTACGGCCCTGGAGCGATTGAAAACGGCCTTGCAGAATAACGACGTGCCCGGCGTGAACCGCGCCACGACGCTGTTGACCAACGCGCAGCAGAACGTCAGTTACGTACAGGCCGAACTCGGCACGAACGAGCAAACCTTGACCGCCGTGTTAGGCTCGCTGCAAAACCAGCAAACCCAACTGCAAAGCGCTCATTCGCAGGAAGTCGACGTCGATCTGCCCACCGCCATTTCCGATTTCCTCGGCAAGCAAGCCGCCTTTCAAGCCGCGCTGCAGGCCAGCGGCCTGATCAGTAAGATGACGTTGCTGGATTATGTTTAGGCGCTCCCGAATCAGCGTTCGATCTCGCAATCGGGCAATCGCCTTCGCAATTGCGCCGCCCCCGAACCGCTGATCTTCGTGCCGCGAAGCACGAGCTTCGTCATTTTCGTCAAGGTGGCCAGATCGTTGATCGCCCCGTCGGTGACTGCCGCGTCCGTGAGATCGAGCTCCTCGATTCGCGTCATGCCGCGCAAGGCCGCCACGCCAGCGTCGGTCAACCTTGCACCGGTGGCGAGGAAACGCAACGGGGGAGGAGCCGAAGCGGCGGAAAAAAACCAAGACAACCTCGAACTGGGCGGCCAACCCGGTATTTTGCGCAGCCCAGGCCGGGTCGGCATACCCGCCAGTCTGCGCTTTGCCGCAACTACCTTTGGACATCGGACTGATGCCTCGGAAAATCCAACTGCGAGCCCTCGTGAAGGCGACGATTTGCGGAATAGGTGCGCAACTGCCGGATGAACCAAAATCGTGCAGGTTCAACGCGATCTTTGCAATTCGAGATCGACCGCCTGTTCGCCGCGTAGGATCGTTCGGCGCAGCGGCGTCTTGCTGGCGGAAGCGTAGATTTCCGGCAGGCGAGCGAGCGCGGTTGACGCGGCCGGGTTCGCCCTCGACCGCGTTTTACGCTGCGCGGAAAACAGCGTAGAATGGCGAGATTCGGTCCTGGTCGCCGAGGCCCTTCTTTCCGCGCGAAACAGCCTGAACTGCCGCATGATTCAACGGTTACAAGTAAAAGCGTCTCGGCTTGGCATCCGGCTTTCCCGCCTGGCTTCGCTCGCGTTCTTCACGGTCTCGCTGGGCTTTCTGCTGCACACCTCTCAAGAGCCCGTCGTGCTCGGCAAATATGACGCGGCGTATACCGGGTTTTTGGCCTGGCAATTCCTCGTCATCGTGCCGGCGTTTCACTTTCTGGCCCGGTTTTGCGCGGTCCAGCACGAACTCAAGACGCCCTCGGGGCGAACGATCGTGGTGCGGCCGTGGCACAAGCTTACGGTCGTGTTTGTCGCCTGGTGGGGCTCGTATCAGGCTACGAGCCTGCTCACCGAGCGCTTCGTTGGCAGGCGAATCATGGCGACGATCAGCGACATGTACCACCCTTATTTGCAAAACACGCCCGTGCCGAACGATACGGCGCAACACGTGAATCGCTGGGGGTTTCGAGGCGACGATCTCGAACAGGAAAAGGCGGACGATGTTTTTCGGATCTTCGTGTTCGGCGGATCGACCGTCTATTGCGGCACGGTGCCCTACGAGCAAACGCACTGCCGGGTTTTGGAGCAGCGGCTTCGCCAGGCTTACCCGCAATACCGCATCGAGGTTCAGAATCTCGGGGCCGACTGGCACACCACCGAGCACGACACGATCAAGCTCCTGTTTTTCGCCCAAGATTTCTCGCCGGATCTCGTGATCGCGTTTCACGCCATCAACGACCTGGCGCGAAGCCTTTCGCCCGACATGCTGGCCGAAGGGCCCTATTGGTCGGATTACCGGCATTACCTGGGCGCCACGGCAAGCCTGGCCACCCACGGCCGAAAGCTGCCTTGGTTTGTCGCCGGGTTCGCAGGCCACTGGTGCTCCGACCTGCGGTTCGACCAAATTCGCATTAACGGTCCGGAGGGCAAAGGGCTGAACGGGATGCGAACCTACTTCGTTCCCAAGGCTTACCCGGTCGACGTCACGAAATGGCGGAGCCTGCCGGCGTTCGAGCGCAATCTGCGCGACTTTGTCGCCATTGCTCGTTCAAAAGGGATGCGCGTGCTGCTGGCAACTCAGCCTTCGCTCTATCGCGACGATCTGACGGCCGAGGAGCGGCAATTACTGCTGTTTCCGCTCTCTCATCACTTCCGCGGCGAACGCCCGTCGCTGCGTTCGATGATCGAGGGCATGCGCCTGTTCAACGACTCGACGCGGCGATTGACCGCCGAGATTGCCGTCGATCTGGTCGACTTGGAACGGCGCGTGCCCAAGACGACCGAGTTTTTGTACGACGACGTACACTACACCCAGGCCGGCAACGAACTGATCGGCAACGCGTTCGCCGACAAGATCATCGAGTCGAAGCTTGTCGATCGCGTCATCGAGCAACGGAAAAAGGCCGCGGAATCGGGCCAACCGGCCCGGTAAACGTCCGCGTTCCGGCGAGGTTCCGGCCGGCGAGCCGGAGGCGTCAGCCTCCGGGTTCTGCGCGCCACGCCGCCGGCTCGCCGATTCTCGTATTACCCGGAGGCTGACGCCGCCGGCTCGCCGATTCTCGTATTACCCGGAGGCTGACGCCACCGGCTCGCCGATTCTCGTATTACCCGGAGGCTGACGCCACCGGCTCGCCGATTCTCGTATTACCCGGAGGCTAACGCCACCGGCTCGCCGATTCTCGCGTCGCGGCCGTTTCGCCCGCCATTCGGCGATTTTTATTGTTCATCCCCCGGATTTCCGGCCGATGAAGCGAATGTGCGCTGCCGTGACGAAGCGCTAATTCGCCCGTGCATCTCCACGGAAGGTAGGGTGAGCGAAATGCAGATCAAGACGACTCGATTCGGCGCCCTGGAAATCGAAGCGGAAGATGTGATCCGATTTCCCACGGGACTGCTGGGGTTGGAAGATTGCCGGCACTGGGTCTTGTTGGCCGACGTGCAAAACAGTGCGTTGGGCTGGCTGCAGTGCGCCTCGCGAGCGGAAGTGGCGCTGGCCGTAGTCAGCCCCCGCCGATTCGTGCCCGGCTACCAATTCCGCGTGTTCCGCAGCGAACTGGCGCCGTTGGAACTGGCCGAAGTACAAGATGCGCAGGTATTGACGATCGTCGGCAAGAACGAGCGCTCGATTACCTTGAATTTGAAAGCCCCGGTGGTCGTCAACCTCGGGCGGCGATTGGGCCGCCAGGTGATCGCCAACGGAGATCAGCCCGTGCAATACGAACTCACCACACAGCCCGCCCCCCTCAAGAAGAGCGCTTGATCGCCGCATAAGCGCGCCGAAGGAGCCAGCGATGCTTGTTTTGTCGAGACAACGCGACGAAAGCATCATGATCGGTGACAATATTGTCATCACGATTGTGGATATCCGCGGAGACAAGGTCCGTCTGGGCATCAACGCGCCCTCCGAGATTCCCGTGCACCGACAGGAAGTCTACGAGGCGATTCAGCGAGAGAATCTGCGCGCCAGCCGCTTGGAACCGAAAGACACTCGCGGGATCGGCAAGCCCGGCGGTCCGGCAGCCGGCGCCTGACGCCGCGCTTCACATCGCATCGATCCGGTACATCCGCTGCGATCGTCGTCCGGGCTCTCCTCGCCGCTAGCGCATCCGCTGATGCGAGCGGTTGCGCCGGATTTGCGGGCCGCCGAATGGGGAAAAATCTCGGATACCCGTCTATTTTTCCCAAGACGCGCAACCACGGTTGCCGATGAACGCCAGAGAGACGCCACGACGAAGGACGCCTTCGCGGGCGGTCCGCCTGAACCACCGGGTTCAGGAACGGCGAATCAGGCAGTGCGTTTTTTACAACCGTGAAGCGTGTACCGCCGGGTTACGAACCCCGCGGCGCGCAGGCAAGCTGGTCCGGGATGAGCGACTCCCCACCATCCGGTAGGCTTGGACTCAGTCCTTTTATCACTGGGGTGTCTAGATGACCCGCATCAACACGAACATTGTTTCTTTGCAAGCTCAGCAAAACCTGTACAACAACCAAATCTCGGAGCAGACGGCGCTGCAACGGTTGTCGACGGGTTTGCGAATCAACTCCGGCAAGGACGACCCGAGCGGCCTGATTGCGGCTTCGGTGCTCGGCAGCGAAGTGGTTTCGATCGGCCAGGCGATCACCAACAGCCAGCGCGCCGACAACATCGTGGCCACGGCCGACTCGGCCCTGTCGCAAGTCAGCACGTTGCTGAACAACATCCGCGGCCTCGTGCAGGCGTCAGCGAACAAAGGCGCCATCTCGGCCGCCGAAATCGCGGCCAATCAGGTGCAGGTCGATTCGGCGATCGACAGCATCGACCGCATCGGCCAGACCACGGTGTTCGGCGGCGACCAATTGCTCAACGGCAACAAGGCCTTCAACGTCAACGGCAGTCTGGGTTCGGTGTTTCAGACCACGGCCGACATCCAGGTCAATTCGTTCACCCAAGGCACGAACGGCGCCAACAGCAACGTCTTGACGCTCAATCAGCAAGCGACGCAATCCAACATCCAGGTGCTCGGTTTGTCGCAAGCGGCCGGCGCCGGCTTGAACAACCTTTCGCTCGGCACCTCGACGCACGCCACCAGCACGATTAACGGCTTCGGCTCGGTCGGCGCCGATGCCGCGGGCGCCGCGGCCGGCAGCGATCTCAACAGCCTGACCACGGCGGCCGGCGCCTCGGCCACCGCGGCCATCAGCGTGGCGGCCATTACCGGCTCGCTTGCCTCCGGGACGACGACGCTGACCTTGACGAACCAAGACAGCTCCATCTCCCAACTCAACAATACCACGAACGGCAGCACGACCACCATCACGCTGCAAAACGGCGCCAGCGGCTTGAATACCGGCGCCACGGGCGCCACCTACCTGGCGCAACAGATCAACACCGTTTCCAAGCAGACGGGCATTTACGCGACGGCTACAGGCACGACCGTGACGCTGGACACGCTGCAACAGAACGGCACCGCAAAGGTATACGTGGATAGCAGCAACACTTCGCTCCAGCACGGTGGCGCCGCCTTGGCCACCGACCAGACCGCTAACGGCACGGCGGCCACCGCTGCGACGGATCTGACGACGCTGCAAATCGCGGGCAACAAGGATTCGTCTTCTCCGGTCAATGTCACGTTCGACAATGCCCTGGCCGTCAACAGCAGTCAGTCGGTCGTCGACGCGATCAACGCCCGCACCAGTTCGACCGGCCTCGTCGCCACGCTCGGAACCGACGGCATTGCCGGCAGCAGCCTGGGCGCCAGCGTGAATATCACCGACAGCAAAGTTGGCTCGGGTTCGTACCTGCTGGCCAACGCACTGGCCAATGGCGCCAGCGGATCGAACACCACCAACACCTCCGACGCCACGCTGATCAACGGCGCCGAGACGAACCAGGCGGCCTTGACCGGCGCCGCGGGCGTATCCGGCACGTCGAACACCACGACTTACCAGATCACCGGCGACAAGGGCAATGCGATCGTCACCGTCAATAACGACGCCGTGCTGAACGACACTTCGGCCTTGTCGAACGCCATCAACGCCGTGACGTCCCAGACGGGCGTGACCGCTTCGGGCAGCGGCGGCGGGGCGAACCTGGCGCTCACGAGCCAGGACTACGGTTCCGCGGCCAAGCTCAGCTTCCAGGCGATCGCCGCCACGAACAACGCCGATATCACGCTGGTCAACAGCACCGGCACGAGCGGCACGCAAGAAGCCACCGCGGGTCTCGACGCACAAGGCACGATCACCACGGCTCAAGGCGGCGGCCAGTTCACGGGCCAGGGCAACGCCGTCAGCTACACCGACAGCTCGATCTCGTTCAACGCCACCGTCGCGCCGACCTTGGCGCAGCCGACGCAGACCACCGACACCATCAAGGGATCGGTGCTGGCCGGCCTCACGGCCGCCAGCGCCGTGGACATCAGCGCCTTCAACGTCACCGGCAGCCTGGGAACCGTCGAGGTCAAGGTCAATACGACCGACTTGATCGCCAACAGCCAGGTGTTGACCGACGCCATCAACAACGTTTCGGCCCAGACGGGCGTGACGGCTTCGGGCTCTGGCGCGGGCGGCAACGTCGTGCTGAGCGCCGTGAATCCAGGGGCCTCCGGCGTCGCGCAGTTGTCGTACGTCACGGCGGACTCGACGACCGACAACTCGGCGAAGTTCAATGCGGCGGGCGTCTCGACCACCGTGATCGGCAAGAACGTGGGCGCCAACGCTACTTCGACTTTCAGCGTGACCGGCGGCGCCTTGTTCCAGATCGGCGCCTCGGTCAATAGCGAAAACCAGGTGAGCGTGAGCATCTCCGCCCTCGATTCGCACCTCTTGGGCCGCGACTCGAGCACCACGGGCGACAACTCGCTCTACGATCTGCGAACCGGCGGCACGCAAGTGCTCAGCAGCGCCGATCTGAGCACCGCCTCGACGATCGTCGACCAGGCGATCAGCCAGGTCGCCACGCTCCGCGGCCAGTTGGGCGCTTTGCAGGCCAACGTGCTGGAAAGCAACATTGCCAGCCAGCAGACCGCCTTGGAGCAAGTCACCTCGGCTCAGAGTGCGATTCAAGACACCGACTTCGCCAAGGAAACGGCCAACCTGACGCGAGCCCAGGTGCTCGTCCAGGCCGGCACCAGCGTGTTGGCCATCGCCAACAGCGCCCCGCAAGCCATCCTGGCTTTGATACCGCGAGGCTAAGCTTTAACTTGAACGAGTAAGCTCCCGGTCGGCCCTGCCCGCACTTGGCCGACCGGGAGCGTTTTTCTTGCGATCGGCCGGCTTAGTTCGCGGGGGAATCTTGTCATGGGACGCATCACGGCGGGGGTGGGCCTCATCAGCGGGCTGCCCATTTCCCAGTTGGTCACTCAGTTGTTGTCCTTCGATGCTCAACCGGTGACCGACCTGCAGAACCAGGTTACGACCGAAAAGAACCAGCAAACCGCTTTGCTCGACCTCTCGACGAAGTTGCTGGCGCTGCAAAACGACGCCGAATCGCTGTCCAGCCCCAATGTGCTTTCGGCCCGGCAAGCCACCAGTTCGAATCCCTCGGCCGTGACCGCCACGGCGGGCCCGAGCACGCCGCTGGCCACCTACCAGGTAACGCCGATCGCCCAGGCCCAGACCCAACAGTTGCTCTCCAACGGCTTCAGCGATTCGACCACGGCGACCATCGGCGCCGGCACGATCACCATCAAGCGCGGCGGCTTCGTCAACCCGTCCACCTCCTTGGCGCAGCTCAACGGCGGCCAGGGAGTGGCGCGCGGAGCGATCACCATCACCGATCGCAGCGGCGCGTCGGCGACGATCGATCTGACCGCGGCCCAAACCATCGACGACGTGGTCAACGCCATCAATCAGGCCACGGGCATTCACGTGCAGGCCTCGGTCAACGGCGACGGCCTGGTGCTGACCGACAAGACCGGCCAGACCGCCGCCAATCTGAGCGTTCAGAACGTCGGCAACGACACGACCGCGGCCGATTTGGGGCTTGCCGGCTCGGTGGCTTCCAGCACGCTTACCGGTACGAATATCGTGAGCCTCTCGGGCAGCACGCAGCTCAGTTCGCTCAACGACGGCAACGGGGTCCGCAAGGCGGCGAGCGTGCCCGACTTTCGAATCACGCTGAAAAACAACACGACGCTGGCCGTCGATCTCGGCTCGTCGACGACGCTGCAAAACGCGGTCGACGCCATCAACAACGCCACGGGCAACGGCGGCAGCCTGGTCGCGTCGATCTCGGGCACGCATCTGGTGCTGACCGACAACACGGGCGGCGCCGGCACGCTGTCGGTCTCGGCCCTGAATGGCAGCCAGGCGGCGGCGGATTTGGGCATTTTGGGCAACGAGCAAGGCGGCGGCGTGCTGGCCGGCAAACGCATTATTTCCGGACTCGACACCGTGTTGCTCCAGGACGTCAACGGCGGCGCCGGGATTACGACGCAAGGCCAGGTCCAACTCACCGACCGCAGCGGCGCCACGGCGACGATCAACCTCTCGTCGGCGGCGACCCTGAACGACGTGCTTACGGCCATCAACGGCGCCGGCTTGGGGCTCAAGGCTTCCGTGAATGCGGCCGGAGATGGCGTTCAAATCAGCGACACGACGGGCAGCACCGCGTCGAATCTGATCATCGCCGACACGGGAGGCGGCACGACCGCCGCCGATCTGCACATCGCCGCCAACTCCGCCGCCAACAGCGTAAATAGCGGCGATTCGAACGTGCGCTATATCAGCGAAAACACGCAGCTCAGCACGCTCAACGGCGGCGCCGGAATTCAGGCGGGCAAATTTCAAATCACCGACAGCAGCGGAAAAGCGGCCACCATCGACCTGACCGGCGCGAACATCCATACCATCGGCGACGTGTTGCAAGCGATCAATACCTCCGGCATCGGCGTCGGCGCCGCCATCAACTCCACCGGCGACGGAATTCTGTTGACCGACACGGCCGGCGGCAGCGGCACGATGCAGGTGGCCGACCTAGGGGGCGGCAGTGCCGCATCCGACTTGAATCTGGCCGGCAGCGCCACCGGCGGCAAGATCGACGGCGCCTTCCGCTACAACGTCACCGTGACCTCGACCGACACGCTATCGAGCGTGCAGCAAGAGTTCGTCAACGCCAAAGCGCCCGTGTATTTGAACGTGATCGATAACGGCGGCTCTTCCAAGCCCTATCAATTGATGTTGGGCAGCACCAGTTCGGGAACCGCGGGGCGGCTGCTGATCGATACCGGCGCGACCGGGCTCTCGTTTTCCACGCTCACGCCCCCGGCCGACGCCGTGCTGCAGGTCGGCTCCGCCGGATCGGGCAATCTGGTCTTCACGTCGGGAACCAATACGTTCAGCAGTATCCTGCCCGGCTTGTCGGTCAACGTGACGGGAGTCAGTTCGACGCCGGTCACGTTGACGGTCGGCCAGGACACCCAACCCTTGGTCGCGGCCATCCAGCAATTCGCCCAAGACTTCAATACGGTGAGCAGCACGATTTCGCAGGACGATTCCTACGATCCGACCACGCAGAAAGGCAGCGTGTTGCAAGGAGATCTGACCGTCCAGCAGATTCAAAACACGATTTTCAACGCCGTCACCGACCTGGCTGGCAGCGGCTCCGACAAGACTCGCAGCCTGATGCAGATGGGCATCACGTTCACGGGCGGGCAGTTGAGCGTGAACGCCGACGCCTTGCAAGCGGCGATCACCAACGATCCCTCCGGAGTGCAGGATTTCCTCAGTAACGCCACCAGCGGCATGGCGACCCAGTTGGACACGGCTTTGAAGGGCTTCACCGATCAGTACACCGGCACGATCCAACAGCGCGTCAACACGTTCAACCAGGCCATTAGCGATCAACAAGACCGCATCAACTTTCTGAATGCCCAGCTCGACGCGAAGAAGACGCTCTTGCTCGACCAATTCAACCAAATGGAAAGCGCGCTGGCCACGCTTCAAGCCCAAAGCTCGCAGGTCGCTCAGTTGGCGAACCTCGTCGGCCTGGCCTCGGGCAGCAGCGGCGGCTCCAGCAGTTCGAGCGGCTCCAGCGGCTCCTCGAGCAGTTCCGGCGGTTCCAGCAGTACGGGCGGTTAATCCGCCGACGCAGAATCGCTCGCGATTCGGCCCCGCTCCGGCGATTCTCGACCGATTTTCGAGGCCCTCCGTTTCCCGCGAATGATCCAGTCCCACCCAGACCGCGACCCACGTGAAAGGATTCCCGATGGCATACCACCCCGCGCACGACGCCTATTTCGAAAACCAGGTAATCACGGCTACGCCGCAAAAGCTGCGATGGATGGCGATCGACGGGGCGATTCGCTTCGCCAGGCAAGCCGCCGAGCATTGGCGGCAAGAGCGAATCTATGAAGGAGGCGAGGCCGTAATCGGCTGCCAGCGTTTGCTCCTCGAATTGCTCTCGTCGCTCAAGCCGGAGCGAGCGCCGGACCTCGTGCCCCAAGTGGCGGGGATCTACGTCTATCTCTCGAGATTGCTGAATGAAGCCAGGAGCACTCGCGATCAGAAGAAGTTGGCCGAAATGATCGACATTTTGGAAATCGAACGAGAAACGTGGCGGCTGGTGTGTGAGCAACACGGCGCGGACACGCCAGCTTCGAACGCGGGGGCGAACTCGGCGGAACGCAATTCAGCAGGCGGCGAACGATTGCCGTCGGCGCCGCACGCGAGCAAACGACACTTCGCTCCGCTCGGCCTGAGCCGCTTCGAAGCCGGACCGCCCGCACCGGGCTTCACTGCCAGCGCATAGAAGGCGCGATCGTCGATTCATCCTTTCGCCCTCAGCCTTCATCCTTCCAACCGTATCCCAATCCGGGGCCGTCGAGCACGGCGGTCCCCAAGGTCCCGTCGTGGACGCGGAACATGCTCGGATAGCGCTCGAGCCAACCGCGATTGCCGGCCGGGCAATACTGCCGGGCGTTGCTCTCGATGGCGGCGACCGTTGGAATGCGCGCCGCAAGGCTGGCCGAGTGCAACAGCGAAGCGCCCGGACACGTCAGATCCTGGACGCAGAGAAACATGCCGTATTTTTGCGCCGCGGCGCCCATCAGCAGAGCGTCGGTATGTCCCTTGCACGCTTTCAGAGCTACCCCGGAATAGCCCATTTCGCGGCACAGCAACAGACTTTCCAGATCGACGAGCGATTCGTCGATGACGACCGGTTTGATTTTGGCGGCCGCGTGCATCCGGTTTTCCGGATTGGCTTTCAGGTCGCGATGCGTCGGCTGCTCGATGTATTGCACGCGCTTGAGCGCCGCCGGGGAGCGCTCGCCGACACGCGCCAGAAAATCAAGCACGTACTCGACGTTAGCGCAGCGTTCGTTGAAATCCAGCGAATAATGCCACGTCGGGCAGCCCCGCGCTTGTTGCGCCTCGGCGGCGACGCGCTCGACGGAAACGACCCGCTCCACATCCCAATTCAAATCGTCGCCGTTGAGTTTGATTTTCAGGTGCGTCAGGCCGTCGGCGGCGATCCATTCGGGTAACGTTTCGGGCAAGCCGTCGTCGAGCGGCGTCGCGACGTCGGCTGCAGAGAGCGGATCGAGCGCCCCGACCAGGTGATAGAGCGGCATCCGCGGCTTGGGTTCGCGCAACGTGTAACGATCGAGGTATTCGCCCGCGAATTCCGAGTTCAAATAGGCGGCCAGATCGCGGCTGACGAAGTCCGGCCCCAAAGCGTTGTACGAATTCAATCCCAGGGTCTTGCCATACGCGTCGTGAATCGCGGCCTCCAAGGGGCTCGCAGCCACTCGCTGCGCCAAGGCGGGCATGCGTTCCGCCAAGCCGGCGGCGCGCGTGATCTCATCTGCGGCTGGTGCGTACGAGCGAGACAATTCGTGCGTGATGTCGAGCGGGTGCCCCGCGTCCCGATAGTCGCCCGCCATGCGCACCAGGCGGCGTCCCAATTCGACCATCGCCGCTAGGGTCGCGTCGGCCGAAACGTCGCGGCTGGGCCAGGCCCAGACGTTGCCCATCGGCATCGAGCCGAAGCCTCGACCGCGCCGGCCGTCGCGGGTCTCGACTTCCGCCCGAACGTGCAACAACGTGGCGGCGGTCACCACTCGTCCGCCGAATTTGATCGGCGCGCGATATACGATCTCTTCCGACTCGACCTTGAGATCGAGCAGGCGAATGTCAGTGGGTTTGGTCAACGGTCGCCTCGCAGACGGGAGTGGGCGCTGAACTGGACTCGGGCCGCCAGGAATACACTTTAATCCCAGAGACGGACGACCCGAATCATAGCACCGCCCTGCGGCCGATTAAACCAGGCCCGATTATACCAACCCTTTAAACGAGCCCTTTGCGAACCGCCCAAACGGCGGCTTGCGTGCGGTCCGATACGCCGACCTTGCGCAATACGTGCTGCACGTGCTCTTTGACCGTCTCGTAGCTGATGCCGAGCGCTTGGGCGATCTCTTTGTTGGTGAGCCCGAACGCCAATTGACGCAGCACTTCGCTTTCGCGTTGCGTCAGCGGCACTTCGACGTCGGCCGCCACGCGAGGGGTGGCCAAGGCGCCGGTGACTCGCCGCAACTCTTCGCGCGTCCAGGCGTCGCCGCCAGCCGCCACTCGCCGGATCGCGGAAATCAACTCGTCTCGCGTCAGCCCTTTGAGCAAATAGCCGCAGGCGCCCAGCGCCACGGCGCGCGCTACATACGTCGGATTATCGTAGGTGGAAAGCATCAGCACGGGCAGATCGGCTTTGACGAGCTTGATGCGGCTCAGTGCATTGAGTCCGTCGGACTCGGGCATGCGGATATCCAGCAGCACGACGTCGGGATGCGCTTCTTCCGCCAGCCGAACGGCCTCGTCAGCCGTCGCCGCTTCGGCCACCACCTCGATTTCCGTACCGCCGACTAAGCTCTTGATTCCAGACCGAACGACTTCATGGTCATCGGCGACTAATAGTTTGATCGGCTTGTATTGCTCTGTCACGGGACCCTCCGCAAGCTGGAATATCGCAGGAACTGCCATAGGTCGGGGCCCGATGGTTGGTAACCCGTCGTGGGATCCATCTGGCGTATGATCCCCCCCCAATAAGATAGCCTCTGTGGCGTCAGAGGCCGATAGCTCTACCGGGGGGCTATCGTCAAAGGGAGCGTGGGGCGCAAGCTGCGAATTCAGCAATCTTGAACTTCGGGCGGTTCTTTCCGCCCCACACGCGGCACGAATACGCGGAAAGCTCCCGCTGCCCCTCGAAAACGCCTCCCTGACGATCGTCTTTGACATCGACGAGATCCGAAGTCGGATTTCCGCTGGTCGCGGCTGGCTGCTGGGCCTTATACTCGGCGAACGTGCGTGCGCGATCGGGGCGTAAATCCGCCGCGCCTTGAGCCAAGCTTGATGCAGTACCGAAGTCTGGGAGTTCTCCGATGCCGAGGCATCTGGATTGCGGGCGACTGACGACGCTGGTTTGCTGTGGGCTGGCAATGCTCTTCGCGCCGCCGCTCGGCGCACCATTATTCGCCCAGCAGGCGGTCTCTTCGCCGGCCGCTGCCTCCGAGACCGAGCGGAAGGCCGCGCCCGATTCGGCCCTCGTTTCCGTCGAAAAGCTCGTCGAGTCGGTGCGCAAGTCGATCGTCGTGATTACCTTCAGCGGTCGCGGCGGGGTCGGCCCCAAGGCCCCGACCCACGGGTTGAAGCGGCAACGGCGGGCCGTCGCCGCGGCCCGCCGCTTCCGTCGTGCTGCCGCTTTAGCCCGAACGTGATAACCCGAAACTAACCCTACGCGACCGTCAACCCAAACGTTGTCTAGGATTCATTTCGACCCGCCACCTAAAACCCAGCGAATTCCGTTTCACGTCGAACCAGTACGCGGTCACGGCATGCAGCTGGGTGGCATGCAGCTGGGTTCAGTCATCAACTGCATTGCAAAGGAATTTAGGAAAAACACCTCCAGAAAATCTTCGCTAGCGTCTTCATAGGGCGAGATCGCCGGTCCGTAAAAAGAGCTTGCGTTGGTGGCAGCGCTGCATGCCGTTTCATAGTCTCCTGCGTTGAACGCCTCAATTGCGGCTTCAAGCGCGGCGTCTCCGCTGTCTTTGTCCTCGTTACCGAGCTCGATCTCATCACCGCCCGCCGCCAGTTCTTCCGCTGAGTCGGCGATCGCGGAAGTGACCGCCGGACTATCGCCCTGGTATTCGTTGTTGTAATAGTCGAGCATTTCGCTCGTGTTTACAATCGCGTCGGCGAGGTCAGTGCTGGCTTGCGAGAGCGCCGCGTCTGCGTCCGCTTTGTCCATCTGTGCCTGTGTGATAGCGATCTCGGCGTCGGTGGCATCGCACGCCACGGAGGAACCAGCGTAGCCCAGCGGAATGACAAAAGCGACGAGGACGATCAATGCGTTCTTCATGGTAGGCGCCTTTCTTCGACAGCGGGCCCGCATACGACGATGCACATGCAGCGTCTTAACCATCGCGGGGCCCCAGGGTGGAAATCGCGATTTGGGCCAGCTACCCGACACGGTTTTTGCTGCTAGAAGTTTTCTTCTGTTTCAGGCGGCACGAGAGAAGTTTTTCCTCGGGGTCGAGCACGCGCATGGGTCTGCGGCGCTTTGGGCCTCGCGATCGCCGTGTGCGCGCGATTAGCGGCGACGAGGTCGCCGCGCAGCGGACCGGCTTCCGGGGCGCGCGTGGGCTGGGCGAACAGGCGCTGGAAGACCTGGGCTGGATCATCGAGCACGAGCCCGAGCAAATCAATCTCGACCGCGTCCGGGAATTGCGCGACACGATCGAGCGTTCGACAAGCCAGAAGTAGCCTTTACGTTCGTCAACCCAGACTTGAAGCGGCGCCGGACTCTCGCCGCCTGAACTGTCGCGATTACTTTGCCCGGTTCAGAATGAGACGGGCGTTGGTCGTGGGGCGGCCTTCCTCACCCGCCGCGCATTGACGGCCTGGAAGGCCGCCCCAGTGCGCCTGTGAAGGCGTTTGATCAGGAGGGTGAAAGTCCCTCTCAGGCTAACGTTACCGGCCTGAAGTCGACAGTGGTAACTGCGTT
>Ga0307374_10003709_pt1 | contig 25919 bp, 29 predicted proteins | sample OX3MG_FD_202532 | JGI IMG/M metagenome (GOLD analysis project Ga0307374, IMG submission 202532) | Soil microbial communities from Risofladan, Vaasa, Finland - OX-3 | ecosystem: Environmental > Terrestrial > Soil > Coastal area > Acid sulfate soil | place: Finland: Risofladan, Vaasa | collected...
TGATCGGGTCAAAGCCGAGCGGCTCGCCGAAGGGCTTTGGCCGCTCGCCGACCATGACCTTTCCCGGGGCGGTAAAAACGTTCACACTAAGCGTGTTCGTCGCGACAGGCGCGGTTACGCGCGTGGCCCCTTTCAGCGCATTTGTGCCGTCCATTTGGCACTCCTTTCGACGTCAGAACGAGTGACTGTTCAAAGCAAAATTGGCAGAAACGCGACGACGAATCCCTCGGAAGAACGTATCGATCAAGACCAAAGTACTGGCTCGACAGTGCAGCCCGGAAGGCCTCAACAGAACATCCGCAACCGTTTAAATCCGAATCCCATCCGGCCGAGCGTTAACCGTACTTAAGGGAGGTGCTTTGTCCGACCTCGATAATGTAACCGTCAGGATCGCGGATGTAGCAGCGGATCTCGCCGTACTTGGGAATCGGCGGCGTGAGGAACTCGGCTCCCCGACTTTTCCACAATTCATAGCACGCTTGAATATCCGCAACGCGGAAATTCATAAAACTGTTGATGTGATTCGGGTCGGGGACGCTGAGCGTTACCGTCGGCTTATCCGGGGTTGGTCCGCCCCCCACGTTCAGAATCATCCAGATATTCGCAAGCTGAAGGTACGGAGGCGCGTTGCCGTCACCCATGGTCAGAATGCGAGCACCGAAGACCTTTTCGTAGTAGCGAGCCGATCGCTCGATGTCGGCGACGGTGAGAAAATGCGCGATGCTGATCCCCTCGCGGGGGGGCATCTCATAGCTCTTTTGTTCGATTTCTACGCTGCTCATTGGCGACTCCTTTTGCTGCGGTGCTCGTTTCAAATGCGGTGTCCCGAGGAGCTCCGGTTCCTGAAAGCCATTACGCTGCTCATAGTTGCTTCGGTTGGCAGTGTCCGTATTAAACCAGAAGCCCAAGGACCCATCTATTGGACGAACGTATCGATCGACACCAAAGTATCGGTTGCATGGCACTGCAGGCGCCTAAAAATTATGTGTCCATCCGCTCGACTAATTGAGCGCGCCAGGCGGGGGCCGGGAATGGGTCCGCAAAGTACTGTGTTTCCCGTGCAACCTTGTCGCCCCTAAACTCCATGATGCTCACGGTGTAGGATGGCTTGCCGTCATACGTCAGGATGAATTCGGTGACCCAAAGATAACCGCCGCCAATAATTCGTCGGACAGTAAACCGCTTTTCGCTCGGCTGCATAGAGCGCTGTTTCTGTATGTTAAATCGACCGCGGGTTCGCTCGCCTGACTGGGGATATTCCAGCACGGCATCCTCGAGATAGATGCGGTGCTCCGTTTCGAAATCGTTGGCGTCGGAGGCTGCCCAATGCTGGTCCAGTGCCTCGCGGATTTGTTGATCTCGCATCGGCTGTTCTAGCTCCGGTTTCGCATTCATGTTTCGCTCCCCTGTGCATGAAGCCTGGAACGACGTTTGCACCACTTCATCCAGCTTCAGTCTAGTCTGAACGCTTTCAGATGCAGCAGGAGTTTGGCGCCATTGTCTATTTCTCCTGGCCGAAAACTTCGCGCAACATTACGTTGAGGTCATCGAGTGCTTGGACGCAGTCACCTGTAAAGCTAGAGCCATGCATAACGGCGAGTGTCTTGGGTTTTAGGTCAGCGAGTTTTTGCAAGTTCTGCGCGGTGAGTGGTGTGTACGGAACATACTCCGCAAGGATGCCCGCCTGATATTCCTTCATCGCCTGACGCGAGCGGCCCACGACATCGACAGAGGTGAGCGGTTCGACGTCGCCATTCTGATGGAACAAATCCGAGCAGAGCAGTGTCCTCTGTGTTTCCTCGAAGAGCACGCCGGCGTCCCAGCCGTGAGGTAGATGAGGGGTTCGGCAGTAGCGAAATCGGTACTTCCCCGTTGCAAAAGTTCCACCGTCAGTGAGGGCGCGTGACTCCCGACCAATGAAGTCGTTCACGCTCACGAATGCACCAACCTGACTGCAGATCACATCGGCCTTGGGCGCTGCGGCTAGCCATTCATTGAGCGACCCGCATTCATCTGACTCAAAATGGCTGAAGCTGATGTGGCGCAACTCGGACAGTTTGATAAGCTTTGAGACCGCCTCGCGAATTTCCGCGTGCATTCCCCGCAGTCCGGTATGGAAGAGCAAGGGCTCGTCGTCGTTCACCAGGAAATGGTTGAACTGGAGATTGGTCCATTGAGCAAAGATGGAGATGCGATAGATATTCGCTGCGATTTCCGTGGTGACCGCCATACTGCCCTCCTGAATTGGCCGCGCTTGTGACGGCCCTTGCTTACCCGACCTTCAGTAGGATTTTGCCCTTGGCGCGCCCATTCTGGCTTGCGTCCTGTGCCTCGCGCGCCTGCTCCAACGGAAATACTTCGCCCATCCGTGGCTTAACGTCGCCGCGTTCCACCAAGCGCGCTAGCTCCAAAAGGTCCGCCGCGCTTCGCTTCATCGCCACGTTCGCGCTGCGAATCCCCGCCCGCGCCCCCAGTTCCGCGTTTGCCGCGCCCAACGTCGAAACTATCACGCCGCCCTTCTTCACCACCGCGTACGAGCGCGTCGCCGTCTCGCCACCGATGAGGTCCAACACCGCATCGACCTGCCCCACGGCCTCAAACCGCTCCTGCTTGTAGTCGACTATCTGGACGTGACCTATGGAGCGAAGGTAAATGGCGTCTTCGCCGGAGGCCGTGCCGATCACCTCGGCTCCCCAGACCTGGGCGATCTGGGTTGCAAACGAGCCTACGCTGCCGGCCGCTCCGTGGATCAGGATCCGAATTCCCGGCTTCAGCCGCACGTAATCGCGAATTGCTTGCAGGGCCGTGAGTCCTGCCGTCGGCAGAGCTGCGGCCACCGCGAAGTCGATTTTCTCGGGAATCGCGGCGATGTCTGTAACGACCGCTGCGGTGAATTCGGCATATGTCCCTTCGCCGAATCCGAACACCCGCTCGCCCGTCCGGACACGGCTTGAATCGCCGCCGACGTTCACGATTTCACCCGCGAAATCGTGCCCGACCGTTAGCGGGAAGCTCACCGGGAAGACTTGCTTCATGTCGCCTTCACGGATTTTCCAATCTACCGGATTCACGCCGGCGTAGCGCACCCTCGCGAGTACGTGGTCGGTGTCGATCTCTGGCAGCGGTACTTCCTGATATTTCAGTTGTTCGGAGCCGCCGTACTGCATGATCCGAACCGCCTTTATCAGACTCGGCACGGCCGCTTGTTTTGTCGTCGCCATCGTCGTTCCTCCTTTCACCGTGCTGCAACGTTCCGCGATTCCCCTCGGCTTTCCAGTGCTGCTCCACACTCAAGATCAGAAAATTCGGCCTCCCGCGCTCACAAGAGGCTGCTCGGACGTCTGCTACGAGGTGTTGTTATTTCGCGGATCGTCTTTCGCGCTCAGGTATTCCATTCCCAGGGGACCAATCGCTGTTACTTGTGTGACGTACTCGCCGGATCTCGCCCAGTGAAAGTGCGATGTATCCCCCGGCAAAACGATCACCGCCCCAGGCGGATACGCCTGTAGTTTGTCGGGGTCGAATTCGTCGCCAAGGCCGATATAGAACAGGCCCGATATGACGGTGTAGATGCGATCTTCGGGGTGGCGATGCGGCATCAACTTCACGCCCCCGGGCACCTTGACTCTGATCACGTACGGGCCCGGCTCGGTAGGCTGGCCGACAACAACGGCCAGGCGCGCCGCCGGTGGAAACGCCGGAAACGACTTCCAATCGATATCTTCTGCGAAGATGGTTTTGAAAACCTCCTGCCCGAGCTGGTGAGGCCGGACTTCGCTTTGGTGAACGCGTTTTTTGGCGCTGGCTTCCTGAGACATACAGACCTCCTCCGTGCAGTAAATTGCGAGACATCGCCAACATCCCGCCGTCGTGTCTGAATCGACCTACCGAGCGATTTGGCCGAGGTAATATCCGAGCCGATTCTCGGCATCTCCCGGCTTGTGGAAGCCGCGCGCCATGAGCGCTTCAATCCCATTCTGGGCGGCGGGTCGGCCGAGCGAAGCGATACACGCATCCCACCCTGCATCGAACTCGACATCCGGCGGTAGGCTGGTATTGACGAGGCGCTTGGTGTTGGCGATCGCCCATTTGTCGAAGTTGGCAATTCGAATCGCGAGCGCCTCCACGAACGTGTCCAGATCGGCGTCGGGTAGGGCGCGATTAACATAGCCATAGGCCTCGGCTTGCTCCGCCCGGATGTCTTCCGAGCTCAAGAGCACCTCCAGGGCGCGGTTCCGGCCTATCAGGTGGGGCAGCCGCGCCATCGGGCCGCCCCCGGCCACCATCCCCACGCCCACCTCCCACTGCGAGAGGAGGGCCTTCTCGCGGCTCGCGAAACTCATGTCGCAGGCGAGCGTTATCTCGCTGCCGTTGCCGGTCGCGCGGCCGCGGATAAGGGCAATGGACGCGACTGGCAGTCGGGTCAAGCGCACGAGAAAGTCCGGCCAAGGCGGCAATCCCGTGGGGCCGGCCGGCATTGCGGTTAGGTCCTCGAGCTTGACCGTGAAATCGGAGTGATTCAGGAAGTAGTCCTTCACCACGCTGTCGAAAACCACCACCCTCACGTGCTCATCGCGCTCCAGAGCGCCGATCACTTCCTGGAACTCCCGGACCATTTCTGGGCCCATAACGTTGATTGGCGGGTTGTCGATCGTGACACGCCAATACGCGGGTGATCGCTGGGTCACCCGAATCTGCGCGGGTTTCGCAACTGCCGTCACACTTGCCATGGGACTCTCCTTTGTACCTGCGGCCTCAGAACCGGTTCGTTACCCCAAACGCCGGCATCTCTGAATACGAAATAGGGGCCCGCGAACTCATCGAGCCAGAAACCAGTCGGGAGGCCGGCGTTCCCCAGTTTGTCGTGCGATGTCAGTACCTTCAGCCTTTTTTGCTTGCCATGCGCATCCCGATTGAATCGGGCGACCTCAGTGATCAAAACAGAAGGGCGACAGCACGACAATTGGACGATGGTATCGCCGATACCTTTGTATCGGCTCTCCTGCTAATCAGCACCTGCCAGAAGGGCTGAGCGGCAGGCCTCGCACACCGACGAGCGGACACCACGCGCTCCAGCGCGGGGCGTTATCGGCCGATTGCCGGCGGCTAAATGTGGCAGCCCTGCGGGCCGACTTCGGCGCGGTGACTTTCGAGTCGCCGAGGATGCGATGGTCATCCCTTCGAAGCGGTAGCCGACTGGATCACTTTCGCAACGATTTTTTCCGTGATCACCAGTCGGGCCGGGCGACAGGTGGGTGGCTGTTCGGCTTCTACGCTAGGTCGAGTTCTGCGGCCATTCGTACCAAGTCCGCGAGCGAGTCGACCTTCATTTTGTGCATGACCTTACCGCGATGAGCCTTAACCGTGATCTCACTGATACCGAGTTCTCCGCCGACCCGTTTGTTTGACAAACCGGATACCACCAGCCCCATAACCTGGCGTTCGCGGGGTGAGAGCGACGCGTAGCAATCCCGAATTATACTCATCTTCGCCGCTTGCCCTAGGGCAACACGACTGCGTTCGAGGGCCTCTCGGATAGCACGCAACATCACGTCCTCTCGGAACGGCTTCGTTAAGAATTCGAACGCCCCTGCCTTCATCGCCTCGACCGTGGTGCGCACTTCGCCGTGTCCGGTAACAAATATGATTGGCGTTTCTGGGCGTTCGACAGAGACGCGTCTTTGCACGTCGAGACCATCGAGGCCCGCAAGAGTAGCATCGAGGATCAGGCAGTTCGGAACGAGAGCCGGAGGCCACGCGAAGAAATCTTGCGCAGACGCGAATTCTCTCGGTTGCCAGCCTTTACATTCGGCCAGCAGTCGCAGCGATTCGCGGACCGAAACGTCACCATCGACAACAAACACGATTGGTGTGACTTCCGCTATAACGGATGCCCTCGAAGTAGCACTAAACAAGTGCGCCGAACTCGTTCCAGGTCCCTGAGAAATCGTGGCCGAATTCATGTCTCACTCCTTTTCTGAACTTTGTCGTACGTCCCTTTCCGTGGCCGGTTGACGTAGCGTCGACCGAGCTAAGATAAAATGGGGTTCTTCGACCAGCTATAGAAGGAACGTGGAACTCGCGTGGAATTTCCGTGGAATTGTCCCGATTCAATCGGTGTCTACGAAACCGGAAGAAGCTGCGGGCAGGGTCGCTCGATTCTTCGAGTGGCACGTTCTGGCGCTTACGACTCGATCAAAAATCGATCAATGACCAGGCGCACAGTCGGACCTCAACGACCCAGCGACTACGCTCTGGCAGCCGCCGACGTTTCCTCGTTGAGTAGGATGACCGGATCTGCGACGTGCGCCAACCCTGGCTTAGAAACAGTCGCATAGGCGCCGAAGCACCCCGTATGATGGTCGGCGATTGCGCGAAGAATGCTCAAATCGCGGGGCAGGTCTTCCTGCGCCAGCGTGGATGTGACGCACCATACCGTTGGCTGGAACTCCTGGATTCTTACGGCTCCGCCGATTTCCAGTGAGCCACCGATCCAGGAGTCTTCGACGAAACCACTCCATTCCGGCTCAGACTGGATGTAAATATTCGGACGGAACCGGCGCCGGTCGATCTTCGCCGTCCCTCCCTGTAGCCTGCGCAAATGATCTACGGAGCCACTTGCTATCACAAAGACGGCGCCTATTTCAAAGAACGACTCCTTCATCAGTTGGAAATAATCAGGCATTGTCTCGGGCGTCCAGTCCGGCTTGAATTTGTTGACCGGCACGTCACCGAACACGGTCGCACGATTGATGTCCGTTTTTTCTTCGCTGCGCGGTTCGTTCTCCAATCGAACCGGGTGCCTAAGGGCATCCGAAATAATCGCGGATGCCGCAGGATCGTCGGCGCAGACTGTCCGCCCCCCTGGTGTCGTAACCTCAATTCGCCCCGGAGTGTCGAAAGTTGGCTCGACTTCGTACCGTGCATGAAAGTCGAGTAGCCGCGGGAACTTCTTCGCGCTTGCGATCCTCCCGGTGTTGAGGTCGCGTAATGCCTTGGCACGATCACCAAGGCTTCCTCGAGAGGTGATCGCGAGCTGGCTTCGCCGCTCCCCGAGCATCGACTTGACCGGATACCGCCAAAGTTCTGCGATCGTCCCTGCGGTCCGTTGTCGCATGACCATTACTCCGGAAAACGACGTGATTGTACGCCCGCCGCCAACTGGAAACAATTAGGCTTACTTCCACGTTCCCAACGAATGGCACTTCCGCTGTTTGCGCCGCGAGTTCCGTCGTCAGAAACACGGAGTTGAGAGCACAAACGCCGTGCACGTTTGGCTGTAGGTGGTAACTTGTCTCCAGATCCCCTTAGTTTCCGGCGCTACGACGACGGACTTTCTTTGGCGACAGACAAAGTTGTCGATTCATGACTTTCCGAAAGAACGCCGTCAATTCTCGATGGTTCACGAAGCTTGCGTGGCGCCCAGACATGATGTGCTCCACTCGTCCGCTGAACCAACCGCGCTCCAACCGAGTGGACTGGCTAAACTGAACCACAAAGGCACGCTCCGGAGGCATGGCCGAAGCTTCTGGCGACGAACCGATTTTCTTTGGTCCTTTTGCGGCCGTGCTCCGCTTTCTACGGTTCGTCATGAGCTGGCGCTACACCCATGCCGCATTCTAGGCGTTCAGGGCATAGAAGAAGCGTGGAAGTTTCGTGGAACTTTCGTAGAATAGGGCCTTTATAATCGGGCAGGTGCTAAGTGACCTCGCGCGACACCCTTGTATTCCAGCCGTTTCGGCTCGACCTCGCCAACGAGCAGCTGTGGCGGGAATCCACCTTGATCCCGTTGAGGCCCAAGACGTTTGGGGTTTTGCTCTACCTTGCCCGGAACGCTCAACGCCTGGTGACCAAGCAAGAGCTACTCGAGAATATCTGGACGGATACCGTCGTTAGTGATGAATTGCTCAGGGGATATATCCGAGAGCTGCGCGAAACGCTGGGTGATGACGCAAGAAAGCCACGGTACATCGAGACCGTTCCGGCGCGAGGCTATCGCTTTTTGCTTCGCGTTGAACTTGAGGCTCCTTCCTCGCCAGTCGGGACCCGCACAGAAATCCCATCGCCAGAAACGAAGCCTAGAAAAACCCATAACGAGTTGCGAGTAGGGATCCTCCATTCCCTGACCGGGACCATGGCCTGGACCGAGGGCCCGGTAGTTGACGCCACTCTGCTCGCCATCGAAGAGATCAATGGGCGAGGGGGAATTTTAGGACGAGAGATCCTTCCCGTGGTAGTCGATGGACGGTCTGAAGAAACAGTTTTCTCCTACCATGCCGAAAGATTGATCGCCAGGGAAGAGGCCTGCGCGATATTCGGGTGCTGGACGTCTGCGAGCAGGAAGTCAGTCCTCCCGATCGTGGAAAAAAAAGATCACCTATTGGTTTATCCGACTCAATACGAGGGAATGGAGCAGTGTCCCAACATCTTTTACACGGGCGCGGCGCCCAACCAACAGATTATCCCCGCGGTCCAGTGGGCATTTGGTTTCCTCCGAAAGAAAAGGTACTTTCTCGTAGGGTGGAATTCTGTATATTCGCGGGCCGCGAACGCGATTATCCGGGACGAGGTCGAGGAGTTAGGGGGCGCGATTGTTGGTGAAGAGTACGTGCTCCCGGACACCGTGGAGATAACCCGGGTTGTTCGCGCCATCGCAAGGAGTAAGCCGGACGTGATCTTCAATTCCCTCGTCGGCGACACGAACTTGTTTTATACCCGCCTTCTGCGCGCCGCCGGGATTACGCCTGCGAAAGTTCCCACTGTCTACTTCAGCGTTGGCGAAATTGAGCTGTTGAGCCTGTCGACGAAAGAAACTCTGGGAGATTATGCCGCCTGGAACTACTTTCAGAGCCTCGACCGGCCGAAGAACCACATTTTTGTGGAGAAGGTTCGTCATCGATATGGTCGCCAGCGCGTAACTGCCGATCCGATGGAAGCCGGCTATTTGGGAGTCCACCTCTGGGCTCAGGCGGTGGAAGAAGCGGGGACGACAGACACCTCGGCCGTCCGGGAAGCGCTAAGGAGGCAGAAATTCGATGCTCCCAGCGGGCCGGTCCGAATAGATTCAGAGAATCAGCATACTTGGAAGACGGTGCGACTGGGAAAGATTGTCGAAGGCGGACAATTCGAGATCGTCTGGAGTTCGGAAAAACCGATTCGTCCCGAACCCTATCCTAGATCCCGCCCCGCGGCCGCTTGGGATGAATTTCTTGCTGGCCTCTACAGACAGTGGCACGGGCACTGGACCAAACCTCAGAACTAAAGTCGAACGATAAGGGCCGCGAAATCTCTTTAACTCCCCACCGGCCCCACCGGACGTTTACGAACCCACGCCAAGAACCGATCGTGCTAGCGTCATCGGCCGCACGCTTTGAGCCGGGGACTGTCACGGGGGTTGGCACCTTCTCCACCAGCGCTACTGGAGGTATGCAAGCGTGACGGTGTACCAACCACGACCGTCTTTCCATGCGCCTCTGATCTCAAAACCGCCCCCCCTGAGAAGGGTTCGAATATCGCGGTCCGTGAACTTGTGACTATTCTCCGTGTGAATGGTTTCGCCGCGCATGAAATGAAGATTGAGTTCCGCGTCCTCGATACTCACAACCTGCTCCTGCGTGCTCTCGAGATGCATCTCGATCCGAGACTCGGTCGAATTCCAAAGCGCGCGATGACGGAAACGGGCAGCCTCAAAGTTGGCCCCGAGTTCTCTATTGAGGCGCCGCAAGATGTTTAAGTTGAATGCTGCGGTGACTCCCTCGCTGTCGTCGTATGCAGCCAAGAGAGTCGTTTCGTCTTTCACCATATCCGTACCGAGCAGTAGCGCGTCTCCGGCTCGCAGTTGAAGGCCTAAGTGCCGCAAGATCGTTCGAGCCTCTTCAGGCGAAAAGTTGCCGATGCTCGTACCGATGTAGAGCGCGAGTGTGGTGCCGTCGAAGGGTTCGAGTTGGAGCGGGTGACTTACGTAGTTACGGACGATGGGTTGCATGCGCACTTCCGGGAAAGCGAATGCGACGTTTTGGCAAGCCAACTCAAGGGCGTCGGAGCAGACATCAACTGGAACGTAAACGACATCGTCGGAAATGCGCAAAGCAGCTTCGAGCAAAATACAGGTTTTCGAGGCTGTGCCGGCACCCAACTCTACGAGGCGCAACGGCAACGATCTGCCACGGTGAGCGGCGGCAACGATCGCATCTGCGTATTTCGACAAGATGGCTCTCTCTGTGCGCGTCGGGTAGTATTCGGGAAGGTTTGTGATGCGCTCAAAGAGCCGCGAGCCCTCTGCATCATAGAACATCCATGGCGAGAGCGATCGTGGTCGCGCTATCAAACCGCGCCGCACTTCGCAGCTCAGTGCTTGGCGCCCGTCCGAGATTGCGAGATGCTCGATGTCAACTGCCTGAACGTAGGTTCCCATGTGCGTGAATCCTTTCAAGCGGCCAAACGAATACCGGTGAACTGCCATCTGGTTGCTGGTGGGAAGAAATTCCGATAAGTCGCCCGCATATGACTCGCAGGAGTGACGCACGATCCTCCGCGCAGAATCATTTGGCTCGACATGAACTTGCCGTTGTATTCGCCGAGCGCACCAGGCAAAGGCCTGTATCCCGGATAACCGGTATAGGCGCTCGCCGTCCATTCCCAGCAATCACCGTACAGTTGGCCAAGACTCGCAGTTCGCGCCGCAGTGGGATGGAGTATTCCCGTGTCGAGCAAGTTTCCACGCACGGCGTTTTGGCTCGCGATGTATTCCCATTCCACTTCGGTCGGGAGCCGGCAACCTCTCCAGCGCGCGAACGCATCGGCCTCGAAAAAACTTACGTGACACACCGGCGTATCAAGTAGTGCCGAAAGGCCGTGCCAACCCCTCAGTGTGAACGCGCGCCAGCCGGTCTTATCCTCAGCATCACGCTGCCAGTACAGAGGCGCCTGCCACGCAGCCCGCTTCACACTATCCCATCCTTCGGAAAGCCATGATTCGGGCCGCGCGTATGCACCATCCGACATGAATTCCAAGTACTCGCCGCAGGTCACTTCGCGGTCTGCGATTTGAAAGGGTTCCAGATAGACCTTGTGGCACGGAGTTTCGTTATCGAAGCAAAAATCGAGTGGATCTTCTGCTCGAAATGGATAACCAATCTCCACCAATCTACCGCTAAACGTATGCCAGGTTCGGTCGGAACCTAGAGGCCCCCCTTTTTCCGAAAGTGAGCCCTCGACATACGATGGGTGCAGGGGATTAGAAAAAAAGGCATGCTTAATGTCGGTCAGGGCTAGTTCCTGGTGCTGTTGCTCGTGATTCAGGCCCAGCACTGTCCGCCGTATTGCTTCCTCATCGATATCGCTCGAAAGAAACTCATCCATCGCCTGATCGATGTGCGAGCGGAACGCGAGAACTTCATCGAGTGGGGGCCGGGAGAAGGCCGAACGTAGGTTTTTCTCGGGAATCTCCTGGCCGAGGGAGTTGTAATAGCTGTTGAAAAGCCAATGAAAGTCTTCCCGAAAAGGCTTGTAGCCTTTCAGGAACGGACGCAGCACGAATGTCTCGAAAAACCATGTGGTATGAGCCTGGTGCCATTTCATCGGGCTGGCTTCCGGGCACGATTGAACCATCTGATCTTCGGCCGACATTCTTTCGGCAAGAGCGCTCGTCGCTGATCGCACCGCCTTGTACCTGGATCGAATGGAGGCGTCCCGCCTCTCGCTTCCAACTCTGCTGCTGGCAGCTTGTACGGCTTCTGCTTGGCCTTGCACCGCAGCGGCACTGGTTTGAGCCATCGTACCCTCCTGAGAACTTCTCGTTCGGTATACCCGTTTGATTCGTGTCCGCTAGACGCATAAAAGCAGAGGCTTCAAAACGGAGCAATTGGACGATGGTATTGGGGATACGTTGGTATCAGCTTGAAGTGCTGCTCAGCCCGCGGTTCTTGATACGTACTCTTCTCGGGCTTCACAGCGATCGCCTTCCGCGCGATTACGCAAGCGGCTCCAGTTTGGCGAGGATGGTCGGTAGAAATTCCGCGACCGTCGGATGGATGTGCATGGCGCGCTGGATGACGGTGTATGGCGCCTTGGCATACATCACGTCCAGCAGAACGTGAATCACCTCATCGCCTCCCACCCCAAGAATCGCAGCACCCAGAATTTGTTTCGTTTCTGCATCGACACAGATTTTCATGAAACCTTGTGTCTCACCTTTTTCGTACGCTCGGCTCACTCGGCTCATCGGATATTTCACAGCGAGGGCACGACGTCCGGACTTCCGTATCTCAGCATCGGTCATGCCGCATCGCCCCAGCGGCGGGTCGATATACAGCGCGTAAGCCTGGATCCGGTCCGAAACTCGCCGATGGTCACCGTTGAAGAGATTGTCCCCAACGATCTCGTAGTCGTTATAAGCAGTATGCGTAAACGCACCGCGGCCGTTGCAGTCCCCTAGAGCCCAGATGCCGGGCACGTTCGTTTGCAGTTGATCATCAACGATTATGTAGCCGCGGTGATCGGTGGCGACGCCGGCCCGGTCCAGACCCAAGTCACCCGTGTTGGGCGTACGTCCGACGGCGAGAAGAACGTGAGTGCCCGTCACTTCTGGCGACCCCTCCTCGCACGTGACGCCGACGGCGACACCGCCATCGCGTTTCGCAAGTGAGACACATTTCGCATTCAGCCGGATGTGTATTCCCTCAGCCTCCAGGATTTCGCGCACACCTTGGGAAACGTCTTCGTCCTCCCGTCCAATCAAGCGCGGCCCCATCTCCACGATCGTAACTTGGCTCCCGAAGCGCCTATACATCTGGGCAAACTCGAGCCCGACATAACTTCCGCCGACAATGATGAAATGCTCGGGCAAGAAGTCGATGTCCATAATCGATGAGTTGGTGAGAAATGGTACATCGTGAATCCCGGGCATTTCCTGAACTGAGGCGCGTCCGCCCACGTTGATAAAGATCTTGTCGGCTTGCAGAATTTCACCGTTGACCATCACAGTGTTCGATGACTGAAAGCGGGCGTGACCCTGAATGACCGTACAATTTGCCGTTCCTCGTAGCCATTCCTCCACTCCCCTACTTGACCCACCTGAGACTTCATCCTTGCGGGCTTTGACTTGCTTCATATCAACGCGCATGTCACCGATGGAGAAACCGTATTCGGCACCTCGGGAGGCACAATGAATGGCATAGGCGCTAGCCACGAGCGTCTTCGTCGGGGTACATCCCGTGTTCACGCATGTGCCGCCAAATTTACGGCGTTCGATGATAGCGACGGTTTTCCCGGCATCCGAAAACCGAGCTGCCATGGGCGGGCCCGCCTGGCCCGTTCCGATAATGATTGTGTCGAAGTCCTTCATGGGTGGTTAGTCCCTTCCATTTGGGGCGTGCTCCTGTGCTCCTACCGACTAAGACACGCTTCGTCTCGGAGTCGGGGTTCCGCTCGATCTGAGACACACCGAGATCTCAGCGTCCATCTGGACCCGATTAGGCCAGAGTCGCGATGGCGAATTCTATTGGACGAACGTATCGACCGCCGCCAAAGAGCGGATTAGACATATAGGCAAAGAGTGATGTGTACTTCGATCTGCGGGACCCGCACAAACGTATCGCCAATACTATCGTCCAGTTGATTCGCCGGGGGCACGTGGACTGGATTCGCTCATGGCAGGCTAGTCGGTCGGACGGACGGATGGAGAGCCATTCGCACTAGGGCGAGGACGAACTGGAGCTACCGCTCTCGAAGAGCGGCGTTCGGCCTTTTGCTCAGTGGGGATTCGCGGTACCGCGGTACCACGCGTGACGCTTAGCACCGGTCATCATGGAGGGATAACGATCACGATGCATCACGAAACGTTTTGACTCGTTTGCAACTTTGCAACAACAACAGGGCGTGGCGCTGTTCTGAAGGTGTCGATTGCCGCCTCAACCGCCTGGCCGGCGGTTTGCCGATATCGCCCTCGAGGAGAACCAGCCCGTCGGAGGCAGTAAGCTCTCGATTGGCGTCACGAGACGTTGCTCCGCGCGAATGCCTCCCGATGCGCCCGCTAACGATCGCTGCCTTCTCGCCGATATACATAACCTTCCGTTTTGAAGATGCCAACCCGACACACAGCCGCGTTAGCGGCCTTGCCAAAGCAGCTTCATCCCGCTCGCCGTACGTCCGCCTCGCGTGAAGAGCGGATAAATCCGTGCACGAACGCGGCGATCTGATCTGCCGCCGTGTCTAATGCGAAATGGCCTCCGTCGACGATGTGAACCTCAGCATTCGGCACGTCTGTGCGATAGCGTTCCGGCTCGCTGGGGTCGAACGAAAGCTCATATTTGCCCCATACGACTAGCAGCCGCGGTTGCTTCTCGCGCATCCACACTTGCCACTTCGGATAGGCGTCTACATTGGTTCGATAGTCATAGAACAAATCGCTTTGAATCTCGGCCTGGCCGGGCCGATTGAGAAAATAGAATTCATCCATCCAGAGATCGGGGTCGTAGCGCTCCACGTTCGGATCGTTGCCAACATGACGAGTGCGTGTCGCCGACAGCGAGAGCAAATTCGCCCGCAGCCCACTTTCATTGGTCGCGCGATCAGACCAAAAGGCTCGCCGCGTTTTCCAATTCACGCCCAGGCCCTCGTTGTGCGCGACCGCGTCTTGAATAATGAGAGCTTCCACGCGCTGCGGGTGCGCCAGGATCATGCGAAAGCCTACCGGGCCACCGTAATCCTGCATGTAGAGCGTGTAGCGCGAGAGGCCGAGCGCCTCAGTGAATTGGTTCATGATCCGGGCGTAATTATCGAAGGTGTACGCGAATTTCTTCGGGTCCGGCCAGTCACTGTGTCCGAAACCGGGGTAATCAGGCGCTATCAGGTGATAGCGATCGGAGAGCCTCGCGAAGAGCGGCTCAAACATCCGCGACGAAGAAGGAAGTCCGTGCAGTAGGACAAGCGCTGGCGCATTTTTAGGTCCAGCCTCTCGGTAGAAAATCGACAGGCTGTCGACCTGCAGGGTGCGGTAAGTGGTAGGGTAGTTCATCGAAGATTCCTTTCCTCGCGTCGAAAACAAAACAGCGGCCAAGGCGAAGCCAGGGCCTGCTCCGGGCCAAACAGCCGAGGCCGCCCCACCCGGAGCCTGCCCTGAGCGAGGCCAAAGGGCGCGGTTCGAAGCGTGGGTGGCACTGCGCCCAAGGTAGCGTGGTAGAGCGCTTTGGAACGTGAGGTTCAGGTCCGTGCCTCCCATCCATCGAAAAGCACGATGGGTGGGGCAGCGTCACTCGCTTAGTAGCGAACGCTCTATCCAACGGAGGATGCGCGAGCCCCTTCGCTTCTTCTCCCCCTGAGTGCCGGTAGAAGAAGTTTCAGAAGCGCTTCGTCCGAAAACGGGTTCTGACCTGAGATCAACTCGCGATCTTGGAGGACATAGCTCTTCCACGGAGCGACCACACTTACGTCACCGCCCGCCATACGCAAGGCGAAGTCCGGATAGAAGAGAACCTTACCGCCAATCTCAAGCGGCTCCCGCTGCTGCTCTTCCGCCGTCGAAAAGATGGTCATCTTGTATCCAGAATAAATCCATCCTTGAGCCTTTGCCCGCGCTCCAGCGGCATCGCCCGCTGCCAGCGCTGCGACCACCTCCGTCGAATTCGGAAGAGCTGAGAGAAGTGAAATCGGGCCGTGGCACAGCACCGCCGTAGGCTTGGATGTTTCATGAAAGTGTCTCATCACTGTGCCAGCGCCGGGATCATCGAGAAGATCGATCATCGGGCCATGGCCACCAGGGACGAAAACAGCGTCATATTGATCCAGGCCCGATGCGATGACATCCGAGATGCGAGTTGGATTTTTGAGCCCAGTCAGGCTGTCGCGGAATTTTAGATAATCCTGAAGCCTAGCCTCGTCCCCGCCGAAGAAATCGGCGACAGCGGAATGGACATCCATTTGCGGCGTGTTGCCTTTGGGGTTGGCGAAAGTGATTTCGTAGCCTTCCTTCATCAAGGCGCGAACGGGAACCGTCAGTTCGTTGAGATAGTAGCCAGCGCCGGCATAAACCTTGCCATCTTTCAATGGCAAGCCGTGACCGCTTGAGACCAGCACCAAGATTTTTCCTTTTGTTGTCATCTTGTTCTCCTCTCTGAAATCGAATCTGTTTCCCGAGATCTTAGCTTGTACGGAGCAACCCAATTTGCGAGAGCCTCGTCCCCAGCTACCTCATCATTGCGTCTACCAGTACCGCGTCGTACTCGCCGAAGATTAAAGTCGACTTGATCGAGTCAAAGCCGAGCGCCTCGCCGAAGAGCTTAGGCCGCTCGCCGCCATAGCCTTTCCCGGGCGGTAAAAACGTTCACACCAAGCGTGTCCGAGGCGACAGGCGGTCGCGCGCGTGGTCTCTTTCGGCGCGCCGGTGCCGGCCATTCGGTAGTCTTTTCCGTGTCAGAGCGAGTGACCATCCGAGGCGAGATTGGCAGAAGCGCGACGACAAGTCTATTGGACGAACGTATCGACCACCGCCAAAGCGCGGATCGGTCATAGGCTCAGGTGGTGTGTACTTCGATCTGTGGGACCCACACAAACGTATCGCCAATACTATCGTCCAATTGCTTCGCCGGGGCACGTGGAGTGAAATCGCTGATGGCAGGCGATTCGGTCGGGCGAATGGAGACCGATTCGCACTCGGGCGACGAGGAACTGGGAAGCAGCTTTCTCGAAGAACGGTTTGGACCTTTCGCTCAGTGGGGATTCTCCGCACTCGGCGGCGCCCTCTCCGACGCCTGGCACCGGTCATCATGGAAGGACCACGACCATGGATGCATTACAAAATGTGTTGATTCGTTCGCAACAACAGGGCGCGGCGTTGGGCCATTTCAATGTTGCCGATCTGGTTCTGCTAAAGGCAGTTGTCGCAGCTGCTGTTGAGGTCAGAGTTCCGGTAATCGTAGGCGCGTCGGAAGGAGAGCGGGACTTTTTGGGGACATATGAACTCGCAGCGCTTGTGAAAGTCATGCGGAAGGAACATGGCGTTCCCATTTTCCTGAACGCAGACCATACGCATTCACTAGCCAGAGCAGTGGATGCGGCGAGGGCAGGGTTCGATGCAGTCGTAATCGATTTTTCCGCGTTACCCTTTGACCAGAACGTTTCTCGCACGAAGGACGCTGTTGAGGCCATTAAAGCGATCAACCCCGCAATTCTTGCGGAGGGAGAGATAGGCGACATCGGAACCGGCTCTGAAATCCATCAAGCCGTTCCAAACGGTTTTCGGAACCTCACCACACCTGAAGAAGCCCGACAATTCGTCGGCTCCACTGGAATCGACGTTCTTGCGCCTGCGGTCGGCAACATGCATGGCATGCTGGAAAGCATGGTCGAAGGAAAAACCAAAAAGCACCTAAACATCGAAAGAATCGCCCAGATCAAGAAGGCAACTGGGATCTTTCTCACCCTTCACGGCGGGTCGGGAACGGATGACGAAGACTTTCTAAGGGCGATTACTGCCGGGATCAACATCATCCACATCAATACCGAACTGCGGGTCGCATGGCGGCGGTCCCTGGAAGGCAGCCTGGCGAGTCAACCGAACGAAGTAGTTCCATATAAGATTCTGCCCCCGGTCATCGAATCCGTGAAGCAGGTCGTGAGTTCACGCCTGAAGCTGTTCAATGGTCAACTGATGGCCCTCATCGAAGGAGAGAAATTATGAAGGCAATCGTCGTTCACGAATATGGCAGTCCCGAAGTGCTGAAGTTTGAGGACTACCCTGACCCGGTTCCGGGTCTCGGCGAAGTTTTGGTGCGGGTCGTCGCCACAAGCGTGAATCCGATCGACTACAAGCGGCGTGCTGGATTAACGAAGGATTTTTATCCTATACGGTTCCCGGGGCTTATAGGAGTCGATATGGCGGGGACCGTAGTCAAGATTGGGCCGGGAGTGGAAGGCTTTTTCGTCGGCGACGAAGTGTTCGCTATGGCGGACAATACTTACGCCGAACTTTGTGTCGTGAAAGCCGTGATTCTGGCGAAAGTTCCCAAGGGGCTCGATTTGGTCCAGGCGGCGGCGCTGCCGCTGGTGACGACGACTGGCAATCAGCTCCTCTTGGCTACTGGAGTGAACGCGGGCCAGACGGTCCTCGTCATAGGCGCTGCTGGTAATGTCGGGCGTTCGGCGGTATTCACTGCGAAGCAACGCGGGGCGACGGTAATCGCGGGGGTTTTGAAGAAGCGGATAGATGAGGTGAAGACTGTCGGCGCGCATCGGGTTGTCGCAACCGACGACGACACCTCGATTGAGAATCTTCCGCAGCTTGATGCGGTGGCGGATACGGTCGGCGGAAGGACCGCCGAAAAGCTGATCGCCAAGGTCAAGCCGGGAGGCACGTACGCATCGGTTGTTGAGGCGCCGCAGAACGCGGCGAAGTACCCGTCCGTGAAGGTGGTGCACGTATTCTCAAAATTCGATAGGAAAACGCTTGAGTTCATGGCCGAAGCGGTACGAGATGGCAAGCTGGTGATCCCGATTAGCCAGAAACTGCCACTCAGTGAAGCCGCCGAGGCTCAAGCAGCGGCGGAAAAGGGTGGCAGCGGGAAGATCTTGCTAGTGGCTTGACACGAGCGTGCCAGTCCTGCGGGAGGCAGAATGAAAGCCGGAAGAGTCCATCATTTTGGCCCCCCGAACGCGATTGTGATCGACGAGGTGCCATGTCCCAGGCCGAACGGAGGTGAGTTGATTGTACGCGTTGCTGCTGCAGGGGTTGGCCCATGGGACGCGCTCATTCGCGCGGGAAAAAGCGTAGTGCAACTGTCCCTTCCGATCATTCTCGGGTCGGATGTGGCGGGGGTTGTCGACTCCGTGGGAACAGGAGTCATTCAGTTCAAGCCGGGTGACGATGTTTTCGGCGTCACAAACAAACAGTTCTGTGGCGCTTATGCCGAATACGCGGTGGCGTCGGCACAGATGGTAGCCGCAAAGCCAAGGTCGTTGAGTTTCGTCGAAGCGGCGTCTGTGCCGGTCGTAGCGGTGACGGCGTATCAGATGCTGTTCGACCATGCAAGGATGAAGGCAGGCCAAGCGGTATTAATCCACGGGGCAGCTGGCAATGTTGGCGCGTATGCGGTGCAACTGGCGAGGCAAGCAGAGCTACAGGTTTTCGCTACCGCTGGACCCGGGGATCTCGACTATGTTCGCGGCCTCGGGGCCGAGATGGTCGTGAACTACAAAACGACAAAGTTCGAAGATGTCGTGCCCCCCGTCGATGCGGTACTCGACACGGTCGGAGGCGAGACGCAGCATCGTTCATTCCGCGCTTTAAAGCCGGGCGGCATCCTCGTATCAGTGATTTCGCCACCGCCACAGCCTCCGGGCTTTCGTTCAGCGTTCTTCTTGGCAGACGTGACTGCGACACGGCTGGACATCCTCGCGAGAATGCTCGATAGCCGAAAGCTGACCACGGAGGTCGGGACCGTGCTCCCGCTCGAAGAAGCTCGGAAGGCGCACGAACTGCTGGCCGGTGCGCCGCACAAGAGAGGAAAGATTTTACTTACGCTGCATGGCGCTCGCTAAAATGCGACAGAGGACAGGAAGGGAAAATCGGAAATGAGAAAGGGTCTGCGCGGGATCAACCCCACATCAAAGCCGAGCGGCAGTGGCTGCGTCGAGTGTTTAGCGTCACCGAAAGGTTGGTGGTATCACCTTCGTCGGTGTGCGGAATGTGGGCACATCGGTTGCTGCGACAGTTCTCCGAGTCAGCGTGCATCGAAGCATGCGGCGGCAACGGGGCATCCGATCATATCCAGCTTTGAGCCGGGTGAGGACTGGTTCTTCGATTACCAGAAGCAGGAAATGATCGAAGGTGTGGAATTGCTTCCGCCGCACGCGCATCCCGAAAGTCAGCCCGCGCCAGGACCCGCCGGAAGGGTGCCGGCCAATTGGGAATCGCTCGTAAAGTAGCAGCCTTCACAGAGAACGGCCGGTCCGTGAATGACTCGGTTCGTCTTAAGGCGCACATCAGCAGTGGAGAATCCACATCCTGCACCTCGGCGAGCCACACGGATGGAACAGGAAGCGGCCACGAGCGCCCTGGCCGGAGGTCATCTTGTGTTCACGCATGTGCCGCCGAGTTTATGACGCTCGATAAAGGCGACATTTCCTATCGTCCAGAAACTGCCCTCCCACGGAAGTTCAAACTACAGCCAAGAACTCCGTCCGGACCGCATCAGATACGAGCGCTTACCTCTTGGGATACGCGGTGAAAATGTAGTCAGTTGCTTTCACCGCGGTGTGGCACGTGTACCCGCACGTGTGTCCGCTCGCGGAAAGAGCGTCAGGCGTGAATGTGCCCGAGGCGGGATCGTAGTCCCATTTAGCGTAGGCCCACCCGTGCGTGTTCGGAAATCTTTTGGCGTCCTTCTCGATGAAGGCAAGAGATTTCAGGGTGTCCGGCACCTCGACAAAATAAGGCGACAGTGCATTTTTCTTCTTGGCCCATTCGATCTTTACGATCTTCGAGCCATCGGGAAAAGGCTTGCCGTTGGCCGGTATGCCTTCTTTGTAGGCGTTCATCATCGTGGGATTCGCCAGAATAGACTTGACGCTGCCCTCGGTCGTGCTCGGCGCGACGTCCTGCCATGTGTCATAGCCCCGAAACTCGGAGAATGCGAGGCCGCCAGGAACTTTCAGCGTATACCTGTCCTGCTGCGCCGCGGCTATTCCGCCCAAGATGGATAGTGATGTTGCGAGAACCAAAAGCGTAACGGCCCACTTGCTTTTCATTTGCGCCACTCCTTTTTATTGGCAATAACTCACTGGTTTGATTTTCCCCATGCCTCTTGGGTTCAAAAACCCCGTCGCAAACCGATCTGCACCGTGTCGGCAGAAGCCAAATGCCGGCGAATCTTATTGCGAAGTGCTCGCCGACCCCGGGTGATGCGGGATTTCGCGGCACTGACGGTTATGCCCAGCATTTCAGCCGTCTGTCGGGCTGAAAGTTCATCTATGCCATACGTGAGAAGCGCCAGTCGTACAGCCGGCCGCAGTGCACGCAAGGCGGAATGTAAAATCTCCCGCCATTCCAGTTGGGCGTACCAGTGTTCGGGATTGGGGCGACTATCAGCGACCTCTGGCGCAGACGGGCTGTCGTCCCAGGGAATCGCTTCGTCGATTGGCACCTCCAGCCCACGCCGATCCTTGCGCCGCATCATGATGGCTTCGTTGATTGCGATTCGCGTGATCCAGGTTGAAAAGGAAGATTGGCCCTTGAATTCAGACAAATGAAGAAACGCTTTTAGAAGCACCAACTGACGGACATCCTCAGCGTCCTCCGAATTGCCCACGATGCGAAAAGCGTGAAGGTAAATACGCCCTTTGTGGTTTTCTACCAGCTCCCGAAAGGCGATTTCATCTCCCTTCTTCGCCGCCGCTACGAGTTTCGTTTCGGCGAATGCGCTCGCACCGCTGCGAGCGGCCGCATCGTATTTCGCATCTTGGGCGAAGCCACTTGCCCCGTCGCGTCTCACTCGCATCGACACTCCGTCGCGCACGCGTGGAGCAGCCGGCTGGGTTGTATTCAACAAGCTTTGCAGCGCCATGATGACGTCTCCTAAGCACAATTCGTTAAAGTTGCGCCTCACGCAATTTCGATTGGTTTGTAGGTGGTCCACCGTCGCAATTAAGCCCGCGGTACGTAGAGGAATCAATTGCACGATGGTATCGCCGATACTTTTGTACAGGTGGCGAGCCGAGCTGCCGTCTTACGCGGACCTTCAGCGCATGAACTCAACGAACGATACCTTCGTCCAATAGGTTTCTTTTCGCGCTCGTGGTGTAGTGCTGGGCGTCGCATCGGGTATGGAGAGATCAGACACCGGGATGAAGAAGCGTTGTGGCGCTACTATGCCGTGGGATACCGCCGAACTACATCGACGACTACGGAGGCTGACGATGGGCATTATTGCAGGATTTGCGCTCCGGCGGGTCGGATTACAGACGCTCTGGTAGGCGAATGAGGCTGCCATAACGATTTGGGTTGGCGGAGGATCAGTTTGTTTTGCAAACCGCGTTTCATCTCGCTAACGAAGTCCGTCGGCTATCACTGGGCAGCTAGCCGAGTGACACGGCCGAGTTGGCCCGCTATCTGATCGGGAAAACCATTGTGCGCAAAATCAGGCGAACCAGAATCAGCGGGCGCATTGTGGAGACAGAGGCTTACCCGCCGGGCGACCGAAGTGGGCATGCTGCTTATCGGGGACAAACGGCCAGAAACCAATCTCTATTCCTGGCAAGGGGAGTCGCCTATGTGTACTTTATCTATGGGACGTCATACATGCTCAATGTCACCGCGGAAGAGGCCGGCGTCGGTGCAGGAGTGCTCTTGCGCGCCATTGAGCCGGTTGAGGGCATCGACGTAATGGAAAAGCTCCGCAAAACCGACAAGCTGAGAGATTTGGCGAGAGGGCCGGGACGGCTTGCCGCTGCCTTGGACATCGATGAGCGATTCGACGGCGCTGATTTATGTGCTGACGGTCTTCTATGGTTGGGCACAGCTCTTCGAGACACTGGGCAAATAGGTACGACTATGAGAGTCGGCATCACGCGCGAAGTGGGCCGGCCGCCGCGTTCCTTCGAGGCGGGCAGCCGGTTCGTTAGCGGCCCCTCGACGAGATGAGGAGTCGTTAGGTTTGACTCCACTCGGCGTTTGCGGCTTGTCCTTTGATCTCACGAAAACTGGGATCCACTCTGCGGCTACGGCGCGATTGTGGGTTTAAAAGACTCGTTCAATAACTCACGTAACCGGAAGCGCGCGCGGCACAAGCGTGCCTTCACAGCGGGTATTGAGAGATTGAGAGATCGAGCAGTTTCTTCCGTAGAAAAACCTTCGACGTCGCGAAGCTGAAAGACCATTCGATATCCGGGCGCGAGCTGGCTGATCGCATTATCGAGAATTCCGTGTAGCTCCTTCTGTGAATAGCGCTGTTCAGGAGATGGCCCCCAATCTTGAAGCTCGCAAGGAAGACGACAGTCTTCATTTTCAAATACGTCATCCACGGAAATCTCATTCAAGCGATAGCGGCGCGTCCTCATCAGCCCTTCGTTGATCGCGATGCGAACCAGCCAGGTATAGAAACGAAACTCACCTTGGAAGTGCGGCAGGTTCTCGAATGCCCTTACAAATGCGTCCTGCATGATTTCTTCCGCATCCGCGCGGTCATGAGTCAGGGACCGAGCCACACGAAATACCCTAGCTGCATAACAGTCGACGAGTTGTTCAAAGGCATGAAGAGATCCGCCTTTTGCCTCGGCGACCAATTCCTCTTCTTGGCCTTTAAGTGAGTCCTCGTTGCCAGAGCGCCGCCTCGCCGCCGAGATATCAGGTCGATTGACTGGTTGTATTTTCATCTTGTCCCACTTGGTTTCTCCGCGCCGCACGTGGGGCCGGATTGAAAAGTGCCGTGCTCGAGGATATCGAAATGGAGTCCTTGGGAGCCTTAAGTCGTGGGATAAGATTTGTCAGGAACCTCGCGAACGCGCCTGCTGTGACCGCGGACAGCCGCTGACCAGCGACGATTTCAGGGAAAGCCCTAAACCACAAACAGCCATTTTCAACCGGAATTGAATAGAAAACGCTTCGCTTTGGCTTGCACAGCAACGGCATGAGCGCGCTTCCCTCAGTCACCGGCCGAGTGCTTAGCACCAAACGGAAGTTGTGGTGATCAAGAGCTGCACGTATTTCTTCAGTTGCAGAAGCGAACCAACAACGGCACTTCAGCTGCTCCAAGGATTTCATAAGATGACAGCAACGTTGTTGGTTCTCGCCAATTACGAGGATGTCCAGTAGGTCTTGCTCCATATCTCCCCACACAGTCCCGGCGATCTGGTGACTAGAGTCAGCGCTGCCCCCATGTCGCCCCTGTTTTCACTGGGTTGCATACCCACACACGATGCAACACCGCCAGTGAACAAGCGCGATTAAGCCAGTAGAGTGGACGCGAAACAATTGGACGATGGTATTGCCGATACTACCGTATCAGTCGGAGCGATGGGGGCTTTCAGACGCTCGCTCGGCGCAATTGAGCTGCTGGGCGCGTGTTAGTGACTCGATTACCAAAATCCGTCCGGAATTTCGACAATATAAGATCGCGAAGTCGGGCGTGGTCAAGCCGACTCGTGAATGGTCCTATGCCCGCCGATGCAAAGGGAGAGCCGATACTTTCGTCCAATTGCCTCGGTCTTGGAGTTCTGGCCGAATCAAGGGTGCATGCAAACGTAACAAGCTTCTTACAAGGCGTTGGTTGCGCCGGCCGCACTGTTGGCAGAACGGCGTTCTGAAAGGAGTCGGTTTATGCCCGGTCTTTTTAAGACTTCCAATCCCGCCCTGAACGCGAACACGTTCGAGAATCGCTTTACCATCGCCGGCGAGGCGATGACGCTGCAGGGCACGGTCAACAAGACCGGCCTGCTGTTGTTCTGCGCCGTCGCAACCGTCGCCTGGACGTGGTGGCTAGCCCGCACGCAGCCGGAAGCCTTGGGGCTGTGCTTGTGGGGCGGACTTATCGGCGGCCTCGTGTTCGCGATTGTCACGATTTTCAAGAAGGAATGGGCGCCGTTCACCGCTCCGATTTACGCGCTCTGCGAAGGTCTCGCGCTGGGCGGAATTTCAGGGGTTCTCAACCAGGTCTATCCCGGCATCGCGTTCCAGGCGCTCGGCTTGACGGGCGCCGTCACCGCCGTGATGCTGCTGTTACACACATCTGGCGTGATTCGAGCGACTCCGAAATTCACCGTTGGCGTGATCGCCGCGACCGGAGGAATTTTTCTCCTCTATATGATCGACCTCGTGATGGGCTTCTTCGGCCATCACGTGTCTCTACTCCGTGGGGAATCGCAATCAGCGTATTTATCGTAATCGTGGCGGCACTGAACCTGATTTTGGATTTCGATTTCATAGAGACGGGCGTTCGCGCGGGTTCCGCCAAGTACATGGAATGGTACGACGCCTTTGGGATCATGGTAACGCTCGTGTGGATGTACATCGAGATTCTGCACCTGCTCAGCCAAATACGAAGCCAGCGGGCACATGCGACTTGAAGAGACGGAAGCACGGCACCCATTCATCCGTGTGGAAATCCTCGCCAATCACTGCCCTCGTCCTCTTCGCCTACAACGCAAGAGACGCCATAAAATGTCGGGACAAAATAGATCCGGCGATTCGGCTGAGTATACTGCCTCGAAATCTGCGGCCGTGGCGATGATCGACCACATGGCCCCGGCGCTGATTACAGTAAATGGCCTAAACCTCAGGAAATCGCTCGGGTGATGCTGTTTCTGTGCAGCGACGATGCTAGGCTGATTCACGGTGCGTCCATCCCGTTTGTAAGCGCGCAGTAGCGCCCTCCATGCGGACGGCCTGGTTTATCTGCCTTGAAAGCAGACGATTGCCCGTAGTAAAAACGTAGTACAAGTCGCGGCAAAAACGGCCAATTTGCGAAAAGAAGGCGAATAAAAAGGAGAAAAACGGCTTGTCTCGTTTCGCTCGAACTTGCCACTTTTAAGCGGGTTGCGTCGGCTCCGGCAAGATTTGATAAATTCAAATTCCCGCTTGCAAAGCAGGTGCTCTCCCAGCTGAGCTACACGCCCACAGCGGGAACTTTTATTGATGTTAAAGCATTTGCAGCTGTTCGCAAACTCGGAAAACTCACTTTTTGCCCTCTACTGTGTCAGAACTGTGTCAAAACGCCTGCCGCCGGAACCTTGCTGTGTCAAAACTCCCGACATTTCGTTGGCCCGGCGATTGATTTTGTCCAGTGCTTCCCTCTTCATCTGTAACGTAAGCGTCTGGTCTGAACCGTCTGGACGTTACGAGGCCCAAGCAAAGATGATTGCCTTTGTGGATACGAAGATCGTGTCCACGAAGGTGGGTCGTGGACACTTCGCAAGCGATACAAGTGAGAGGT